>Ga0070661_100002787_pt1 | contig 11995 bp, 9 predicted proteins | sample KBSC43metaG_FD_64663 | JGI IMG/M metagenome (GOLD analysis project Ga0070661, IMG submission 64663) | Corn rhizosphere microbial communities from Kellogg Biological Station, Michigan, USA - KBS C4-3 metaG | ecosystem: Host-associated > Plants > Roots > Rhizosphere > Soil ...
CATCATCGGCGAACGGCCGGGTACGGGGCTCAATACAGCCTCGGTCTACGTAACGTATGGTCGCGACGAGGCTGGTTTCCCTCGGTGGAACCGCAACCTGAATCACTCTGCGACGAACGCGGTCTGCGGGATTCATCCAAAAGGGAAGTCGCCGCAGTCGGCAGCCGCCGAAATCGTGCGGCTGGTGTCACGAATCAGCGATGAACGCCGGTCTGGCGTTGGCCTGGTTGGACCGATCGCGAAACCTCGATAGGATTGCTAAACAGATGCCTCTCGCGTTCCTTTTTCTGTTGCTGGCGCCGCTCCAGGTGGTGGCGATTGAGCCCAATCACCTCTTCGAGGCGGGCGCGACCTGGGATGACTTTCTCGATCGCGTCGACCGGCAACGTGAGTTGTGGTTGCGGATATCGTCTGAGGCGACTGTGTCCACAGAGATGGTCGAGCGCGTCAGGCGTGTAGGGCGCGATCTTCAGCTGCTTGTCGTGGCCGAAGACTGGTGTCCGGATTCAGCGTACTCCGTGCCCTATGTGGCACGATTGGCGGCCCTCGCGCAGGTTCCCATGCGCGTCGTTGACCGCGCAACAGGGGAGCCGGCGATGCGCGCGCATCGAACACCGGATGGACGAACTGCGACGCCCACCGTGGTCCTGTTTCGTCAGGGCGTGGACGTTGGCGCGTGGGTAGAGCGGCCCGCTGAACTTCAGGACTTGTTTCGATCGATCGGCGACAGTCCCGAGAATGCCAGGCGTTTCGCGCAGAGAGGCGACTGGTATGAAGCCGATCGCGGAGTCACGGTGCTGAAGGAGATCGTTGCCCTCGTCGAGCGGTCAGGTGCGGCGAAGTAACGCCGTCCTCATTCTGCTGCTATTGGCGGCGGCGTCCGTCGCTGCGCAGCAGGAACCGGCCACGGATCATCAGGATCACCAGGGTCATCAGTCCGCTACGCCCGCAGCAGGTTGGACGACGGCTGTTGACGGCGTCCTGTTTGCGACGATGAACGTCCAGGGCGGACGGCGCGGGGAGACCGAGTTCAAATCGCAGAACTGGCTGATGGTTACAGGCAGTCATCAGCTTGGGCCGGGGTTGTTCAGCGCCACCGCGATGGTCTCGGCCGAGCCGCTGACCTCGCCCGGAAAGGGCTACTCGCAGATCTTCCAGGTGGGCGAAGCGTACGAAGGACTGCAGATCACCGATCACCAACACCCGCATGATCTCTTCATGCAACTCTCGGCGGGCTGGAGCGTTCCATTCGGGAGTCGCACCAGGTTGACATTTGCGGGAGGACCGGTGGGGGAGCCGGCGCTCGGTCCGGTTCCGTTCATGCATCGGGCGTCGAGCGCCGAGAATCCGTCGGCGCCAATTGCGCATCACATCTTCGACTCGACGCACATCGCCAGCAGCGTCATTCTCGGTCGTGTCGACTATGGCGTCGCGTCTTTTGAAGGGTCGGTCTTCCGCGGTCGCGAGTCAGACGAAGTTCGCTACGACCTCGATGTCGGCGCGATCGACTCATGGTCGATACGCGCGTGGCTGAGGCCGACGCCCTCATGGGCGATCCAGGTTTCGCACGGGTTTCTCGAGGAGCCTGAAGCGCTCGAGCCTGGCGATCAACGGCGAACGAGCGCGTCGGCGTCCTGGTCCCGCCATCGCTCCACTGGATTCACGGCTATCACCGGCGCTGTCGGGCGCAACCGTCGTCAGTACAGCACGGTCGATTCCGTACTGCTCGAGGGCACGCACAAGTCCGGGCCGTGGTCGTGGTATGGACGTTTCGAGCACACGGATGTCGAGACCGAGATCCTCTTGTTTCCGAATATCGTGCACGTCCCGCATCCGGGTGAGCTCGTCGACACGGTTCTCGGCTTCACAATCGGATCGGTGCGGGACGTCGCCAGGATCCGTGGATTGGCACTCGGTCTGGGAGGAGACGTGACGTTCTACGGCGTGCCGGAGATTCTGCAGAACACCCATGATGCACATCCGGTATCGTTCCACGTGTTCCTGCGCCTCGCGCAATTCGATCTGAGCCGTCGGATGTGGGACATGACGATGGCGCAGCACGCCGCTGGTGGCCATGCTCATTAGCAAGCGATCGGCTTTGTCTAACTCCCAACTCCAAATTTCCAACTCCCAAAAAGTCCTTGCCCGCTTTCGAGTTGGGAGTTGGAATTCGCGCGTCAACGAAGCACACGCGCGCACGTTGGGAGTTGATCCGATTACTGCCGACGAAGGTTAATGACGAGCGACTGAGGGAGGTTGCCCGCACAAACGCCGACCGGACTTGCGCCGACGCCAATCCATCGCAGCGAGTCAGCCCCGACGTCGCCGCCCACATTGCCGGATGCGAGGCAGCCGCCATTCGATCGACGCTCGAACGTCATCTGCCCGGAGAACGACGATGTCCTGGCAAAGCCGCTGATCGCACCGCTCCAATCGCCATCGGCGCTCTTCCACGACCCATCGACGCAATCAGCGAACTGCACGACAACCGCGGAGATTGTCTGAGGAGGAAGGTTGGCTGATTCGATCGTGCCCACCCAGTTTCCCGCGAGATTGACGACGTCGACGGGCGGAGCCGTTGGCGAGGTCGAGGGCCCGGACGAGGAAGAATCGCCGCCGCCTCCGCAGCCGAGGGCTGATATCGCAACGATAACGGCGCAGGCTAAACCTTGCGCTCTACGACGATAGGAAAACACCATAATCACTCAACGTTGCGCCGCGGCGGCCTGACGCGCGGTCAGCAGGAATCCATTCGCTTTGGCCTGCTGCTCTATCGTAGCGAGACGCACGCGTCCCTGAGCAACCTGCCGCGACGCGATCTCAACTTCCGCGAGCGCGAGGCCCGCATCCAGTTCGAACCCGACGAACCCCTTGGCGTCGCCTTGTAACTTGCGCAAACGAGTCGATGCCGCGTCGAGCTTGCCAGTCGCCGCTTCGACACGCGCCAGCGCGAGATCGACTTCGAGGCGCCATTGGCGGTTCCGGCTGTCCTTCACGAGTCGAGTAGCATCCTGGATCGCGCGTTCGGCCTCCTGATTCTTGCCTTCCGCCAGGAGTGCGGGAACCAGCCCAGCCAGCGCGGCGGCCTCTTCGTCGAGTGCCTTCAGCTCATGAAGCCGCGTAGCGGCCTGACGAATCGACGTCTGCGCTTCGGCAGGTCGCCCTTCGTGAAGGGCCAACACCCCGAGCAGGTTTTGCACCCGCGCGATGCCAAGCTTGTCGCCGACGCCCTCTTGCAGTGCAAGCGCCTCCTCGTATGACTTCCTGGCCTCTGGCAGCCGGGCTTGTACAGCCAGCACCATCCCGATGCTGGTCAGCGTTCGAGCCACGGCGCTCCTGTCCTCGAGCGAGCGTCGCAGCGCCAGCGCCTGGTCGAGCAAGCTGTGCGACTTCGTCAGGTGTCCCTGCAGCCGCTCCATCTCGCCCATGTTGTACCAGGCCATCGCGACGCTTCGTTTGTCTCCAAGCTCCTCGGCGGTTTTCAGCGTCTCGTCGTACACCTTCATGGCGCCGGTGAGATCGCCCTCGTCCGACATCAAATTCGCAAGATTGTTCAACGTCGCCGCGACGCCAGCCCTGTCGCCGATGGCGCGTCGAATCACCAAAGACTCCTCGTAGTTCTTCTTGGCTTCAGCGACATCGCCACGCACGCGATGGAGGATCGCCATGTTGTTCAGGAGGAGTGCCACCGAGTTTCGGTCCCCGATCTCGCGGGCAATCGTCAGCGATTCGGCATAGGTCTTCTGTGCCGCCTCCAGAGATCCTTGCTGCCTGAGGACATTGGCGATGTTGTTCAAAAGCGAAGCCGTCGTGCTTCGATCGCCGATCTCGCGCGCGACGGCCAGACCCTGTTCGTACATTTGCGTGGCGCGCGTCAGGTCACCCTGCGAGCGGAGCGCGATGCCGGCCACGCGCAGCGCGCGGCTCTCACCACCACGATCTCCCGCACTTGCGTAGATCTGTTTGGCCTCCTCGGCTGCGGCGATCGACTTCCGAGTGTCTCCCAGTTCCTGCCAGGCGTTGGCTTCCGTGAGAAGGGCCCTGGCCACGAGGAGTCGCGCTCCCTGCTGTCGTCCCTTGGCCACCGCCCGCGCCGCCGCAGCCTGTTGTCGCTTGTAGTCCGACAGCGAACCGGCCGCCGTGGCTTCGGCGCCATCGACTCGTGGATCATCTCGCACGGGAGCTGGGAGTCGCCGCAGCGAATCGACAGTTTGAAGCGCGTCCTGTCCCTTGCCTGCGGACGTTTGCACGGCCGCCAGCTGCAATCCGTACTCGAGATTGTCCGGGAAGAAGCTGTAGAGCGCCTGGTAGGTCTTGATGGCGTCGTCGTACTCGCTCATCGCGTTGTGGTAGCGCCCTTCGACCCACATCCGATCTTCACGGGGGAGATTGGACGACAGTTCATACGCGCGCCTGGCAGATTGCCTGGCCCGCTCGTCGTAGCCGAGCGCGGACCAGGCAAGGGCGAGCGCCGAGTGCGCAAGAGGAAGGTTCGGATCGGCGCTCACGGCTTGTTCGAGCAGCGTGCGCGACGCCTGTGCGTCGTAGAGCCGAAGCCTGGCCAACCCTTCGGCATACAACCGCGCGGCATTCGGGTTCGCGGGCAGCGACGCCTGCACACCGGCTGCTTCCGCGGCCGAAAGCTCCGTGACACCGAGGCGTTCCCGCAGGCGCGCACCGATCCTCGACACGATCTCGAACAGCTCGCCATCGCCGCCCGTTTCAGCGACCGAGACGATCGTTTGCCCGGCGCCGGCCTCCTGCATTCGCACGTCGAACCGCAGCTTCTCTCCGATCCTGACGTATGAGCCAGACACGACGAGATCGCTGCCGAGGTTGGCGCCGATGCGCGCCAGCGTATCGGACGCGAAGCTGTCGGCGTCGGTCAGGTCCAGGTCGCTCTTCATCCGCGCGATGTTTTCACCCGGGATCGTCCGCAGATGTTCGCCTGCCGCGAGCTCGGTCGTGAGCATCTCGGCCAGCGCCGTCGAGAGCCACGCCGCGTCAGGCTCACCTGAAAGGTTCTTGAACCCGAGGACGGCAACCGCTCGCCGCGCGTTGACCGCTGCAGGAGATGGTTGCGGCGAGCTATCGGTGGCGGGCTCGCGAGGCACCAGCCGGCGTTCCGCCAGAAACCCACCTAGCGCAAGTACCAGGAGCGCGAAGACTGCCAGAGCGATCCGCCTGGGTGTGAACCGTCCCGATGCGCCTTGTGCAGCCTCGAGGGCCGTGAAGACCTCGCGCGCGCTCTTGTAACGGCGCTCGGGGTCCTTCTCGAGACAACGATGGATGATGGCCCGCTGCGCTGACGGCACGAGTGCGCTCAACGGCGGAACCGCCTTGTCCTCGATGATCGCCGATATCAGCTCGAATCCCTTGAGCCCTTTGAACGGAACCCGCCCCGACGCCATCTCATAGAACAGCACGCCGAGCGACCACACATCGCTGCGCGCGTCCGCCTTTCCGTTCGTCAGGACCTCGGGGGCAATGTAAGCGAGCGTTCCGGCGACGGTCCCGGGCTGCGGCAGGAGCGAGACCGACTGCGTGACGTTCTCGCCGTCGTATTCCGGGAGTCGATGAGCGAGCCCGAAGTCCAGCACCTTCATGCGGCCTTCCGGGCCGACGATGACATTGGCGCTTTTCAGATCGCGATGCACGATGCCGCGATCGTGCGCGTGCGTCAGCGCATCGGCGATCTGCAGGCTGTAACGGAAGAATGTTTCAGACGGCAGGCCACCAGGAACGATCATCGACTCGAGCTGCGTGCCCTGCAGATACTCCATCACGATGCAGGGTTGCCCGTCGGTTTCCGCGATCTCGTGGATGGTGCAAATGTTGGGATGATTGAGCGCCGATGCGGCCCGCGCTTCCTTCAACAGCCGGTTGCGGCTTTCATCATCGGAGAGCCCGGTCAGGAATTTGATCGCAACCCTGCGCCGGAGCACCGTGTCATAGGCACGATAGACGACGCCCATCCCGCCAGACCCGAGCTGGGCCTCGATCCGGTAATGACCGACTGCGCTACCGATCATGCTTTGAGACGGGTTCTGGCACGGCTTGCCTATTATCGCCGGAACATAACCACGGCCCCACTGTGCGTCGAACAGACGGCCGCAGTCCCGAAGTACACTCGTTCGCAGATGGTGCCGACGGCGACGCGGGGCTTCCTGATCTTCCTGGCCGTCGCGTTGAACGCGTGGCCGTTGTTCGACCGCGACCGGCCGGCGCGACTCGTCGTCGCGGCGCGCGCACAATCGACCGCCGCGGCACCGTTTTTCGAGGACGAGACGCTCAATCCGGAGTCACCGCACGCGATGTCGCACGTGGCGTCGATCGCCGAACTGTTCGGTGGCGGTCTCGCCGCAGTGTGGTACGCGGGCTCGCGTGAAGGGGCGGGCGACGTCGCCATTTACTTCTCGGTACAACCGTCGGACGACATTCGCTGGTCGCCTCCGCGGGCGATCGTGACGCGAGCCACTGCGACTCGCGATTTGCGGCGCTACGTCAGGAAAGTGGGCAACCCGGTGCTCTTCAGCGATGCTGACGGCAGACTCTGGCTCATTTACGTCACGGTGTCGATTGGCGGATGGTCGGGCAGCTCGCTGAACGTGACGATGTCCGACAACGAGGGACGAACGTGGACCCGCAGCCGCCGGTTGACGCTCAGTCCGTTCCTCAACCTCAGCGAGCTGGTCAAGAACGCGCCTGCCGCACTGTCGGATGGCGGCTGGGCGGTGCCGATCTACCACGAATTCGTCGCGACGTTCCCGGAGGTGCTGTGGCTACACCGCCGCAGCGGAGAGGTCGTCGCCACGAAGAGTCGCATGAGCGCGGGCTGGTACGGGTATCAGCCCGCAATCACGCCGATCGATACTGCCCGCGCGCTCGCTCTCCTTCGCGATGATGACCCGCCGCGAACTGTTTCGATTGCGCGTTCCGAGGACGCGGGCCGGACATGGTCGGCGCCGCAACGGATCGAGCTGCCCAATCCCGATTCGGGCCTGGATGCGATCCGGATGACCGATGGCCGCCTGCTCCTTGCGTTCAACGACTCCCCGGGCGGCCGCGAGAACCTGCGCCTCGCGATGTCCGCTGACGAAGGACGTACCTGGTCGCGAGTGGCGACGCTGGCAGAAGAGCGCGGTGGTGATTTCTCATATCCGTTCCTGATGCAGGCGCGGAGTGGCGACGTGCATCTCGTCTACACCTGGCAACGCACGCAGATCAGACACGTCACCTTCAACACCAGGTGGCTCGATGAGCATTCGGGCGGATCGCTGCGATGACGAGTCCCATCGTCACTGAGCTCTGCTCCACGGCGTCTCCGTGGCTGGCGCTGGTGCTGGGTCTGCAGCGCCTGATGACGTGGCGCGGATTCAACTTGCGCGGTGGAGGACAGCTGTTAGTCGCCGGTGGAGTTGCGCTGGCCGTTCTGCTGATTCCGGTTGAACGCGTTGCCGTTGCGCGCTGGATCAGCGGCATCAATGCCAACTTCAGCGTCTCCCTGCTCGCCGCCTTGATCGTTGCGGTGTGCGAGCGTGCGTTCGCGCGGACGTGGTTTTCGTCGAGGGACTGGGACGCGTGCTGGATCTTCGGCGCCGTCGGCGGCCTTGCGCTCTATCCGCTTGCTCTTGGCTTGAGCCGTTTCGATCCCTACGAGTGGGGTTGGCACGTCAGCCCGCTGTTCGCGATCATGGCCGTGCTCACTGGGTGGTTGCTGTGGAAGCAGATACGATTCGGGTTCGTATTACTGCTCGCGGCGGCAGCGTTTCAGTTGCACCTGCTCGAATCGACGAACTACTGGGATTATTTACTCGACCCGATCTATGTCCTGGTCTCGTTCGTGGCGTTGATCCGTCGCCCGCTCAGCGCTCGTGCCGCTCGCCGGGTTCCACAAGGAACTCCTTGACGAAGAGGTGCTCGAATACGTTGCCGCGCAGCATGTCCAGGATCTGCTTGGGCGTTTGTCGCGTCGCGATGTCGAGTCGTTCGCCCAGCACTCTGCCGCCGCCGACGGGCGTGGAATTGATCGGTGCGCGAACAGCGAACAGGGCAGAGTGTGGTCCGGGACCGGCGATCGTGAAATCGGGCTCACCGGCGTAGCCGTGCACGTCCGCGCCGGGTAACAGGAAGCGGTGGGCCTCCTCTTTTGCCGCGAAGTTGATCGGAACCCAGACAGTCCGTCCTCTGGTGAGCTGCTGAATGTCCACGCTGTAGGTGCCAGGCGCGCCGTCGAACGGGTGCAGGAAGCCCGCAAAACCAGCGAGCGCGAGCAGGATCGCAACGTTGACGCTCACGCGCGCCAGCCCCGGCCGCAGCATGGCTGCGATGACGAGGATGAAGGCGACCGCGAGGACCGCCCAATACGTGACTGGAAAGAGGCGATCCCCGGCCACGGCCTGCTCGAGTCGCATCGAGAGATACGCGAGGAGCACAACTACAACGCCGGTGATAGCCAGGCTGATCTTGAACACGCGCTCGCTGATTCGGTGCCAGTTGAGGGCGCACAAGACCGCGAGGGCGGGCATCGCCGGCAGCAGGTAGCGTTCGTCGCGTTGACTGGGCAGGCTGAACACGACGAATAGCGTGACAACCCACATCCAGAGCTGCGCCTCAGCGTCAGCCGTAGTGTCCGGCTTCAGCCGGACCTTCAAGAGTTCGGCGCGGCGGCGGAAGGCGTCGACAAACAACGCAATCACTGGAAACATCAGCAAGCCCGCGTTCAGCGGATACGACACCATCAATCGCCAGATGCTCGAGCTCCCCCAGAAGAAGTGCTTCAGGTAGTCACCTGGCGCACCGAACTTCCCGGCGTTTTCTTCGAGGACGAACTTGTTGACGATCGCGCGCGGATCGGGATCGAGCATGAACCACACGCTGAAGACGGCGAGCGCCACGACAGCGACGATGGCGAGCGGGCCGGAGTCGCGCACGACGACTTCGCGGATGCGGTAACGGCGTTGACGCAGGTGCCACCATGCGAGGAACAGTCCCACCGGGAGCAGCAACGCGAACGACTTGTAGAGCAGACCGACACCTGTTGTGAGCCCGAGCAGGAGCGGCGCGGCCAGCCGGGACCCGCCTAGCGATGGCCGCCAGAGCAGGGCGAAACAGGGAACGAACAGCCAGAAGGTCGAGGGAGCATCCGTCAGGAACGGCCGGCCGTAGCGATACGTGCTGAAAAAGGCGAGAAACGTCAGCAACGCGATGAACCCTGTTTCGAGCTGGCCTGACAATCGCCAGCCGAGGACGAAGACGAGGCCCGCCGTCACCAGGGTGTAAGCCACACTCGGCCAGCGCAGACGCCACAGCGTCCAGCTGGTTCCCCAATTCGTGGAGACGATGCCCTGCCAGAACAGGAGAGGCGGCTTCGTATTGCGCATTTCCGGTATCTCGGACTGGAGCGGAAGCCAGTGGCCGCTCTCTGCCGTCATTCGCGCGATGTGCTCGTACGGGTATTCGTCGCCGTTCTTCGGTATGTGCAGGCTGTCGAGACCGTAGAAGTAGGTGAATACGGCGAAGACCGCCGCCAGGCCGTACCATGTCAGGAGCCAGCGCGGTCCGCTCGAACGCACGTCTCTCACGTGCGCCACGCCGCTCCCGTTGTGCGTTCACCTTCCGGCATCGAGGCCATCATCTCGCGCGCCTTTGTCAGTACCTGCTCGGGAGTGATTCGCTTCAGGCACTGGTTGTCGCCGTCGCATGGTGACGTTCGATGATTGTAGGCCGTCAGGCACGGCGAGCAGGGAATCCCGAGGTAGAAGCAGTGAGCATTCTTTGAGAGCGTGCCGTAGAGCACAGGTGTTTCAGGGCCGAACAGGATGATGGTCGGTATCGGCGTCACGGCGGCGAACTGGCCGTGACCCCCATCGTTGGTCACCAGCAGCGAGGCGCGATGAAAAAGCGCCAGCAGGTGCCGTATCGACCCTGTGTAGCCCGTGAGATCGACACACTGAGGGCTTCCGCAATGAGCCACGAGATCCTGTCCCAGCCGCTTGTCGCCGCTGAGTCCAATGATGCCGACCGCATGACCGTCGCCGACAAGACTGGTGCACAGCGAGCGGTAATACTCCATCGGCCATGCGCGAATCGGCAGGATGCCGCCGGCGGGAGAAACGAGCACGAGGCTCTTGCCCCGGACCGCGGGGAAGTCCGCGTGCAACCGGGCGGTCGTGTCGTGCAGTTCGCCCTCAGAGAACTGCACCTGCGGCGGCTGCGCGGGCGGGGGCAAAATCGCAGTCTTGATGACGGGCATCGTGTGTGATTCGATGGCCTCCGCCAACCCGACGAACTGCTGCGTGAGGTGGAGGTAGGGGTTGTACAACACGCGGCGCGTGATGAACGTCCCGCGGTAGAGCCCTTCCTGCGTGTGGCGGAAAAACCCGACTCGCACCGGGGCGCCGGACAAGAACGAGAAGATCGCGCTGGCCCGAGCGAACAGCTCGCAGTCGATGGCGACGTCGAACTCGAGCGCACGCATGGCGCGCAGCACGTCGAGTGCGTCCGAGACGAACTCCGTCAGCGATCGATCGCGGACGGTCAACACGTTCTCAGCCGGGATTACGCGCAGCAGGTCGAGCACTTCGCGGTTCTTGGCGAAGAGCAACGCGTGAATCGAGGCGCCTGGATACTGCTGCTTCAGCCGCGCGAACATTGCGTGCGCGAGCACGAGGCTTCCCATTTCCGACAGCAGGATGACGAGGATCCGCCGCGGGCGTGCGGTCAGCGGGGCCGGGGGCCGCAACCGGTGCAACAACGAGAACAGCGCGCACAGCGGTGCGCCCGCGTATCGATCGACTGCCCGCTGGAATGTGATGTTCATCCGTAGGGGTACCGTGGCTCAGGTGCACGTTCATGCTATGACACATTCCCGCGAATCACGATCGAAGGACCGGAGATTCTGAATGCGTTTTTCGATGTGAGCCGAGGCCCGCGGCGTCTGGAGGCAGTCAGCCGCCCAACGTACGCTGTGTCGACGCAGGACCTGATACACGGCGGGTCGACGGATCTGGTTGATCTGCTTCGGTGTTCCTGACGTGGACGAGGTGGCTCCTGAGCCTGCAGCGGACCCGCCTCGTGGTGCCGCCTCACCCGAAGGAGTTGGTTCGCTCGCGCAGGAACGCCGTCAGCGAGGCCTCGATATCGGCCGGCAGGTCTACTGCGGTCGCGTCGCGCACGAGGCGCGGCGTCGCCTGGTAAGAGGCGACGAAGGCGGCGCATCGCGCGCAGCCGGCAACGTGCGCCTCCAGCGCTGCGCTCACGTCGGCGGGCAGTACACCTTCAATGAAGTCCATCAGCAGTGCGACGCCGGATGCGCAGACGACGCCAGTCATGGCTTCACTCCCAGAAGGTCGCTCAGATAGCCGCGCAGCAGCAAGCGGGCGCGATGTACGCGTTGCCGCACCGTCGCGGGCTCGACGCCAAGGACCTGTGCGACATGCGCCGTCGGCATGTCCTCTAGATCGCGCAACACGAATGCGTCCCGATAGAGATCCGGCAAGCGCGCGATGGCGTCGCGTGCTTTGTCCGCCAAAATCTGGCGATCGATGAGATCGTCGGCCTGCGACACGATCAGCAACTCGGCCGGCGTAGCTGTATGCTGCCCATCGGCATCGAATCGAGGCAGATATGCCTCCAGCGATTCGGCAGGGCGACGGGCTGAGGCGCGTCGATGCATCAGGGCCGCGTTCGTGGCAATGCGGTAGAGCCAGGTGCCGAACTGCGACTCGCCGCGAAACGATGTAAGGTGGCGGTAGACCTGAAGAAACGTGTCCTGGAGGACATCGGGAGCGTCGGTATCACTGGTCATCCGGCACGCGAGTCGGAAGACGCGCGTCTGATAGCGTTTCACGATCGCCTCGAAGGCAGAGTTGTCCCCGGCCGCGGCGCGCTCCGCGAGCGCTTCATCGCTCGGGTCCACGGCGGGGACGACCATGCTCAATCGCCGGCGCGGTTCTGAATCGCTGCCTTCACCTTCGCGGCGAGCTCCGGCGTG
>Ga0070661_100002794_pt1 | contig 11984 bp, 16 predicted proteins | sample KBSC43metaG_FD_64663 | JGI IMG/M metagenome (GOLD analysis project Ga0070661, IMG submission 64663) | Corn rhizosphere microbial communities from Kellogg Biological Station, Michigan, USA - KBS C4-3 metaG | ecosystem: Host-associated > Plants > Roots > Rhizosphere > Soil ...
TCGGCGACGTCGGCCCGCAGGGTCGTCGCGGGGGTCGGCGCCGCCGTGCCGGAAACCGCACAGAGGAGCGCCGAAGCAACGACCGCCATTACGACTGCGAATCTCACCCGCTCACTGTTTCCAGCCACGCACTGCGCCGCCCCCACTGACCTGTGGGTCTGGGCCTGGCCGGAGGTCCTACAGCACCGTTATGCGGATCTCGCTGAACGGGAACCAGCCCTCGTCGTCGCGCGGGACCGCGAACACGTTCGTCGAGCCCGCGAACGCGCGCGCCGCGGCCGAGACGGTGGGCTGGTCGGAGGCGAGCTCGTCGTCGGATTCGACGTCCGCGGCGGTGATGAGGCCGCCGTGCGCCCGGGCGAGTGCCAGCAGTGCTTCCTGTGCCTGTTCGTAGGTCATGAAGCTCCCCGGGTTGGACTCGAACCAACAACCCTTCGGTTAACAGCCGAATGCTCTGCCAATTGAGCTACCGGGGACCAATCGGCGCGCGGCATTGTAGCTACCGTGTTCCGCGATGATTGGTCTGCTCGCGCACGCAGCTCCGATCAACTACAGGTTCCCGCTCCCGATCTGGCTCTACGTGGCGGCGGGCGGTGCGGCCGTCTTGCTCTCGGCTCCGGCGGCCGCGCTGGCGGTCACCGAGGGAGACGTGAACGAGCGGCGCGGGCCGGACGTCTACCGATTCGTCCGCCGGCTCGGGCCCGCGCTGACGATCATCGGAGTCGCGCTCGTCCTGGTGGCGCTCGTCGGTGGTCTCTTCTCGACGACCGACCAGTCGCAGGAGTTCTTCGAGAACCCGGTCCTCGTCCTCACGTGGGTCGACTTCTGGGTCGGGCTCGGCATCGTCTCCTGGCTCGTCGGCAACGTGTGGGAGCGCGTGTCGCCGCTGAACGTCGCGGGCCGCGCACTCGACCGCCTGCTGGCACGCAACGGTGTCGAGTCGCTGCGCTACCCCGCGCGGCTCGGACAATGGCCCGCGGTCGGTCTGCTGCTCGTGTGGTCGTGGATGGAGCTGATCTGGGCACCCGCGAAGGAACCGCGACCGCTCGCCGCGATGCTGGCCGCGTACATCATCGCGACGCTCGTCGGTTGCGCCGTGTACGGCGCGGAGGCGTGGTTCGCGAACGTCGAGCTCTTCAGCGTGTTCGCGCGGACGTTGTCCCGCTTCTCGCCGCTCGAGCTGCGTCCGTTCTCACCCGAGGACTGGTCGGCGACGCCGAAGCCGGAGCGCACGGCGCGGTTGCGCCCCTACGGCGCCGGGCTCCGCACGGATCCCGCGCTGCCGGTGGGCGGCGGCGCGTTCGTGCTTGCGGCGCTCGCGACCGTCGTCTTCGACGGCTGGTCTCAGACGGACCGCTTCGGCAGCTTCCAGCAGTGGTTCTGGGAGCGGTGGTCGTTCCTTGCGCATCACGTCAATGTGCTGCAGACGCTGTCGATGGTCGCCGTGGTCGCGATCTTCGTCTCGGCCTACATCCTGATCACGCGCAGCCACGCGGAGGCGTTCGCGACGACGCTGATCCCGATCGCGGGCGTCTATTTCGCCGCGCACTACTTCGCGTACCTGCTGATCGCCGGGCAGAACACACCGGCGGTGATCGTCGATCCGTTCGGCCACAGCTGGAACCCGCTCGGCTGGGGCGAGTACGCGACGACGACAGCCGTAGCGCCTGCGGGCGTCGTGTGGTGGATCCAGGTGCTCCTGATCGTTTTCGGGCACGTCGTCGCCGTGTTCGCCGCGCATCGCCTGGCGTTGCGCACGTCCACGCGGGCTCGCGCGCTCGCGATGCAGCTGCCGCTGGTCGCCTTGATGGTCGCCTACACGGTGGCCGGGCTCTGGGTGCTCGCGCAGCAGATCAAGGCGTGACGACCACGCGGATGTCCACCTCGTGCTGAGGTGAGCCGTCCTTCGCCGAGGGAGAGAACGCGCGTACCAGGAGGGGGCCGGGCGTCGCGTGCATCGTCACGTCGAACGTCCCGCGGCCGGGCGCGCCCTCCGAGGCGGTCACCGTCTTCCGCTCGATCGGCGTGCCGTGCCGCACCGTCTGGACGACGAGCGTGGCCTCGAAGACGCTGGCCGTCCCGCTCACGTGGAACATGGGGGAGACGTGCTCGCCCGGTGACGGGCGCTCGACGACGATCGGGAGGAGCACCGTCGTGGTCGGAGTCTTCGAGCCTCCGCATCCCGACACGACGGCCCCGAGAGCGAGGAGGACGGCGAAAGTCTTCACGTCTGCCGATTTCTGGCGGAGCGCCGTCTATCCTGTCTGGCAGTGAGCGTGATCGCCCTCGTGTTGCTCGCAGCGGCCGTTCTGCTGCTCGCAGCGGCTGAGTGGCCTCGCCTTGCCCGGCGCGGCGTGCTGCCGCAGCGCAAGCCCCGCCCGAAGAAGAGGCACCTGCGGGTCGTCGAGCCGGAGCACGACCCCGACGAGTTCCAGCGATCGGTGGAGCGGGACCTCGCGAACCTGCCGACGTACGACCCGCGCGCGAACCGCGACTAGCGAACCGTTACGGTCGCCCGGAGGGTCGTCGTGTTGGGCAGGATCTTCGCGACGTCCTCCATGTTCTTCGTCTCCTGGTAGTCGGAGACCGTCAGCACGAGGCGATGCCGCCCCTTCGCCGCTCCGATGCGGATCGTGCCGGAGCCGAAACGGGTGGCCACGCTCTTCCCGTCGAGCGTCGCGGCGATCGAGTTGGGATCGACGCCGGAGCCGGCGTCGGTCGCTGCGACGACGATCGATCCGCGGGCCGAACGCATCTTGAGCCTCGGCGGCGCCACGTCGTTCACCCAGTAACGGAACGTGAACGGCCGTCCGCCGGCGTTCGTGCTGTCGAAGACGACGTCGTAGATACCGCCGGCCGGGAGGACGACCGCCGCGACCCGGCGCCGCAAGCCGTAACTCTTGCGATACGGGTTCAGGTCGAGCGGCATCGCCGTGTACCCCGCGAGGCGATCCTCGGAGCCGTCGAGGGTGATGTGCGGGTACACGTTCCCGGAGAGGACGGCGACGCCGGCGTTCGCCGCGCCGGCGGGGACGTGGATCCGGTACACGCGCTCGGGACCGGGATAGCTGTCGTCGCCGCCGGTCGGGTAGCGATAGTGCGTCACGAGCGCGGGCGCGCCTGCAGTCGTTCCCTTGTGTACGCCGGGCGTCAGCGCGAGCGCCTTCTCGCCGGCCAGCTTCGGCGCGGTGGTCATGAACCAGAAGGGGATGCGCCGGACATCCGCGCCGCGCCTGAGGACGACGTAGCCGCTGTCGTCGCCGGTGGTCTGCGCGCCGGTGGCGGTCACCGTGAGTTGCCCCGGCACGGTCACCGTCGGCGGCACGGTCAGGCCGGCGCCGGTCACCGTCCAGTCGCCCGCACCGCCGCCTGCGTCGGTCAGCGTCACGGTGCGGCTCGCCGTCGCCCCGGGTCGCAGCGCGCCGAACGAGAGCCCGGTCGGCGCCGCGAAGAGCAGCGGGACGTCGGCGCGCGGCAGGTCGATCACGCCGCCGCCGTCGCGCGTCACGGGCACGTCGGCGACGGGGTCGCCCGTCTGTTCGAGCGCCGACTTGATCTCCGCGACCGTCCACGTCGGGTGGCGTTCCTTGAGCAGCGCCGCTGCCGCGGAGACGACCGGCGCCGCCATGCTCGTGCCGCTGAGCGTGCCGAACAGGCCGCCCTGGTTGGCGGGGAGTGAGGAGATGACGTCGACGCCCGGCGCCGCGACGTCCGGCTTCATCTGGAGGGAGAGCGGCGTCGGGCCGGCCGAGGAGAAGTCGGCGATCGCGTTGGACGACGTGACGGCGGCAACCGTGATCGCGGAAGGCGCGTTGGCGGGCGACGACACGGAGCCGTAGCGGAACTCGTCGAAGTCGTTGCCCGCTGCGATCACCGGCACGACGCCCGCCGCGGCAGCGCCTTCCAGCGCTTTCACGACGAGGTCGCGTGACGGCTCGACCTCCGGCTCGCCGAGCGAGAGGTTGATCACGTCCATCCCGTCGGCGACGGCCGCCTCGATCGCGGCCGCGATCTCGGCGCTGTTGCCGTCGAGGCCGAAGCCCGGCGTCGGGATCGTGAGCGCCTTGTAGTTGCCGATGTATGCGTTCGGTGCGACGCCCGAGAGCGTGTCTGGGCCGACCTGGATGCCGTGCACGCCCGCGGCGATCCCCGCGACGTGGGTCGCGTGGTACGAGCCGGTCGGGTCGAACGGCGTCGATGCGTACTTCCACGTCGGCGACGGCGGCGCGAACGTGCGCTGCACGATCACCTTCGGGGTCGCCAGCTGCGTCTGCCCTTTCGGGAACCCGGGCGGGTACTGGAAGCCGCTCGAGTTGAAGTACGGGTGGTTTGCTTCGACGCCGTCGTCGATGATCCCGATCTTCATCCCGTTGCCCGCGGTCTCGAAGCTCGGGCCCCACAGCTTGTCGGCGCCGATCTGCTGCGGTCCGAGCTTCACGGCGAGGGAGTGGTAGCGGACGTTCGGCCAAACCTCGGCGACGCCGGGCACGTGCGCGAGGTGCGAGATCTCCGAGCGGGGCAGGACGACGGCGAGCCCGTTCGCGACGAGCCTGTAGCGCCAGCGAATGCGCGACGACGGAATGGCCTGCTCGATGCGCGCGGACACGACGGCCTGTTGCGACTCGATCTGACGCAGGTAGGTCGCGTGCCGCGCCGAGAGCAGCGACCGCCCGAACGCCGCGAGCGGCGGGGACTTCAGCGTCACGACGACCTCGGCAGTCGGCACGGGCACACGCCCGAACCCGTCCCCCGACAGGGCGATCGCAGACGCCGCCGACACCACGATGATCGTGAGAAGGCGTCTCAGAGTGCCGCATCCTAGCCGCGTTCATCGTCTGTTACGCGGCGGGGCGGCGGACCGGGGGAGAGTTCGGCCGCCGCCGCCGCCGCGGCGGACATCCGGCTCCCCCTGAAACCGAGCGTCGGATGCCCGCAGCTCTTTTCGCGGCCGATCCGCGTCGTCCTACTTGAGCCTGCTCAGGTCGCGGCGGGCCCGTGCCGATACGGGCGGGGATGGCCGTCGAGAAGCTCCCCGACTACGAGGCGCTGGCCGCGGAGCTCGCGCACATACGCCACCGCCAGCTCGACCTGCTCCGACAGCACGACAAGCTCACGGAACGGATGCTCACATTCCCGAACGACTTCGGCCTTGCGTGGGCACGCTCGCTGGCGGCGGAGATCGAAGGCATGAGCGTGCGCATCGACGAGCTCGAGGCAAAGCTTCTCCCGCACCGCTGGTGACCTCTATGGCGTGGCTGCGGCCGGCGCCGGCATTCCGGAGCGACGCCTCAGGGTGGGATCGTGGTCTTCCCTGATGCGGCCGACTGGCGGGATCGCGATCAATGGGCTCGGAAGGACGTGAACCGCAGCTCCTTCCACCGCCAGTTGTGGAGGTGAGTCATGGGCATCGGGATCGTCTTTACGACGGCCGTGGTTGCCGCGGCGCTGTTCTGGCTCGTGCTGGTGCGGAGAAGCCGGCTGCAATACGCCTCAGGCAGCACAGACCGGCAGGCTGAAGGTGCTCGCCTGGCGAAGATCGCGGCACTCCTGTTGGTCGGGCTCGGTGTCGGCTTCTTCCTAATCTTCGCGATTGGAGAGATCGCGGGTGGCGAGATCTCCGGCATCCAGCACCTGCCGCCCGCAGCCGTTCTCGGCGTACTGCTCTGGCTGGGATGGAGGCGACCGCGCGCGGCCGGCCTCGTCGTTCTGTTCGCGTTTGCCCTTCCGCTCACCATTGCCTTTGGCTTCGGCGTCGCTACCGACAACGTCCGGACAGGCGAGATGTGGCTCGCGGTGTTGATCCCAGTCGTGCCAGTGCTGATCGGGCTCCTCTTCCTCTGGGCAGCTCGAGGTGAACGAAGAAGAGACGGGATGCCTAGAGACCCGATGGCAAGACACGCCTGACCGCAGGGACGGGCCGCGAATCGAGATTCGCGCTCGGCTGCGCGAGTGCTCCGGTACGACTCCTGAGCGTCTCGCTGGTCGAGGGGGTGTCTGCATGAGGCCTGAGGGGGAACCGTCGCCTAGCGAAGCTGCGCTGCTGCTTCAGTGCGCGTCTTGACGTTGAGCTTCCCGAAGATGTTTTCGAGGTGCGCTCGCACGGTGTAAGGGGAGATCCAGAGTCGCTTTGCGATCTGCGCGTTGGTCTCGCCGTTTGAGACGGCTTCCAAAATCTCGCGTTCGCGGGCGGTCAACGATTGAAGGCCAGGTGAGGACGGGCGCCACTTCTCGCGGTGGAGGGTGAGATGCGGCCGCAACAGGTCGAGCAGGACGCGCTCGCGACTCGACAGTCCCCAGCGGTCACGGTCGAAGAAGAAGAACCGTGCGTCGCCTGCTCCGTGACGCGATCTTGCGCTCGGCGAGGCTGGCGGCAGGAAGAGCTTTCCGGTGTCAGTGAAGCCAAAGGGCCGCAGCGTGTGCTGGTAGAGCTCGACGCGGTCGGCCGCGCGCTTGCTCAGGACGTCGGAGACGGCGATCGGCACGGCTGAATTGCGGAAGCGGTGGCAGTTGATCGCGTCCTGGTGGAGCCACTGGGCAAACGCGTCCGCGAACCAGTCGGGCTCCAGGAGGGTGCGGATGTAGTAGTCGGGCTCGCCCGGCTTCCACTCGCAGTAGCCGGCATTGGGAGCGTCGAGCAAGTCCCCGAGCCGCTCGATGACCGGCCGCGGGAAGATCTCCTCGGAGCGGTCGGCTGCGAGGTCGTGGAGCATCTCGATCACGCTCCGCAGATCCGCGTTCGTGAGCCGTGACACGTGTGCGCAAGATAGGACGATCGTCCGATTCACACAAGACGCGCCCGCAAGCACAGTCCCGATCGACGTGGTTCAACCCAGCCCCGCTCGGGGCAGAAGAAAGGGGAGGACGTGAAGCAACTACTGGCAGTTGGCGCTTCTACGGCTCTACTTGGGCTTGCTGCGGCGAGCGGTGCGCTCGCCGGTGAGGTGAAGGGGCCGCCGACCGGCGGGGATCCGAACAGCAACAACACCGCCGCTGTTGACAATGCGCACTCGCTCTGTGCCTACAGCGGACTGAACGACTACATCAACGGCCAGACCGATAGACAGACGCAGACTCCGAAGGACGCGGCGCCTGGATCGGCGGCCCACGGGTGGACGATCCCCGACGGCAACGGCGGCACGATCACCATCTCCTGCAATCCGAACGGCGTGGTCGGTTAGGCGAAGCCCGCAGCCCGGACAGGCGGGCCGGTCGCCAAGGAGCGTCTACAGAAGGTCCGTCGTCCTAACGGGCCTTCTGTGCGTTTGCCCGTACCGCGGGCGGCCTAGATCGACTATGCGGATGAGAGGACTTGAACCTCCACGCCCAAAAGGGCACACGGACCTGAACCGTGCGCGTCTACCAATTCCGCCACATCCGCGTGGGTACGCCAGTCTAGCGGCGCTCGCTACGATCGATCCCGTGAGCACGCAACCGTTGCGCGACCTGCTCGAGCGCGCCTTCCCGGACGCGACCGAGCTCGACATCGTCGACCGCACCGGTGGGGGCGACCATTTCCAGGTCGTGGTCACCGCGCCGTCACTCTCCGGCCTGTCGCTCGTCGAGCAGCACCGCCGCGTCTACGAGGCGCTGTCGGCACCGCTCGGCGACGGGACCATCCACGAGCTTCGCATCAAGACGAAGGGAGCATCCTGACCGTGAGCTACACCGACAAGATCAAGGACGTCATCGAGAGCTCGGACGTGGCGCTCTTCATGAAGGGGACGCCGTCGTTCGTCATGTGCGGCAACTCCGACCGCGCGTTGCAGGCGCTCCGACGGGCCGGCGCGTCCGTGACGGCCGTCGACGTGCTCCCCGATCCGCAGATCCGCCAGGAGCTGTCGGCGATCTCGGGCTGGCCGACGATCCCGCAGGTGTTCGTGAAGGGCGAGCTGGTCGGTGGCGCCGACATCGTCGAGGAGCTCGAGCAGACCGGCGACCTCGCCGAGACGCTACGCGCGAAGCTCGGCGACGACTATGCCGCCGCGCAGGACGAGAAGACCGTCGCTCTCGCCTAGCTCGCGAGTATCGCGAGCACGTCTCCGGCGTGCGTGTCCGGCTTGACCTTGTGCATGACGCGCTTCACCGTGCCGTCTGCGGCGATCACGAAGGTCGACCGGCTCACGCCGAGGTACGTCCGGCCCATGTACTTCTTCTCGCCCCACACGCCGTAGAGATCGGCGACCTTGTGGTCGGGGTCGGCGAGCAGCGTGAACGGCAGCTCGTACTTGTTCCGGAACTTGACGTGTGACGCCACGTCGTCGGGGGAGACGCCGAGCACGACGGCGCCCGCCTGCTCGAACTCGCCGTACGCATCGCGGATCCCGCACGCCTGGGTCGTGCAGCCGGTCGTGTCGTCCTTGGGATAGAAGTAGAGGACGACAGGCTTGCCGCGCAGCTCGGACAGCCTGATCGTCTCCCCGGTGTCGCTCTCCAGCGCGAAGTCCGGTGCGGGCTTTCCTTCTTCGATCACGTCGATCCTCCCGGTAGCGTTCCTCGGCGATGCTAACGGCGCACCACATCAACGCATTCCTCCTCATCGGGGTCTGTGTCGTCGCGTCGGCCGCCGCGTTCTGGGCGCGCCGCTCGCATGCGGGCTCGGCCGTTGCCCAGCTGCTCGCCCTCGCGCAGACGCTCCTCGTCGGGCAGGTCGCGCTCGGCTTGTTGCTCCTCTCCGACCACCGCCGCGCCAAGGATCACCTCCACTACGCCTACGGGACCTTCGCACTGCTCGCGGTTCTCTCGCCGTGGCTCTACGCGCCGACGGAGCCGCGGGCGCGCCTGCTGTGGTTCGCGGTCGCCACCTTGGTCGCCGCCGCCCTGGGCGTTCGCGCTTTCATGACGGCATGACGCCCTTCGTCCGCAACCTCGGGATCCTCGCGCTGGTCGCAGTCGCGATCGTGCTCCTGAACCAGGAGACGGCGCTCGTGACGGCGGCGACGCTGCTCCGATTCGCCTTCTTCATCGTCGTCGGCGTCGTCGCGTACTTCTTCTGGCGGGACATCGGCCGCCGCGAGATCGAAACGTGGCCCGCCCGGTCGTCGCGGGTCTTCTACGCCGCGGTCGGGCTGTTCGTGGTCGACGTGGGGTGGTGGGTCGTGATCGGCGTCGTGGGACGCGACGTGCTCGCGGCGTTGGTCGTCGCCGCGATCTGCGTCTACGTGGGCTTTACGACGTGGCGCGAGCAGCGCTCGGTTCTCTGACAGCCATCCCGTCCAGGCGGTCGAGCGCTTCGCGCAGCGGCATGTGCTGGCCGACGAAGATCGGCGTATCGCGCTCGGTGTAGCGCGACGCCTCGGTGTCGCGAAGCCGCAGCATCAGGTGCATGAAGTCGGCGGGCTCGTCGCACTCGAACGCCGTCATGAACTCCTGGTCGTCGATCCCGAACGAGTACGTCGTGTGGTTGTGGATCCCGGGGAACTCCTCGCGGCCGATGCGGATGTGCTCGTCCATCGCGCGCTGGCGATCCTCCTCGGGCAGCGAGTACCACGGCCGGACCTTCACGAACGGATAGACGACGAGATACGGGTTGTCCTTCGGCACGACCTTGCGCGCCTTGCGCGCCGAGGTGTACTGCGAGGCGCGGGTCGTCGCCAGATAGTTGTACGGCGTCTCGAGCCAGCCGGCGAGCGGCGTCGCGTTCAGCGCCGCACCGAGCTCGCCGAAGTCCTCGTAGCGCTCGCCGATCTTCCACAGGAAGAAGTCGGTGTCCGGGCGGACGCCCGTTACCGAATACGCGCGCAGGTGGTCGAACCGCGGCGCATGCTCCTCGACGACGTCAGCGAAGGCGTCCTTCGCGGCCGACCGTTCCTCGATCGGCAACCGGCGCCAGGCCGGATCGACCCGGAAGAACGTGTACGCGACGTACTGACCGGCGTTCTCTGGCATCGCTCTCAGATTAGCGACAGGCCGGATGCTCGACCGCTGCGCGCACCGGGTCGAGACTCGCCTTGGGCGTCCCGTCGGCGTAGTACAGCCCGCTCTGCAGGCCGGCGAGGTTCCGCTCGTCGATCACGTGGAAGAAGTCGAGCGCGCGAACGTTCTTCTGACATGCTGCGAGCTCGACGGCCTGGCGGTAGTCGCGCGCCTGCGTCTGGACGTCCGCCGTCGGCACGACCTCGGTGCCGGTGTAGGCCGACGCCCGCTCGCTCGGCACCTCGGTCTCGACGCCGTACTCGCCGTACACGATCGGCAGCTTCGACCCCGCCTGCGGCGTCCCGTCGAACGCCCGGCCGAGCAGCGTGACGAGCTTGCCGTAGTCGGCGATGCCGATCGACGTCGAATGCGGATGGGAGAACGACGGCGCGATCTTCGGCGATTCGCCGTAGACGTGGATCGAGAACATGTCCATCAGCGGCTTCGTACGTCCGCTCGCACGATAGACCCGGCCGAGATCCGCGATGAACGCCGTCGGCGAGTGTGTCTGCCGCGAGGCCGACGGGTCGTCCCCGCCGCGCGGCGCGACGCTGCCGCCGACGACGGTGAGCTTCGAGTCGGCGCTCTTCAACGCGTCGTAGGCAGTCGCGAGGAGCTGCTCGTAGGCGGTCGCAGCTGCGTCGCCGCCGTCCGGGTCGAACTGCGGCATCCAGAACAGGTTCAGGTTCGGCTCGTTGCCGACGAAGACCGTTCGCACGGACGGCAGCGCCCGGACGAGTGCCACCGCGTAGTCGCTGAACGCTGCCCGCGATGCGTCGTCGAGCGGAGTCGACGAGCTCAGCTGGTAGACCGCCAGTTGGGGCTCGATCCCTTCGGCCTTCGCGGCGCGGACGGCACGCCGGAGCGGTGGGAGGTCGCCGGCGGCGGACGCGCCCTGCTTCCAGACCGCACTGAGGACGATCGTCTTCAACCCGGCGGCGTCCGCGAGCTGCATCGGACGGCGGGCATTCGGCGCCCACTTGGCCGCGTCGTCGACCGCGCCGAGCGTCAACTCACGCTTGTGCCCGTCGCCGCAAGCCGCGAGCGTCGCGCTCAGCGCGACGAGAACGAGAGCCGAGCCGACGCGGGCGGACCTGCATTCACGAGCGCTGATGCGCGTGCAGCGACGACGTGACGGCCCGCCGGCAACGCGCCCTTGAAGACGACCGTCGTCGGGACGCGGCCGACGGCTCTTCCGGTGAGGCGCCGGCGGTCGAGCGCGACGCTGTAGGTGCAGTCGAGTGAGCATGTGAGCTTGATCCTGGTGCCCGTCTTGGTCGGCTTCGATGCGCGAACGACGAGCTTCGGCGTGAGCAGCAGGCCCGGGCACGACGCCACGGTGCCACGGTGCACCGCGGCCGCGGCGGCGGCGATCGCCGTCAGCGACGACTTCGGCGTCCCGTCGACGTAGTACTCACCCGACTGCCAGGCGGCCATCGACGCCTCGTCCTGCACGTGGAAGAGGAAGAGGCCCATCACGGTCTTCTGGCAGAACACCATCTGCATCGCCTGGGCGTACAGCCGAGCCTGCGTGGCATCGTCGACCGGACGCGTGGTCGACGGCTCGTTGCCGGTGTAGAGCGGAGCTTTGGCGGCGGGGACCGTCGTCTCGATCCCGAACTCGTCGTAGAGGATCGGCAGCGTCGAGCCGTGTTGCGCGGTGCCGTCGAACGCCGTGCCGAGGAGGGCGACGAGCTTCGGGTAGTCGGCGAGGCCGATCGACGTGCCGTTCGGGTGCGGGAAGTTCGGGCCGGTGCTCGAGCTCTCCGGGTACGGGTGGAACGCGAACGCGTCCATGATCGGCAGCTGGCGGCCGCTCGCGCGGTACGCGACCCCGAGGTCGTTGATGAACGTGGTGGGGGAGTGGGTGTCGCGGCTCGTGCCCGGCTTGTCGACGCCGCGCGGCGCCAGCGCGCCTCCGTAGATCGTCGAGTGCGGTCGGATGGCCTTCAGCGCGTCGTAGGCGCCGGCGAGCAACTGCTCGTACGCGGGCGCGGCGGCGTCTTCGCCGTTCGGTCCGAACTGCGGCAGCCAGAACCGGTTCAGGTTCGGCTCGTTGCCGATGATGAAGT
>Ga0070661_100002797_pt1 | contig 11974 bp, 6 predicted proteins | sample KBSC43metaG_FD_64663 | JGI IMG/M metagenome (GOLD analysis project Ga0070661, IMG submission 64663) | Corn rhizosphere microbial communities from Kellogg Biological Station, Michigan, USA - KBS C4-3 metaG | ecosystem: Host-associated > Plants > Roots > Rhizosphere > Soil ...
GTTCTGGATGCTTGTCCGGCGAGAAGCAACCTCGTACAGCACGATGGACGTTGCCACGGCCGCGTTGAGTGATGATGCAGTGCCCGTCATCGGAATACTCACGATGTCGTCGCAGAGCTCGCGGTAGGCGTGACTCAACCCGCTCGTCTCGTTGCCCACCACGATCACGGCTTCGGAAGGCCACTCATACGCGCGAAGCGGCCGCGTTCCGCCCTCGTCCGTTCCCACCACTCGCAGTGCTGGATACGAGCGCCGCGCGACCTCTGCCCACGCCGCGATCTCGCGATGCGACGGCAGGACGATGCACGGAACGGCGAAGAAGGACCCCACGCTCGCGCGAATCGTCGCCGGATCGTACAGGTCCACGCCGTGGCCGGTCACGATCACGCCGCTCGCACCGAACGCGTCGCAGGACCGAACGAGCGTGCCGAGATTGCCCGGGCTGGCCGGCCGGTCGACGACCACAACGACCATTCCGCTTCGCACCAAAAGCCGATCGACCGAGTCCGGTCGCATTTCGACCACCGCGAGCAGCTCCGACGGCTCCTCCTTGTCACTTAGCGTCTCGAACAGTGACGGATCCATCTCGAAATGCGACTCGGCATCTGAGCCCTCGAGGATCGACGATGCCCAACGGGATAACGGCCGGCCGCGCGGGTAGACGAACGCCCGAATCGTCCATCCGGCCGCGAGCGCGCCGTTGATCGCGCGCACGCCTTCCACGACGAACTCGCCGTAGCGATGTCGTTTCGTGCGATTCCGCTCGAGGACCTCGACGCGCTGGTAGGCCGCGTTCGCGGTCGAGACCTGCAGGGTTCGTGGCATCGACAAAGCTTCAATCGGGCGACGCGAACGGACAAGGCACTCTGCGCGGCCCACGCATTGCCAAGGTCGAAGCCGATGACGCACATGAAACAGAACCTCAGGCCTACACGCGATCCCGGTCTCGTTGCCATCGCGGTCTTCAAGCTCCTCAAGGGCGTCACGCTGATCGCCCTTGGACTCGGCGCGTTTCGGCTCCTGAATCCCGAGACCGTACACCGCCTCACGAACTGGCTGCTGCACTTCAGCCTGACGACGGGCCAGCGCTTCGTCGACAAGACCATCGACCTGCTGAGCAATCTGACCCGAGGGCACGCCGCCGCGCTGGGGCTCGGAGCGATCCTCTATGGCTCACTGTTCACGGTCGAAGGCGTCGGTCTCTGGAAGGGAAAACGGTGGGCCGAGTACCTGACGGTGATCGCGACAAGCGCGCTGATTCCCTTCGAGGTGTATGAGCTCGCGAGGCGGCTGACGATGGTTCGCGTCTCGGCGCTCGTCGTGAACGTCGCCGCAGTGATCTACCTCGTGTATCGACTTCGTCACCCGAGACAGGCGAACGCCGCGTCCGCGACATCGCACGTCGGTCGTCCAACACACACGGTCTCCAGTAATGCTTGACACCAGCACTCGGCAGACCTAGACTGCGAATGTCGGCGCCGCATAAATATTCGCCGCGCTGCGAGCCAACCCGACAACCGAGATCCGGCTTGAGCCAGACCCTCGCGCTTACGCTCAACACCAAGGCCTTGAATTGCTCCAAGGCCTTTTTTGCGTGCGCACTCGCTAAGCGGCTTACGAGGGGGCCGACCGGGTAGAAGAACGTAGAACTTGAGAACGCCTGGTCAGGCCCCTCCGCGAGCAAAAGCACGGAGGGGCCTTTTCGTGTGTGGATAGAGCAGGATCACTGTCACACGGGAGAGCAGCTTCAATGGAAGACACCGCGGAAGGCCGAGGGCTGTACGATCCGCGCGAGGACCGAGACGCGTGCGGCGTTGGGTTCGTCGCTCACGCGAAGGGGTCGGCATCCCGCGAGATCGTCCGCGACGCGCTGCGCCTGCTGCAAGGGCTCTCGCATCGCGGCGCCGTTGGCTGCGATCCGCACACGGGCGATGGTGCCGGCATTCTCCTCCAGGTGCCGCATACGTTCTTCAAGCGCGAGTTAGCGTCGATCGGCGTGAGGCTCCCCGCGGCGGGCGCCTACGGCGTGGGCATGCTGTTCCTCCCGAACGACCCGGGTGAGCGGCGCGCCTGCGAGCTCACCATCGAGACCATCGTGGCCGAGGAAGGTCGAACGATCCTCGGCTGGCGGGACGTTCCGGTTGATCCGAGCGCCATCGGTGACCTCGCGCGCCGGACCGCACCGACGGTTCGTCAGGTGTTCATCCCTCGTGGAACGACCGGCGACGAAGCGTTCGAACGAAAGCTCTACGTGCTTCGTCGGCAGATCGAGAACGCGATCGGAACGCGCGCCGGCTTCCACGTCGCGAGCCTCTCGGCCCGCACGATCGTGTACAAGGGCATGGTGACGCCGGAACAGCTGCCGGCCTTCTACGCTGACCTCCGCGCGCCGGACCTAACGAGCGCGCTGGCGCTCGTCCATTCGCGCTTCTCGACGAACACGCTGCCGACCTGGTCGCGTGCACACCCGTACCGGTTCCTCTGCCACAACGGCGAGATCAACACGCTCCGCGGGAACCTGAACTGGATGCACGTGCGCGAAGCGTGCATGAAGTCACCCCTCTTCGGAGACGACCTCCACAAGCTCTACCCGATCATCGCCGAAGACCAGTCGGACTCGGCCTGCCTGGACAACGCCATCGAGTTCCTGCTTCGTGGCGGGCGCTCGCTTCCCCATGCTGTTGCGATGCTCATCCCGGAGGCGTGGGAGGGCAACCCGCACATGGACCTCGACCGCCGCGGTTTCTGCGAGTTCCACGGCGCCATGATGGAACCGTGGGACGGGCCTGCGCTGATCGCGTTCACGGATGGTCGAGTGATCGGCGGAACGCTCGACCGCAACGGACTGAGGCCCGCGCGTTGGCTCGTGACCGACGACGATCTCGTCGTCCTCGCATCCGAGGCGGGAGCGCTCGAGCTGGACCCGGAACGCATTATCGAGAAGGGGCGAATTCAGCCGGGCCAGATGTTCCTCGTCGACACGCGCGTCGGACGCGTCATGCACGACGCGGAGATCAAGCGCGACCTGGCATCGCGCAAACCGTACCGCGCGTGGGTGGCGGCGAACCGGGTGGGACTCGATGAGCTTCCGGAACCACTCGGGGTCGCCCACACGGAGCACGAGGATCTCGTGCGTCGTCAGGCGGCGTTCGGCTATACGGCGGAGGAGCTCAACATGATCCTCACGCCCATGGCCGCGACGGGCGAAGAACCCGTCGGATCGATGGGCAACGACACGCCGCTCGCAGTGCTGTCGCACGAGCCGCAGCTCTTGTTCAACTACTTCAAGCAGCTGTTCGCGCAGGTCACGAATCCGCCGATCGATCCGATCCGCGAGCAGCTCGTGATGTCGCTGTCCGTGAACATCGGGCCGCGCACGAACGTGCTCGGCGAGCGGCCAGAGCATGCGCGACACATCCGCGTGAAGAGTCCCATCCTCACGAACGTCGCGCTCGAGAAGATCCGGGCGATGGGCAAGGCGGACCCGCGCTTCAAGTGCAAGACGCTCCGCACCGTGTTTCCCGCCGCTGGCGGCGCGAAGGCGTTTCACCTCGCGCTCGAAGCGATGTGTCGGAAGGCATCACAGGCGGTACACGAAGGCCATACGCTCATCGTGCTCAGCGACCGCGGCGTGAGCGCCGACTGGGCTCCGCTGCCATCGCTGCTCGCGACTGCTGCGGTTCACCATCACCTCGTGCGCGAGGGCCTTCGAACCGAGGTCGGGATCATCGTGGAGAGCGGTGAGCCGCGTGATGTCTCGCAGTTCGCGCTGCTCATCGGTTACGGGGCCGGGACGGTCAACCCATATCTGGCCCTGGAGACGTTAGGTGCGCTCGCTCGAGCTGGCCGCCTTCCGAATCTGGTCGACGAGGCGACGGCCGAGACGAAGTTCATCAAGGCGGTCGAGAAAGGGCTGCTCAAGGTGATCTCGAAGATGGGGATCTCGACCATCCAGAGTTATTGCGGCGCTCAGGTGTTCGAGGCGATCGGCCTCGGGCCGAAGCTGGTCGACCGGTACTTCACGGGCACCGCGTCCCGCATTGGCGGCATCGAGATCGCGCAGCTCGCTGAAGAAACGCTGCGACGCCATTCGGCAGCGTTCCGACGGCCGCTCCCCGTCGACCGACTGGAGCTCGGAGGGAACTACCACTACCGCAACCAGGCGGAGCATCACAACTGGAATCCGCTCACCATCTCTGCCCTCCAGCAAGCCGCGCGAACGAACAGCGGCGAGCGATACGCGGAGTTCGCTCGGCTCGTCAACGACGAATCGAAGCATCCCTCCACACTGCGCGGCCTCGTGGAATTCGTGGAACGCGAGCCTGTGTCGATCGACGAGGTCGAACCAGCGGCGGAGATCGTCAAACGATTCGCGACGGGGGCGATGTCCTTCGGGTCGCTGAGCCGCGAGGCGCACGAAACGCTCGCGATCGCCATGAATCGGATTGGTGGCAGGAGCAACAGCGGCGAGGGTGGCGAGAGCGCGGAGCGGCTGGGCACCGAACGGAACAGCGCGATCAAGCAGGTGGCGTCGGCGCGGTTCGGCGTCACCACCGAGTATCTCGTGAGCGCGCGCGAGCTGCAGATCAAGATGGCCCAGGGCGCGAAGCCAGGCGAAGGGGGCCAGCTTCCGGGCCACAAGGTGGACGCCGTGATCGCGAAGACGCGTTATGCCACGCCCGGAGTAACGCTCATCTCGCCGCCGCCGCACCACGACATCTACTCGATCGAGGACCTGGCGCAGCTCATCTTCGATCTCAAGAACGTCAACCCGAGCGCGATGGTCTCCGTCAAGCTCGTGTCGGAGGTGGGCGTCGGGACGATCGCGGTGGGGGTCGCCAAGGCGCGAGCCGATCTGATTCTCATCTCCGGCGACTCCGGCGGAACTGGCGCCTCGCCGCTGTCATCGATCAAGCACGCGGGCAGCCCGTGGGAGCTCGGGATCGCCGAAGCGCACCAGGCGCTCGTGGTGAACGACCTGCGCGGCCGCGTCCGGCTGCAGACGGACGGTCAGCTCAAGACCGGGCGAGACGTCGTCGTCGCCGCGTTGTTAGGCGCTGAGGAGTTCGGGTTCGCGACCGCACCGCTGATTGCGCAGGGTTGTGTGATGATGCGGAAATGTCATCTCAACACATGTCCCGTCGGTATCGCGACGCAGGATCCGGTGCTCAGGGCCAAATTCGCGGGGGCACCCGAGCACGTGGTCAACTACCTGTTCCTCGTGGCCGAGGAGGCCCGGGCAATCATGGCACGAATGGGGTTCCGAGCGCTCGACGAGATGATCGGGCGATCGGACCTGCTGCGTGCGCGCGATCTCTCGGGCCACTGGAAGGCGCGGACGCTCGACCTGCGAGCGCTGCTCCATCGGCCTAACGTGGCGGCGACGGTCGCGACACGTCGAGTGCGCTCGCAGGACCATCCGATCGATTCCGTGCTCGACCGACAGCTGATCGATGCCGCCGAACCGGCGCTCGAGCGGAGACGCGCGGTGAGGAGGTCCTTCGCGATCCGCAATCACGATCGCACGGTTGGCGCGATGCTCTCGGGCGAGGTGGCGAAGCGTTACGCCGCCGCCGGCCTCCCCGACGGCACGATCCGCTTCGCGTTCACCGGGTCCGCCGGTCAGTCGTTTGGGGCATTCTGCGCGCGTGGCATCACGCTCTCGCTCGAAGGCGAGGCCAACGACTACCTCGGCAAAGGGCTATCGGGAGGTCGGTTGATCGTAGTGCCGCCCAAGGCGGCGCGCTACGATCCCGCACAGACCATCGTGGTCGGCAACGTGGCGCTCTACGGCGCGACGAGTGGAGAGGCTTACCTGCACGGGATGGCGGGAGAGCGGTTCGCGGTGCGGAACAGCGGCGCGGTCGCGGTCGTTGAAGGTGTGGGCGACCACGGCTGCGAGTACATGACCGGTGGCGTGGTGGTCGTGCTCGGAAAGACCGGGCGCAACTTCGCCGCCGGAATGAGCGGCGGCGTCGCGTTCGTGCTGAACGAAGACCATGCGTTCGAGCGGCAGTGCAACACCGGCATGGTGGCGCTCGAGGCGGTCGAGGACGACGAAGACGTCACGCTGCTCGAGCGTCTCATCCGGCGCCATGCACGGTACACAGGGAGCGGGCGCGCGCGGCGGTTGCTCGCGTCGTGGGGCGCGTCGTTCGCGCAATTCGTTCGCGTCATGCCGACCGAGTACAAGCGCGCGCTCGAAGCGCAGGGTGCGCGGCATGTCGAATCCATCGAGCGCGCGATCGGCGACCTCACCGTTCACCCCGCACGGGGGCAGCGACAATGGGCCTGACCGACTTCATTCAGATCCGGCGCGCCGACCCCATTCGCCGGTCCGTCGCCGAGCGTACGCGAGACTGGCGCGAGCTGTATGAGCAGAGCTCCGACGAGACGCTGCGCGCGCAGGGTGGCCGGTGCATGGACTGCGGCGTGCCGTTCTGCCAGGGGGACACGGGGTGTCCGGTGCAGAACGTGATTCCCGAGTGGAATGCATTGGTGAAAGCGGATCGATGGCGTGAGGCAGCGGTCGCGCTGCACGCGACGAACAACTTTCCGGAGTTCACAGGTCGGCTGTGCCCCGCCCCATGTGAATCCGCCTGTGTGCTAGGCGTGATCGAGCAGCCGGTCGCCATTCGCAGTATCGAACAGGCGATCGCCGACCGTGCGATCGGAGAAGGGTGGGTCCCGGCGCGCCCGCCGGACCACGAGACGGGGTATCGCGTGGCAGTCGTCGGCTCGGGGCCCGCGGGGCTCGCGGCGGCACAGCAGCTGCGGCGTGCGGGCCACGGCGTGGTAGTGTTCGAGAAGGCCGATCGCGTGGGTGGTCTTCTGCGATACGGGATCCCGGACTTCAAGATGGACAAGACCGTGCTGGCAGAACGCGTTAGGCAGCTCGCCGACGAGGGCGTGGTGTTCGAGACCGGTGTGGAGGCGGGCGTCGACATTTCGGCCGATACCCTTCGCTCCGAGTTCGACGCGGTGCTCCTTGCGGGTGGAGCGCAAGCTCCCCGCGATCTGCGCGTGCCCGGCCGCGAGCTTGGTGGCGTCCACCTGGCAATGGACTTCCTCTCGCAGCAGAACCGTCGCGTGGCGGGTGATGTCATCGATGACCGCTTGGGTGTCTGGGCGGGAGGAAAGCGCGTCGTCGTGATCGGTGGTGGTGACACCGGCTCGGATTGCGTGGGGACGTGTCATCGCCAGGGCGCGGCGGAGGTCCATCAGCTCGAGGTACTCTCGCGGCCACCCATGGAGCGAGACGCGTCGACGCCGTGGCCGCTATGGCCGCACAAGCTTCGTACGACGCATGCGCATGAGGAGGGGTGTGCGCGCGAGTGGAGCATTTCGACCACGCGGCTTTCCGGCGATCGCGGGCAGGTGACCACATTGCACGGTACGCGGACCGACACGGGCGATGAGTTTCGTCTTGATGTCGATCTCGTGCTGCTCGCCATGGGCTTCACGGGGCCGGTGCGCGAAGGTTTGCTCGCGGACCTTGGCGTCGAGCTGACCACGCGCGGGGCGGTCGCGACGGGGGCGGATCACATGACGAGTGTTCCTGGTGTCTTCGCGGCGGGCGACATGCGACGCGGCGCATCGCTGATCGTGTGGGCGATTCGCGAGGGGCGCGATGCTGCGGCAGCCGTCGACCGCTATCTCGCAACGAAGGCGTCGGCGGCGGTCGCATCCCGCGCCAATGCGGCTGCGCTGGTGGCCGGAGTGTAACCGATAGTCACGCGCTGCCAACGGCCACGCTGCGGTCAACGGCGCGGCCGAGCCGAGCACCGATCGCCCCGCCGGCCGCGATTGCGGCGGCGCTCGCGCTGAGAGCGGTGACGACGAGCATCGTGGCGCGGCGCCCGGCGTTAGGCGCGCCGACGCGCCAGCCGAGTGCGTACATCAGGAGATCGACGGCGAGAAACGTCAGGAGCGCCGCCGCTCCGGCGTTCGCCGCCAGCCGCATGCCCAGCGCGCGACCGTTGAGGCCGACGCCCAGCGCGAACGCCCCGACGGCCGCCACGATACCCGCCACCGGCACGAACAGCACCGAGTACACGAAGTGAATCGAGTACCCGGCCCGTGTGGCTCGCGCCACGGCGGCCGGCTCGATGGCCGCGAGAATGGCGCCGGCGGCAAGGATCGCCGGGCCCACCGCCAAGGCGGTGAGCCTTGCCGTTCCACGTGCGTCCGGCACATGCGCGAGCGTCGCCATGTCCTGACCCCACAGCCTCCCCGCCAGCAAGGTGCCGCACAGCGCGACCACGCCGTCGAAGACCCGACGCGCCACGAACGGCAGCGGCGATGCGTCGGCCAGTGAGCCGAGGGCGACGGCGATCACGATTCCGCCGATTAGATCGCGGGCGGTGATCGCCGCGGCTGCGATCGCGGTATCTCGTCGCGAGTCCATGGCCCCTCGATCACCTCAAGCCCGACGCCGCCATGGCGTTACGCCGGCGGACGCGAGTATGATAGTCACGCAGCTGCCGCTCTCCGTTCGAGCTCTCCTATCTCCGGAGGTCGTCATGGTGCCGCTCGCCAGCCTGTGGCTTCCCGTCCTGCTGTCGTCGGTCATCGTGTTCCTTGCCAGCTTCATCCTGCACATGGCCCTGCCCTGGCACAAGCACGACTATGCGCGCGTGCCGGATGAGGAGAAGGTTCGCTCCGCGCTCCGGCCGTTCGCGATTCCGCCGGGGGATTACATGGTGCCGCGTCCTGAGACACGCGAGGAAATGAGAGCACCCGCGTTCGCGGCGCGCGTGGCCGAGGGGCCGAACATCGTGATGACGGTGCTGCCTAACGCGCGATGGTCGATGGGCCGCAATCTCGGGATGTGGTTCGCCTACCTGGTCGTCGTGGCGATATTCGCCGGGTACGTTGCCGGCCGTGCCTTGCCGCCGGCCACGCACTACCTGGTCGTGTTTCGGTTCGTCGGCACGACGGCGTTCGCGGGCTTCGCCCTCGCGCTGTGGCAGATGTCGATCTGGTATCGCCGATCATGGGGGACGACGATCCGGTCGACGATCGACGGATTGATTTACGCGTCGCTCGTGGCGGGGACGTTCGGGTGGCTGTGGCCGAAGTAAGGCAGGCGACCGGCGACCGGCGGCCGCCTGCCGCCTAGTTGATGCCTAACCAGTAACTGATCTTCAGCACGAAGAAGTTGTCGCCGGGAATCTTCGTCGAATTCCAGGCATCGCCCGGCCCGACCAGATCGCCCGACATCGTCTGACTCTCCCGGTTTTGCTGCCAGACGAGGTACGCCGTGCTGCCCGGTAGCCACTCCCACCGCAGCACCAGGTTCGAGCGGAACGACAGCAGATTGAAGTCGAGCGGCGGGATCGTGAATGTCGTCGCGCCGTCGGTCACGGTGCTCACGCCGTTCTCGTCCTTCTCGATGGTCGTCCCCGTGCCGCTCGCTCCGTAGATCCGCAGTGCGCGACTCCGCGGCGCCGGGAGCTCGCCCAGGTCGAAGTAACGGCCACTCGCCGCGAATGGCTCGGCGTAGCCCTCGATCGTGAAGCTCGGCGTCAGCGCATAGTTCAGGCGAAACCGCGCCGACAGCGTGCTGCGCTCGATGTACCCGAATATGTAGCGACCGCCGTACGTCTCGGCGCTGCCGTCCGCGCGCGTTCCGACGTACTGCCGGCTGTCCACCGAGTGCGAGTACGTCGGGTCCACCGACGCCTGCCACCGTGACGCCGGACGGATGGCCACGCCGCCAGTCAGGTCCCACCGCCAGCCTCCGAACTCATCGTTGAAATACTGCGTGCGCGCCGTCCACGTTCGCGCCACGTTAGGCCGGCTCGTCACCTGCGTCGTCAGCACGTACGCGTTCGGCGTGCCCATGAGGGGGCCGCCGCGCGTCAGGTCATCGCTCAGGGATCGACGCTGGACCTGAACGCCGCCGGTGAGTCGCCAGAAGCTGTGAAACGTGAACTGGAAGTTCTCGTTGAAGCGCAGGTATTGCTGAATCCCCCCGTAGTTGAGGCCACCCTGCATCGAGGTGCCGAACTGGTAATACCGGACGTACTTGTTAGGCTTCGTGTCGCGGAGCTGGATGTCGGCGTTGTAGTCGATGTCGTCGCCGCTCCGCATCTGCCCGGCGTCGTTGATGTCGAACTCCGGCGAGCGAAAGGAGATCTGCGCGCCGGCGAGCGTGAACCGGCCCGCGTTCTTGTCGAACCGGATCGATCCGGTGGCGCCGGCGAGCGACGTCCGAGTCGAGTCGAAGCTGATATGGTCCTGGTCCGGACGCTGGAAGTAGTGCGCGCTCCCGCGCTGCAGCCGAGCGATCGACGTCGCATCACCAGCGACGCGGCTACCGCCTAACCAGCCGGTGATCTCGTACATCCCCTCCATGTAGCGGAGGCGCCAATCCACTCCGCCCGCGACGGCGCTACTCGGCAACAGCTGCAGCAATCCGCCGCGGTCATCGAGCCAGCGGTGGACGTGCGTCAGCGACGCACCCACGTTGGACTGGCGCGTGCCGAACTCCTGCTGCAGCCGGAGCACGCCGAACGACGACGGCGGCTCGACGGCGACCCTGTCGCGCACGGCGTCGGTCGTGTCGAACGTGTGCGCGTATTCGCGGGGTGTGAGCGCAGCCAGCGCGCCGATCGATAGCCCCGACGCGAGTCGGCCCGTGACCTTCGTCGCGGCGAGGATCGTGGTGTTCGCCGGCGAGTCGACGAAGTCGCCGGACGCGGAACCGCGGGGGGACGCGCCGATCCGTCGACTGTAGAACCAGCTCGGTCGCCCGATGAAGCTCTGCCCGCGGCCCGTGAGGAGCTCGTCGCCCTCAATGAAGAACGGCCGGCGCTCTTCGAAGATGGTCTCGAAGGCCGTGAGGTTCACGACCGCTGGATCCGCCTCGACCTGCCCGAAGTCGGGATTGATCGTCGCGTCCAGCGTGAGGTTCGGCCCGAGCCCGTATTTGAGGTCGCCCCCGGCCCGACCGCCGACGCGATCGTCGAACGGGTCCTTGGGGTCCACGTTCGCGCGATACGTGAGGTCACCCGCTACGTACGGCATGAGCTCGAGGCGCCGAGTGCGCGGAATGCCGGCGATGCCCTCGAGCTGGCCGAAATGCGATGAGAACCCGGCGGCCGACACGGGAATGAGCGTCCACTGGAGAAGCTCGTTCTTGTCGGGAATGGATCGCGTCAACTCGATCCCCCACGTCTGCTGGGCCGCGGCGTTGAAGCGGAGCTGCGAAAACGGGATGTGCATCTCCGCGGTCCAGCCTTCCGCATCGACGCGCGCGCGCGCATCCCACACCGGATCATACTGCGCCTCGCGTCCCGAGTCCTCGCTGTCCTGCGAGTGGTACGCGTCGCCACGCACGCCGCCTGACGAGACGGAGAAGCTGTACGCGGTGCGTCGATCGAGGTACGGGTCGAGCGAGATCGTGAACACCTCCGCGTCGCTGGTGCCGTCGCGGCGGGTGATAGACGTGCGGATGGCGTTCGGATCCGGGCGTTTGAGTCGCGCGCCGACGTAGAGCCCGTGGTCGTCGTAGAGGATGCGGACTTCGGTAGGCACGCTGGGCGATGCGCCTTCGACCGGCACCTTCTGCACAAAATCGGCGATCACGGGCGCCTGTGCCCATGCGGCATCGTCGAGGACACCATCAATGTGCGGCGGCGCCCCGGCGAGCCGTGCGGCGCGGGCGCTCTTCGCGGTGGCGGATTGTGCCCTGGTGACGTGGGGCAGGGCCAAGATGAACGCGCAGGTTGCGTAACGAAGGAGCATCCGCCAAGTATCGCAACCAAACGCGTTATGCTGCAACGGCAACTGGCTTGCTGCGAATCGAATAAGCGGCGGGTTCCGTAGTGGTTCCTAGTCTTCTTCGTGAGGGTCTCTATGGCTGGCCAAGGTTCTGCGGGGAACGTCATTGCTGCGCTGTGCAGCTTCTTCGTCCCGGGGCTCGGTCAGTTGTTGCAGGGTAGGCTGATCAAGGCCGTGTTCATGTTCT
>Ga0070661_100002805_pt1 | contig 11961 bp, 8 predicted proteins | sample KBSC43metaG_FD_64663 | JGI IMG/M metagenome (GOLD analysis project Ga0070661, IMG submission 64663) | Corn rhizosphere microbial communities from Kellogg Biological Station, Michigan, USA - KBS C4-3 metaG | ecosystem: Host-associated > Plants > Roots > Rhizosphere > Soil ...
CGGTGAACGGGCACAGTTCGGGCTGGCAATCAACGATTTGGTTCGCCGCGGCGTTGTCACCGCGCCGATTGTCATCGGCCGCGATCATCTCGATGCGGGATCCGTCGCCTCGCCGAATCGCGAAACCGAACACATGCGAGACGGCAGCGATGCCATTGCGGACTGGCCGATTTTGAATGCACTACTGAATACCTCCGCGGGCGCAACCTGGGTTTCGGTTCATCACGGCGGCGGCGTCGGAATCGGATACTCTTTGCACGCCGGGATGGTCGTCGTGGCAGATGGCAGCCGCGAAGCGGACGAAAAACTTCAGCGCGTGCTGACGTGCGATCCCGGTCTCGGGGTGGTGCGCCACGCAGACGCTGGTTATGCTGAGGCGATTGACACCGCCCGGCGTGCCGGCATTACGATGCCTTCACTTACGGGTTATGGGGGTTCGGGGCGATGATGATTCCAGAGCGTCCGTCGTTGGAGCGACGGGTTCTCGCTGCGCTCGACGGCTCGCCTGGAGGCGGCACACGCATCCCGGTCGTGCTAGGTGGATGCGGTTCCGGCCGCACCTCGCTGTTGCTGCGGTTACGCGACCTCATTGGTCGCTCGTCGGCGCAGTACGTCGACGTCGAGCGCATCGCGACGACGCCCGAACGATTTCTCAAGTCGATGCGCGACGCGTCGCCGTTTCCACCGGTGCCGTACGGACACGTCGATGCAGTCGAGACCGGGGCGCGCGGCGCGTTCGACGCGGCGCTCGCGTTCCTCGACACCGCACGTGGCTCAGCCGACGCGCCGGCAACATTTCTGCTCGACGAGTTCCTCGAGCTGCGTACGTTCGAGAGCTTCCCCGGGCTTCGATCAGTCCTGCGGGATCTGCTGTCCGCGCTGTCGTCGAGCGGCAACCGCTTCGTCCTGACGACGAGATACGCCGCACGCGCCCATCGGCTGCTGCGCGACGCACCGTCGCAATTCGAGATCATCCCGGTCGCGCCGTTGACGCCGGCCGAAGTGCGCGCGACGCTGCCCGCCGTCCGCGCATCGCGCACGCCATCGGGTTCGATCGTCGACGAAGACGATCGCGCCCGCGACGAGCTCGCGCGTCTGGTGCACGCCATTTCGGATGGACGCCCGTCCTACGCGCGGATGCTCGCCGAAGCGTCGACGAGCCTGTCGTCGCGCGACGCCGTCGATCCGGTGAGCGCGCTGACGGCGCTGCTGTCGCCATCGGGCACCATCGCCACCGCCTGCCGGTTCTCGTACGAGTTGCGCCTCCATCGGGCGCGCGGCTACGGTGCGCTGAAGGCGATCCTCGACGTGCTCGCCGAGGAAGAACCGCTGACGTTGACCGAAATCGCCCTGCGATTACGTCGCACGCCCGGCTCGACCAAGGATTACTTGTCCTGGCTCGAAGACGTCGACCTCATCGTGGCGAAGCAGAAGCGCTACAGCTTTGCCGATCCGATGATGAGGCTCTGGGTGCGGATGCACGCGCACAACTCGCCGCCGACCGACGAAGACATCACGCGCGAGGTCCACGCCTATGTGCTGACGCGTCTCCCGCAAGGCGAGCCTGCGCTCGCGCTCGCGGGCGCGGAGGCAGGCGCCGGAGAGAGGGAGAAGCCCTGGGGGATTATCGAGATTGACTAAAGGTAAAAGTCAGAAGTCAGAAGTTAAAAGCAAAGTCGGATGTTTGCGTTCTCGACTTTTTACTTTTAACTTTTGACTTTTGACTTTTCTTTACTCCTCTGCACTCAACCGATCAAGCGCGAGCTTCGCTGCGGCCTGAGCCGCCTCTTTCTTGCTCCGTCCTTCCGCTCGCGCGATCGTGATTCCGTTCACCACGACTTCGACGTCGAACAGGCGGCGATGTGCGGGGCCAATCTCGGCGGCCAGGCGATACGCAGGCAGCCCTCGATCGTGCGACTGCAGCCATTCCTGGAGCGCTGATTTGTAGTCCTCGGTGAACGCCGCCTGGGCGCCAGTGCGTCTCGCCTCCTGAATCAAGTCCGCAAACTGCCGCTCGATGAAGCTCTTGGCCGGTTCGATGCCGCCGTCGAGGTAAATTGCGGCGATGAGCGCTTCGTAACAGTCAGCGATCAGGGCGTGCTTGCGGCGTCCGCCCGTCTTCTCCTCGCCGCGCCCGAGGATCAGAAACTCTCCGAGGTTGATTCGATCGCCGAGACGTGCCAGCGACGCGGCCGACACGATCGACGCCTTCAGCTTGGACTTCTGTCCTTCGTTGTGCTGCGGGAACTGCCGGAACAGCATGTCGGCAATCGCAAATCCAAGGACGGAGTCGCCGAGAAATTCCATCGATTCGTTGTCGAACACACCGCCGCTGGCGTCTTCATGGACGCGGGAGCGGTGGGTCAGCGCGTGCTCGAGCAGGCCCCGATCCTTGAACCGGTAGCCGATGCGCCGCTCCAGCGGCTCGAGCTCCGAACCGAACGGCACGACGCGGCCCGGCCCGCTCTCTTCACGATGGCTGGCGATGATGCGCTTCGCACGGTCCGCCTCCTCCGGGTGTACCGCGATGCGCAGTTCGTTGACCGTCAACGGAAACGGCGTCCGTGACATGTCGGACGACACGATCGTCGCGATCCCATGGGTCTCGAGCAGACCCCGGACGACGTCGGCTTCGATCTGCGACGGCGTCCGGAAGATGACGGTCAGGCCGGTCATGACTTGGTGAATCCGCTGATCACACCGCGATCCGGCCTGCGGATTCGAAGGCCCGATCGACCTTGAGCAGGATCATGGTCATGTCGTCGTGTTGATCGGCACTGCCGACGAATGCTTCCACCTCGCGCATGATCCGCTCTCGCAGCTCGCCTGACTCGAGGTGCCCGTGCTCCTCGACGATCCGGCTGAGGCGCGACTCGCCGAAGAGATCGCTCTCGGGATTCATCGCCTCGGTGATGCCGTCGGTATAGAGGACGATGACGTCGCCCGACGAGAGGTCGACCCGCTCTTCCTCGAGCAGCTCGGCGAACTTTTCGGCAGCGCCATCGATCCGGAGCCCGAGCACCATGCCGCTCGGCGTCAGCACACGTGCGGACGACTCCGCCCCGGAGCGGCCGGATAGAAAAATCAGCGGCGTGTGCCCGGCGCGGCAGAACGTCATCACGCCAGCCTGCAGATCGATCACGGCATACGTGATCGTGATGAAGCTCCGGCTGTCGAGGTGCTCGGAGATAATCCGGTTGACCTCGATGAGCAGCTCCCGAGGCGAGTCGTAGCGCTGACTCAACGCCAGGATCAGCCCCTTCAACTCCGCCATATAGAGCGCGGCCGATGTGCCCTTCCCCGACACGTCGGCGATCAGCACGCCAAGCCGATCCCGATCGAGTTGGAAAAAGTCATAGTAGTCCCCGCCAACTTCGCGTGCCGGCACGCAGAGCGCCGTGATCGCGAGTCCAGGAACATCGAGCGGCCCCCGCGGAAGCAGTGACATCTGGATCGCGCGCGCGATGCGAAGTTCTTCCTCGAGCCGCTTCTTCTCCGCCGCCGTCTGTAACAGCCCCTCGATGCTGCCGGTCATCTCGTTGAACGATCCGGCGAGCTCACCGAGCTGATCGTTCGACTGCACGTTGATGCGGTGAGAGAAGTCTCCGTGCCGCACACGCTCGGTGCCCATGAACAGTTCGTGCACGGCGCTGGTGATGGACCGCGCCAGCGCCAGGCCCATGCTGAGCGCCACCAGCTGAATGATCAGGAACAGGCCGGCGATAACCAGCAGCACGATGATCAGCGCCACGCCAAACGGGACGCCCGAAGGGGCGCTGACCTGTTGCGCCTCGGCCAAGCGCCTGTACAGGTCACCCGGACGATAGCTGAGGGACAGGCTGACGCGTTTCGGCAAACCCGTCTCCCATTCGGTGTAGTCAAGGAAAATGACACTGTTTCGAAAGAGCGTCGTCCATTTCGTGTCCGAGTCGGGCTCCGCGCTCTTCGAGATGCTGGCGATCGTACTCTTCCCCACCACGACGTTCGCGATCCCGGCACGCACGCCGGTGTCCTGCTGGAGCTTCTGAACCATCTCGTCGCCAATCGGCAAGTCGCCAATCACGTAGCCGACATGAGTTCCGCCGACAACGACCGGGGAGACCGAGCGGCTGACGAGTTCAACCTCGCCCGGTCCTTCGGCGAGTCGCAAGACGGTGGTGCCTGACCATCCATTCCTCGTGATCCACTTCGGCAGTGTGATGGGAGCCGCCCCGTGTTCCCACGGTCCGACGGTGAATGGCGAATCGAGCGGCTGGCGCTGTGCCGTTCCTGCCGGCAAGTACTCGAACGACGCGCCGCGATACAACATGACGACATTTCTTTGCGTTCGCGCCAGCGACTGCGCCGCGTTCTCCGGAGCTCGCGAGATCTCCAAGGCTGCCCCGCTGGTCACGATCTTCACCTGGTTCAGCGCGGCGTCGTAGCCCTCCTTGAACAGGTAGGCGCTGAGGTTCATGAAGATCATCAGCCCGCCGAGCAGGAAGAGGATGACGATTAGCAGCGACGGGACGACGCCGATGAAGATGTACGACAGGATCAGACGACGACGTACACGCCAGAGCAGCTGCCGCTTCGTCAGCAGGAACAACCGCCACGCGAACACCGAGACCGAGATCGCGAGGCCGATCGTGGCGGCACTGCTCAGGATCGAAATGATCAGCGGGAGGTCGCCCAGCAGCCGCAACAGGGCGACGACGAGCTTGAGTGCGGCGGAAATAATGAAGAGGCGGCCCGGCCAGGTGCTCAGCAGCAATTCGCGCGTCGACCGCTGCAGCTCCGGTGCGGCCGGCAGCGCAGGTCGTCGACTGCCAGGCAGCCACCGGTCCGGCCCTCGTGGAGTGCTCATTCCCTTGGTCAGCGATGATAGCAGAGCGGTCATCAATTGGCGGGTTGGTGGGTTGGTGAATTGAGCTTCGCACGCGCGACCGCGCGTGCTGTTAGAGCGCGGCGGTAGCCGCGCGATGCCAATTCACCAATTCACCAATTCACCAACTCACCAATTCACCAACTCACCAGTGATAGAGTCAGAAGTGTGAAGCTTCCAGAGAACGCGCGCTTTTCAACCGTGTGCATCCACGCCGGCCAGGAGCCCGATCCATCCACCGGCGCGATCATCACGCCGATCTACCAGACGTCGACCTATGTGCAGGAGGAAGTCGGACGCCACAAGGGATTCGAGTACGCGCGAACGCAGAATCCAACCCGTCTCGCCCTCGAAAACAACATCGCTGCCATAGAAGGCGGCAAGGCGGCGTACGCTTTTGCATCCGGGATGGCGGCGATCGACGCCATCACCACCCTCCTCGAAGCGGGCGACCACGTCGTCGTCACCGACAACACCTACGGCGGAACGTTTCGTCTCTTCGAGAAGATCCTGCGACGCTATCAACTCTCGTTTACGTATGTCGACACGTCATGCGTCGATCTCGTCGAGGCGGCGATTCGTCCCGAGACGAAAATGCTGTTCGTCGAAACCCCGACGAATCCGGTGATGCGTCTCACCGATCTCACCTCCATCAGCGAGCTTGCCCGGCGGCACCGCGTCAAACTGGTGGTCGACAACACGTTCGCGAGTCCCTGCCTGCAGCGTCCGATCGACTTTGGCGCCGACCTCGTGGTTCACAGCACGACGAAGTATCTCAACGGTCACAGCGACAGCGTCGGCGGTGTGGTCGTCGCGGTGAGTGACGACGACATCGAGTCCTTGAAGTTCATCCAGAATTCGGCCGGGGCAATCCTGAGTCCGATGGATTCCTGGTTGATTCTGCGCGGCACGAAGACGCTGGCCGTGCGCATGGCCCAGCACAACGTCAACGGGATGGCGCTCGCCGAGTTTCTGAACGAACACCCAAAAGTGAAGCAAGTGCTCTACCCGGGATTGCCGTCGCATCCGCAGCATGACCTCGCAAAGCGTCAGATGCGTGGGTTCGGCGGGATGCTGACGTTCGATGTCGGCACCGTGGAGGCCGCGTTCGACGTGTGCAAGCGAGTTCGGCTGATGTCATTGGCAGAAAGCCTTGGCGGCGTCGAAACGCTTATTTCGCACCCGGCATCGATGACCCACGCGTCGGTCCCACCAGAACGTCGCGCCAGGATCGGCCTGACCGACAGTCTGGTGAGGATTTCTGCCGGTATCGAAGATCCCGCCGATCTGATCGACGATCTCAAACAGGCGCTCAACTGAATTGGTGAATTGGTGGGTTGGTGAATTAACACTGCGCGGCTACCGCCGCGCTGTTAACCGCACGCGCGGTAGCGCGTGCAAAGGCAATTCAGCGATTCACTGATCCACTCACTCACCGATTCGTCGTGGACGCCCCCGCCCTCCGCCGAGCCTCCGAACCACTCGAACAAACAAAATAGGGAATAGCCGCCCCCAAAATGGGGAAGACGCCCGATGCCCGTCTTCAGGCCGCGTCTGTATCTTCGTGCGCGAGTCGGTAGTTCACCACGAAGAGGAGGCTGCATGAAGTTGCGTCGGTCGTTGACGCCATTTGGACTGACGCTGATCCTCGGCCTCACGGCCGTGGCCTCGGGTCGGGCACAGACGCCCGACGGTTGTCCAGGCGCGACGGTCAATCGGGTGTCGGAGGGAACGCAGCCGAGCGCCCCGACGGTCTCCACGGTCTCGAGCCGGAATACAGGCGGTCCGCAGGAGCCGTCTGGATCGCAGGGACCACGGGGATTAATAGAGCCACAGAGAACGCGAGGGCCAGAACGCCGACAAGCGCCACAAAGGCCACAAGGGCCGCGGGTACCACTACGAATAGCTGGACCCGAATGTTTTTCCGCTCTCTGCGGGTAACGCTCGAATTTGTCTGTCCTTCCCGCCTGCGTCCTTAGGCCTACACCCCGAGGCCTCATCTTGAGTAACATCATGCGTCCCCTGTCGGCCGCCGGCAGTTCGAACGACGTTCCAATTTCGGGGAAAGAATGGAACTGCTCGAGCGCGAACGCTTCTTCAGTGAATTGGAGGGCCTTCTCGGCGCGGTCAGCGCCGGCAATGGTCGTCTCGTGCTTGTCGGTGGCGAGGCCGGGATCGGGAAGACATCGCTCGTCGAGCGCTTCGCTGAAACACATAAGTCTAAGGCGCGCGTCCTCTGGGGGGCCTGCGACGCGCTCCTTACACCCCGCCCCCTTGGTCCGCTCTACGACATCGCGCAACAGACGCAGGGCCGCCTGCTCGCGCTATTGGAAGAGGAAGCCCCGCGCGCTCCCATCTTCTCCGCCGTCCTTGATGAGATGAAGAGCGGCCGCGGGCCGTCAATTGCAGTCATCGAAGACGTTCACTGGGCTGACGAAGCCACTCTCGATCTGTTGAAGTTTCTCGGCCGCCGAATCAGCCGAACCAACTGCCTCCTTGTCGTCACCTACCGCGACGACGAGGTGGGCGCGGAGCATCCGCTACGGCTCGTCCTTGGCGATCTCCCCAGCCGACTCGTCGCGCGCGTGGGACTCCCGCCGCTCTCTGAAGACGGGGTCAAGCGGCTCGAAGATCGGGCGGGCCGACGCATCCAGGATCTCTATCAGGTGACAGGCGGCAACCCGTTCTTCGTCACGGAGGCGCTCGAAAGCAGGGCGTCAGGCGTGCCCGTCACGGTGCGAGACGCTGTCCTGTCTCGTGCGGCTCGGCTCTCACCCGCCGCTCGCGCGGTGCTGGAACTCGTGTCCGTCGTACCGGCGAGGACTGAGATGTGGCTGCTCGACGAATCGATCGGACCGAGGGCGGGCGCGCTCGACGAGTGCATCGACGCAGGAATGTTACGGTCCGAAGGCGACGCGGTCTCGTTCAGGCACGAGTTGGCGCGTCGGGCGGTGGAAGATTCGCTTTCCGCGCCGCGCCGCCAACACCTGCACAACCTGGTACTGAACGCCCTGGTTAACCTTGGCTCGGAGTCGCTGCTGGCACGCATCGTTCATCACGCTGCACACGGCGGCAACCGGGCGGCGGTGCTCAAATATGCCCCCGTCGCGGCCAGACAGGCCGCGGCACTTGCCGCGCACCGTGAATCGGCGTCCCACTATTTGGCGGCACTCCGACACGCCGAAGCGATTGCGCCCTCCGAGCGAGCGGAATTGTTCGAATGCCGGTCCTACGAATGCTACCTCACCGGCCAAATCGAGGACGCGTTGCAGGCTCGCCGCACCGCACTCGACTTGTGGCAGCAACTGGGCGACGCGCGACGCCAGGGCGAGAACCTCCGGTGGATGTCACGCATTTCGTGGGGCCTCGCGCGCAAGAAAGAGGCGGAACGCTACGGCGTCGAAGCCGTCACAATTCTGGAGGCCCTGCCGCCCGGTCCCGAGCTCGCTATGGCGTTCAGCAACCGTGCCCAACTGCACATGCTGGCGGATCAACATGAGGAAGCCGTGTTGTGGGGTTCACGCGCGACCGAGCTGGCTGACGCGCTCGGCGCGACCGACACTCTTGTGCACGCACTGAACAATGTCGGCACCTCAGAGTTGCTGGCGCATAACGAGCAGGGCCGCGGAAAGCTCGAAGAGAGCTTGCGCCTCGCGTTGGCCAACGATCTTCAGGACCACGCGGGCCGGGCGTATACCAATCTTGCGTCCGCCGCTTTGCGAGCGCGGAATTATCCTCTCGCGCTTCGCTATTTCGAGGACGGCATCGCCTACACGACACAGCACGATCTCGATTTCTACTCGCTTTACATGACGGTATGGCGCGCGCGCGCGCGTTTCGAGCAGGGTGACTGGGACCGCGCTGAGGACGACGCCAGTTCTGTGCTGGGCCACTATCGAGTCTGGCCGACGATGAAAATTTCCACGCTCGCAGTGCTCGGCCACGTGGGAGTCCGCCGCGGCGATCCGGCCGCGGCGCCGCTACTAGACGAGGCGCACGCCCTTGCGGTCGGGACCGAAGAGCCTCAACGCGTCGCGCCTGTGGCCTCGGCGCGATCTGAAGCTGCATGGCTTGCGGGAGACGTCGAAGGCGTGAAGCGCGAAGCCCGTCTGGTTTTCGAGATCGCGAAGCGGCACAACGATCCCTGGATCCGTGGGGAATTCAGCTTCTGGCTGTGGCGCGCCGGCGGCGCTCCCGTAACCGATGAAACCATTGCCGTCCCTTACGCGCTGCAGATGCGCGGCGATTGGCGCGCCGCCGCCGCCGCGTGGAGAGCGATCGGTTGCCCATACGAAGCAGCGGTGGCGCTCGCCGACGGCGATGAAGCGGCTCGGCGCGCGGCGCTCGAGATCTTTGACAGCCTGGGAGCCGGGCCGGCCGCGGAACGGCTGCGTCTGGCCTTGCGCGCGAGCGGGGTGCGCGGCATCCCTCGCGGCCCCAGAGCGAGCACGAGAGGGAACGCTGCAGGACTGACGAACAGGCAGTTGGAAGTCCTCGCGCTGATTGCCGACGGGTTGAGCAATGGCGAGATCGCCGACCGCCTGTTCATATCGCCGAAGACGGTGGACCACCACGTCGGTGCTGTCCTCGCCAAGCTCGACGCCGGCAGCCGCGCCGAAGCGGGGTCCATAGCCATTCACTCCGGTATCATCAAGAAGAAATAGGGAGCCGGAGCATCCGATCCATAGAGGTCACTGTTACTGATCCTCATCAATTCTTGATAGCTAGGTCGTTGTGGACTCCCCCACCCACCGCAAGTACGCGTCGTTGCCATCCACGATTGGAAGGACCAGGAACTCCGGAACGTCGTACGGATGGAGTTCGCGCACGCGTTCCCACAGGGCAACCACCCGTTCGCGGGACGTCTTGATCACGACCTGACGTTCGGATTCCGTCTCGATGTCGCCATCCCAGCTGTAGATCGATTCCATCGGTGCCAGAAGATTCACGCAGGCCGCAAGGCGCTCTTCCACCAGTCCGCGTGCGAACGCCGCGCCGTCAGCATCGGTCGGCAGCGTTGTCAAAACAATCACATAGTCGTGCGTCATGGCCTGGCCTCCTCCGGCGCCCGGGACCCAAGGACAAGGAAATTCACATTTCACCCTACTTTGCCGGCCGCTTGGGAACGAAACTATTGTACAAAGGACGTCGTTCACTGCATGCTGCCGGACACTGGAATCGAATATCGGCGCGCGACCGGGCCGGAACCCCTTCGCCGCAAACGCGTCGAGCCCCCGACCACCTCCATTTTTCGGAGGCGCGGACTTCAGCTGCTGCTGATTTTCGTGACGCTTGTGCTGGTTATCGATGCCTTGATCGGCGACAAGGGGCTCACCGAGTCGATGAATGCCCGACGGCAGTATCGGGAGCTGCAGGGGTCGCTTGATCAGATACGCCGCGAGAATGCGGCGTTGGGCGAGGAAATACGGCGGCTGACTGAAGATCCCGCAACGATCGAATCGCTGGCGCGTCAGGAGCTTGGACTCATCAAGCCCGGCGAGATCGTCTTCATCCTGAAGGATCTCAAAGACCCACCCAAGTAGCGGCTCGCAGAGCTATTCTGGCGGCCTGCTTGCATCGCTCACGCCATGGTTCAGCGGAGCCGCTCGGCCGCGCCAATCGTCCTGTTCCTGACAATTCTCACCGTCAGCTCATTACCGTCCCGGCTGTGCGCCCAGGAAACGCAGCCGACTGGACAATCGCAACCGGATCCGTCGCAAGGTCAGGACTCGGGGCAACAGGTCGCCGCAGGTGAAGAGCCGACGAAGCCGACTCGCAGTTTCTTTCCTGCGCTCGGGCATAACCTCGTCGACGACCTCAAACACATCCCGCGGCAGAACTCGTTGTATTGGCTGGCTGGTGGGACGGTCTTGTCGCTTGCCGTTCATCCGCTCGACGACACCCTGAACGACAAGCTGAGCACCTCCGACACGGCGAAGAACGTGTTCATCGCCGGCAAGTACATCGGATCGCTTCCGGTTCTAGCGGGCGCCGCAGTATCAACCTACCTCGTTGGTCGAGAGCGCGGTTCACGGCGCGCCCAGCATCTCGGAATGGATCTGATCGAGGCGACGATCCTCTCGGAGACGATCACCCAGGGCATCAAAGTCGCGGTGCGCCGCGAGCGGCCGATCAGAGACGACGGCACTCGCGCAGGCGGGTACGCCTTCCCTTCCGGTCACGCGTCGGGAACATTTGCCGCGGCAACCGTGCTTCAGCAGCATTTGGGCTGGAAGTGGGCGGTTCCGACGTACACGATCGCGTCGTACGTCGCGATGTCACGCCTCGTTGATGATCGTCATTGGGCCAGTGACGTCGTCGCTGGTGCCACCTTGGGGATCATCGTCGGCCGCTCGGTCACGTGGCACGGACGCAACTTCTATGCGTCGCCGATGCTGCTGCCGAAAGGGTACGGCGTGATGGTTAATGTCGTTCCATAGTCGAGTTGCTTCATTGACCGGCTTCGTCGCCGCGTGTTACGATTGGGGTTCCTGACGCGGGGTGGAGCAGTCCGGTAGCTCGTTGGGCTCATAACCCAAAGGTCGCAGGTTCAAATCCTGCCCCCGCAACCAATTGTACCGGCACGAGGAGGTCGCCCGTTGTTGGCGACCTTTTCGTTTGTTGGGCAGCAGTCAGCATCGCGGCCAGGTTTCCTCTCAGCTCGATCCGGAGCTGGCCCTTCTCCGGCGTCAACACAATCGAATCGATCAGCCCACGGAGCATCTCTGAAGCTTCCGGACGGGTGTCCTCGCGCTGGAGGGCCGCCGCCAGTTCTTCGACCTTCGAGCGGTAGAGGTCGGTCGTGCTCGGGTGAAGAAGTGGCGGTGCTTCGTCCGCTGCGTCGAGCTTCGCCTGGAGCGCGGTCCTCCGCTCCTGCAGCGCATCCCATTCCGCCTTCAGATCTGGTCCTGCGAAGCCGTTCTTGATGGCCTCAATGACCTTCTTGATGTCTCGTTTGACGCGCTCAAGATCTCGCTTCGCGGAACTGAGGCCGGCGCGCTGCTCCATTCGTAGCCGGTTCATCTCTTTCGCGAACTCGCGGCAGAACTCCTCGAAGAAATCCTTTCGCAGCAGTTTGGTCTTGAGCGCGTTGAGCA
>Ga0070661_100002822_pt1 | contig 11946 bp, 19 predicted proteins | sample KBSC43metaG_FD_64663 | JGI IMG/M metagenome (GOLD analysis project Ga0070661, IMG submission 64663) | Corn rhizosphere microbial communities from Kellogg Biological Station, Michigan, USA - KBS C4-3 metaG | ecosystem: Host-associated > Plants > Roots > Rhizosphere > Soil ...
ACGATTTGCGCAAGGTTGATGAGGCTATCGCCCTCCTATCTCAGCAAGCGGCAGAGCCAAAGCCAAAGCCGGAGCTTACCGAAACTGGCCGCATGATCTGGGAGGCGGAAAAGGCATTTGCGGGTATTGCATCCCAGCCAGCCGCCGCAGCGGGAGCGGAGCCGGTAGCGTGGATGTTCCAACATGACGAAACCGGGCGCATTGTGTTTGCCGATAAATGGCAGGTTGAGAATGGTTTCGAGTCTCATAACCCGAGGCTGAGAAAGATCGGGCCGCTTTTCACCGCCCCACCGCAAGCAGAGGCAGCGCAAGCGCCGGGGAAGCAGGAGGCGGCATGGATGAATGGTCCGGCGCAAAAAGGGCTCATCGTGAAGCGCTGGAAGAGTGGGAACATTCCATGCTACTGGGCTGGTTATTGCGATGGAAGCCCGAAGATGTCGGCTTGCGATGATTGGATGCCATTACCGGACGCCGCCGCTCCAGTACAGACAGCACAGCAGCAGGATCAATCGCATAAGGTAGCCGGTGACGCAGAAAGGTATCTTGCCGCACTTCTGGAGCTACGCAACTGGTTTGAATCAGAGCGCAAGTCGATCAGCAAAGGCAATGGTAGTCAGTGGTCGATGTGGCAGTGCGAAGAACAGATCGCAATCATCGACGCCGCACGCGCCGCACAGGAGAAAGCATGAATAGATACAGCGTACTGATCACGGTAGATGCATCCATAAGCGTCGAGGTTGAGGCTGAAAACGAGGAACAAGCCAAAGACCTTGCTTTGGAAAAGGCCCATCGTCCTTGCATATGTCATCAATGCTCTAGCAAGGTTTATGTTGGTGAAATTATTGATGCAATTGAAGCCATAGAGATATAGGCCAGCCATGACCACTAACCACCAAGACGCGCTTCGCATGGCGCTAAAGAAAGCAATCTTCGCCATACCTGATGAGCAGCTTATATCGCGAGACATCATCATCCACGCGATTGATTCTGTGATCCTCTCCGCTCCCTTGCCGAAGGATGCGCAGGAGGCATTTGAGCAGAAGTATGCACGACCTGACCCAGCGAATGACTGCGCAGTGCAATATTGGCGCGGACAGATGCAAGCATTTCTCGATGGGGCAGCATGGCACTCCCTCTCCCCCTCAGTGTGTCCGGTAAGTCAGGAGGGGAAGAGGACCCCTACCGCCTGGATGGTCCGCCGCGAAGAAGACGGTCATGTTTTCGGTATCTATGGTAACGAGCAAGATGCTAGGCATACACAGGCGCAATGGGGAGGAAGGATTGTCTTGCTTGATGAGAGGGACGCCATCCGCCTCCTTCAAGCGCCATCGTTTGCAAAGGGCGCGAGGCACCCACAAGAGCTGGAAAAAGCCACCACCGCACGCAGTCAGGAGGATGTGCGCAAGGAGGCTTACCACGAATTGTATGCGGCGCTGCGCAATATGCACTGGTCGGACGGCAAGCTGGCTGTAATCGAAGCCAAAGATTTGAAACTTGGAGTGCAAACATATTCCGGCGAACTGTTAGACGCCTCCATCCGCTCCCTTCAAGCGCAAGGAGCATGGCGCATTGGCAGCCCACCAGAAAAGGGCTGGTACGAAACTAAGCGCGATGTTGACGAGATCGAGGTAACCCTGTGGTGGAACGGCAAGCGGTGGAAGGCGTCGCCACACAGTCCCGAAGGCATCTGGCTGGATGAGCGCCGGAAGTACAGGCCAGCCGCCATCCGCTCCCTTCAAGCGCAAGGAGAGAAGGCATGAGCAAGCCGACCTGCAATGTGCGCGGAATGATTCAGCCACGGGTGATGTGTGGCCATGTCATCGTCGGCATGAAGTATTGCGGCTTCAGCGGCGATTGCCCGCACAAGTCATGCGCAGAGATGATAGTTGAGCACGTCAAGGAACAAGCTGCCACCACCCAAGGAGCGCAAGACAAGGAGCAAGGATCATGAAGCTTAAAGCATATCTGCACGCGAAATATGGAAAACGCCCGGTTGGTTTGACAGACGATGAGGCGCGAATACTTGGAATCCCAATCCCACTCCAAGGCGGGTGGACAAAGAAGTATGCCAATCTGGAGATTACCAAGGAACAGGCTCTCTTGATATGCGAGAAATTGTCCACGAAATCCGGGGAACATTGCAAAACAGCGATGGAAGTTCTTCTAGCTGCATACGGCGATAAGAAAGCCGTGGCGAGTGAGGCGCAAACAACCGCATTCCCGCTGCTTATGTCCAATCAGTTGCCGGATGAATTAAGGCGCAGATTAGGAGATTCGGCTGGAGTGAATCGACGCTCGATCACTGAAGAGATCATCAGGCGATTGGAATTCTCGATTGGCGTGGATGAGTTGCGGTCTCTCTCGCATGCCGGATTTGAGTCTGTGGAGGCATGTCATGACTGACACCGACGCAGTGCGCAGGGAGTTTAAAGAGTGGTTCGATAGCGAATACCCAGCGGATGAAAATGGATCGCGAGAGAAGTATCGGGACTCGAACGTGATGCAGCTAATGCAGGCAGCCTACCAAGCAGGCCGAGCCGACAAGGAAAAGACGGCCGAACGCCTGACCGACGAGATCGCCATGCTTAAAGCGGAGCGGGATGCGTACCGTGAAGGGATGCGCCGGGCAAGGATGGATTTGGAAGAGGAGCGGAAGGATACGGAACGGCTCGACTATCTGGATAAGAACAGGATTGGCCTATTCACTGTTGTGAACGTTATGCGCCGCCCGACAACTCGCCCATCTCCGCGATACGAAGAAGTCCACGAATTCGCAGGCTGGAGCACGCAGAACCGCAATGATGAGATGCCGACAGCACGCGCCGCCATCGATGCCGCAATGAACAAGGGAGCAGAGAATGTCTGAAGTCACACTGAAAATGAACGTCGAGCAGGCGCATGCGATTGTCTCACTGCTTGACTTGGCAACACGAATAAATATGTGCCAGTTCGGCGAGATTGAATACTTGGCGCGCACTGGCGAAATTAAGCACCGCGATGGTCGGCAGTTGAGCCAGATCGATCTGGAAGGGTTAGCAGACGACATCCGCGAACTGACATCAACATTTGGCTTTACGCCAGCATCCAGCTTTGGCATCGGCTCGCCGCATGTCAGCGTGACCGCCCATCGCGGCTACGAAATCAAGAAAGTTCTCGAAAAGGCGCTTGCAGTGCATCGGGAGCCGAACCCGAAGGGCCTTCGCGGCGTGAACTATGACGGGCTGATAGTGCGCTATACGAACGACCCCGCACCGACGGCAACGATTACGGGAGCAGATAAGAACGGGCAAAATGCCCAGTCTCAGGAATCAAGCCATGCAGTACCCAGTAATGAGCCCGGCGGCGCAAGAGATCTGCAAACCCCGCTGGAAAGGCCAAGTAATTTGGCCGACGGTTGACCCATGTGCAGACTGCCCTCTGGTCAGATGGTGCAGCCTGGATGTGTCGGGAATCGATGAGGCAAGGGCGAAGATGGATGGGCTTAACATACTGGCCGCGCTGATTGCGGAAGCTGAGAAGGAAGCGAGGAGGAATTAGGGATGAAGGAAAGACCGATATTGTTTAGCGCGCCGATGGTTAGAGCGATTCTTGACGGCTCGAAGACGCAGACGCGACGCGTAATCAAGGCGCAGCCGAATCCCGGCGAGTGGCCGCTTCTTGATATTGCGATAGATATGCGCGGTAATCGCGTCGGCGCTGCGGTGTGGTGGATGGACGAAAACAACCAGCACGGTGATGAGAGACTTTGCCCCTACGGCCAGCCAGGAGACAGGCTCTGGGTGCGCGAGACTTTCACGGCAACCAGAGACCGGGAGACGATCATCTATAGAGCAGATCCGCTCTATGCGGACATGCTAAGAGGCGATCTTGGGCGCGATTGGGCATGGACATCATCAATCCACATGCCCCGCTGGGCAAGTCGCATCCTGCTCGAAGTAACCGGAGTGCGCGTCGAACGGATTCAGGACATCAGCGAGGAAGATGCGAAGGCCGAAGGAGCATCTCCAACCTTGACCTCGCTTGATGCTACTCAATTCGGCGCAGTCGGCACATGCCGCGAGGGCTTTCGGCAGATTTGGGAGTCGATCAACGGTGAGAAGTCTTGGGATGCGAATCCATGGGTCTGGGTAATCGAGTTCAAGCGCATCGACAGCGCAGCTTTGAAGCAAGCCGCATAGCGGAACAAGGATTGACGGAAGGAGATTGAGAGATGAGCGCTGTAGTTGAGGATTTAATAACTAAGAAGCAAGTGGCGGATGTCCTTCATTGCAGCATCCGCCACGTTGAACGACTTCAGAGGGAAGGGTTACCATTCATCCCCGTTGGAGTGCGGAAAAAGCTTTACAGTCTCCAATCCGTTTTGAATTGGTTTAAATCAAGAGAATCATGCCTATCAGAAAAGACGACAAAGGCCGCTGGCACGCGGAAATTTGCATCGACGGTCAACGCCTACACCGAATATTGCCAAAAGGCGCAGGAAAGAAGGATGCAGAAAAGAAGGAACTCGAACTCAGGAAACAACTAGAGGCCCGCGTCTTCACCGAAGACCCGCCACTCACCGAAATTATGGCTCTTTATATGGAGCATTCTGAGAGTTTGCGCAGCGGGGAAACTGCAAAGCACCACGCGGCGAGAATCGCGCCGTTTATTTCCGGCAGAAAAGCGTCAGAGGTGAAGGCCGCTGCATCGAAGATCGTTTCAGGACTCAAAGCGGAAGGTTATGCGGTTGCCACAATCAACCGCAGCCTTGGCACCCTGAAAAAAGCCCTTTCCATTGCTTGGGAGAGGGAGATTATCCCTGTAAATTACGGCGAACAGGTGAAACGGGAGACCGAGCGGAATACGCGGGAGGTATTTTTGACGGTCGAACAAGTTGAGTTGCTTGCGAGCAAAGCAAGCGAGTCTGTGAAAACTGCAATCTGGATCGCTCTTTATACTGGCATGCGACGCGGTGAAATACTGAAACTGAGGAAAGAGGACATCCGCGACGGCTTGATAGTCATCCCAGCAGGAAACACCAAGACACTGAAGATGCGTTCAGTCCCGATCATTGAGCCACTGAAACCATGGCTAGAGCGAATCCCGTTGAAGGTTAACTTCGAGGGGCTGAAGACAGGATTCCAGAGGGCGAGAGCAGCGGCAGAGATGGAGCATGTCAACTTCCATGATTTGCGGCACTCTACGGCATCTCTGCTGGCCGGGAAAGGCATCGATCTGCACACGATCAGCAAGATACTCGGGCACAGCACAACCAAGATGAGTGAGCGTTACGCACACCTCAAAGTTGATCAACAAAGAGATGCGTTGGAGAAAGTATTCGGGGGGATTTGATGGTGGACGGTGCAGGGTTTGAACCTGCGACCCCAGCAATGTGAATGCTGTGCTCTACCGCTGAGCTAACCGTCCAATTTTCACAAATTACACTTGAATTTACACAGGGATACTCAAAAACCGCGTAAACTCTAGTTTTAAACCTGCCGTGTGAAGGCAAGTTAGCATGATTTCTGTGCGACTATTCCCTTACGAATCAATGAGTTAGATGCGACACGAAGCGGCAAAAACCGCAGTAAAACGCACCGGAATACACTGAATTTACACACGCTTTCACACGGCTCAAAGGGGGGCAAGTGATGCCTTTCCACACCTTGTAACCGTATAGGAGCCGAGATGAACTTTGACCTGAAATTCCACCCAGCAAGCGACACGCCCACCGAACCGGGCGACTATCTGCTTTATAACCAATGCGATGGCTACCATGTTGCCGAGGCGCGTTTCTACGATGGCGAATTCTTCTCGTTCGCTTGGTTTGCTGACGGGTTGATCGATAAAGATTTCTACTGCTCCTGGGCGTTGCTTCCGGACGGGACAAAGACGCTTTACGATGCGTTCGCCAAAAAGCCTGTGCCCGTAACCGCCACGGAGGATGAATGATCGCACGCCTTAGAGCATTAGCGCTGCTGATATTCGCAGCTATTGCTTGCCTATTTTGCCGAGATGATGAGGGTGACGATGAGTAACGCCGTCACGCAGGCACTTTTACCCTGACCGCCCCGCAATGGATTCACACGGATGCATTGACCCACGTAACCGCCATGGAGGAATAGATGAAATTCGAGAAGCTGAAGCCTGGTATGGTGGTTTACGACGTTGGTCGGCACAAAATGGGCAATACAACCATGAGTACAGTTGCAGTCTGGTCGGTTCGCATCATCAGCGTTGATACAGAGAAACGCAGAGTAGAAGCAAGCTGGAACGGGAATAGGCCGAAAGTCTGTTATGAATACGAAGCTAAGAAGTGGCGCGAGAAGGAGCCGATGCTGATCCGGTCCCCAATGGGATACGCCCGTCTCGCCACTCGCGAGGAAATCAAAGCCGCGAAACTCGCCGCCCCGCAGGAGGAATAGATGACAACCGAACAGAATGCGACGGAACTCAGGTCATGCCCTTTCTGCGGATCGCAAGCAGATTTTAAAACAAACGGCTATGCAACGTGGGTTGCGTGTTCCAAATGTCAATGCACCGGCGAGGAAGGCAGTCGAGAAGAAGCCATCTCCGCCTGGAACAAGCGAGCACAGCAGCCGACGCCCGTACCGGCAGGGCAAGTACCTGCAATAGTGCACGATGCGCTATTGCGTGCGTATTCAGCACTGGTCTCATGCAGCATCAAGGAAAATAGCGATTTCCGCAAAGACCAATTCTATTTCAACGAGGTCAAGGTAAGAGACGCCATGCAGGCAATCAAGCCTATCCTTGATGCGACACCAGCCGCTCCGCAGCCTGAATAGGGTGAATGATGCGCATAGGCCCGCTTGAGTGCAGCACATGGGTGTTTGGCGCGTATCGCCGCATTTGGATACGCCTATTTGGCTATGGGCCGTGCATCAGCATCAGGCGCAAGCTCACCGCCTCCCGCGATAAGGAGCAGACGAATGGATGATAAGCAAATGTTGGAATTGGCGGCGAAGGCGGCGGGGATCAATTTTCACCACGTCGATGATGCTGGCGTGTGGTGGAGCAATGGGCATATGGATGCTCGCGTCAGAAAATGGAATCCGCTTGAGGACGATGGCGACGCGCTGCGGCTGGCGGCTGCACTGCATATCAGCGTAATTCAGGACGAAGCGCAACGAACTGCCACTTCTTACGAGACTTATACATTCTCTGTGTCAGTGACGGAAGCATGGGGATCGGATGCGCGCTCCGCCACTCGCCGCGCGATCGTAAGAGCAGCTGCAGCCATTGGAGAGAAAAATTGCCGCACATAAAAGGAATTCGGGGAGGGGTTGCCGAAGATTTGACAGGTCGCGTATTTACGCGCCTGACCGTAATTCGTCGAGATTTTGAGCGCAAAGGAAGGCCGCGCTGGGTGTGTCTTTGCGAATGCGGCAACTGGAAGTCAGTCGCAGCATGTGAGCTTAAGTCTGAGAAGACAAAGAGCTGCGGGTGCTATGACGCTCACAGAAAGAAGACGCAGACCATTAAACACGGATACAACAGAACTCCAACCTATACCTGCTGGCGCAACATGCTAGCACGCTGCGGCAATCCGAACGACGCGCGCTACGGCAGTTATGGTGGGCGCGGCATAACCGTCTGTGATCGCTGGAGAGAGTTCAAGAACTTTCTTGCTGATATGGGAGAAAAGCCAGGCGGCCTTACCATAGAGCGAAAGGATGTTAACGGGAATTACGAGCCAGGAAACTCCGTTTGGGCCACCCAGTCAGAACAGGACAACAACAAAAGACAAACCATATTTGTTGTTGTTAATGGTGAACGTATGAGCGCGAAGCAAGCAGCTGCGAGGCTAGGCGCGCTGTATGAGAGAGTGAGGTGGGCCATCTCAAGATACGGAGATGGATGGAGTGACTACCTCGTCCGCGCTGCCGCTGCAATCGCCTCCCGCGAGGCTGGAAAGGGGGAATGATGAAGGTATCAGAACTCAGCGGGCCAGATTTGGCATATTGGGTAGCGAAAGCAAACAACCCGGCGGACCGGAATATTATCCGCAGTCATTATGGCAATGCGGCAATATATGATCCAATCGATGAGCCATCAATGCGTGCCTTTGTTGAAAGTAAATTCGGCGAAGAAGTACCCGAACTGGAGGAATGATGCAAAACAAGATCGATCTTGACGAGCTGGAGAGGCTGGCGAAGAAGGTTGGAGGCGAACCTTGGAAAAAGGAAAGGTTATATACGGGCACATACATTGTTAGATTCAATGGCGTGCACCAGATTGCCGCGACTGGGCATGATACTGAAGCCGAAAGCAACGCATCCTACATAGCTGCCGCGAATCCTGCCGTTATCTTGGAGCTTATACGTATGGTTAGGGAGAGGTGATGGACATTGAAGAACTGAAGAAGCGCCTGCGGAGCGTGCCTCGCCCCGGCTATCCATACAGCGATCCGTTTTCAGTGTCGTTGGAAGGTCAAGCTGTGTGCGCAATTGAGAAACTCCAAGCCGAAAACGCCGAACTGCGGCGCGATCTGGAAGCCATGAAGCACGATCTAGAACGCTCAGTTGCGACGAGTGCAGAGCTGGCAACCGAGCTGGAAGAGGCGCGGAAGCGGGCCGAAATATTCTATGTCGAGAAGCACCGCTGGCACGCAAAGTTCCAATACCTCATCAAGGTACTTAGCCGGATTCACGGCTTCCTCTTGCCGAATGTAGTGCAGCTTCCAGATGGTCGAAGGTTCGAATTCAGCAACCCAGAGGTAGAACGTGACATGCTTCGCGGCCTGACAGCGGCAATTCGAGCAGTGCCGGATGAGCTGGAAAAAGCCGAAGAACAAACGCCAGTTGACGAGTGGGATGCCGTCCGCCAGCAGCAAGGCGATGACGCCAAAGGGTAGAATGCCGTCATGACCGAATCCGCCCTCTCCCGCCTGAAGCCCGATGAAATCTGCACTATCGTCATGCAAGACGGGATGAGGCGGGATGCCGCCTGGAACCCTAGTGAGCGCCGTTTTTTCTTCTGCGACGGACTTGGTGAAGGATCAGCCAGCCACGCCGATGTTTACGAGTGGTGGCCAGCGAGTGTGAGGTTTTAAAGATGCGGGCCATGGTCCAACACCCCGCAGCCGGTCATCGTGTAGCCGCTGATTGTCGTGGTCGAGCAAGTGACGGTAGCGGTCATCAGATTGCCGTAGAACCACAGATCGAACGTTAGGCCGGACACGGTTGGCGTGATCCTCCAGAAAACCATGTCTTTGCGCCATTCCACCTCGCTCCTGGTGTGGTTGAGCATGAAGACCGGGAACGTGGACGAATGAGCTGATCCATCATTCCAGCGCAGTTGAAACGCGCCGTTTGGCTCCGTGTCCGTGGTATCGCTGGCCGTGTACCAGAGTTCCAAGGACGACAAACCGCCCGAGACGGCGAAGCCCATCACCTGCTGATCGACCTGCGAGCGACTCGTCCAGTATGGCGAAAAAACGCCAGCAACAGGATCGTCAGCACTGCCGGAGGTTAGCGACATCGAGCACGTGCGCACCACTGCCGCTTGCGATGTGCCTCTGATCAGGTCAAACGCTGCAGCCGCCTTCGAATCCGTGATTTTCAACACTTGAAAACCGTCGTGGAACTTCAGCGTTTTACCCGGCGTCCACACACGGAAGTACGCCCGGAGCGCAGCCGTAGCGCCCTCGCCCGCCCGGATGTACACCGGCAGCGTCATAGGCGTGGCGTGTCTCGGCGGGACTCGTCGAAGTGGATCGATATAGCGCCGGGTGCCGCCGGTCTGGCCGAGGATAGCCACTGGCGTGCATTGGACCATCCGATTTTGATCTGGTGATGTATCCGTGCCCACCCTGGTGGCGATGACGTATCGGTCTCCATCGGCAGTATCAAATGCCTGCGTTGACCGGATGTACCCGTGCGATGTCGCTGCGCTTCTGAGGCCGAGCGTCGTGCTTCCGTCCTGCAGCTCCCACACCTCCGCAGTCCGCCCAGCCAAGTTCGCACCAGTCATAAATGTCATGACCTGGTCGGCGCTCCGATAGCGAGCGATACCGTCTGCATAGGCCGGACTCGCGATAGTGATCAGGTCGCCGTGATCGTCATAATCACCGTCAAGGTCATATGAGTATGTCGATACCGTCTCGCTCGACGCCGAGAATACGTAGATATCGGACTTCCAGTCATCTTCGACCGCCGGTGACGTTGAGTTGGTACCGAACGCGATGTAAACGCTGGCCGTGCTATCCGAGGCCGTCGCGGCCATGATCTGCCGGTTGCGCGCCGCTGGCAAGGTGGCGGCAATGACCGATCTTGCAGCCGTGGACAGATTCAGCTTCTCGATTGTTGCCTTGACCGACGCCCCGCCGTCGCCGCCGAACACGTAGATATAGCCGTCGGACCTCAACCAGCTTTTGTGCCGCTGCGTCAGGCCGGACAGTTGTGCAAATAGCGTCGCCACGCCGGTCGCCGGATTGATCTTGTAAATGTCTTTCGAGACTGCAGACGAGGTTCTGCCACCTATGACATACAGATAGCCGCCATAGTAATGCATGGTGTGGCGCTGCAAGGCGATAGGCGAGCCGCTCACCGTGACGGAGGCAACCTCTACCCAGGCATCGGAGCCTGCCCAGGTCTTGACGTACAACTTGTCGCTGTAAGTGCTCGCCGCTGTGAAGCCACCATAGAACCATACTGACGTGCCATCCGTCGCCACTGCACCCGATTGAATCGCTACCGGCAGCGCTGGCGCGGATGTGATTGTTCCATCGACGTTATCTCGGTAACAGGTAGCTGTCGCTCCAGCATCGTCAGCGCCACCGGCAACAAATCCGACATCGCCGTAGGTACAATATGCCGCTTTTTCCAACGCCTTCGGGAATGCGTCGTTGGTTGTTCGACTCAGGAAAAATCTTCGCCCAGGATTTCCGCCAGCGAGGTTTGCCCGCGTATAGGAGAAGAAGTTCGGACGGTTCTCGGCATCGTTCCAAGCTGAGAAATCGCTGTTTGAGTTGATGACGGAGAGCGCGGGCGTGACCGCTACGCCCATGAGATTTCGCGCCGTCGTGGCGTCTACAGCAGCGGCCATGATCCCGGTGAACAAATCCAGGCCGACAGTCGCGGACACGCCCTGGTTTTCCGTCTCGGGCACTTCAACGACAAGGCTGAAAGCATCGGGGCGGGAGTGCTGACGAAACCAAGTGTTGAGATACGGTTTCCGATAGCTTCTGTACTCAGTCAAAAAAGGCGTGTCGTTGACGATGGTAAAACCAGACCAATCGCGCTGCGATACCAATTGCTGGCAGTAGTTGTACCCGAGCCGGTGCGTGCGCTCTGCTTCCGGAGCGTGGTAGAGTTCCTCGACCAAAAACCCCCATGTCGTCCGCGACCACCATGCATGTGTATCCAGCGTGCAGATGATCCGCCTAGCGAACGTCAGCCCCCACGCCTGGATGCCTGAGACCTCCGGCTGGTCCGATGGCGCGGCACCTTTGTCGGTGTCAGGGGCTTCCGCCCAAAACCACGGCCAATTGCGGTTGAGGTTGATGCCGTTACCGTTCTGGCGTGTATCTGCAACCATGCCGTCCGGATTGACGCCGAGGATCACGACAAGCGCCAAGTGCTGACGTGCCAAAGCCAGGATATTGTTGCTGTCACTTGTAGCGAACTCCTTGGCCGCAGTCATCACGCCTTTCGCGAGATTCAGCTCGTTGCCATGGATGCCCAGCGAAATCAGGACAACAGGGCGCACTCCATCGTCATTGATCCGCATGGCCTTGATCTGTCGCCCGCTCGGCAACGTCGTCACGGTCTCGATCACAACATCAAGATCAGCACTCGCGGCAATATCCGCAGCCGCTGTCTGCAACGTTGCGTAATTGTGCTCAACAGTTGAGTCATTAAACGGCGTCGGGATGTTCTCCAGCTCTTGAAATGCAAAATTGGAGGCGAGCAGCGTGCGTCTTGTCGGCGAGTTCGCAGTCGCACT
>Ga0070661_100002823_pt1 | contig 11943 bp, 10 predicted proteins | sample KBSC43metaG_FD_64663 | JGI IMG/M metagenome (GOLD analysis project Ga0070661, IMG submission 64663) | Corn rhizosphere microbial communities from Kellogg Biological Station, Michigan, USA - KBS C4-3 metaG | ecosystem: Host-associated > Plants > Roots > Rhizosphere > Soil ...
AATTGTCGACATAATGCTTGTCGAGCTCGACGCGGCGCTTGGCGCGCTCGATCGTCCGCACCTCGCCGCGAAGCCCTTTCACCTGGGCATATCCGGTAATCCCCGGCTTGACCCGATGGCGGCCGGCGTAACCGCGGACCGCCTCATGATAGAACCGGTCGCCGACCATCATCTCGGTGCCGTGCGGCCGCGGACCGACCAGCGACATGCTGCCTTGAAGGACATTGAACAACTGCGGCAGCTCATCGATGCTGAAGCGCCGCAGGAACCTGCCCACTGGAGTGACCCGCGGGTCATCTCTGGTCGTCGTGTTCCGCGCGCCGATGTCGGCCATGCTGGTGTACATGCTGCGGAACTTGAACACCTTGATCGTCTCATTGTTGAAGCCGACCCGCGGCTGAACGAACAGCACCGGTCCCGGACTCGTCAGCCGGATGAGCAGTACCGCGAGCAGCAGCACCGGCGACAGCAGGATTAAGGCGATCGCGCTGAAGACCAGGTCCTCGGCGCGCTTCACCAGCTGGTCCACGTCGCGGAACGGACGCTGCCACAGCGTCAATACCGGCACCGTCCCGAGCAGATTGACGCGATAATTGGGCGCGAGCTCGATCGCCTGGGGCGGAATTAGCGAAACATCGACGCAGACCGCGCTCAAGCCCTCGACGATCTGTTCGAGACGCTTGGGGGTGAATTTGGCGCCGCTGATCAGGACCTGGTCGATCTCCCCATCGCGCGCCAGCTCGCATAGCCGAGGTAGATTGCCGAGCATTGGCAAGTCCTTGATCTTGGTCTCCCGCGCCCGATCGTCGGCAATTCCGACGAAGCGCAAATGCGGGAATTTCAAGGATTCCAGCAATTGCCGAGTCAGCACGACCGACTCCGGGTCGGCTCCATAAAAGGCGATCCGCTGCTCGATCTGCCCGCGCTCGGCCAGCCTTGTAATCAGGCGGTGCAAAACCGGCCGCGAGACCGAGAGCGTGAGCACGACCGTCAGCAGGAAAAGGATCGTCAGGCCGCGCGAATAATCCTCGACCAGGCCGGCCTGCCAGATCAGGGCCGAGGCGATGAGGCTACTGATCACCGCGTCGAAGGTCGTATCGGTGCTGTCGCGCAGGTCGAGCAGGCTGCGCCGATAAGCCTGGCGCGAGGTGCGGATCAGCAGGAAGCTGCCCAGCATCAGGATGAACGCGGTAATGTGGACGGGAACGGCCAGGCGCGCGCCACGAACGATCGAATAAGCCGCAAGAGTGATTGGCGCGCTGATGAAAAAGCAAATGACGTCCGTGAGGATGAACAGCGAGCCGACCACGTTGGACGTGAAGCGGAGCCTGGGCTTTTTTCTGACCAGGACCGGGCCCGGACCTGACGGCGCGTCATTCGACGGCACGTCGCTCGACACGGAAAGACTGCTATTGTCGTCCATCCGCATCACAGCATTCCCCGGTTGAGCTTGGCTTCCTGCTGCCGAGCAAACTCTTCATCGAGGTTGCGCGTTGCGTCGCTGTCACCTTTTTTGGTCAGCCGAAGCACCGCGTAAATGCGCTCGTCCGCAGGAATTTCCTGAAATGCGGCCCAAAGCGTCCGGTCTCTCCACCTGGAGTTGCCCGCAGCCGTATAGCTGCGCGCGAGCAGCAGACGATCCGGCGCCGAGCCTGGAAGCACCGTAACGAGTTTCTGAGCATCGATGATTGCCGCCGCGGCATTGCCGGTGCGCAGCTCCAACTCGGCCCGGGCACGGAGGGCCGTCGCGTTCCCCGGATCGAACGCGATGACCGCATCAAGGCGCTTTTTCGCCTCGTTCGGCTTGCCTAGCCGCCACAGTGCGTCGCCGAACACGGCATTGGCCTCGGCGCTCCGCGCAGTGACTGGAAGCATGGCCGAGTTCGCGACCAGCCGGACGGCGTCCGCCGGACTTCCCCAGGTGCTGAGGTAGGCGGCGTAGATCAGCTTCTGATCGAGGCCGGCAGATGCTCCTGCGAGGTTTCGGGCGTCCTGCAAACGCTGCGGCGTGGCCCAATAATCGGTCCACAGGTCGAGCACCGACGCGATCACAGCCGGATCCGCGTCGGGCTTCAGAACTCGCGCCGACGCCGCCCTAGCCTCGGCGAGGTTGCCTGAACGAAATGCCGCCTGGATCAGGAGCAGTGCGCTGTTTCGGTCGTCGGGCACCTGCGCCGTGATGCGTCGCGCGATGGCCGCTGCTCGCGCCCAGTCTCCATGACTGAGGTAAAATCTTGCGAGCGCCATCGCACTGCCGACATCGGAAGGCTGCGCCTGGACTTGCTTTGCAAGGACGGCTTCGGCGTCGGCGTCGCGTTTCAATCCCATCAAGGCGCGGGTCTTGAGGATCGTCGCGGCGGGATCGAACGGCGAAGTTGCCAGCACCTGATCGCTCAAGGCCAGCGCTTGATCGTAATGGGATTCGCTGACCGCAGCCCAGCCGTCGGTCAGCTTCACCCACGGATTGCCGGGTGAAACGACCTCCAGTTCCCGAGCATGGGTTTCGGCGAGGTTGATATCGCCGGAGCGCAAGGCCAGCTCGGTGAGCGCGCGCAGCAGTTCGGGGTTGCTGCGGTCCAGCTCATAGGCGCGCGTGAAGGCATAATAGGCCTCGCCATAACTTCCGGCGGAAGCTTGGAGCTTGCCGAGCTCGACCCAATAGTCGGGAACGTCATCCTTGGCCCGGACGAGCTTGAGCAGAGCCTCGCGTGCCCCCGGGAGGTCGTTCGCCGCTGCCGCGGCTTGATAAGCCGCCAGCGCCTGCGCCGCCCGCGAGTCCGCGGAACTGCAGCCGGCCGCCAGGCACGACGCAGATAGGCAAGCGGCAATGCGCAGGATAAGGTACGGCGGCGACGGCATTAGATTGGCTTACTCCAGCGGTGGGGATTATCCTTTTCTAAATTTAACAAGGCAATAGAGTGATGTGGCGACTCGCTGGTTGTCGAGACTGGTCCGCAGGGAAAAGTGTTTCAGAAGGGGACGGAGTGTGATCAGACGGCGGTTGGCGCTCATTGTCAGCGGGTGCGCCTTGTTGAATTTCTCGGTGCAGACTGTGGCCCAGGCGCCACTGTCCGTGCCCCGTTCGGCGACCGTTGCCGCGTCGCCCTACCGGATCAATCCTGGCGACCAGCTCGAGATCCTGGTGTGGGGCGACGAACGGCTCCAGCGCAGCGTCCTGGTCCTTCCGGATGGGACGTTCGCCTTCCCTCTGGTGGGCCAAGTCAACGCGGCGGGCAGGCTGCCGGGCGAAATCGAGCGCGTGATCACCGCCGGGCTGCAGCCGCAATACAAGGGCCCAGTCCCGCAAGTCACGGTCTCCGTCCAGAAGGCCAGTGGCTATCAATTCTCGGTGGTCGGGAAGGTCCGCAGCCCGGGAACCTTCACCCCGGGCCGGTACGTCAATGCGCTCGAGGCGCTGGCGATTGCCGGCGGGCCATCGGAGTTCGCGAACACCGGTTCGATCAGAGTCATCCGCAAGGCGGGCGACCGGCTATACGTGGTATCCGTACGGATCCAGGACGCGCTGCGCGGTGAGACCAACCTCAGCGCGGCCGACATTCCACGCATTGAAAGCGGCGATACGATGGTGGTGCCCTGATGAGCGGATTGATGTTCGTTAGTGTCCTCGCGGCACAAGCGGCGACCGCGCCCTTGGGCGCGGTGCCTGCCCCATCGGCGACCGCCAGTGGGGATTCCTCATCAAACGGTGCTTACACCTATGTCGATCTGGAAGCCGGCGCCGGCTATTCGACCAACCCCAATCTCGACTTTGGCGATAATCGCGGAGCCGGTTTTGGACGCATTTCGGTGCATGGCGTGCACACGCGGGTCAGTGCCCGGACCACCACGGTGCTCTCGGCATTCGCCCAGAACAGCTTCTATACGCGCCATTATGGCGCGCAGCAGTCGTTCGACCTCAATGCCCGGCACGATGCCCGCGTGAGCGAAAAGCTGCGGGTCTTCGGCGATGCCGACTTCGCCTACGACAAGGGAGGTCAGCTCGACACGAGGATTATCTCGGTGCCCGGCGTTCCGCTGCCGCCGGGCGCGACGCAGCCGCCCTTGCTCACTCCGGTCGGCGACTTCCTTTCGGTTACGGGACGACGGTATAGTGCCAGCGCCCATATCGGCGCGCAGCTGGCATTGAGCGCGCGGGAATTTCTCAGCGGCTCGACCGGCATTGAGCATTCCGTCTTCAAGAATGCGGGCTTCGACACGAAGTTCACGACGATCCCGGTGTCGATCGGTTATGACCGGCAGATCAGTCCGCGCACGACGATTGGCGGTCGGCTGGGCGCGCAGTTCACCGATTATGACGGGCCGGCCGAAAGCCGCATCTTAACCCCGCAACTGACCATCCAGACCTTGCTCGCGGAGCACATCACCTTCAGCGGCGGGATCGGTGTGTCCTTTTCCGCAGTCGACGATGGAACCGACACGCGTCATTCCACCGGGCTTGCGGCGAATGCGAACCTCTGTTCGGCCGGTGAGCGCAGCCGCTTCTGCGGCTATGCGGCCGTGTCACAGGAGGCGGCAACCGTTGCCGGGCCGGCCAAGACGGTCAGCGCGGGTTTCGATTACTCGCGCCGGCTTGATGCCGATCAGACCCTCCAGTTCTCGATCAGCGCAAACCGCTACTCGAGGCCATTCTCGATCATCTCCGGGCAATCCTTCTCCCACGCGACCTATTTGCGCGCGGCCGCTGATTACACCCGCCACCTCGGCAACCGCTGGTTCGGCGGCGCCAACGTCGCCACCCGGAAAGTCGCCCAGGGCGGCCCTGACCCGAAGGCGGACGTTTCGGGCTCATTGTACATTCGTTACCGGCTGGGTGATCTGCGATGATCGAAACCGAGGTTGGCGAGCGTCATGGCTCCTCACCGGCCTGGATGGTCAATCACCTGCCGGTGATCGTGTGGCAACGTCGCTTTTACGTGCTCGGATGCTTCATCGCCTTGTTGCTGGCGGGAACGGTTGCTGCATTCGCCTTGCCTCGGACCTATCGCTCGACGGCGACGCTGCTGGTCCAATCGCAGGACCTCCCGACCTCCATCGTCGATTCTCCCACCACCGGCGCCATCGAACAAAGGATCGCGCGCATCCGCGAGCAGGTGTTGAGCCGCGGCGACCTCATCCAGCTCATCGAACAGAACGATTTATACCCCGACGAACGGCGATCGAAGCCACTCTCCAAGGTCATCGAGCAGATGCGGCACGCCACCGTGGTATCCGCCTTGTCGAGCGACATCGGCCAGCAATCGGGCACGCAGAACAGCACCGTCGCGATCGCGATGAGCTTCGAATATCCCGATCCGGCCAAGGCACAGACTGTCCTGCAGAGCTTCGTTACCAAGTTTCTCAGCATGGACAGCCAGGACGTTGAAGATCAGGCCAGCCTGACCGTGCGCTTTCTCCAGGACCAGGCGAACAAGCTGCAGAGTCAGATTTCCGGCATCGAAGGCGAGTTGACCGGGCTGAAGGCGCGAAACGGAGCGGCGCTGGCGAGCAGTGGTGCGCCGCCATTGATCGATACGGGCAGTTTCAGTGCTCAGATCACGGCGCTCCAGAATGAAAACCGCCAGCTCATCGCGCAGAGCCGGCGGCCGGCGCAGCGGAACGACGCACTTGCGACTGCAGAGGCTGTTCTGGCGGCTACCCAAGCCCGATATAACGATACCCATCCCGACGTTATTGCGGCGAAGGAGCGGGTGAACGCTTTGCGCAAGATCACCCAGCAGAATTCGGACGACGGCAGCGTGATCCAGGATCAGATCGCCGCGAACAACGCAGCCATCCATCAACTGATGGCGCAGCGCGATGCGACCCTCGCGCGAGTCAACTCAGCGATGGCGGGGCAGGCGCGGGCGCCGGCCGTCATGGAACAGGCGATGCAGCTCGAGAGCCGCGCAAACACGCTGCGCAACCAATATCAGCAGATTTCGGAAAATCTCCTGAAGGCGCAGAACAGCGCGCGAATGGCGACCGAGCAACGCGCCGAGCGGCTGTCGCTGGTCGAGCCGGCCAATTTGCCCGATCGGCCATATTCCCCCAATCGGCTGAAGCTGATCGCCGGCGGAGCGGCCGCCGGGCTCGCCTTGGGCCTGCTGCTCGCGCTCGCGCTCGAGCTTGCGATGAAGCCGGTGCGCAGCCCGCGGCAGATCGAGCAGCTGGGATTGCCGGTGATCGGAGTGGTGCCACTGCTCAAGCCGAAATTGCGCTCGCGTCGCCTTCCCGCTTTGCTCTCGCGGGAGAAACGGCTTGCAGCATAGCTCCTTCGACGCTCGGGGCAATCTTCCTGGGGAGGTCAGGCAGGTGGAAATCGCGCCGGTTCTTCCTACGCGCAGCCAAGCCGAGGAATTCGCGTGGAGCAGTGCGGCCGCGAGGCAGCGGCTGGTCCACGGTTTCGACAGCCGCAACGCAAGCTCGCGCAGCTTCAACCTGATCCGGTCCAAGCTGGTGGCCCTGCAGCGCGAGCGCGGTTGGCGAAGCCTGGGCATTGTCTCCGCGACGCCCAATGTCGGGAAATCCTTTGTCGCCGCCAACGTCGCGGCTGCGATGAGCCGCGATCCCCGCTTTCAAACCTACCTTGTCGATCTGGATCTGCGGCGCGGCACCATCAAGGACATTTTCGGGTTCGAGGCCGCTCAGACGATCGTCGACTATCTCGGTGACACCGAATCATCCAACATGCTCAGAGGATTCGCTCCGAAGGGCGAGGAATTGATCATCATTCCGAGCGTCGCAGGCGAAGTTCACTCCGGCGAGCTTTTGGCCGGCGGCCGCGCGAGTGCCCTGTTTCTTGCGATGCAAAATTCGGATGAACGCAAATATTTCATTTGCGATCTCCCGCCGGCGTTCGCGAACGACGATGCTTCGATCATCATGGAATCGCTCGACGGTTACCTGATCGTCGCTCAGGACGGCAAAACCACGCAGCGCGAGATAGAAGCCGCAGCCGACATGCTGGGCCACGAGCGCCTCGCGGGCATTGTCCTGAATAAATATCGCGGCGGGCTAGTCAGCGAGGGCTACGGCATCGAAGACCGCTATGCGCAATATTACTCCAGCCCTGAGGGTGAGGGCGAGGCCGAGGCCTAGGGCGAAACTATTTGCCGGCCGGCGGTCCGAACCCAGGCTGATATTCGATCTTCGCCTTCGCCCGCAGGTCTTTGATGCGATCGTCCACTATCTTGTTGGCCTGTTCCTTCCGCATTGCTTCGAGCGCGACGGTCCGCGCCTGATTACCGGTGATCGGCGCCGGCTCGCGGGCAGTGATGACGCTGGCGACGGCCTTGTCGGGGCCGGGCGCAATGAACGGTTCACCAGGGGGCAAGGCCGCGATCTGCGCATAGATCGCCTGCGGGAAAAGGGCCGAATCAAGCTTGCGGTTGTTGCGCGTGAAACGGACTCCACCCGCCGTGAGGGCCTGCGCAACCTCATCGAGCGACTTGGCCGCCGACAGCTTGGCATTGAGCGCGGCATCCTTCGACAAAGGATAAATGATCTGGTCGAGCGTCCAGATCTCGCGGTTGGCGAAGATCCCCGGGTGGGCGGCTTCGTAGCGATTGATTTCATCCGCCGAAGGCAATTGGGACGTATTCAATCGCTTTGAGACCAGCATGTTGATCAGCAAGTCTTCGGTCAGGCGCCGCTGTTGATTGATGAATTCCGGCGACTTATCGAGCCCGTCAGTCCGCGCCTGCTGGACCACCAGCTTGCGGTCGATCAGCTTTCGAAGCTCGGCGGCGCGGGCGTCCTTGGTGCTCATGCCCGTCAGGCTTTTGTCGCTGGTCAGGGCATCGTTGAGCTCCGCGGCGGTAATTTCTTCATTGTTGACCACTGCTACCGTCTGACCTTCGGCCTTCTTCTGGCAGGAGGACGCAATGATTGCGACGACGAGCGTGAGGATGATCCGCTGACGCATTGAGATGTCCCGTTGAAAAAGTAATCGCTTGGGCCATAGCATGCACGAATATGGCGTTCGAGCAAGCGCCGCGCGGGAGGGTTCCATGGAAACTGTCTATGATTGGGTCTCGCTGGTGATCTTCGCAGGCTTGATTGTCTTGTTCCTGCAGCGATCCACCGGCGAGCGTGCCGAAAAGGACGCATCGCTGCTTTACTATCTAGGGGCCGGAGTCGGCTGCGCGGTCGCCAACTATTTCGGCAACCACGGTCAGCACATTGTCGCGATTGCGATCCTAGTCGCAACGGTCGCCTTCATTATCTATTTCCTGAAGCCGTTCAGGTTCCGGCCCGGGGCCTGAGCAGTCGGCAGCTCAGGCGACGAAGACCCGCCGCATGTCGGGTCGCACGCTTGCGATCATGGCCCGAACGAAATTGTCGATCGATGCCCACGCCGCATCCGGATCATTGCTGACCGTCGAGATGCGCACCAAGATCGCGTCGGGGATAATGCCGCGCAGATTCTGCTCGGCAACCGCCAGTTTCTGCTCTTCCCAGTTGGTCGGCATCTGGCTGCCGACCCGCGTCCAGTAGACGATGTGCTCGGTCGGCCCGCCGGCGGTTGCTTCCATGCTGTTCGCAGTGAGGGTCTTCGAACCCAATGGAATCTCATGGGGAGTGACCGCCGAGATCGCGTATCCGCTCGCCGTGTAACAGGTTTCCGGCCGGTGGATCTGAAGGAAGCCGGTCTGATTGCCGCTCTGGGCGAGGAGCATCATGATCGGCGCATTCTGCCCGTCCCAATAAACCCGGGTCAGGAGTTGGCTGTAGACCGCTTCCGCCAGCTGGTCGTTCGGCGGCACCACCAGACCGCTCGCGGCGACGAAATTCCACCGCCCCATCTTCTTTGGCACCAGGTCCTCGAGCTTTTCCCGGCCAAGGAAGTCGAGCCGCTTGTCGGGCTGGCGCCAGGCGGCGACACCAGCGGCCGAACAAAAGAGCAGGCCGAGCATGAACTTGCGCCGATCCGTCGTCGGTTCCGCAAAATTGTCGAAAACGGGTTTCATGAGGACGCTGCCGCTTGATGCTCGCCGAACAGCGGGGCGGCCAGCTTGTCGACGCCGAAGATGGTGAGCAAGGCAATCGCGAACATGAGGAGGCCGGCGAAGTCGTGGACGAAGCCCTGAGCCGCGGCATCGCCGAGATGATAGGTCACGAGCACGAGCACGAGCACGCGTACGAAGTTCGAGACAATCGCCACCGGGATCGCGGCCAGTGAAATGACGACGAACGCGATCGCATTCGAGCGATGGCGCAAATAGACGTAGAAGAGACAAAGCGCGGTCAGCGTGACGATTGAGTTCAGGCCTGCGCAAGCCGCCGCCACCAGAAGCTGATATTGCCCGATCTGGATAGTGACGCCCGAGCTGGCGATCGGATAGCCCAGCGCATGGAGCACGGACACCGCCCAGGAGGAAATGGCGATCTTGATCGGCTGGGTGACCGCGGCGACGACGCTGTCCGGCGGCGGCAGCGTGAAGGCGAGATAGACCAGCGGGAACCAGATCGAACGGATCACCGCCGGGCCGACGAGCAGATAGGCCGCGGTGACCAGCGCGCCGTACATCGCGAACGCTTCAATCTCGAGGATGCCGGTGATTCGCGCGAGGATGAAAATGGCGAGCGAAATCGCAAGCCCCACCAAGGATGGAACAAGCTTGCCGGGCCGCGGCTCGGCCTTCATGACCCTGAGTTCGCGCCACAGTGCCCAGAGGCCGGTCGCAAGGACGAGCGGTCCGTGGCCGCCCTGCTCGGTTGACCAGCTGTCGCGGGCGACTTGCAGCATTGTCGGCAAGGCCAGCGCAACACAGCCGATCAAAAGAACCAGATTGGCCGGTGCGAGCAGGCGCCTGGACATAGGAGCCGCGACCTGCACAAGCGACGCTGGATTTTCGAATTTCACCCGGTGGTCTCTCACTTGTGCTGAATGGGCACGCTAAACTTTCCGTTAGTTTGCCGCAAGTTGCCCAAATCCTCGTTTGGGACGACCGGCCAATCGCCAGTGCAATCGATGTCCTGCCGGATGTTTGATAAGCTGGTGGCGTGACGATCCTGATTACGCTCATCCTGGCGCCGCTGACCTTGCTGACCCTCTGCTTCGCCGTCGAGCTCCTCTGCGGAGTCCGCGCGCTGCGAGGTCAACCGGCACCGGCGAAGGGGGCCATCGCCGCAGTAATCATCGTCCCGGCGCACAATGAAGAGGCGATCATCGGCGACAATCTGGCCCTGCTCAAGGAGTACTCGAGTGGCGCGGCGATCCTGGTCGTTGCCGACAATTGCACGGACTCGACCGCTGAACTCGCGCGCCGCGCGGGTGCCGAAGTCGTTGAACGGTTCGACGCAGACCGGCGCGGCAAGGGGTTTGCGCTCGACTTTGCCAAGCGGAGATTGGGCGCCGCGCCGCCGGACGTGGTGATCATCATGGATGCGGACTGCGTCCCCGATCCGCACTGCATCGAGCGCCTGATCGCGGCCTGCGCGGCAAGCGGCAGGCCATGCCAGGCGATCTATCTGCAAAAGCCCGTGATCGGCGGCTCGCCGTTGATGCAGCTTTCGACCTTCGCATTCTTCATCAAGAACGTGGTTCGGCAGCGCGCTCTCCAGCGGATCGCCGGCCGGGTTCATCTCCTGGGTACGGGGATGGCATTTCCCTGGGCGCTATTCGATAAAGCGGAGCTGGCCACCGGCAATATCGTCGAGGATTTGGAGTTGGGCCTCGATCTCGCCGACGACGGCCATCCCGCAATCCTGGTCGAGGATGCTGCCGTCTGGACCGACCCCGCCGCCGAAACAAACACCATGGACCAGCGGCGCCGCTGGGAAGGCGGTTATCTCCAGGGCGCGATGCGATGGGGCCCCTCGTTGCTCCTCCAGGGCGTTCGGCGAGGCGATGCTCGGCGCGTATGGACGGGTTTCAGCCTGTTCATTCCCCCGATCGCACTGCTGGTCACTCTGGATCTCGCTGCGATCGCCGCCGCAGTACTCGTCTACCTGATCTCGGGAGCCGGCCTGGCGCCTTTGATTGTTCTGTGCGCGGCACTGGTTGTCACCGGAATAGCGATCGTCGGTGCGTGGGGGGCCGGCGGGTCGCGATTCATCCCTCTGGGCCGGCTTGCCCAGGTTCCGCTTTATCTCGCCTGGAAGCTGCCGCTCTATCTCGGACTTGCTCGGCGGGGCGCGCCCGGCGAATGGGTTCGAACCCACCGCGGATGATGGCCGTGCGGGCGTCGAAGCGGATTGAGGCGAACGCCCCGAGACTCTATCCTTGCCCTCGGGAACACACCGCCCTCGTGGCATGGTGACCCGCGGGGAGGCCGGTCATACCCAATCAGTTCGCCTACATTGCGCTGTTCAGCTGGCCAGCGGTCTGCATCATTTTGTTCGTGATGCTGCCCGTGGAAGCGGCGGCAATCTGGTCGTTGCTCGCTGGGTATTTGCTGCTGCCGTCGAATATGAGCGTCGATCTCCCGCTGCTTCCGCCGATCGACAAAATGACCGTCGCTGCATTGAGCACCTTCCTGCTGTGCTGGATGAAGGGAACCCAGACAAAGCCGCAGCGCCCGCCCTGGCTCATCTACTTGTTCGGCCTTTGCTATATCCTGTCACCGATCTTCACCAGCTTCACCAACAGCTACGAATTGCGGACTGCGGCGGGGAGCATTCCCGGCTTCTATCCGCTCGACGGCCTGAAGATCGCCGGCCGGCAGATCATCGCGCTTCTTCCCCTGTTCGTGGGGATGCGGTTCCTGTCGAGCGACCGGGGCCGAGCACTACTGATGAAAAGTCTGCCGACCGCGCTGACGATCTATAGCCTGCCAATGCTCCTCGAGCTGAGGATCAGCCCACAGCTTCACCGTATCGTGTACGGTTATCATCCGCACGAATTTCAGCAGCAGGTCCGCGCTGGGGGCTATCGGCCCGTGGTGTTTACCGAGCACGGTCTTGCGCTTGCACTGTTCGTCGCGATGGGGCTCGTCGCTG
>Ga0070661_100002826_pt1 | contig 11940 bp, 9 predicted proteins | sample KBSC43metaG_FD_64663 | JGI IMG/M metagenome (GOLD analysis project Ga0070661, IMG submission 64663) | Corn rhizosphere microbial communities from Kellogg Biological Station, Michigan, USA - KBS C4-3 metaG | ecosystem: Host-associated > Plants > Roots > Rhizosphere > Soil ...
TGCCACGGCGGGAATGAGCGCACGCCGGATGCGTTCGAGCGAATCCGCGCCGCGCGAGGCGGGCACGAAGGCGCGGACCTGATCGTCGAACAGCAACAGGCCCACTTCGTCGCGCGACTGGACGGCGACATCGGCCAGCAGTGTGGCGGAGGACAGCGCATACTCGAACCGTGGCAGATCACCGGCGAGCTGGGTCATCATGCGCCCCGCATCCACGGCGATCATCACCGTCTGTCCCTGTTCCACGGTGTATTCGCGGCTGATGAGCTTGTGGCGCCGCGCCGTGGCCTTCCAGTCAATGCGGCGCGGGTCGTCGCCGTGCACGTATTCGCGCAGGTTGCTGAAGGTGCTTCCCTGGCCGCGGCGGCGGACGCTGCGCACGCCGGCGTCGCGCAGCCGATGGTGCAGCGTGAGCAGACGATAGCGTCTCACGCCGGTCATGGAGGGCGTGACGAGCAGCGAGTCATCCGGGTCGTACCGCAGCGCGCGCTGCACGAGGCCCAGGCGCGAGCGTACGCGGAGCGCGATCGGACCGAGTGGCCAGAGTCCGCGCTCGCGTCCCGTGAGTGCGATCGGAAGCCGGAGCTCCTGACCGGGCACGAGGCGATGCGCCGGTCGGGCGTCGGCGTTTGCCGCGGGCTGTTCGCCCGGTGGACGCACAGCGCGGGGCAACTGGTCGAACACGCGCACCGTGAGGGGCGCACGCATTCGTGAGTGGAGCACGTAGCTGCCCGCGTCCTCGTCGCCGATTCCCAGTGTGGCCGGAACGTGACGTTCCACCTCCACCTGCCACGCGGCCGGTATCGTGAGCACGTCGAACACCACGATCATGGTGAGCAGCGCCAGCACCGCCAGCGCCACGGCACCAACGTGCGTGAGTCCCGCGATGAGCCACACGACGGCGGTGAGCGCCACGACCAGCGCGAGGCGGCGCGTGGGGAGGGGGAGATAGCCGCCGAGTGGCCAGAGCAGCGCGTACGCCAGGGCATGCGCCCAGTGGGTCTTGCCGCCGCTGGCGACTGCCGGCTCGGTCACTTCGGCGCGACCACGCGGGTGAGCACTGCCTCCAGCACGTCGTCGCTCGATCGTCCCTCCACCTCGACTTCGGGCGACACCACCACGCGGTGGCGCAGGACCGGGAACGCGTAATCCTTCACGTCGTCGGGCGTCACGTAGTCGCGCCCCGCCACGAGCGCGGCCGCGCGCGCCACGCGAAAGAGCGCCACGGAGGCGCGCGGCGATCCGCCCAGCACCAGTGCGGTGTCCTCGCGTGTGGCGCGGACAACGGCCGCGATGTACTCCTGCACTTCCGGTGCGACGCGCACCTGCTCCACCATTTCGCGCAGCGCGCGACATTGCTCCGCGTTCAGCACGGGCTCCATCGCAACGCTGCTGGCGCGCTCCGCGTCGAAGCCGCTGGCGTAGTTGTTCAGCATTTTCAATTCGGCGTCGAGCGCCGGATAGGGCACCTTGATCTTGAGCAGGAAGCGATCGAGCTGCGCTTCCGGAAGCGGATACGTTCCCTCGTACTCCACCGGGTTCTGCGTGGCATACACCGTGAAGAGGTCGCCGAGTGGATGCGCGGCGCCGTCCACGGTGCACTGGCGCTCCTGCATGGCTTCGAGCAACGCGGCCTGCGTCTTGGCGGGTGCGCGATTGATTTCGTCAGCGAGCAGCAGGTCCGTGAACACCGGGCCGGGATGGAATTCCGCCGCGCTGCCGCTGTCGCGCAGAATGGCGATGCCGGTGATGTCCGATGGCATGAGGTCGGGCGTGAACTGAATGCGCCCGAAGCGCGTATTGAGCGCGGCGGCCAGCGTGCGCACGAGGAGCGTCTTCGCCGTTCCCGGCACTCCCTCCAGGAGCGCGTGTCCCCGGGCGAGAAACGCCACCAGCGTTTCGTCTATCACCGTGTCCTGTCCAACGACGCGGGTAGCGACGGCGGCGCGAACGCGCTGCACGGAATCGGCGACCTGCTCGGCAGTCATCACTGGGAAAATGTCCGTTCGATGTGGGCGAGCGCGGCGCCGATGCGAACCCAGTCGGCGCGGGGAAGGGGAGTGTCGAGCGCGGTGCGCATGAGGTCCAGATCCGGCGCGAGCGCCGGCGCGCGCGCGGCCAGGAGCGCCAGGTACGCCTGGTCATTCAGCGACCCGGCCGCGCCCAGCGGATGGCGGCGGCGCACGCCGCGCACGAGGCGCCGCGTGGCCAGCCGCGTGGCATCGGCCTGCTCGTAGGCCCGTGACAGCGCTCCCACGTGCTCGAATGGCGACCGCCGCTCGATGGAGCGCCGCGCGATGGGCGCGATGGGACGCACGCCCAACGCCAGCAGCAGAATCAATCCGGCTACGCCGAGCTGCAGGACGACGCGCCCCGGTGGCGTGTGCACGAGCGCATCGCCAATGACATCGCCCAGTGATTCCCGCTGCCCGAATCCCTGGTGGTACTCGTCGAACACGATGCGGCGATCGCGCGCCGGGTCGAGCTGTTCGAGCAGGCGCACCATGAGCACGGCGCCGTCACCGCTGCGCAGCATGCTGTTCGACAGGAGGCTGGCATCAGCAATGACGATGATCCGGCCCGTCCCCAGCGAAAGGCGCGCAATCTCGGGAACCTGTATCGTGTCGTCAATCACGCGCACGAGGGTGTGCATGCCGGCGGGAAAGCGTGGTGCGCTGTCGGCGGAGTCCCTGGGCACGGGGCGGAGCCGCGATCTGAAGTTGCCCGCTCGCCCCGCCGCCGCGCGCACCAGTTCCGACTCATCGGATGACAGCTCTGCCATCCGTGCGGTATCCACGTGCAGGCTGAAGTTCAGGCCGGATTCTGCTACCCCGAGCGAATCCGTCAGCGGCCCGTTCAGCGGTACTTCCACTATCGCCGACGCACCGCGGCGTATCACGTCCAGCAGTGCACCCGTCTCTGTTGCGCTCGGGGCGACACGAGGATCGAGCACGATGTACACGGGCGTCGTCTCCAGCGTCGCGTTCCAGGGCGCCACGCGGCGGCTGGTGCGCCAGCCCAGTTGCGCGATCACCTCGTACAGCCCGCGCATGCCGGTCAGACCAAGGGCGTACGACGAATGGCCGTTCGCCCGATCCTCCGGCTGCGTCGACCGGCCGAACAGCATGGCGACGAGCAGCAGGAGGGCGATGACGGGGAAAATGGTGAGTGGCCGCAGCCATCGATCCACGCGTCGTTCAGCCATGCGGCCTCACGATGGGCAGCGCAAGCGCGTGCAGCCGCAGGTAGCGTTCCTGGTCGCACTGGCCCATGCCGTAGATCACGGCCTCATACGAGCGCGCGAACTCGCGAAAGCGGTTCAGCAGTGCTGACGACCGGGTTCGCAGCTCGCGCACGTAGTCGCCGATCGTCTTGGACGGATGCAGCCGGATCTGCTGCTGTCGTGCTGTGGCCTCCAGCAGGGCGGCATAGAGCGCATGGGCCGCGTCGGTGAAGTTTCCCGTCGCCGCCAGTTCGCTGGCCACAACCCAGTGATCCTGACCCCGGCCATGGCCTGCCAGATCCCAGCGCAGCGCCGCGCCGCGCATTCGCGAGCGCTGGTACGCGAGATACCCGGCACGCGCGATGATGGCGCTGAGCGCCAGCGCGAGCAGCGCGACCACCGTCCAGAAGACCGGCGCCGCATCCGGCGTGCTGTGCAGAAGCCCGGTCAGCAGCGCCACCGCACGATGCCACAGCTCCACGATCCACCCCCAGAGCCGGTCCCAGAGCGTGAATTGATTGAACTCCGGCCTGCTGAAGACGGAGTTGACGGCGGCGCGGATGGTGGAGTCGGAAAGCTGAGTGACGAGTGGGAACGGCACGGGGCTCGAGTCGGGGCCGGAACGGATGAGCGCGGCGTGAATCAAAGATACGTGCGCGGGCTACTTGCGCACCACGCCCTCGATGCCACCCGCAATGAGCGCCGCGATGTTGGCGAGGATGACCGGGCGCAATGCTGCCGCGGGCGACACCAGATACCTGGGTTCCCATACGGGATGGAACCACTGCTTGAATTCGCGTATCCCCTGAAAATTGTAGAATCGCTCACCGTGGCCGAACACGGCCTGCCCAAGCTGATTCCAGAGGGGAGCAACGGTGGATGCGCGCAATCCTGACAGCGGTGCCATGCCCAGGTTGAACCAGCGAAAACCCTGCGCCCGTCCCCAGAGCATGAACTCCGCGAGCGCGTAGCGCATGATGCCCGGGGGCGACGCCGCCGCGAAGCGCATGATGTCCGCTTCGATCTCTTCCCCCGATCCCGAGAGCCACGCGTTGACGAAGGCGATGATCCGGCCGTCGCGCCGCACGACGCCCGTCGGGAACCGCCGCATGTACGACTCGTCGAAGCGCCCCAGCGAGAATCGCTTCTCGCGCGCCTTCTTGCTGGTCAGCCATTCGTCGGACACGGCGCGCAGCTCGCTGAGCAGCGCCGCCACGCCGTCGGGCGGCACGACTTCGAAGCTGCATCCCTCACTTGCTGCCTTGCGCCAGGTCTTGCGCAGCGTGCGGCGGTCGGGTCCTTCGAGTGTGAAATCGGCGAGGCTCACGCGCGCTTCCTCGCCCAGCTTCACCACGGTGAGCCCGAGGTCGAGATAGTGATACAACTGCTCGCGCCCCACCTTGTAGAACACCGCCCACCCGCCATGCTGATCGCAGAGCTGCACGAACGCGCGCGCGAGGCCGGCCACCTGGTCGCGCGGTGCAACCGGGTCACCGAGCGCGACCCAGCTCCGGCCCGCCACGCTGTACATCACGAAGCCGGTATGGGCCTCGTTCATCAGCAAGGTCTTGTCGCCGAGATAGACGAGATTGGCCGCGGCATCGGTGGACGCGGCCACAATGGGCGCGAGACGCTCGAGGTCCGCTGCGTGCGGCAGCGCACGTTTGGGGCGCGCGGGGCGAATGAGCCGGGCGCTGGCGAGAATGATGAGCATGGCGACGACGCCCGCCGACGCCCGGAGAAACCGTGGTGCCTGCCCGTGCACGGAGAAGTTCCAGAAGAGTCCCGCGTCCAGCGCCGGTTTGCCGAACGAGAGTACACCGAGCGCAATGGACCCGAGCACGACGAGCAGGATCGCGGCGATCCAGCCGGGGGTGAAGCGCTCTTCGAGCAGGCTGGCCTTGCGATAGAAGTAGCGGCGGCTGACCACGAGCGCGCCGAGCATCACCGAGAGGAGAATCGCCTCTTCATAGTCGAACTCCTTGAGCAGGCAGAACAGGATGCCCGCGCCGAGGAGCGCGACGGCGAGGTGATACGCGGCGTCGAGTCTGCGCTGCAGGCCGCGCGCGAGCAGCAGCAGCGCCGCACCCGCGAGACTGCCAAAGAAGTGCGAGACCTCGATGACGGGGAGGGGGAGGAAGGCGCCGAGCCATCCCATCCGGCCCGCCAGGGCTGGTGTCGCTCCGGAGAAGAGCAGGATGGCGCCAGCCAGGAATGTCGTCGCGGCGAGAACGCGCGGCACGACGGCGGGCGCGACGTGTCCGGTAAGGCGCGCCAGCCGCCGCAGCACCTGCTTCTTGCGCAACAGGAAACCGAGCACGCAGAGCGCGGTGATCAGTACCGTGGGCGCGAGGTAGTGTATCACCCTCGGCGCCGCGGCTCTCAACGGCTGCGGCAGTTGCGCGAGCAGATCCGGCAGCGGCACAGCGAATCAGCCGTCACGCGCGACGGTACGGCATTCGGCGCGCACGGGGCAGCATTCGCATCGTCGCACGCGGGCAGTACAGATGAGCGCGCCAAGTTCCATGAGCGCCTGGTTGTGCGTATACGCCGCCGAACCGGTTCGTGGCAGCAGGTGCTCGGCCAACTCCCAGAGGGTCCGACGCGTGGCGGCGGCCCGCGGATCGAGATCGGGCGCGAAGACGCGCCGAAGCACGCGGGCGACGTTGGTGTCCACGAGCGGCGCGCGGCGCTCGTACGCGAACGAGGCCACCGCGCCCGCCGTATAGGCCCCGATCCCCGGCAGGCTGCGGAGTGCGGCGGGATCCGACGGGAGCGTTCCCCCCCCACCCTCGGCCACGACCGTCCGGGCCAGGCGGTGCAGGTTGCGGGCCCGCGCGTAGTACCCGAGCCCCGACCAGGCTTCCATGACGCGCCCGGGTCTGGCGCGCGCCACGGATTCCAGTGTCGGGAACCGATCCAGGAATTCCGAGTACTTGAGTAGCACGCGCGACACCTGCGTCTGCTGCAGCATGAGCTCCGACACCAGCACGCGGTAGGGATCGCGCGTGCGTCGCCATGGAAGATCCCGATGATGCGCGCGATACCACGCGCGCAGCTTGCGGCCGAATTGCGCTCGCGTACCCGCCGGCACGGCGCTCTGGATGAGGCGGGCCCGGCGCATCACGGCCGGCACGCGCGTATGGAATCGTTCACGGGGGCTGTGGCCGCAGGGCATTCGCAGTGGAAGCTAATGATCGTCACGACAATCGGCTGACAGCATTTCAGGATGATCAGTTTCGTCCGTGGCTCCGAGAAGTGTACAACGCCCCTGATGACGGCTGGACAGGATTCACAGGATGGACAGGATTCTCACGGTGCCGTTCCAACAGTATTTGCCGTCATTCAGCGAACGGACTGAAACTGGGGGGCTTGGCTCCCCACAATCCTGTCCATCCTGTAAATCCTGTAAATCCTGTCATTCTGTGAGTCCTGTGAATCCTGTCCATTCCGTAAATGCTGACTAGCACCGGAAACTGGCACTCGCATCACCCGCGCGCCGCGAGCATCATCGACGAGCCTGGGAGCCGCTGCAACGAGGCTCGCGCAGGTGTTGCCTGAGTGCCGTGTCGTGCATCCTTACAGGACGCGGGACGTACCGCGTTCCACTTCCACCCCGTGCGGGGCTGCGTTCCCCGCGTGATGGAGACTTGCATGAAGCCCAGCCGTCTCACGACGTTCGCGGCATTCGCATCGCTCGCGAGCGCCATGACGCTGCCAGCCCAGGGTGTGATCTCGTATGCGCCTGGCGTCAGACGCTATCACCTGGTGTCAGTCATCAACCGGACGCAGGAAGTGCAGGGGCAGAAGATGGAGTTCAAGATCACCAACGAGCAGCAGGTTTCACTCTCACTGGCACCGCACGGCAAGGACACGCTCGACTTCGCGCTCACGCTTGACTCCACGTCGCTGTCCTCCGATCGGCCGGAGCTGCAGTTGCCGGACGTGAGCCAGATGAAGGGGACCAGGGTGAGCGGCGCCATGTCCCGCTCCGGCAAGGTCTTCCATTTCGTCTCGAACAAGTCCGCCACGGACGACGACACCAAGAGTCTCGTGGAGGGCATGACGCGATTCCTCATTGCGCCGCCCCCGAACGCGAAGGTCGGCACGAGCTGGGTGGACACGACCAGCAGTACCGTGCAGCGCGATGGCGCGCAACTGGACATGCACACGATCACGACGTCCACAATCCTGGGGGACACCGTGTACGAGGGACAGAAGGCCTGGCGGGTGCAGCGCAAGCTGATCCTGTCGCTGCATGGCACGCAGAGCCAGCAGGGCCAGCAGTGGAAGGTGGATGGCGATGGGACGGGAAGCGGGATGTACTATGTCAGCGCGGCCGGCGTCTATCTGGGCTCCGATGCCATGCAGAGAATGAGCATGAAGGTCGCGCCGCCCTCCGGAGGAGATGCGATACCTGTCGAGCAGGTGGTGACGTCGAAGGTGGAACTGCTCGGAACGGGGACGCAGTAAGGGAGGAAAAGGGTCAGACCCCGTCATCATCGCCAGTCCGCCGGTCCCGCTTCCGCTTGCTGCGCTTCCGCTTGTTGTCCAGTCGCCGCTGCTTCGCGGCGGCTGACGGTCTGGTCGGAACGCGCGTGCGCGGTACCGCGAGCGCACGGCGCACGAGATCAGCGAGACGCGCTTCGGCGGCCTCGCGATTGCGCCGCTGACTCCGGTATTCGCTGGCCACCACGCGCAGCATGCCGCTGGCGTCGAGCCGGGTGGCAAGCCGCTCCATGACGCGCTCGCGCTGCGCGTCGTCCAGCGCGTGCGTGCTGCGCACGTTCCAGAGCAGCTCCACGCGGGTCGCGCTCGTATTCACGTGCTGGCCCCCCGGGCCGCCGCTGCGGCTGGCCCGCGCCACCAGCTCATCGCGCGGAACGGCCACGCGCGCCGTGATGCGCAGCGGCTCGGTCACGTGGTAGCGGGTTCCGCTGGTGGCGCCCGGTGCACCCGCACCGCCGCCACGCGCCGGCCGTCCATCGCGATGACCTCCAGCTCCCCCTCGGGGAACGGCACCCGGTCGCCCACACGCGGGAGTCGCCCGAGCCTCGAAAAGACGTAGCCGCCCAGCGTGGACCAGCTTCCGTTCGGGATGTTCACGTTGTGATCCGAACGCACGTCGATGAGCGAGAGCGATCCCGCCAGCTCGAGGACCCCGTTCTGCTCCAGCACCTCTCGCGTGGCGATGTCGTATTCGTCCACGATGTCGCCCATGACCTCCTCGACCAGATCCTCGACCGTGATGATCCCGGCGGTGCCGCCGAATTCATCGAGGACAACGGCCATGTGTGCGCGCGTGCGGCGCAGATCGTCGAGCACGCGCTCGGCCGCGCGCGTATCGGGCAGGTAGAGCGCCTCGCGCACCGCGCCGCGCAGCGAGAACGGCTCCGCGCCCTCGTGCAACCAGAGATCCTTCGCGAGAAAGATGCCCACCACGTCGTCGAGCGTTTCGTGGTAGACCGGGTAGCGCGAGTAGCGCTCGCGACGGAGAATCTCGCGGACCTCGGCTTCCGTGGCTTCAATGGGAATTGCCGCGACCTCGATGCGCGGGCGCATGACGTCGCGCGCCTTCTTGTTGTGAAAGTCGAAGACGCCAGCGAGCATCTGCGAATCCGTCTCGTTGAGCAGGCCGTGCGCCCGCGTCTGCATCACGAGAAGTCGCAGCTCCTCCGGTGAATGCACGCGCGCGCTGTCCTGCACGGTGTGCAGGCCGCCGAGCCGGAGAATGCCGTTCGCGGCGCCGTTCAGGATGGCGATGAAGGGCCGCATGACCCGCGAAAAGAGGCGGAGCGGCTGCACCACGATGCGGCTCACGCGCTCGGGATTCACGAGCGCGATGGATTTGGGCGCCAGCTCGCCCAGCACGATGTGCAGGAACGTGATGACGATGAAGGCGGTCGTCACCGCCGCGGCGCTGTGCGTGAGCGCGGGCGACACCGTATAGCCGAACTGCGCGAACAGCCGATCCAGCAGCTCGGCGACGGTGCTCTCGCCAATCCAGCCGAGCGACAGCGACGCCAGCGTGATGCCGAGCTGCGTGCCCGAGATGTACAGGTCCAGATGCTTGAGCGCCTGCTGCACGCGCTTCGCGCTGCGTTCGCCGCGCGCCGCCGCCGCATCAATGCGACTCCGGCGTGCCCCGACAAGGCCGAACTCCGCCGCCACGAAAAACGCGTTGGCGAACACCAGGAGCAATACGGCCAGAAGACGGAACACAATGCCCCAGGTCGACAGCCCAGCCCCGGAACTCTCCACGTAACTCCTTTCTCGCGTTGATCGTCAAAGATATGGCAAAACGCCATGATGGGCGACACGCACTTACTCACGCATTCTGCAAGAGCTCTCAGCGGTGACGTCCCGTCACCGGCCCAGGCGACTCTCTCTCATGTTCTCCCCCGCGCGCGTGCTGCACTGGATCCGGGTCAGTCGCATGACTCTGGCCCTCGGCATCTTCATCGCCGTCATGCTGGTGTGGCGGCATGCCGATCTGCACGCGCGTGCCCTTGCAGCCGCCGCGCTGGCGGCGACCCTGCTCTTCACGGCGTGCTCGGCGTGGTATGAGCGTTCGCGCCCGGCACCGCCCGGCCACGGGTTCCACGCGCTGCAGCTCGGCTTCGACGTGCTGCTTGTCACGTTCGCGGTGCATCTCACCGGCGGTGGGCTCTCGCCCTTCACCGCGCTCTACATCCTGGTCACGGCGGCTGGCGCATTCCTCCTCCGGCCGGGGGGCGCACTGCTTGTGGCCGCGGCGGGCATCGCGTCGTATGTCGGCGATCTGCTCGTTGGCCAGCACGCGGCGCTCGATCTGAGCGTGTTCCTGCAGGTCGGTGTGCTCGCAGCGGTGGCTGCCGGCGTGGCGTACCTCAGCGCGCGGCTCCAGCAGGATGGCGAGAGCCGCGATGCCATCGAGGCGCAACTCGTCCTGGCGAAGCTGCAGGCTGAGGACGTGCTGCAGACCATTCGCAGCGGCATTGTCACCGTGGACGCGCGGGGGCGGATTCTCTTCGCGAACGCCAGCGCCGGCGCACTGCTCGGCTTCGCCAGCGCGGATGCGGTGGGGCGCTTCATGTCGGAGCTGATCCTGCCGGCCTCGCCCGCGCTGGCGGCGGCGCTGGATCAAGCCGTCCATTGCCGCGAGCGCGTGACGCGCGGCGAGGCAACGATCACCCTCGCCGACCGCTCATTTCCCATCGGGCTGACGACGACCATCATCGAGACTGGCGCCTCGCACGCTCCGGTGTCGGCCACCGTGATCTTCCAGGACATCTCCGACAGCAAGCGACTCGAGGATCTCCGGTTGCGCGCGGAACGCCTCGAAGCGGTCGCCGAGTTGAGCGCGTCGCTCGCGCACGAGATCAAGAATCCGCTCGCCTCCATTCGGAGCGCGGTCGAGCAGCTCTCGCGGGCGCCGCGCGCCACCGACGACGAACGCACGCTCGGCCGCCTGATCGTGCGCGAGTCCGACCGGCTGTCCCGGCTGCTCTCGGAGTTCCTGAACTTCGCGCGCGTGCAGGCGACCACGGGCCGGCTCGTGGACGTCACCAGTATCGCGCAATCGGCGGCGCACCTGGCATCCACGCACCCCGATGCGTCGCGCGGCGTGCGAGTGGAGTGCACCACGCCGCCGGATGCCGTGTTCGTGCAGGGCGATGAGGATCTGTTGCACCGTGCGCTGTTCAACATCGCGCTCAACGCTGTCCAGGCGTCGCCGGATGGCGGCGTCGTGACCATTGATATCAGTACGCCGCGGCGCGAGCAGGTGCCCGTGGGCGTTCCCTTCCAGGAGAATGCCGTCATGCTGTGTGTGAGCGACGAGGGGCCGGGCATTCCGGCGCACCTTCGCGATCGCGTGTTCGATCCCTTCTTCACCACCAGGTCCGGCGGCACCGGGCTCGGACTGCCTATCGTGCAGCGTGCCATCGAGGCGCATCGCGGCTTCGTGCTGGTGGACAGCGGCACCTCGGGCACGCGCTTCACCGTGCTGCTCCGGCGCTATCAGGCCAGCACCGCGGAGGCCGCATGATCGCGCCGCCCGCGACTCCGCAGCCCACCGTCCTGGTTGTGGATGATGAGATGGGCATCCTGGAGACGCTGCGCATTCTGCTCAAGAACGAAGGGTTCCTGCCGCACGTGGCACAGGGCGGGCGACAGGGGCTGGAGATGATCAGCACCGTCACGCCCGATATTGTGCTCACCGACGTGCGCATGCCGAGTGTGGGCGGGTTGCAGATTCTCTCCGCCGCGCACGAGCAGGACCCCGAGCTTCCCGTCATCCTCATGACCGCGCAGGCGGATCTGCGGTCGGCCATCCAGGCCGTGAACGATGGCGCGTATTACTACATCCAGAAGCCGTTCGTGAATGACGAGATCGTGGCGATCCTGCGGCGCGCGGCGGAGCATCGCCAGTTGCGCGCGGAGAATCGCTCGTTGCGCCAGGAGATCCAGCGGCGCGACCGGTCCGTTGACGGCGCGCCGGTAGGGCGGAGCAAGGCGTGGCTGTCGGTGCTGCGGCTGGCCGAGACCGTGGCGCCGACGGATTCCATCGTGCTCATCCAGGGCGAGTCGGGTACGGGCAAGGAGCTCATCGCGCGCTACGTTCACGACCTTTCCGCACGCGCGCCGGGATCCTTCAACTCGATCAACTGTGGCGCGTTGCCCGAAAGTCTGCTGGAGAGCGAGCTGTTCGGACACATGAAGGGCTCGTTCACCGG
>Ga0070661_100002842_pt1 | contig 11898 bp, 8 predicted proteins | sample KBSC43metaG_FD_64663 | JGI IMG/M metagenome (GOLD analysis project Ga0070661, IMG submission 64663) | Corn rhizosphere microbial communities from Kellogg Biological Station, Michigan, USA - KBS C4-3 metaG | ecosystem: Host-associated > Plants > Roots > Rhizosphere > Soil ...
GAGCGAGCGGTGGTCCACGTACCAGATGTCGAGCTCGATCCGCTCGGGCCAGTCGAGCGACACGCGGCCGTTCACAACCGCCCAGCCCGTCAGTCCGGGCTTGACCTCGAGGCGGCGCCGCTGGTGGTCGGTGTAGCGCTCCACCTGGGATGGGATCGTTGGGCGCGGACCCACGATCGCCATTTCACCGCGCAGCACGTTCACGAGGTTGGGCAGCTCGTCGAGCGAGTAGCGCCGCAGGAGCTTGCCCGTACGCGTAATGCGCGGGTCGTCCCGCGTGAGGGCGACGTCCGGGCCGCGGTCCGAGCCGACCGTCATCGTCCGCAGCTTGTAGAGCTCGAATTCCGCGCCGTCCCTGCCCACGCGCCGCTGCTTGAAGATCACCGGGCCGCGCGATTCGAGCTTGATGGCGATCGCCGCGACCAGGAGGAGCGGCGACGCCAAGGCGAGCGCGAGCGCCGCAATCAGCGGATCCTGTGGCCTGTGGCCTGTGGCCCGTGGCCTCATCGCTCCTTCTCCCAGGCGAGCGGCGCGCCACCCCGCAGCCAGTCGAAGAACCCGACGGCGATCGAGGCCGTGACTACCACGTAGTAGTACGCGAGCCGCAGCGGTCTCAGCGGCACGAAGGCACCAAGCAGCGCGGCCACCGCGAACGCGGCCTGCGCCGCCAGCGTGACCGTGTAGACCCAGCCGCTCCCGATCAGCGCGATGTTGGTGCCGAGCGCGACCAGGTGCAGGAACGGCGACGCGTAGCGGATCAGGCGATGCGACGCGAGCTCGAAAGCGAACAGCGGCGAGTAGCCGCGCGGGTTGAGCATCCCGCCGCGCAGCACGGTGCCGAAGGCGCGGCTCATCATGCGGCGCTTGCGGCGGAACTCGCCCTCGAGCGTGGGCACCATCCGCTCCTCGGCGAGAGCGCCGGCCGCGTAGACGGAGCGCAAGCCGCGCCGAGCCATGCGGAAGGGCAGCGACAGGTCGCCGGTGTACGGGTCGCCCGCCTTGTAGTGCATGCGGCGCAGCGCATAGATCGCGCCGTTGCCCGCGGTGATGCCGCCCAGCCGCGACTCAAGCGAGCGCACCGCCATCTCGTAGCGCCAGTAGGCGCCCTCCTGGTTGGCGGCGCCCTCGTCGGCGCTGAAGCGCACCTGCCCGCACACGTAACCCACCGACGAGTCGGCAAGCGGGGCCACCAGGCGCTTCAGCGCGTCCGGCGCCCACAGGCTGTTCGCGTCCGAGAAGGCCACGATCTGCCCGCGCGCCCGCTCCACCGCCGCGTCCTGCGCGGCCGCCTTGCCCGCCCGCGGCAGGTCGAGAACCAGGTCGGCGCCCGCGGCCTGCGCCAGCTCGGCGGTGCGGTCCTCGGAGCCGTCAGATGCCACGATCAGCTCGAGCCGCTCACGCGGATAGTCGAGCGCGAGCACGTTGCGCACCTTCTCCTCGATCACGCCCTCCTCGTCGTAGGCGGCCACCACGAGCGACACGCTCGGCAGCGGCTCGGCGCCCTGTTCGGGCAGCACGCGGCTGCGCCGGACCCGCCCGAGCAGCCAAAGCACGACCGGATAGCCGGCATGCGTATACACGAGCAGCCCGAGCGAGCACCAGAAGACGATCTCCAGGGCAAGCACGCGCGCGATTATCGGTTAAGCAGCTCGCGGTACAGCGCCAGCGTGCGCTCGGCGACCGCGTCCCAGGAGTAGGGACCGGCGGCGGCCCGCGCCGAGGCGGCACCCAGTTCCTCGCGCGCCACGGGGTCCGCCAGCAGCTCGCCCAGCGCCGCCGCCAGAGCTTCCTCGTCGCCGGCCGGCACCAGGCGGCCTGCCCCCACCTCGCCGAAGCCACCGACATCCGAGAGCACCAGCGGCTTGCCGAACGCGAGCGCCGTGTAGAGCACGCCGGACTGGTCGGCGTCGCGGTACGGGAGCACCACGAGGTCGGCGCGGCGGAAGAACGCGGGCAGCTCCGAGTCGTCCACGAAGCGCGACACGAAGCGCACCCGCTCGCCCGCCAGCGCGCGCAGCGGCGCCATGTCCACGCGGGGCATGCCGACGATCCACAGCTCGGCGTCGCCCGGCACGGAGCGCCAGGCGCGCAGCAGCACGTCGACGCCTTTGTAGTCGCGGATCAGGCCGAAGAACAGCACCACCGGCACGTCGGTCGCCGCGAGCTCCTCGGGCAGCGGCTTCTCGTCCGGCAAACGGGTGAGATAGTCGAACGCGCCGTGCGGGATCACGTGCACGCGCGACGGGTCCGCCCCCAAGGATGCGGCCTGCTCCGCTCCGTGCCGCGAGTGCACCACCACGGCATCCATCGCCCGCAGGACGCGCCTTCGCCCCGCCGCCTGCCCGAGGCGCTCCTCGTGCGCCACCACGTTGTGCGCAGTGAGCACGCGCGGCCGCCCGCGCGGCAACAGCCACGCGTCGATCTGCTCAATGGCGAGCCACTGCCAGTGCACGAGATCCGCACGCTCCGCCTCGCGCCGGTAGCGCAGCATGTCCGGCACGTGTTCGAGCAGCTTGCGCGCCCGGCGCCCGCCGCTGTGCCGGTAGAACAACTCCTTAACTTCGTATCCATCGGCCGGGGGTACGGTGCCGTAGAGGAAGCGGCTCGTGACGAGCTCGACGTCCACTCCGGCGCGCGCCAGGGCGGCCGCGAGGGAGCGGTCGTAGGGCGGGGTCCACGCGGACGGGTCCACGAGCTGCACGCGCATATCCGGAGGATTCAACAGTGCGGCTGTCCTATTGCGTCGTGAACACCGGCAAGCGGGACCTGCTGATGGCGTGCCTCGACGCGATCGACCGCGTCACTCCCGCGGGCATCGAGCACGAGATCCTGGTGCTGGACAACGCGTCGCGGGAGGGCTCGGTGGAGGCCGTGCTGGCGCGCCAGAACAGCCGCGTTCGCCTGATCGCGCTCGAGCACCGAGCGGGCAAGGCCGCCAACGACTCGACGCTGCTCGAGGCTGCGCGCGGCGAGTACTGCCTGCTGCTGAACGAGGACGCCGAGCTTCAGCCCGGCTCGACCGAGGCGCTTGTCGAGGCGCTCGACCACGACCCTCGCGCGGCCGCCGCCGGGGCGCAGCTCCTCCACCCGGACGGCCGGCCCCGGCGCTGCGCGTGGCGGCTGCCGACCGTGGGCAGCGCGATCGCCGGCGCGCTCTTCCTCCACAAGCTCGCGACCGTGCAGAGCCGGGGCAGCCGAACCCGCCGCGTGGGCTGGACCCAGTCGAGCGCCATGCTCGTGCGGCGGAGCGCCGCGCGCGAGGTCGGCTGGCTCGACCCCTCCTTCTTCGTCTACTCGGACGAGACGGACTTCTGCAAGCGCCTGGGCGACGCCGGCTGGCGCATCCTCTGGGTGCCGGCGGCGCGCGCGATTCACCACGACCAGCTGCGCACCGACGCTCGTGGCGCGGCCCGGCGCATCGTCGAGTTCCAGCGCGGGCGCGACCGCTACATGCGCAAGCACCACTCGGCAGCGGCGGCCGCGATTGTGCGAGGACTCGCCGCCTGGAGTTACTTCGCCCGGGCCCTCGTATCCCGCACGGGCCGGGATCGCTACCTGCTGCACGCACGCCAGGCCCTCAGGCCGTGGCGGGGCGAGGGGCTGCGCGAGACCGCGGACAGCAGCGCCCCGGCCCTGCGTAGAGCAGCCTGAGAGAGCCTTCAGGCGCCTCTCCTATCCTGCACGCGATGCTGAGGTGGATGCGCCGTCGCTGGGCGTACCTCGCGGCGGCCGTGGCGGTGGTCGGCGGAGGCGCGCTCGCGATCTACCTGACCGTCGGGCAGAGGCCCGGGGACGTGACGAACACGGATGTGCCGTTCACCGCCCCGGCACCGGCCCCGCCGCCCGCGCCCAAACCGGACAAGCAGCTCGGACAGCTCGGCAAGATCAACTGGCCGCTGTACGGCTACGACCCGCAGCGCACGCGCTACCTGCCCGCGTCGCACGCCAAGTACGTCAAGCCGCCCTACCGCCAGGTCTGGGTGCGCGCCTTCCACAACCTCATGGAGTTCCAGCCCGTGATCTGGAAGGGCACGATGTTCTTCATCAAGAACAACGGCACCGCCTACGCGCTGCGCACGCGCACCGGGCGGCTGTTGTGGAAGCGCAGGATCGGGTCGCTGGCGGCTTCGTCGCCCGCCTGGATGGACGGGCACGTGTTCTTCACCACGCTGACCGGCCGCATCTACGCGCTGAACGCCAGCGACGGCCGCGTGATCTGGGCCAGGAACGTGCACGCGCGCACGGAGTCGCCGCCGCTGGCCTACCAGGGCCGCGTGTACTTCGGCGCCGAGGACGGCAGCGTCTACGCGCTCGGCGCCGGCGACGGCCACGTGATCTGGCGCTACCACGCGAGCGGCGACGTGACCGCCGGCCCCGCCTACTCGAAGGGCCTCCTCTACTTCGGCGACTACGGCGGCAACATGCAGGCCGTGCGCGCCAGCAACGGTTCGCTGGTGTGGAAGACGCACGAGGCCGGGCTCCCGTTCGGGCGCTCCGGCGGCTTCTACGGCACGCCCGCGGTCGCGTTTGGCCGCGTGTACGTGGGCAACCTCGACCGGAAGGTCTACTCGTTCTCTGCCAGCACGGGCAAACTCGCGTGGAGCCACTCGACGGGCCACTACGTGTACGCCGCGCCGGCCGTGGCGGCCGTGCCGGGCGTGACGCCGACGGTCTTCATCGGCTCCTACGACCAGAACTTCTACGCGCTGGACGCCCGCACCGGCGCGCAGCGCTGGGTGTACCACGCCAGCGGGCCGATCTCGGGCGCGGCTAGCGTGATCGGGCGCGTCGTGTACTTCTCAACCCTGGAGACGCAACGCACCTACGGGCTGGACGTGCGCAGTGGGAAGGTGGTTTGGACCTTCGAGCACGGCTCCTACAACCCGGCCATCTCGGACGGCCAGTGGCTGTTCATCACCGGGCACTCGGGGGAGACGGCACTCGAGCCACGCGGGCTGCCCAAGCACCTGGCCGCCACCGGCGCCGCCACGCGGGCCGCACATCGCGCCGCCAAGAAGAAGCACGCGAAGGCGAAGGCCAAGCGCAAGGCAAGGCACCACCACCGGAAAAAGAAGAAGAGCGGCTAGGGCGAGACGCTCTCGGCCGCGGTGCCGGCCGGCTGGATCCCGGAGCTGCGCACGCGCGCCCGCGGCGGCCCGCGCCGCAGCGCGATGCCGATGCCGATCAACGTCCATGCGATCGGGTCCTCCAGGAAGTCCGCGTACAGCAGCGTGTGGAACACGAGCGCCGCGAACGCGGCCGCCACCACCATCCGCCCGAGCAGCCGGGCGCTCGGCTCGGCCTCCCGCCGCAGCCGTAACAGCCCGCCGAACAGCAGCCGGAACGCGGCCACCAGCACGAACACGTATGCCGCCAGCCCGACGATCCCCTGCTCTGCCGCCACGGTGATCGGGATCGTGTGCGATGCGGACGCCGCCTGCGCCTCGCCCTTCTTCTCCCGCGCCCGGAAGCGCTCGGCGAACGAGCCCGAGCCGTAGCCGTAGAGCGGACGGTCGCCGAACATGCTGAGCCCGCCGCGCATCAGGTCCACGCGCCCGCTCGTGGCGCGGTTGAGCGACTTGGCCGAGTGTCCCTTCAGGTGCACGGAGCCGGGGATCGCCCAGATCACGATGGCCGCGATCACGGCCGCGGCACCCACGGCCGCCACCACCGGCCACGTCTTCCAGCGCACCGCGGCAAGCACGGCCAGACCCACAAGCAGCGCCGCGAAGCTCGACTGGGACAGGCTCAGCACGAGTCCCGCCCACATCACCGCGAGCAGCACCGAGATCCACACCACGTTGCGCGTGCGCCTGGACCACAACAGCAGCGTGGCCAGGATGACCATGACGATCGCCAGGTAGCGGCCATAGATGTTCGGGTCGAAGAACAGCGAGTTGACCCTGAAGTACGAGCGGAACTGGTTGGCCTCGATCACCTTCGGGTTCCACAGCAGGCGGCGCGTGGCATATTCGCCGAAAGCGATCGCCGCGAAGATGAGCGACAACCCGACTGTCACCCGCAGGCACCACTCCTCGAGCCGCGCGGTCCACTCGAGCGACGTGATCAGCTTGAGCAGCAGCGCGAACGGGATGTAGAAGAAGGCGACGTTCTTGAGCGCGGTCTCGAAGTCCGTCGAGTACGCGGCCTGGATCGAGTAGAGCAGCACCGCGATCATCAGCGCGAGCTCCATATAGCCGGGCGAGCGCTCGGCGGGCGCGAGGCGGTAGCCGTTGTTCTCGGCACCCGGGTCTCGCGGCCGCAGCCGCTCCCACACGTAGGCGAGCCCTCCGCCTCCCACCACCACGTAGAGCGGCACCAGCAACAGCGCCGACTGGCCGCCGGCCTGCACCGGGATGCGGAACGGCAGCGCGGCCACCGCCAGCACCGGCATGAGCAGCGGCCAGCGCATGAACACCACCGCCAGCGCCACGATCAGGGCCAGGCCCACCACCCCCAGGGCGACCAGCTCCGCCGGGTGCGAGCGCAGCGTCTCGAACTGGCTCGAGTTCCACAGCTCGCCCACGAGCAGCACCGGGCAGAGCACGAGCGCCAGCAGCACACACACCGCTCGCGAGCGAGGGGTTGAGAGAAAGAAGGCTCCCGTCGCAGCGAGCGAGGCCGCCACCATGCCGCTGCCCTTGAAGGCGGTGGCTACCGCGAGAGGAGCGACCACACGCGCCTCGTCACGTCGGTGAGCTCGACACTCCCGGCCAGGTCCGGCCCCCACTCGCGGCTGCCGGAGCGCACCACGATCCCCTTGCCCAGCCTGTACGCGATGAAGGCGGGGTGCTGCGGATCGCGCCCCGCCGACGACAGGATCTGCGCCCCGCCCACGAGCCGCTGCGACTGCTCGAAGTAGTTGAAGTCCCCGAACACGCCGTTCGCCACGTCCTGGAACAGACCGAGCGTGTCCGGCTGGTTGACGGCCATCGGCGCCTGCTCGATGCGCGCCTCGTCCACCTGCTCGCCGAACACGTTGAGGCGCTCGGGCCTGCTCGGGTTGACGAGCTGATTGCCCGCGAGGCCCACCTGGCGGCGGAACGCGTCCGTGCCGAACGATGCCACGCGGCCGCCATTCTGCACGTAGCCCCGCAGCGCGACGTCGACCTGACTCGTCAGCCAGGTCTCGTCCCCCACGAACAGCACGCCCTTGTGGCCGATGAAGCCCGGGTCGCGGCCCTGTGCGAGCGCGAGGTCGGTGGTGATGTCGTACGGCGTCTTCTCACGGGCGAGGAAGCGCAGCAGCGGATCGATGCTGTCCTTGAGCCCAGCCGGCGCGAGCCCGTGCGCGAACGGGCGCGCGATCCCCACGTCCTCCCCCGCGCCGAGCGTGTTGGGGAAGCCGTCGTTGTCGTCGTCCACCTGATTCACGCCCTGCCACGTGATCGCCGGCACGACCACGAGCACCGAGCCACGCTTCGCTCCCTGCACCACCACCGGCTGCACGGCGCGGTGGCCGGCGGCCTGCACGCGCAGCAGGTAGACGCCGCTCGCGGTACCCGGCGGCACGGTGACGGCGAGCTGACGGCCGCTGCCCCCTCCGCGCGCCAGCGTCCTGCCCGGCCCCACCGGCCCGAGGCTCCAGCGCAGCCGCCGCGGAGTCGGGCCGATCCTGAAGCGCGCCTCCGAGCCCGCCTGCACCGGGGCGAGCGAGCCGCTGACGGTGAGGTAGCGCACCGACACCCCGGTCCCAGGTTTGCCCTGGCTCGCCGTGGGCGGCAGGACGCGGGGGAAGCTGCCTCCGTTGCCCGCGCGGTCATAGGTGGTGATCGTGACCGCGTAAACCCCGTCGGGCGCGGGCTTGCCGTCGACCGTCCCGTCCCAATACGCGGTCTTCCGGAAACGGGTCCCGTGGAAGAACGCGACCTCCTGCGGCTTCGGCAAATCGGTGCGGTAGATCTGGACGAGCGGCGCTGGATCGGAGCGGCCGCGATAGCGGATGCGAGCTCGGCCGAGTGGAGCGGGCGCACCCGGGAGGACCTCGGGCGGCGTGATCGCGACGATCTTGGGGCGGGGCGGCACCGTGTCCACGATCAGTTCGCGCGCAGCGGTAACCGAGCGCGCCTGGTTCCGCAGCGTGACCCGCAGGCGGTAGGTGCCGTCCGGCGCGATCAGACCGCCATCGGCCCGGCCGTTCCACACATAGCGGTGTCGGCCAGCGCGCAGCACGCGATCGTCCACCAGCGTCCGCACGTCGTCGCCGTCCGAATTCACGAGCGTGGCGGTGACCCGGCCCCTGTCCCTCAGCGTGAAGGCGATCGTCACGTGGCTCTTCTTGCAGTTGCAAGTCGGGCCTATGTAGCGGTTGTAGTAGACGCGCTCGATGATCGGCGTCGAGCGCTTGAGCCGCTGCGCGACTAGGAACGCCGCCGAGGTGGCGAGCACCAAGACGCCGAAGACCACGCGGACCAAGACGCTGCTCGGCACGCGCGTAAAGGTACTCAGCCGGCCTGAACCGGCGCTTAGCCGGAGGAGGACCCGCCGCCGGCCAGGTCGGCGCCGATGATCACGGTGACCGTCGCGTCGCCGGCGCGCCCCTGCGTCTCGGAGTCGATCGGTTCCGTCTGCCCTATGCCCAGCAGCTTGGCCACCTGACTCGCGGCGGCCGAGTTGCCCTTCGCGTACTCGACCACGGACTCCGCCTGCTGGCCCTGAGTGAGCGCGTTGTCCGTCGTGCCGCGCTTGAAGCCTGCCTGCTCGATCTTGTCCGCGGTGGTGGCGGCCAGACCGGTCACCGTGGTGCCGTTGAGCACGGCCACGGTGATCTTGCCGCGATCGAGGGCAGCCGGCTTGTGGCTCTTCTTCGACTTGGAGCCGCCACCGGACTGTGAGTTCGACTGTGGCACGACCTGTCCGCTGTTGCCGTTCGACGTGCCGCTGTCCGAGGTGAGCTGAGAGACGCCGTAGGCCGCGCCCGCGCCGAGCACGAGGATGCCCACCACGATCAACGCGATGTAGCGAGGCGCGGGCCAGTGGATACGGCGGTACCACGGCTCCTTTGGCCGCATCCCGGAGAGGATCGGCGTGGAGGGAGCGCCGGCGCCCGCGGGAGTGGGGCGGGCGGACGGAAGCGTTGGGGGAGGCGGCGCGGGCACGCCGCTCGGCGGCGGATTGGCCGCGGTGGCGGCGCTGCCCTGGGGCTGCGGCTGGGGCGGGCGCACGACCGTCGCGCCACCGGCAACCGCGGCTGCGGCGCGCTGCTGCGCCTGCGCCTGAGCCTGCGCGGCCGCGCTGACGCGTGCCTCTTCCTCGGCTGCGCGCTCAGGGGCGCGCCCCGCCCACTCACGCAGGCGCTTGACGTCGCGCGCTTGCGAGAAATAGAGGGCGCTGAGCACGGCCAGACCGACAACAGCCGCAAAACCCGCGTAGGAGCCAATCTCCTGAACGAGATGCATTACCCGTCAGACACCTTAAACGGAATGGCGGGCGCCCAAAGACCGGGACACCGTCCCGCGCTCGCGCGCAAGCGCCGCAACCGTCTTCGCCAGCTCGTCCGGCCGGCCGTGGTAGACGAGCTCCTCGACGCGCGAGAACGCCTCCTCCACCCACTCCGGATCGAGCGGCTGTCGCGACGCCGCCACGATCTTCTCGGCGGGCGTGGGCTGCGGGCGCTCGTCGGGGTTGAACAGCTCTTCGTGCAGCTTCTCGCCGGGCCGTCGCCCGATGATGTCGATCGCGATATCCACGCCCGGCTCCTGTCCTGACAGCCGGATCATGTTCTCGGCCAGCTCGATGATCTTCACCGGCTCGCCCATCTCGAGCACGTACACCTCGCCGCCCTGGCCGAGGTCGCCCGAGCGGATGATCAGCTGCACGGCCTCCGGGATCGTCATGAAGTAGCGCGTCATCGCGGCGTCGGTGACGGTGACGGGGCCGCCCTCGGCGATCTGGCGGCGGAAGATCGGCACGACGGAACCGGAAGAGCCGAGCACGTTGCCGAAGCGCACGGTGGTGTAGCGCGTCTGCGGGAAGCGGTGCTGAGCGGCCTCCAGGGCCCACTCGGCCAGGGTCTTCGACGCGCCCATCACGGTCGCGGGCGACACCGCCTTGTCGGTGGACACGAGCACGAACCGCCGCACGCCCGACTCGCCGGCGGCCGAGGCCACCAGGCGCGTGGCCACGGCGTTGTTGCGCACGGCCTCGATCGGGTTCTCCTCCATCAGCGGCACGTGCTTGTAGGCCGCGGCGTGGAAGACCACCGTCGGCCGCATCTCGATGAACAGCTCGCGCATGCGCGTGGCGTCCTTGCAGTCGGCCAGCACGGAGGTCGCGCGGTTGAAGTGGCGCCCCTCCTCCAGCTCGCGCCGGATCTCGAACAGGCTGTTCTCGCTGTTGTCAACGAGAATCAGCTGGCGCGGCCCCACGCGGGCGATCTGGCGCGACAGCTCCGCGCCGATCGAGCCGCCCGCGCCGGTGACGAGCACGGTCTCGTCCGCCAGGTAGCGGCCCACCCGACCCACCTCCATGCGCACCGGCTCGCGTCCGAGCACGTCCTCCACACGCACCTCGCGCACCTGGCGCATCAGGTTCACGCCGCCGCGCAGGATCTCGAACACGGTCGGCAGCGTGCGCACTGGGATGCCGCGGTCGCGGCACGCCGACACCACGCGTTGGCGCAGCTCGCCGGGAGCGGACGGGATCGCGATGATCACCTCGTCGGGCTCCGAGATGTCGAGCACCTCGGGCAGCTCGCCGGTCGTGCCCAGCACCTTCACGCCCGCCACGCGCATGCCCTGCTTGCGCGGGTCGTCGTCCACGAAGCCGATCACGACCTGGCGCAGCTCCGGGTTGCGCCGGAGCTCGAACGCCACGGACTGCCCGCCGTTGCCCGCGCCCACCACCAGCACCTCGCGCCCGTCCTTGGGACCGAGCGGCGCGCGGAAGGAGCGGTCCACCAGCACGGCGCGCACGAGGAAGCGCACGCCGCACACGCCGGACAGGGTGAGCAGGAAGTCGAGCGCGATGACTCCTCGCGGCGGGTCGGTGCCACCGGGCGCGAACAGGAACAGCGCGACCACCAGACCGGCGGTGCAGATCGCGACCGCCTGGAAGATCGCCTCGAAGTCCTTCTGGTCAACGAAGCGCCAGAGCTTGTGGTAGACGCGGAAGAGGGCGAAGACGATCAGCTTGCCCGGGACGACGAACAGGATCGTGCCCCAGAGGAGCGTCTGGTAGCGGTCCGGCACGCCGCTGTCGAAGCGCAGGATGAACGCGAGCCACCAGGCCAGCGCGACTATGCAGCCGTCGATCGCGACCTGGGCTGCCCGCCGGGCGGCAATCGATGCGAATAGACGGGATCTGAGGGCAGTCAGGGAGTGTTCCTTCTCGCTACGACCGGTAAAACAGCATGCGGAGCCGCGCAGCGCCGAGGGGTCATGCTAGCGACGATCGGCAAGGCTCGCGCGCGTTGTAAGTGGGCTCTCAGGGGCTGCCGCTAGGCTACGCCGACCTCGATGCTCCTTCTCGCCTCGATCAGCGAGCGGCTCGTGAACTTCGCCGTGAACGTGATCGGCGATCTGGGTCTCTTCGGCGTCTTCGTCCTGATGGTCGCCGAAAGCGCCTGCATCCCGATTCCGAGCGAGGCCACGATGCTGTTCGCGGGCTTCAACGTGTCCAGCGGGCATTACCCGCTCTGGCAGCCCGTCGTGGTCGGCGTGGCCGGCAATCTCGTGGGTTCCTGGATCGCCTACGCGGTCGGTTACTACGGGCGCATCGACCTGCTGGAGAAGCACGGCAAGGCGCTCCACATCAAGCCGAGCCACCTCGCCTGGGCGGACCGCTGGTTCTACCGCCACGGCGAGGCCACAGTGTTCTTCGCGCGCCTCCTGCCGATCATCCGCACGTTCATCTCGCTGCCCGCGGGCGTGGCGCGGATGCCCTTCTGGCGCTTCACGC
>Ga0070661_100002843_pt1 | contig 11896 bp, 14 predicted proteins | sample KBSC43metaG_FD_64663 | JGI IMG/M metagenome (GOLD analysis project Ga0070661, IMG submission 64663) | Corn rhizosphere microbial communities from Kellogg Biological Station, Michigan, USA - KBS C4-3 metaG | ecosystem: Host-associated > Plants > Roots > Rhizosphere > Soil ...
CAAGCGCCGCAAGCACCAACTCCTGATGATGCTGGATGAGTTTCCGGCGCTCGGGAGATTGGATTTCTTCGAGACTGCACTGGCCTTCATGGCTGGCTACGGAATCCGCGCCTACCTCATCGCGCAATCGCTCAATCAGATCTCGAAAGCATACGGCGAAAACAATTCGATCCTCGACAACTGCCATGTGCGGATTGCGTTCTCCTCGAACGACGAACGCACCGCCAAGCGGATTTCCGATGCGTTAGGAACCACCACCGAACAGCGCGCGCAACGCAATTATGCGGGTCACCGGCTCTCGCCCTGGCTTGCCCACGTCATGGTTTCGCGACAGGAGACGGCGAGGCCGTTGCTCACGCCCGGCGAAGTCATGCAACTGCCGGCATCCGACGAACTGGTGTTGATCTCCGGTCTGGCCCCCATCCGCGCCCAGAAGCTTCACTATTACCGGGATCAAAACTTCTCGTCGCGCGTGGCACCGCCGCCTCCGCTCTACACCGCCTATTACGAGGACAAACCGAAAATTCGTCCCGACGATTGGAGCGGACAGATCCGCGACCTGCATCCGAGGCTTCTCGAAGTGGCGGATAGCGCGACGACCGGCCCCGGAGTGGCGGATGAGGGCGGCCAACAGAAGCAACGTGCTCCCGAATTGGACGGCAAGGCGCTCGGATCGATTCTCAAATCGAATGCCGAGGCGCAGGACAGACAAACGAACAATAGCGGGGAAGACGACACGATCCGCCGCGCCTACGCCATCAACAACACCAAGCGCCACAAGCCTCCTGAGCAGGAAATGTTGCCGTATTTCGGGGATCAGCCATGACCAAGCGGCGCCTCTGTCTCTATCTCGATCCCAAGCTCGGCGCGCGCCTCGAAAAGCTCGCAGCCAGGCCCGGCGTGACCATGACGAACATCGTCAGCGATGCCCTGCGGGATTTCCTGGACCGGCAAGGTAGCGACGCTCTGGACGAACGGTTCAAGGAACGGTTCGACAAGTCCAGTGCGCAATGGAACCGGATGGAGCGAGACCAGCGCGTCATCCTCGAAAGCCTGGCCCTGTTCATTCGCTACCAGCTGACGGTCTCCAATCCCATCCCGGAATCCCAACTCGCGGCCATGCAAGCCCTCGGCAATGACCGGTTCCAGACCTTCATCGATGAGGTGGGACGCAGGATCGCGAGGGGTAAAGGCGTCGGCGCGGAGATCGCGGAAAAAGCGAAGGAAAAATCCTGATGGCTTCGCACGAACATTCGGAAAGCCGCGAGCGCCAACGCACCATGCTCAGGAGCGCTATGGGTCCCCGAATTGCTGCCGCATTGGCCGATCCGGCCGTCATCGAGGTGATGGTGAACCCTGACGGTGCGCTTCGCGTGGATCGCCTTGGCGAAGGTCGGATGGATCTGGGTGTCCGGATTGCACCAGCAGCCACAGAACGGATCATCCGACTGGTCGCGTCACATTTACGGCTTGAGGTTCACGTCAATAGTCCGATCGTCAGTGCCGAATTACCTTCTCTTGACGATGGCGTGGCGGGTGAGCGGTTCGAGGGACTTCTGCCGCCGGTTGTAACTGCACCTTGCTTCGCTATCCGGAAACCTGCTGCCAAGATTCACACACTCGGCGACTATGTGGAATCCCACATTCTGAGCGTCAACGAAGCGGCTTGGCTTCAAAGTGCAGTAGTTGCTCGCAAGAATATCTTGATCGCTGGAGGCACGAGCTCCGGCAAAACCACACTCGCCAATGCGCTGCTGGCCGAGATCGCACATCGCGATGAGCGCGTCATCGTCATCGAGGATACGCGCGAACTGCAATGTGCGGCGCCCGATTGCGTCAACCTGCGAACCAAGCCAGGTGTCGCCTCTCTTGCCGATCTGGTGCGCTCAACGCTGCGGCTGCGGCCTGACCGGATCGTCGTCGGCGAAGTCCGGGGCGCCGAAGCCCTCGACATGCTCAAAGCCTGGAACACCGGTCATCCGGGCGGCATTGCGACCGTTCACGCGAACTCAGCGCCGGCTGCGCTCTACCGCCTTGAACAGCTCATTCAGGAAGCCGTCGTCACCGTTCCGAGGCGCCTGATCGCGGATGCCATCGACGTGGTGGTGTTCATCGGCGGTCGCGGCAACACACGCCGCGTCGAGGCGATCGCAGAGGTGAGCGGCCTCACCGCCGACGGCGACTACGCGCTCGCCAATTCCGCCGCTCCAAAACTTCAAGCGCTCTAACGAAGGAGGATTCTATGAGACTTCGCAGCCTGCTGTTGCTCACCGCCATTGGCGTCACGACGTATACTCATTCGGCCTTCGCCAGCGGAACAGATATGCCCTGGGAAGCACCGCTGCAGAACATCCTGGATTCCATTCAGGGCCCGGTCGCCAAGTCGCTCGCCGTCATCATCATTATCATCACTGGCCTGACGCTGGCCTTTGGCGAGACCTCTGGCGGCTTTCGCCGGCTGATCCAGATCGTGTTGGGCCTTTCCATCGCCTTCGCAGCGTCGAGCTTTTTCCTCTCCTTCTTCTCCTTCGGCGGCGGGGCGCTCGTCTCGTGATCGAAGGTTTCGAGGTGCCGCTGCACCGTTCCCTGACGGAGCCGATATTGCTGGCGGGCGCACCGCGCGCGCTTGCCATCGTCAACGGGACGGTTGCAGCGTCCCTCGGACTGGGACTGCGGATGTGGATCGCAGGCCTGCTGTTCTGGGCCGTTGGTCACACCGTTGCGGTGTTCGCTGCCAAACGCGATCCCGATTTTGCCGAGGTCCTGCGCCGCCATCTTCGCCAAAAGGCGTATCTGTCATGCTGAACCTTCGCGAATACCGTCGCAAAGCCGATCGCCTGGCCGATCATTTGCCCTGGGTGGCGCTGGTAGCACCCGGTGTGATGCTCAACAAGGACGGCAGCTTCCAACGGACGTTCCGATTCCGGGGACCCGATCTGGAAAGCGCGACCGAAGCCGAACTGATTGGGATTTGTGCGCGCATCAACAATGTACTGCGCCGCTTCGGCTCGGGCTGGGGGCTGTTCTTCGAGGCAGATCGTTTCGAGGCGGCAGGGTATCCGGAGAGTTCGTTTCCGGAGGCAGCGTCCAAACTCGTCGATGACGAACGGCTCGCGGGCTTCGAGATTGGAGCGGAGCGGCACTTCGACAGCGCCTACTATCTGACGCTCGTCTACATGCCGGCGCCGGATGTGGCGTCGCGCGCCGAACGAGCATTGGTCGAGCGCGAACAGTCGAACACGTCACGGGACTGGAAGGCTGAGCTCGCCGCTTTCGTTGCGGAGACGGACAAGGCTTTCGATCTGTTCGGGCAGATTCTGCCCGAGATTGCTGCGCTCGATGATGAGGAGACGCTGACCTATCTCCACGGCACGGTGTCAGCCAATCGGCATCAGGTCTCGGTGCCAGAGATTCCCGCCTATCTGGATGCGGTTCTGGCCGACACGCCCTTGAGCGGCGGTCTCGAGCCGATGCTGGGAGATTGTCATATCCGCACCATCACGGTGCTCGGGTTTCCCAATACGACGCGGCCCGGCCTGCTCGATGGTCTCAACCATCTGGATTTTCCCTATCGCTGGACGACGCGGTTCATCGCGCTAGACAAGGCGGACGGCAACAAGGCGCTCGTTAAGATCAGGCGGCAATGGTTCAACAAGCGCAAGTCGCTCGCCGTAATGCTGCGCGAGGTGGTTCAAAACGAACCGGTGCAACTCCTCGACACCGATGCCGACAACAAGGTGGTTGATGCCGACCAGGCATTGCAGGCGTTGGGCGGCGATCATGTCGCCTTTGGTTACGTCACAATCACGGTCACGGTGATGGACGAGAATGCGGCGGCCGTCGATGAAAAGGTTCGCGCCATCGAACGGGTGATCAATGGGCTTGGCTTCAACACCATCCGCGAAAGCATCAATGCGGTGGAAGCGTGGCTGGGCAGCCTGCCGGGACATCTCTATGCCAATGTCCGCCAGCCGCTGATCCATACACTGAACCTCTCCCATCTGATGCCGGTCTCGAGTGTTTGGGCGGGACCGGAGCGCAATGCGCATCTGGACGGGCCGCCGCTGTTCTATGCGGAGACGACCGGCTCGACCCCGTTCCGGTTTTCGACCCATGTGGGCGACGTGGGCCACATGCTCATCGTCGGGCCAACGGGGGCCGGTAAATCCGTGTTGCTGTCGCTGATGGCGATGCAGTTCCGGCGGTACGCCAACTCGCAGGTCTATATTTTCGACAAGGGAAAATCGGCGCGCGCGGCAACACTCGCCCTGGGTGGGACGCAACACGAGCTGGGCTCGGATGGAACGCTGGCGTTTCAGCCGCTGGCGCAGATCGACGACGATGCCGAGCGCAGTTTGGCTGCCGACTGGGTCGCCGGCCTGCTCGATCACGAGAAGGTCACTGTCACACCCGAGATCAAGGAGCAGGTCTGGGCGGCGTTGAACAGCCTCGCGACCGCTCCGCGGCCCGAGCGCACACTCACCGGCCTGTCCCTTCTTCTGCAGTCAAATGCGCTGCGCTCGGCGTTGCTGCCCTACACCTTGGAAGGCCCCTTCGGCCGCTTGCTTGATGCGGCAGAAGACAGCCTCGCGCTCAAGGACGTGCAATGTTTCGAGACCGAGACCCTGATGCACCAAGCCGCTGTCGTGCCGCCGGTGCTCACCTATTTGTTTCACAGGCTGGAAGAACGCTTCGACGGCAGGCCCACGCTTCTTATTCTCGACGAGGCCTGGGTATTTCTCGACAATCCGCTCTTTGCGGCCCGCATCCGGGAATGGTTGAAGGTTCTTCGCAAGAAAAACGTCGCAGTGGTGTTCGCCACGCAATCGCTCGCGGATATCGCCAATTCCTCTATCGCGCCTTCCATCATCGAAAGCTGCCCGCAGCGGATCTTCCTGCCGAATGACCGGGCCATCGAGCTGCAGTCGCGCGCAGCATATGAGCAATTCGGCCTCAACGAGCGGCAGATCGAGTTGATTTCGAGAGCGATCCCGAAGCGCCAGTATTATCTGCAGTCGCGCCGCGGCAACCGGCTGTTCGAACTGGGTATGGGTGCAATTGCGCTGGCGTTTTGTGGCTCGTCCTCCCGGTCCGATCAAACCCTGATCGACCAGATCCTCTCCGAATACGGCCCCGAACACTTCGCCGACGTGTTCCTGACCGCCAAGGGTCTCGATTGGGCGGCCGATCTACTCACCGAGTTTTCCAGAAAGGAGAGCTTCGCATGAAACGCGCCTTCAAATATCTCGCCACACCGCTCACCGTGGCTCTGTTCAGCGTGCCGGCGGTCGCCCAATGGGAAGTGTTCGATCCGTCGAACTTCACCGAGAACGTGCTGCAAGCCTCTCGCGAATTGCAGCAGATCGAGAATCAGATCCAGTCGCTGCAGAACGAAGCGATGATGCTCACCAATATGGGCAAGAACCTCCAGGCCCTTGGCTTGAACGAACTGGGTCCGATCCTGTCCGACCTGGATCAGGTACGGTCCATCGTCAACCAACCCTTCGGCATTGGCTTCGATCTGGGGACGACACAAGCGCAGTTCGGGCAGTATTGGCCTGCGAGCTATTCCGCGGGTACGTCAAACACGATGTTGCAGGCAGATGGCCTGACCCGCTGGTCGGACGCGATGCAGTCCTTCCTGCAGACGCTCAGCATCGGCGCTCAGGTCGTCCGCAATGTCGAGAACGATGCGGCGAGCCTGTCAGCGCTGGTTGGGGCGTCTCAAGGTGCTGCCGGCAATCTCGAAGCCACGCAAGCCACCAATCAGTTATTGGCGTTGTCCACCAAGCAACAATTGCAGACCCAAAGTCTCCTGGCTGCGCAATACCGCGCCGAAGCTTTGAATCTTGCCAACGAGCAGGAAGCCGAAGTGCAAGGCAGGGCAGAGTTCGTCAATTTTGCCGGCTCCGGAACCGCGTACACGCCGCACTAGCCAGAACATTTTTGGGAGAGTGCCTTGGGCGATCTGAACATTGTCGATCAGTTCATGCAGACCTTCATCCACTATATCGACAGTGGGTTTGGTCTGTTGTCGGGAGATGTCGGCTGGCTATCGACGTTTCTGATCGCGCTCGACATCACGCTCGCCGGTCTCTTCTGGGCGATGGATGAACAGCAGGTGTTCTACCGGCTGATCCGCAAGGTTCTGTACGTCGGGTTCTTCGCGCTGCTCATCAACAACTTCCGGTCGCTGTCACAGGTGGTGTTCGATTCCTTCTCGACCCTGGGGATCCATGCGACGGGAGCCGGGCTCACAGCCGACGATCTTCTGAGGCCCGGCAAGATCGCCGGGATCGGTTATCAGGCAGCCTGGCCGCTGTTGAACAAGGCGGGTTCGATGATCGGGCTCACCACCTTCTTCAGCCATGCCGTCACCATCATCGTGCTCCTGTTCGCCTGGATCGTGGTGATCCTGTCGTTCTTTGTCCTGGCGGTGCAGCTCTTCATCACCGTCATCGAGTTCAAGCTGACCACCCTGGCCGGCTTCACGCTTGTTCCCTTCGCGTTGTGGAACAAGACGGCGTTCCTGGCCGAACGCGTGCTCGGCAACGTCATTGCCTCCGGCATCAAGGTGATGGTGCTGGCCGTCATCCTCGGCATCGGCGCGACCTTCTTCGATCAATTCATCGCCGCCCTGCAGGGCCACGATCCAACACTTGCCGACGCGATGTCACTGGTGCTGGCGTCTATCTCCCTGTTCGGACTTGGGATCTTTGGGCCAGGTATTGCTACTGGTCTCGTTGCGGGTGCGCCCCAACTCGGTGCGGGCAGCGCGATCGGCACGCTTGGCGGTGTCGCGGCCGGTTCTGCTCTGGCAGGCGTTGCGACCGTTGGTGCGTTGCGTGCCGGCGGCAGTGGGCTGGCGGCGATCCGCGCGGCGTCTGCAGCGCCAGCGGCAAGCACCGTCCCTCAACCACCGTCTCCCTCCGCGCCGACTCCACCGGCAAACCCTGGATCCTCGTCGCCGCCCGATTGGGCGCGCCGGATGCAGCGCGGACAGAGAACAGCCGGCCACAGAAACGCCATCACACAGGCAATCAAGGAAGGCGACCGGCCCGGCCATGGCGCCAATCCCGAACTCGATGGAGGTGAAGGCTGATGATTTTCAGACGATCGACGCAGAGATACGGAAAGTCACCCGAACCCGTCACGCCTTACCAGAAGGCAGAACAGATGTGGGACGAGCGCATCGGTAGCGCGCGGGTTCAGGCCAGGAACTGGCGCCTGATGGCCTTTGGGTGTCTCACCCTGTCAGCGGGATTGGCAGCCTCCGTCATCTGGCAAGCCAATCAGAGCCGTGTCGTGCCATATGTCGTTGAGGTCGACAGGCTTGGCGAAGCACAAGCGGTGGTGCCAGCAATAGCCAACTACAAACCCTCCGACGGTGAGACGGCATGGTTCCTGGCGCGCTTCATTGCCGATGTTCGCTCGCTCTCGAGCGATCCGGTGGTCGCCCGCAGGAACTGGCTCGAAGCCTACGACTACACCACCAATCACGGTGCGGCTTACCTGAACCAGTTCGCACAAGAGCATGATCCCTTCAAGGATCTGGGCGAGCGCACGGTGTCCGTGCAGGTCACCAGCGTCGTGCGGGTGTCAGGGGAGTCGTTTCAGGTGAAGTGGATCGAGCAGCATTTCGATCACGACGCGGTGGCGGGCACCGAACGTTGGACCGGGATACTCACCGTCATCGTCAAACCGCCCACCACCGCTGAAGTTCTACGGAAGAACCCGCTCGGCCTCTACGTCAATGCGATCGACTGGTCGCGTGAACTCGGCACCCCATAAGGAGATCGTCATGCGTTCAATCGCACTCAGTGTGTCAGGATTGCTGTTGCTCTCGGCCTGTGCATCCGCTCAGCCGCAATCCCTGCCGAAACCACAGCTGCATCCAGCCGCGCTCGCGCCGGAGCCCGCGCAACCCGTCAAGATCGTGACAGTGGCACAACCGCTTCCGTTGCCGGGTCAACTACAACCCTATCCGGAAGTCATTCGCGCCGACCATACGATGCCGGCCACGCGAGTCACCGACGCCAACCATACAGCCCTCATCGAACCCACCCGCGACGGCTATGTGAATGCCATGCAGGTTTATCCCTTCGCGGCCGGCGCGCTCTACAAACTCTATGCCGCGCCACAAAAGGTCAGCGACATCGCGCTCCAACCGGGTGAGAACCTCATCGCCATCTCGGCCGGCGACACTGTGCGCTGGGTAGTTGGCGATACCACTAGTGGCACCGGTGCTGAAAAGCAGGTTCATATACTGGCCAAACCTTTTGCCTCCGGGCTGAAGACCAATCTGGTCATCACCACCGACCGGCGCAGCTATCATCTCGAACTCCAAAGCACCGATCACACCTATATGGCGGCGCTGTCCTGGACCTATCCGGCAGATGAGCTGATCGCTCTCAAAAAGCAGAATGATGAAGCGAAAGCCGCAATGCCAGTTGAGACAGGCGTTTCGGTGAATAGCCTGAACTTCGACTACACCATCACGGGTGATAGTCCCGCCTGGAAACCGCTGCGCGCTTTCGACGATGGCCGGCATGTGTATATCGAATTTCCAACGACGCTGGATCGGAGCGAAGCGCCGCCGCTATTCGTGGTGGGCGAGGGCGGTTCGACCGATCTCGTGAACTACCGCGTACGCGACAACTACTATGTCGTCGATCAGCTCTTCTCGGCTGCCGAATTGCGTCTCGGCAAAGATAAACAGCAGATCGTTCGCATCACGCGTGGTGGCACGCGCGTTTCGTCGAGGGCGCCATGAGCGAGCCAAACCAGAAAGCCGAACCTGAAGGCCTGGTCCTGCGCGGCAAGCCGCGCCGCGTCACCCGCTTCCGGCGTCCGGTCGTGATTGGCTCCGTCGCCACTGTAACCGTCATGGTTTGCGGAGCGGCGTGGCTGGCACTGCGCGCACCGTCATTGAAGGTCAAAGTCGGTGGCGATGAGCTTTACAACACCGGCGCCAAACCGGCAGCCGATCAGCTCGCGGCACTTCCCTCAAGCTACGACAAGGTGAAGATACCCAAACTGGGACCGCCGCTTCCCGGCGATCTGGGATTACCGATCGTCTCCCGCGAGAAGCAGCTGGGCGTGAATCCCGTCTCAGGCTCCTTTGGCGAGAGTGACGCCGAACACGCCGAGCGGTTGCGCCAGGCGCAACTTGCCCAGCAGGCACGCGAGGCCAAGGTGATGTTTCAAGTGAGCGGAGCAGGGCGCGCGGGTAGCGCTGTAACGTCTTCACGACCAACTCAACTGCCGAGCAATATGATGGGCAGTAATCCGGTTCCGACCGATGATCAGAACCAGCAACAGCACAAACTCGACTTTGCGAGGCAGAGCGACGATAGCGGCATCTACAACGCCCATACCTTACAGGCGCCGGCTTCTCCTTACGAACTGCTCGCTGGTACGATCATACCGGCGAGCCTCATAACCGGCCTGAACTCCGATCTGCCAGGACTGGTGACCGCGCAGGTCACGCAGGATTTGTTCGATAGCGTTTCCGGCAGGGTCCTGCTTGTTCCGAGAGGTACGCGCCTCATTGGCAAATACGATTCCGTGGTCGCTTTCGGCCAAAGCCGCGCATTGGTGGTGTGGCAGCGGATCGTCATGCCCAACGGGACCTCCGTCGAAATCGACAACATGCCAGCCGCGGACACCGAAGGCTACGCCGGCCTCGAAGACGAGGTGGACTATCACACCTGGCGGCTGATCAAGGGTGTTGCGCTTTCGACGGTGTTGGGCGTCGGAACCCAGCTCTCTGTCAACAACAGCAACGACGACCTTCTGACCGCGTTGCGGCAGTCCACGCAGGACAGCGTCAATCAGGCGGGCCAGCAGATTACCCAGCGCAACCTCAACCTCCAGCCCACCATCACAGTACGGCCCGGTTGGCCTCTGCAGGTGGTCGTCTCCAAAGACATTGTGTTGCGACCCTATCAGAGCTAACGGCCATGGCGCGGATCAGGCTTGCGAAACTGCCGGACCGAACGCCGGTTCGCCTCACACTGACGCTCCCACCCGACCTGCATCGGAGATTGGAGGCGTACGCGACCGCATACAGCGAGGTCTATGGAGAAGCGGAGAAGGTCGCAGATCTGATCCCGTTTATGTTGGAAGCCTATCTGGCTTCCGATAAAGAGTTTGCGAAGTCGCGCAAAGCGACGGGCGCACGCGAGACCGACACAGGAGATGAAGCGTGATCATCGGCAAGTTTACACGCACGTCGGACGGATGGTCCGGCACGATCCAGACCGTGACGACCCAGACCAAAGTGCGCATCGTTCCCAACGACAAACGTGAGAATGATCGCGCACCGGACTTTCGTGTGGTGTCAGGTCACTGCGAGCTCGGCGTTGCCTGGCGGCGAACAACGCACGGCGAGTCACCGCGCGAATACGTCAGCGTTTTGCTCGACGATCCATTTATGTCAGCACCGCTCAATGCGGCGCTGTTTGAAACGTCCAAGCTGGGCGAAGCGAACCTCGTCTGGAAACGCTCTCAATCGAGTGAGGCCGCAACGGACGAATAGTCTGGACAAAGGCAGATAATCATGTTCTCGTTATGTTCTTATAGGGTGTGAGCTCATGGTGGTTGGTCTCCTCCTGGCAATTGCTGGGATCGGTGCGGCGTCTGCACTTATATATAAGGCGGCTGTTTACGCGGTGCCCTCAGCAGTAGGCATTTGGGCTGGGTTCGCGGCATTCCGCACTGGAAGTGGGCCGCTCCTTGCGATTGCGATTGGCTTTGTCGTCGGTGCGATCGTATTCGGGGTCGGGCAATCGGTATGGGACAGCAGCTTGCCGAAGACGGCACGTTACGCGGTAGCGCTTCTGTTTGTCCTGCCCGCGATGTGGACTGGTTATTGCGCAACTCTACAAGTTGCTGAGCTGGTCGGGCCCGCTGATCTCTGGGCGGCTGTCCCAGCGATAATTGGTGCTGTTGCAGTTGGCGTCACAGCCTTTGTCAGACTCGGGGGGTGACGGCTTCAAACGAACCGTCTGGTACATAAAGGGCCAGTCAGGCCACCCGCCGCCAGATCTCGTCCCAATAGTCGTTAAAGAAGCTCCGACAAGCAGGGCCGGACAATCTAATTCCCTGTCGATTGGTGGGGGGCAGCGAATTCCAATACGCGAAAGGAGAGTCGCTTGCCGATTACTTGCAGCGATGTGCGCCGCTAACCGAAATCGAGACGCGAGAAATCCTTTTGCCGGTAGTTGATGGGTTGAAGACGGTTCACCAACAGGGCTTTCTTCATCGAGACATAAAGCCTGCCAATGTGATCCTGCGCGAAGATGATGGCCCTGTCTTGATCGATTTTGGTGCGGCAAGGCAGGCAATAGAAACCAAAAGCCGTTCGATCACCTCGATCATTACAGAAGGATACGCGCCACTCGAGCAGTACGATCCAAAGGGAAATCAGGGGCCTTGGAGCTGGATTGCTTCCAACCGCAGAACAGCTTGTGCGAGGCAAGCTGTTGATGAAGGCAAAATACAAAGGTCGCGCCGCCTGTGTTCCTGATCCAGCGTCGCCAAACACTGTCATTTCGAAGCGGCCGCAGTGGTCTGGCGCTGCTTACGAACAGGAAGTGGTCGATGCGATGAAGAGTCTGCGGGAGAGTGCCGGCATGAAAGCGATACCAACGCGCGCGCGGAAATAATTGGCTCGGGTCGTAGGCGAATTCGTGAAATGGGGCCGATTGTTGATGGCTACCCGGGAAAGCCCGTCGTCTCGCACGTTTGCAGTGATGAAACGGGGCACCGCATTGCTTGTGTTTGGCGGACCACTAATGAAACCATTTCGATTTGGCGAGCGAATCCGATGGCGCCAAGACATTTAGATCGTACCAGTTTTTTGAAGTCCCCGTTGTGTCAACCGCGCTACGAC
>Ga0070661_100002852_pt1 | contig 11881 bp, 10 predicted proteins | sample KBSC43metaG_FD_64663 | JGI IMG/M metagenome (GOLD analysis project Ga0070661, IMG submission 64663) | Corn rhizosphere microbial communities from Kellogg Biological Station, Michigan, USA - KBS C4-3 metaG | ecosystem: Host-associated > Plants > Roots > Rhizosphere > Soil ...
GTTTGTATTCTTTTCCCAAAATGGCAATAATAGTTTTGCATAGAGGCCTAATCTTTCATTGCCGTAATCATCATTTTTTTCATCATCGTCATCCTCTTCATCATCTTTTAAATTTTTGTCTGCTGCCTTCTTTATCAACTTTCTCTTCTCACTGATGCTTTGCTTTTTCAATTCCTGTTTCGCTTCGATAAAAAACTTGCTGAAATAAATTTCATAGTCCTGCGGCTTCACAAGATTACTGTCGACCATTCTTGCCAGCAGCCGCATCGTCTTCCATTTGTAATCATCGAGATTCAACAGCGGCAGGATATCGGGTAGTATGGTGCGTGTAAGTTGTACCGAGTCGTATAACTCATCCCAAAAATCACCGTTGTCATAACTGTTGTCGGCCATATACCTGGAACGTATGTAACGATAATTTCCCGGATTGAAATTGTTGAAGGAAGAATTATATCCGCCTTCTATTACCGGAGGCTCCACCGAAATAATAGTTTTAAAGACTGCGAATGCATATTGCGTTTGTTGCTGGAGTAAACTTTCGAGGGCGATATACTGCATGTCAACAGTATCACCGGCAGCATAATATAGTTCCTTCAGGAGATCGGAACTTGCTTTTGTTTTTATATCACCCAGCTTACTGATCAAAGATTTTTTGACTTCAAGATATTTCTTCTCTTTCCAGCTAAGTGTGGCGATAGCCCGTTTGAGATTAATGAGGTCTGTTGAATCTACTTCAACCTGGTCAACAGCCTTTATAGCCTGCTTATGCAACTGCGAATCGTTACTGAAAAAATCATTAAAGAAAACGGCTGCTTTCTTTTCAAAAGGGTTAAATCCCTTTAGTTCATCGGAGGGTGTAAACGTTTCAAAAAAGGTTTTTAAGAAAGAACTGGCTGCTGTCAGTGTATCACTCTCCGTGACCATGAAAAAACCAATCCCATTTCGATAAAACGTTTTCGTCCATACCAGGCGACTACTGTTTGTATCAGATAATTGTAATTCCACCACCTTCCAACCATTGGGCCCGGTGATTTTTTTCTTGTTTCGAATGATCCACGAGCCCTCTCTTGTCACGCGGTTCTCATCGATATCGGAACTGTCATCATTATAGTAATACCGGCTTGTTTTGTAAAATGACAGGTATATTGTTTCCCCGGTCGTATCATTTTTTATGACATTGTTCTTAAAGTTCCCATTCATGAAGTTGTCATTGTCATCGTCGTCAGCATTTCCAGGAGAATTATTATCGCCGGGTAAAGCAAGTTTTATCTTTTTGTCCTCCGGATAGAATGTAGTATTCACCGAATACTGCAATGAGGTATCTGTCTTTTGACAGGGAGGCTGATAAACAAATGGTGTTATCTCAAACGAGTTAAAAAAGTTTTGAACAGCATCATTTTCTTTTTTGCTATGCGCAACAAGGGTATAATAGTGCGGGCCCTGTATAATAAATCGTACAGTCAACACTGAACCATTCTTGTGCAGATATTTACAATCTAATGCAGGATAACCTTTCCAGGTAATTAACTTCCGGCTTAGCTGCTTGTCAATAAATGCAGAGCCTGAAAAGCTTTCATCCAACAGTCCAAGATCAAATGTATCCTCCTCGGCAAATCCGTAATTGTGGATATCTGTGCGCAGGATGGTATAATTTGTACCTGAGGCCTTGTCGTCAGACTCATATTCCCAAATACCCTGTCCTCCCAGTGAGCTATTATTTTTTGATACAAATGGTTCATGTGGCAGATCAACCACAAAACCACCGTATTGCGGTTGATATTGATGCCAGCCGCTTGTTGCATCAGTTTTGTACTCCTTTAAGCGGATGCTGGCAAAAAACTTTTTTGATTCATCGCCATTTTGCACATAGTCGCCATTGCCGCTCATTTTAAAAATGATCACTTCAAATGGTGTAACAAAAATATTATAGCGCTGAACGTCTCCCCTGCGGGTACGATTGAGAATATCCAGGCCTTTGTATCCATTTCGCACAATCTCCTGCCTATTTAAGATCTTTCCGGGAACGTTCTCATACAACAAGCTGTCGATCTTCTTTCTTACCACCTCTTCGTTGTGACCCCAGAACTGGCTATTTGTCTTTATTCTTGTTACCATGTAATAGCTACCATTTGCCATATCCGCATACTGCAGCTGGTCGAGTATGCCTTCTTCGCCGAAACGATAAAATTTTCCGGGAATATCTACTTTAAAAAAACCATCATCCGAACTCTGGGTGCTAAAAGTTACAGGCACACGCAGTTTTTCTACTTTGTCTTTTTCATTACTGTCCCTTTCACCCATGACGATGGGGCGAAGTTTATAACCCATCCTTCGAAGGATCTCGATCACTCCACGATTGCCCGGAAGATGTGCTGCACCAACCCCGACAAATAACGCAGACCTCGCTTTTAAGATAGAGTCAATTGAATTTGCCTGCAACAGATTGCGACTATACAAGAATTTTTCATCGAAGGCTTCGGAAAAACTATTCAGCCTGTTGATAGAATCCAGAAGATCAAGATTGCCGGTTCGATAAGCTTCCTGCAATTTATCAGCTGAATAGCTCTCGTCACTATCATAACTCCTTTGCTTGCGGTTTTTTTCCTTCGCTGCATCGCGGTAGGCTTCCATCATCAACTTCATACTTTCGTCATACTTTTCTACACCGGCTACTTGTTTTCTCATCTTCTTTCCCACCTGGTATATGTACATATCCAGGTACGTGTTTTCTTCAAAATCGCTTGAGTATTCAGAATAATTCCGGTACAACAGGTTATTAATAGTCGAGGGACGACTGTATAAAGCCGCTTCAATTTGTTTCTCATACCTGCCAAACTGGAGCGTGCGAATATTCAGGTAATCATCAGGGACCTGTTTAAAATTATTCCAGAAGTAGGAAAGCTGGCGCCGGTATGAATTGTCATCGATATCGTACTTTACCAGGTCTTCCTGCCACGACTCGGGATTTGTTTCGAGGGCCACTACATCAACATTTTTTATGGCCAGGTAAAATGAATCGGGAAGATGAAAGACCAGCTTACTGCTCACATGCATGGTTCCAAAGAGGTAGGAAGGTCGTGAAAGACCGTTTCCGGTAATTTCCCAAAAAAGACTAGGGTATTTTTTTGAATTGGTGTTTGTTTGAGCACCCGAAAGCAGAACACAGGAGCAGTAAACCGCAAGCAGTACAATTCTTTTCATGTCATACTATTCAGTAGTTACGAATTGGCAAATGTATGATGCAATCTTGTTGAAACAGGCTAAACATTTTTATAACGCAATTCGGGCGAGTTTAGTTTATCTGGCAAATGATTTTTAAGGTTTTAACCGGGCTTGAATAACTTCCCATAGCATTTGGAGAGGACAAAGCGCAAGTTTTATAATTATTGGCGAACTTAGCCAATGCAGGCAGTATGTTTCACCTGAGGGGGCGTAACTTCTGCCCTCAATCATCAGGATCAAACCTGTACCAGCAAACAATCAAATATGAAACAGAACCTTTTTACATTTTTAATAATCACCTTTATCCTTCAAGCCTGTTCATCCCCCAAAGAAACCACCGGTGTATGGGTGAATAAGGAAAAGATCCAGGGAAAATCGTTTAATAAGCTATTTATCGTTGTGATGACAGCCGACCCGGAGGCAAGATCAACTGTGGAAGGCGATCTGGTCGCTATTGCTAAGTCGAGAGGACACGAAGCGATCAAAAGCATCGACCTGATCCCTGTTGTGCTCAGTGATCCGAAGCTGCCAACGAAAGACGAGGTTGTAGCTAAGGTGAAAGAAAGCGGGTGCGATGCCGTTTTTGTTGGTACCATATTGAAAAAAGAGGAGGACGTGCGTTATACCCCAGGCACCACAGCCTATTCAGTTGCTCCGTACGCCTCGTACGCCGGCACTTACACAGGTTACTATAGTTACTGGTATCAATCCGTTTCTACGCCCGAGTATTACGATCACGAAAAGACCTATTTTATGCAAAGCAATTTGTATGATGTTGCTTCGGAAGAGGTCATGTGGTCAGTACAATCCAAAGTGTTTAGTCCTGGCTCTATAAAAAAATTCAGCCGCGCCTATACATCTACGCTAATAAAGCAACTGGAAAAGGAAAAGCTGATCAAAAAAGTTAAGTAAAGATTCACCCCCCGGCATCGGAGATGTTCCCGCACTAAACTTATTATTTGCTATTCTACATTTTTTCTAACTTTAATAATCACTACCACTCTCTGAATTCTTTACGCTCTGATCAGTACAATTGCATTATTGAGCTGTTTGCTTAATCTCTTGCCTTAACTATTGCAATGCCTTTTATTATTCACCTACTCAACTTTTGCGCATGAATAAGCAAGTATGTTAGTATTATTCTTTGCCATTTGCATTTATCCGCGATTATCATTTGCTCAGACGGCTTGCTGCGACAACCCGGCTTGTCGTGATTCAGCGAGCCGACTGTTGAAAGCATTGGGACAGTCGACCGATTTTCTTGGACAGTATTTCACTGCAAATCACCCAACGAGTAAAAATGAAAAAAAAGAATACCTGGATTCTTTGAAAACTGCCCAACCTTGAACTATAATGCTATTAAAGAGGCTACAAGACAGATCATAGACTGGCAAAGCGTAAATCTGAATCGAAAGAAGTGTATAGGTGCTCCTGGAGAGTGATGATAACGTCATTACCAAAGAGCAACAGACTGGAAAGGCTATTTCATGGCTGCATTTATTACTTCTGGTTTTCAGTCACCTGAATTTCGCAAGGGATTTGGCATACTAGTACACTCAGGTATCGGCGCCAGCTCGTTGTTCACGAGTTCCGAACGATTTGCTTCGCTCAGCGGGTTAGTGTTTTCATATACGTTCACGCCAAAGGGACAAAATAGCGGCCGTCATATAAGAGCAATGATCGGTCCTGGACTTTATTATAGCGCAACGAAAACTTATTTGCTCATACACCCTCGGTTTGAGTTCCGGGTAAAGGATCTCGGCAGTGAGCTTGCCGGTATTGGTTGCCTTAAGTTGATTGCCCAGGGCGGTTTTCAAAAGGAGATTCAATTGGCAGGGGGTGGCATCGGGGCCGAAGTATCGAATTCCCACCTTCAGCTTACCGAGAATTATCTTTTCAACGAAGCAGCCCTTGTCTTGCAATTTGGCATCGGCTATTCATTTGAACTTAGCAAACAATGATCATTGATGACAAATAAAATGAACAATGCGTACAAGAGCACTCATTACAAGCGGAGGTGGGGCTAAAGGAGCATTCACCGTTGGTGCACTCAATGCCCTTGCTGAACGAGGCATCAATCGCTATGACATTATAAGCGGAACCAGTACCGGGGCATTACTGGCTGCATTGTCAGTACTGGGTATGTTTAGCGAGTTGGAAGATATTTATCTAAGTGTAACTAACGATGATATTTTAAGAAAAGACAACATAGTCCGAAACATTCAAAATGCACGGCCCTTTCTTTATGATACCGCTCCCTTGCTGCAACTGATCAATCAGCATATCACTATTGATGTTTTTAACCGGATCATGGCGTCCCCTACCATGCTTTGTCTTACAGCTATCAGTTTGCAAACCGGAAAGATCACTGTGTTTTCCACGAAAGACATTCCTTCAACTGATAAATACTCGGTTTCCCCAATAACAACGAGGCAACGATTGATCGATGCGCTGCTGGCCAGCAGTTCGCAGGCCGGATTTTTACCTCCGGTTAGCATTGATGCCGGTAACGGCATTGAACAATTTGCCGACGGCGGCAATAGGGATGTGATCCCTTCGAGAGTTGCTACAGACCTGAATCCCGATGAGATCTACGTATTGAGCAATAACCCTCCTACTCTTTTCCAGGGCGATCCGGATTACCTACATTCAAATGTTCTAAGTGTTATATCGAGAGCCTTATCGATCTTTATTCAGGATGTGAGGGAGAATGATCTTGCTGTACTGGAAGAATATGCAAAACGACCAAACAAAAAAGTATTCCGGATCGAACCGGATGAGGACCTGGATCCTGACCACCCAACCGGTTTGAACTTTAATCCGGACCTCATGGGCGGCTGGATGTCAAAGGGTCGCCGGGCAGCAAACGAAACAGTACCCAATAGTCCATTACGGCCCTTCTGAATGATCTCCCAAAAGATCGCTCACTGAATATGAGGGGTAAAATATTTTAATTTTACGGCCTATTATTTTTCTTATCCAAATACAACGATTATGGAGATTGGTTTTATTGGACTTGGTAATCTCGGGATACCCATTGCTGAAAACATACTACAGAAAAACAGGAGGCTTTTTGTTTATAACCGCACTGCATCAAAAGCACAACCACTCGTTGGCAAGGGTGCAACCATGTGCAACAGTATAAAAGAGCTCTCTCAAAAATGCGACATTGTTTTCAGCGTAGTTTCCGACGACGCAGCATTGAATGATATTACCAAGGGCAATAACGGCATTGCGCAAAATTTAAAGCAACATGGCATTCATATTTCAGTAAGCACTATTCTACCCGCAACGGCAAGAGAGCTTACGCAGGTACACAAGCAATTCAATAATCATTACGTCGCCTCGCCTGTCATGGGCAGACCTGAAGCGGCACGTGCAGGAAAATTGAACTTCCTTGTGTCAGGAGAGCAGGCAATCATTGAAACAATTAAACCATTCCTTCAACAGGCGGGTGGTATGGGCATCTGGGAATTTGGCAATGAAACTCCAGCAGCAAATGTGGCAAAACTTTGCACAAATTTTTTGATTGTTTCTGCAATTGAATCGATGGCCGAAGGGATTAATCTTGCTAAAAAAAGCGGTGTTGACAGTACAAGCTGGATCAACATGATCACTCAAACTATATTTGCCTCTCCGGTTTATATCAATTACAGCAATATACTTTTAAAAGAAATGTTTCAGCCCGCAGGCTTTGCACTTAAACTTGGTCTAAAAGATGTGAATCTTTTAATGAAGCAGTCAAGTGACGCGAAGGCAGAAATGCCAATCGGAAAATTAATGCAGCAACGACTGAATGAATCTGTGCAAAATGGTCTCGGTGACTATGATTGGACAGCCATAGCAGTTGCTCTGAAATAAATCGTCTCGATATTGACCTCTGTCATCACGTGTTCTTTTCTGCTACCTTCCTTTGACGCAATACTCGTTCGTTTATAAAAGCATGCAAACATTTGGCAAAGCTTTATCCATTTCAAAAGCTTAGAACACTGTTTTTGTATAACTTGAAAATAAATTCTGACCATCCGCATATAAACCCAAACTGCATTTTTAAATACGTTGTGTTCTTCGTGTCCCCATGATGCGGGATTTTGTGCAGCTCCTGGCTTCGTCTCTGGATAAACAGGGTCACAAAGTTCACACACATCCCTGCCAGCACGCAGGGAATCGCAACGTACACAAGGGAGTTTCAAGAGGATTGTCAGTAAACATGTTTAATGCCCGTAAATTCTGGCAACCGTAAGTTCACAAGTAAACTTCAATATATGTACAAACGATTTTTCTTTTACCTCTTGCCGGGAGTGTTCATTGTATCTTGCAATAATAAATCAGCAGACCAGCAATCGCCTGTTGCTGACTCATCTGCCAAGTCACAGCCTGCCGCTGATGAGAAATCAGTCGCCCTACCGTCCTTTGTTGTTTACAGGAACTGGGAACAAGGAAATCCAGAAAATTTGCCATTAATAGTAAGTGCTTACCAGGCATGGGATAGTGACTCAACGGGAGCACTATCGTCTTTCTTCAGCGATACAACGCGATTTGACTTGCCCGATGGCCGACGATTTACCACGAACAATAATACTATTGAGTCAACTTTACGAAAATGGCGTAAAAATTATAAAGCAACCTCCAACATCCCGTTTTCATTGATCTCACTTCATAACAAAGATCTCGACCAACAATGGGTGATCGCATGGACCTGGAACAAATGGCAAAACAATGATGGAACAAAAGATTCGATGCTCTATTGTGATAACTGGCGACTGAAGGATGGCAAAATTGTTTATCTCAATAGCCTGCAGAATTACCCCTCCAAACCCTTATCAAAAACTTTGAATAAGATCACTGGAAAATAAATTATCCTAAAAACAGAACCTCTCAAAGGAACCTTTTCACAAATTGCCGGGAAGGCGTGTCTTTCCGACTTACCGTCCTTTCCGGCTCATTTGACCTTTTGACTCGCGATCGGATAATTAATCTTAGCGTTCGTTGGATGACCCTGGCGAATTGTCGTATGGCTTGTAATAATTCCTTTGGGCGTCATGTATAGCCAGTTCACGATCGGATTTTAACTGATGTATTGTTGCCTTTCTTTCGCTCTTTGATATACTCTTATCATGTCTTACCGAATAGATCCTGTCCTGGTAATCTGCCCGGATATCCTCAATTTTTAATTCTAATCTCGAAGGCCTCCGGTATCCGTAATCATAAGGAGGATAATAAAACGGGTAATAATAAGGTGAATAATAGCCAGCACCCAACCCGACAATTATACGTGTATGCGGATGATAGTACCTTCCGCCTCCCTTGTAGTAATGTCCACCTCCTTTCATTTGTGCCGATGCCGTTGCCACGATCACCATCGATAATACTATCACAAATAACTTTTTCATGGTTTAAAATTTTGAGTCTGCTGTAGAATGCGCAAAAAACGGGCAAAGGCGAATGTGTGTTGTATCTATAACTATCCGCTAACAATTGACTGCAATAATTGTCAGAAAGATGACAGAAAACATTTGGGCAATGTCACATTAAGAAATTGATCAAAGTTTACCGTAGCGTCAGGTGACATAACGCTACACCTTGATAAACTCGGGAAGTTTAAAACATCATTTTATTAGTTTCTGTTTTTGTAACTGCCCCTTTAAGGTAGCGATAACATCATCTATTGTTCTGTCGAGTTTATTCGGATTTAATGAAGACGTAGTTCCCGACCAAAGCAATTTGGTCTCCGGAAGAGAATAAAAATTGGTCTCAACATAAAATGTTTTGTCCTCCTGGTAATAACCTGGCGTAGCATACCTGTACCCATACCATCCTCCGTATCCTGTTCCGGGCACATAAGAAACACTTTTGTCAACGTCAGCTAAACGCATTATGACAACACCATCAAATCCATCCTTTTTCAGTTTGTCTTCCACCTCGCTTCTGATCGTATCTCCCGGTTGAAGATAACTGTACGACTGAACTGCCGTAACGTTTTTGAAAGCTGCGACCATTTTATCCTCAGCGATCCTCCGCGTCGATTCGTCTTTTAAAAGTCCCATCACAAGAATTTTTTTGTAGGATTGCACCTCCGAAGGTGTGAATGACGGATCTGTCCAGGTCTTCTCAATTTTGGTACTGGGTCCGCAGGCAACGAGCAGAAGTATTGATCCGTAAAGTAAAATTTTAACGGGGTTCATAGCTTGATTTTTGAATAATTAAAGTGTTTAAAAACAGGAAGGGTTTTCCTTCTTTCGAAGATAGACAGCTTTGTTTTTGAACAGGCCGCCGGATTTGTTTAACCGTTAAACACTCAAACCGTTTACCGTTAAACATTGCTTGCCCGACTTCCCATTTTGTTGGGCGGGTTTTTTATCTTTAAACTACAAGCCTCTTCATTCCATGACAAGAAAAAGATTGCTAAGGAATATTCTTCTCAGTCTCCTGTTACTCATTATTCTTATATTCCTTTGCCTTTCTTCTACTGTTTTCCGCGATGTGAGTGGTTATGGCTCGAAAAATTTATGCTCTGCCGTTTATCTTCAGCACCGTGATCCCAAAGATGTGATAAGGGAAGACCTTGCTGATTTTCCCGTATCGCTCGGAAAATTCACGGTCAATGAAAATGATTCCTCTGTCACAGGTTCCGTTTGGGGCATCGCAAAAAGTAAAACCATCTATCGAAAGGGCTGCGGTTGCACAGTGATAAATGATTTTAGCGAAGAGGAAATACGAAGACAAAAGTTTTCATTTCCTTCCAGGCCCGCTGTCAACAGCGACACGGTCGATTGGCCCTATGGGGAAAGGCTGACAAACTCGTTCCCTTCAAACATTGATAAGGAGCATTTACAAAAAGCGATAGAGAATGTATTCAATGCAACATCTGCAAGTGGTAAACCTGCTTTTACGAGAGCAGTGCTTGTTTTATATAACGGCAATATCATCGCAGAACAATACGCTCCGGGCTTCGACAAGAACACTGTAATGCTGGGATGGTCCATGTCAAAAAGTTTCACGGCAGCGATGATAGGTATCCTTGTAAATCAACATAAACTTTCTGTTGATGAACCGGCACCCGTCGCTGCATGGTCCCATACTGAAAAAAGCAAGATCACAATAAAGAACTTACTACAACAAACGACAGGACTCGATTTCACTGAGAATTATACAAGACCCAGCAGCGTAACAAAAATGTTATTTCGCAAAGGAGATATGGCCGCCTATACTGCTTCATTGACCTTGAAATACCAGCCAGGAACTGTTTTCAATTACTCAAGCGGCAATTCAAATATTCTGAGCAAGGTGATAAGACAAACCGTTGGCGAAAAAGATTATTCATCTTTTCCTTATCGGGAACTATTTTATAAAATAAATACCTACAGCTTTCTGCTGGAACCGGATGCCTCCGGAACGTATATTGGCTCTTCATATAGTTATGCAACAGCCAGGGATTTTGCAAGGTTTGGATTGTTATACTATAACAATGGCGTATGGAATGGCGAACAAATCCTGCCGGCGAATTGGGTAACAGAGAGCGTTCAACCATCTACTGCTGACAAAAGAAAACATTACGGTTATCAATTCTGGCTGAATGGTTACGATGAAAAAGACAGCACCAAGCGTTGGTATCCCGACGTACCTGCAGATATGTTCTTCTTCGATGGCTATGGAGGGCAGGACGTTTACATCATTCCTTCTGAAAAATTGATAGTACTGAGGCTGGGTGTGCATGCGATTGATGAAAATAAATTTTTAAAAGAGGTAATTAAGTCGATCAGCAAATAAAGTCCCGGCGTATTCCTTATTTTTCTTTCTAAATTAAAATCTGTGATCTTTGCATGAACTGAAAAGCTGAGGCGATGATCGAGAAGTTACGTTCATTTTTCGAGCGCAGTTTCCCCGTGACGGATGAGCAGTTTGAGTTTATCAAAACAATGTTCATTCCGAAAAAAGTAAAGAAGGGTGAATTTCTCCTTCGTGAAGGTGAGATGACCAGGTATTCTATTTTTGTCGCCTCTGGTTGCTTACGTACCTACACAATAGATGACAACGGGAAAGAACACATACTTCAATTTTCACCCGAAAACTGGTGGACCGGCGACATAAGCTTCACGAGCAATGTTCCATCAAAATGCTTTATTGAAGCCCTCGAAGATTCTGATGTTTTGCTCACGGAGATCTCTTCCATCCAAAAACTAAATAAATATATCCCTCAATCATCGGCTCAGTATGAAAGCGCTTTGCAAAAAAGCATGGAGGCAAAAAATCAACGCATTATCTCTTCGTTAAGTGCCACTGCAGAAGAACGATACAATGATTTCCTGAAAAAGTACCCGTCGCTAGTGCAGCGTGTGCCCCAGCACATGATCGCCTCTTATCTTGGAATTTCACCGGAAACCTTAAGTCGTATCCGGAAACAGCAGTCACTTAAACGATAATTTTTTTGCCGTGGTGGTTCAATTAATAAAGAAATATAAATTTTTCAAAGTGTATTTGAAAAAATGTAACTTAGAAATGATTTGAAATCATCTCACCTTAGCAATGTTTTTTTCAGTTCAACGGTTGGATAAATGAAAATCAAATTCTATGGCGTGCGGGGTTCTCTGCCGGTGTGCGGTAAAGAATTTGAACGATATGGCGGAAGTACGACCTGTGTAAAGATCCATCGCGAAAA
>Ga0070661_100002863_pt1 | contig 11853 bp, 8 predicted proteins | sample KBSC43metaG_FD_64663 | JGI IMG/M metagenome (GOLD analysis project Ga0070661, IMG submission 64663) | Corn rhizosphere microbial communities from Kellogg Biological Station, Michigan, USA - KBS C4-3 metaG | ecosystem: Host-associated > Plants > Roots > Rhizosphere > Soil ...
AGCAAGTAGCCGCTCCCTCGATTCAGCCTGCCATCTTCCGATACGTCGCGAGCGCGAGCAGCGGGAAGTGCAGCCGATACATGTCGTAGCGCAGGTAGAAAACGCACGGGAATCCCGTTCCCGTCGTCTCCGTTTCGGTCCACGAGCCGTCGGAATTCTGCCGCGCCAGCAGCCATTCGATGCCGCGCCGGATGGACGGACGCTCCGCGTCGCCGCAGGCGCACAGGCCCATCAACGCCCAGGCGGTCTGGCTCGCCGTGCTTGGACCCACGCCCTTGAGCGTGGGAAAGTCGTAGCTCTCGCAGGTCTCGCCCCAGCCGCCGTCGTCGTTCTGGCAACTTTCCAGCCAGTCGCGTCCGCGGCGGATCCATTCCTGATCCATGTTCTCGCCGATCGCCGCCAGCCCGCGCAGAGCCTGCCACGTGCCGTAAATGTAGTTCACGCCCCAGCGGCCATACCACGAGCCGTCGGCCTCCTGCGTGTAACGCATGTAGGTCACCGCGCGCCGCACGAGCACGCTGCGCCGGTCGTAGCCGATGTAACCGAGCAACTCGAGCACGCGCGCGGTGAGGTCGCTGCAGGTCGGATCGAGAATCGCGTTGTGATCCGCAAACGGCACGTGTTCCAACCATGCGGCGGTCACGTCCTTGTCGAAGGCCGCCCAGCCGCCGTCGCGGCATTGAAAGCTCAGCAGCCACGCCAACGCGCGGTCGAATTGCTCGCGACGCTTCGCCGGATCGCGCGGCGCGACGTGGCGCAACGCCATCAGCACCATCATCGTGTCATCCGTGTCGGGATAATAAACGTTGTCGTGCTCGAAGGCCCAGCCGCTGGCCTCGGGATGGGGATTCTTGAATTGCCAGTCGCCGCGGAAACGCACCTCGCGCACCTCCAGCCAATCGGCGGCGCGCACGAGCGCCGGGTGATCCTTCGGCAGCTCGGACTCCGCGAGCGAGATCGCGGTGATCGCGGTGTCCCAGACCGGCGAGAGGCAGGGCTGGATTCGGAAGTCGTCCGGCTCATCGACGAACAATCCCGCGAAGTCACGATCGGCCTTTTGCACGAGCGGATGATCCTCCGCGTAGCCGAGCGTGCGTAGCGCCATCATGGCATTCAGCATCGCGGGAAAAATCGCGGCGAGGCCTTCGCTCCCCTCGCCCATGCGCTCCGTCATCCACTGCTCGGCGACCTTGAGCGCGTGCTGGCGCAGCGGATGCACTGGCAGGCGGTCGTAGAGTTTCATCACCTGGTCGCAGCGCAGGAAAAAATTTCGCCAGGCCCAGAAACGCGGGTCCTTCTTGAGCGAGAGGTTCGTGTTCTCCATCCCGGCGGGATAGAGCTCGTGCAGCTGAAGGGCCGCGGGCAGATCGCGGACGGGCCGGTAGTGGGTGAGAATCGTGAGCGGCGCGAGGATCGGCCGCGACCACGACGACATCTCGTAGAGGTTGAAGAAAAACCAGTTCGGCGCGAGGAACATCTCGGGCGGAATCGTCGGCAAATGCTTCCACGGAAACTGCCCGAGCAGCGCGAGGTAGAGCTTGCCGAAGGTGTTCATCGCCGGGATGCCGCCGAGGCGCAGGGCGTTCGCGCGGGCCTCGCGCATCCAGTCGGCGTTCGGCGAATCTCCCGCCAGCTTCAGCGCGAAGTATCCCTTCACCGAGGCATTCACCTCGCTCGGACCACCGACATAGATATTCCAGCCGCCGTCCGGGAGCTGGCGGCGGCGGATGTGGGCGGCGCATTTGGCCTGGAGCGTCTCATCGACCGCCCCGCACCAATGCATGTAGATGATGTAGTCCGCGCAGAGCGTGCTATCGACGGTCAGTTCGCCTTCCCAGCGCCCGTCCTCGCGCTGGATGCCGAGCAGATAATTCTGCGCCCGGGAAATCGCGTCGGCGACATCGGTTTCCGGCGGGGCGGATGCGCCCGGCTCGACGAATGGAACGATCTTCGCGGCGGCTTCCACGGCGATTCGCGAAGGTTACGCGGCGGCGGCCTCCGCCTTCACCGGGCGGCCCGTCTTGTGGCCGTTGCCGGACGAAACGCCGTTGAACGCGTGGACTTCCCCGCCCCGCTCGCGCCGTGGCGGCCGGGCGCCGAAGTTGAACTTCACGTTTTCCCAGGTGTCGCCCGGCTTCCCATTCCGGCCAAGCGCCGCCGTCGGCTCGAAGCCGCAATGCACCATGCAATTCTCGCAGCGCGGATCGCGCGGCGTGCCATCCTCGTTGACGCCGTATTTGTCCCACGCGGTGTTCGCGAGGAGGTCGGCATAGCTGGCATGGTGGGCGTCCGTCATCAGGTAGCACGGTCCCTTCCAGCCCATCACGTTGCGCGTGGGGATCGCCCAGGCCGAGCAGGCCAGCTCGCGCGTGCCGGCGAGGAATTCCAGATACGCCGGCGTACCGAAGATCGCGTAACGCTCGCCCCACTCGCGAATCGGCGCGAATTTTTCGCGGGTCGCCGCGCGGGTGAGAAAGAAGTTTTCCGGCTGGAGGTTCAGTCGCTTGCGCATGTCCTCCTTCGCGGAGTCGTAGTCGTAGCCGGGCGAGATCGTGTGTCCATCGACGTCGAGCCAGGAAAGGTAATCGAACAGGCCTTCGAGCTCGGCCATGTCGGTTTCCTTGTAAACCGTGGTGTTCGTCGCGACCTGATACCCGAGAATCTTCGCCATGCGAATCGCGGCGATGCATTCCTTGAAGACGCCCTCGCGCTCGACGATGAGGTCGTGCGTGCGCTCGAGGCCGTCGAGGTGGACGTTCCAATACATCCACTGGCTCGGGGCGATCGGATTTTGCGGGAGCGATTTGGGATTTTGGATTTCCGCGATTTGAGCCTTGTTGATGAGGTCTTCCGCAAACAGGCGATTAAGGATCGGCTGGACGCGCTGTGGATACTCGGCCCATTCGGCGGCGAGCCAGTCGCGCATCTTTTTGCGCATGAACATGCCGTTGGTGCAGATATAGACGATGCGGCGCTGCGCGAGCAAACCGGAGACGAGCGGCTCGATGTGCGGGTAGATGAGCGGTTCGCCGCCACAGATAGAAATCATCGGCGCGTTGCACTCCTCGGCCGCACCGAGGCAATCCTCGAGCGGCATCACGTCCTTGAGCGACGTGGAGTATTCACGGATGCGTCCGCAGCCCGTGCAGGTGAGATTGCAGGTGTGCAACGGTTCGAGCTGCAGCACGGTGGCGAATTTATCCGTCCCCCGAAGCTTTTTCCCGACGATGTAGGTCGCGATCTTCGCGGTGAGAGCCAACGGAAACCTCATAGGCCGCAGAGTGAAAGCATTCGCCGTGCCCCGGTCAAGCCTGCCGGCCGAATCAATCGACGGAGTAAACCCGATAGTCCCGCGACTTCTCGTCGATCTCGATCTTGAGAATCCCCTTCTGTTCCGCCGCCTTGAGCAGGTCGCGGAACGATTTGAACCCGTGCGCGCGCTCGTTGAACCCGGGATTCCGGCGCTGCATCGTCTGCTTCATCAGCGAACCCGTGATGCGGAAATCCTTACCCCGCTCGCTGTCGATCGCCGCCAGGGTCGCCGCCACCTGCTCGAGCGCCTGCTCGAGCGACGGGCCGCCCGATTTCTTCGGCATCGCGCCATCCGGCTTTGGCTCCGCCTTCCTCCGCGGGGCCAGCGCCGGTTTTTCCCGCACGAGATCGTCGTAGTAGATGAACTGGTCGCAGTTGTTGATGAAGAGGTCGGAGCTGGAATTCTTCACGCCCATGCCAACGACCGTCTTCGCATTCTCGCGCAGTTTGCTGACGAGCGGCGAAAAATCCGAATCGCCGCTCAGGATCACGAACGTATCGAGGTGCTGCTTCGTGTAGCAGAGGTCGAGCGCATCGACGACCATCCGGATGTCGGCGGAATTTTTGCCCGATTGGCGCACGTGCGGAATGTCGATCAATTCGAAGGCCGCCTCGTGCAGGTCGCGCTTGAAATCCTTGTAGCGCCCGAAATCGCAATACGCCTTCTTCACGACGATGTGCCCGCGCAGCAGCATCCGCTCGAGCACGAGCTTGATGTCGAACGGCGGGAAATTCGCGTCCTTCGCGCCGAGGGCGATGTTCTCCAGATCCAGAAACACCGCCATCGTCGCATTCGTGTCGGGCTCGCTCATGGAGGACACGCTATCGGAAAACTCCGCTCGAAGCTATGGCCACGGCTGATCGTCGCTATACAATTGAACGATGCGGGCCTCGCCCCCGGACCGAATCCCGATTTCGACGGTGATTTTTCCCGGAGGATTTCCCCGCCCCTCCGGCACAAAATATTTTCCGATTCCGTAATCGAGCCGCGAACCGTTCCAGCTCGCCCGCAACCACGGTGCTCCGTCCGGCTCCGGCGCCTCGGCGATCCGGTCGATTTCCCAAAAACGTCCAGCTGGTTTCAGCCGCACAAAAAACGTCCGGCCGCCTTGCTCCGGCGCGGTCCAACCTTTTGGCGGCGTGGAAATATCGTAGCCCAGGGTCACGTAATCGCCGCGGAGCAGATCGCGGGGATCGACCGGCCGGGTGTGCAGCAGATAGCGCGGACCCGGCACCTGCGCCTGCCAGGCGTAGAGCGCGACGAGGCCAAGAACTTGAACCGCCAGCAGGAGGTAAAGGACGATGCGTTTCATGAGCGTCGATTCAGTAAAAGCCGGCGCAGCCAATGCAGCAGCCAGACGGTGACGAGCAGCGCCACGCCGCCCGTGATAAAGAACATTCCCGTGTCCGCCATCGTGCCCGCGAGCCGCAGGAACGTGGAGAGGATCAAGAGTCCCACCAACACAAATCCCACGTTCAACTGATGCGGACGCTCCCGCTCGAGGCTCAGCCAGATCCAGCCGAGCGCCACCAGGAACAGCACGGCCCAGTAGGGCACCCATGCCGTCAAGTCGAAGCCCGCGAGCCAGCCCATCACCGCGAATGTCGCCACGCCCATGAACTCGCCCACTGCCCGCTGCGGCTTTGCATTCACCCGCAGCCAAAGCTGCGAGGCGGCAGCCAACCCGGCGCCGACGCCCATGTAGATGAAGGCCGCCTCGCGGAAATGATTCAGCCACGAGACTTCGCCGAGCCAAATTCCCAACCATGCATAGCCCGCGACGATCCAGACCACGAATGCCGCCACGCTCCGGCTCGCAAAAGGCAGAATCGCAATCGCGCCGAACCAGGCCGCCATCAATCCGCTCATCGTTCCATCGAGATGGAAAATCTGGCTGATCAACGCCAGCCCCAGCAGCGGACAAACCGCCGCCACGAGGTAACCGCACTCCCAGCCGGCGCGATGCCCTCCGCGGGCCTGCGCCTCGATCGCGAAAATCGAGCCACCCGCCAGCAGGGCCAGCAGGCCGCCGAACTTCACCAGCGCGGGAATCTGCTGCCAGTTGCTCGCAATCAAGAGCGTCACCCCCGCCAGGCAAAGCACGCTCCCGATGGCGGCGTAAATCAGCAACCACCGTCCGCCGCCAGGATTCCCGCTGCGCGCCAGGATGACCTCCGCCTGAGCCGGAGAGATAATCGCCTCGTCCACCCATCGCTGCACCTCTCGCCGCAAATTCATCAGCGCACCTCCGATTCCGTCAGGGCGACTGTTCCAATCGGCTCGCGACCGGTCCGGGAATTCCAAAACGCCCTCAATCGTTCCGGCGAAACCTCTTCCGGCGGCAACGCCTCCGCAAAGGTCACCGTCACGTGGCGTCGCCACGGCCGCGGCCATTTGAAGAACCATTTGCCGCCCTCGAACGAAAAAATGGAGCCCCACAGACCGTCGAGGTGCACCATCACGACCGGCACGTTCGCGCGACGGGCGATGAGTTCGTAGCCGCTCTTGATCTCCTGCACGGCACCGTCCAGCGTTAGCTTGCCCTCGGGAAACAGCAGCACGCTCTCCCCCGCGGCGGCACAATCCGAGGCGCGGCGAATCGTCTCGCGCGCACTGGACGGGCTCACCGGAATCGACCCGAACGCCCGCAGGCACCGTCCGAGGATCGGCTGCTCGAACAAGCCCTCGAACGATGTGAAACGAAAATGCCGATCGCACGCGAGCGAGAGGGGAATCGTATCCGCGTAGCTCACGTGGTTGCTCACGAAAAGCACTCCGCCGGTCGCCGGCAATCGGTCCGCCCCAACCACGCGCACGCGGTAGAAGATTCGTCCGAGCGGCAGGATCACCGCCCGCACCGCGCGTTCGATCAGGCGATCAGCCGGACTCTGCCGAGGGCTCCACGTTGTTTTCATGGCCCGAGCATGCCGCAGATTCGCGAATTCCCCTAATCGATCATTTGTGGGTAAAGATTGATTCCCTCGATGCTCAATCTCCATCACCTCGAGTTGTTCTACTACGTCGCGCGGCACGAAGGCATCGTTCCCGCCTGTCGCCACATTCCCTATGGCGTGCAGCAGCCGGCGGTGAGCGCGCAGATCATCCGACTGGAGGAGGAACTCGGCGTGTCGCTCTTTCGCCGCCGCCCCTTTCAACTCACGCCCGCCGGCCGCACGCTCTACGACCATCTCGCCCCGTTCTTCAGCCAGTTGCCGGACCTCGAGGCGCGCCTGCGCGGCGAAGCGGCCAGCGCTCTGCGACTCGCCGGATTGTCGGAGGTCATGCGCGATCACGCCCCGGCTCTCCTCGCCCGCTTAAAAACGCGCCATCCCGCGCTGCGGCTCACCGTGCTGGAGGCCGACCAGAAGATGGCCGAGCAATTGATCCGCCGCGGCGAGGCCGACCTTGCCGTCACGGTGCTCGACGAGGAACTCCCCGCCGGCTTTGAAGGCAAGCGCCTTCTCCGCCTGCCCATCGCCCTGCTCGTGCCGGATGCCTCGCCCTGGCGCACCGCAACCGCCGCCATCGCGGCCGGCGCGGGCGGTAAACTCGATCTCGTTTCGCTCGGGTCGCAGGAACTTCTCCCTCGTCTGTTTGCACGCGGGTTGAAGAAGCTCGGAAAGGAATGGCCGGCCGCCATTGCCGTCAGCTCCGCCGACCTTGTCGCGCCCTACGTGGCCGCGGGACTGGGCGCCGGCCTCACGGTCGTCACGCCGCATCGGCCGCCGCCCGTGGGATTGCGCGAGCTTCCGCTCAAGGGCTTCCCGTCGCTGAGCGTCGGCGCGTTCTGGACCGGACGCCTGCCCGGACCCGCGCAGGATTTGCTGACGGATCTTGCCAGCATCGCCCGAGGGAGCTGAAACGATCCGGCATTCCCAACCACGCTCCGCCATGCTTGAGTGAGCCCCGCCGCCGGTGTGGCGAAATGGCAGACGCATGGGACTTAAAATCCCTTGGTGAGCAATCACCGTGCGGGTTCGAGTCCCGCCACCGGCACTTCTCAACGAGTCAGCGGCACGTTTTTCAACCGCAGGGCGTTTCCGACCACCGAGACGCTGCTGAGCGCCATGGCGGCGCTGGCGACCATGGGACTGAGCAACACGCCGAAGAACGGATAGAGCACCCCGGCCGCGATCGGCACGCCGAGCACGTTGTATAGAAACGCGAAGGCGAGATTCTGCCGGATGTTTCGCATCGTCGCGCGGCTGAGCGCAATCGCATGGACGATCCCGCGCAAATCCCCGCGCACGAGCGTGACCCCGGCGCTCTGCATGGCGACGTCCGTGCCGGTGCCCATTGCAATGCCGACATCGGCCGCCGCGAGGGCCGGGGCGTCATTCACGCCGTCGCCCGCCATCGCGACGACGCGACCGTTTCGTTTCAAAGCCTCGACCTTTTGCTGCTTCTCGGCGGGCGAGACCTCGGCGAGGACTTCGTCGATCTTCAACTCGCGGGCGATCCGCTCCGCCGTGGCGCGCTGATCGCCCGTGAGCATCACGACCTTCACGCCGAGCGCATGCAAGGCGGCGATGGCCTCGGCACTCGTCGCCTTGATGGGATCCGTCAACGCAAGCGCGCCCGCCACTTCGCCATTCACGGCAAGCCAAATACCGGCGCCTTCCGCCGCGCCGGCCATCGTCTCGACTCCGCGGATTTTCTCCCGCTCCAGCAGGCTGCGCTTGCCGAGCAGCACCGCCGCGCCGTCCACCTCGCCACGCACACCCTCGCCGGTGATTGACTCGAAATTCGTCACGTGCGGAATCGTGAACGCACGCTCCTTCGCCGCGCTCAGGACCGCGCCGGCCAAGGGATGCTCGCTGGGTGATTCGAGGGCGGCGGCCAGCGCGAGCACTCGCGCCTCATCGAAGCCTTCCGTCGAAATGATCGCTGTCACGCTCGGCCGGCCTTCGGTGAGCGTGCCCGTCTTGTCGGTCACGAGCACGTTGACGTCGGCCAGGCGTTCGAGGGCCTCCGCGTCCTTCATTAGCACTCCGAGCGAGGCTCCGCGCCCCACGCCGACCATGATGGACATCGGCGTCGCCAGTCCCAGCGCGCAGGGGCAGGCGATGATCAGCACGGCCACAGCATTGACGAGCGCGTAGGCAAAGGCCGGCGAAGGCCCGAATAACATCCAGACGACGAACGTCACCACGGCGACACCGATCACCGCCGGCACGAACCATGCCGCCACGGCATCCGCGAGTCGTTGAACCGGCGCGCGGCTGCGTTGCGCCTGCGACACCATCTGCACGATCTGCGCGAGCAACGTGTCCGCACCGACTTTCTCCGCTCGCATTTGCAGGCTTCCCGTTCCGTTCACCGTCCCGGCGGAGACGCCGGCGCCGGGCTCCTTTCCGACGGATTCGGGCTCGCCGGTGAGCATGGATTCATCGACCGCGCTGCGCCCCTCGGTCACGACGCCATCCACCGGAACCTTCTCGCCGGGCTTCACGCGCAGGATGTCGCCGACGGCCACCGCGTCGAGCGGCACGTCTTCCTCCGCCCCGTCCCTTACTCGATGGGCCACCGGCGGAGCGAGATCGAGCAACGCCCGAATCGCCGCTCCCGTGCCCGCGCGAGCGCACAACTCGAGCACCTGCCCAAGCAGCACGAGCACGATGATCACGGCCGACGCCTCGAAGTAGACCGGCCCCGTGCCGTCATGTCGCATGGCCGGAGGCAGCAGGCCGGGCAGGAGCACCGCCACGAGGCTGAAAAGATAGGCGGCCCCCGTGCCCAGCGCGATGAGCGTGAACATGTTCAAATTCCGCGAGAGCAGCGAACGAAAGCCGCGAACGAAAAACGGAGCGCCCGCCCATAACACGACGGGGCTCGCGAGGAGGCCTTGAATCCATGCCGATACCCGCATCGACACGGCATCCAGCGGCGGAACGTGCGCCCCCATGGCGAGGACGAGCACGGGAATCGCCAGCGCGAGGCCGATCCAGAACCGCCGTGTCATGTCGCGCAGCTCGGCGTTGTCCTCCTCGGGCTCGGCCGTCACGGGCTCCAGCGCCATCCCGCAGATCGGGCAAGCGCCCGGGGCATCCGCGCGAATCTCGGGATGCATCGGGCAGGTGTAGATTTTCGGGGCGCGATAGGTGGGATTGCGTTCCAGCGCCATTCCGCACTTCGGGCAGGCGCCCGGCGCGTCGGATTCCACGCCGGGGCACATCGGGCAGAACCACGCCTTCGCTCCGGGCGCGGTCTTCTCGTGATGATGGTGACAGCAGGGTTTATCCATGACTCGGCAGGGCTTCCGGGGCGATTGCGACGGAGGGCAAGATCCGACGCGAGCGCCAGATGTAAAAGATCGCGGGATACACGAGCAACTCCATGAGCGTGGAAGTCAGAATACCGCCAATCATCGGCGTCGCGATGCGTTTCATCACGTCGGCGCCCGCGCCGTGACTCCAGAGAATGGGCAGCAAGCCGGCCACGATCACGGCGGCGGTCATGGCCTTTGGCCGCACGCGCTTCACCGCGCCATGATAAATCGCGTCTCGCAAATCGGCGGGACGGCGCAGCTTTCCGCTCTTCCGCCAATCCTCGTAGGCGAGGTCGAGGTAGAGCAACATCACGACGCCTGTCTCCGCGTCGAGGCCCGCCAGCGCGATGAGACCCACCCACACGGCGACGCTGAGGTTGTAATCGAAAAGGTAGAGCGTCCAGATCGCCCCCACCAACGAGAAGGGCACCGCGAGTAGCACGATGGCCGTCTTGATCGCCGAGCGCGTGCTCAAATAAATGATCGTCGTGATGAGCAACAACGTGAGCGGCACCACGATCATCAGGCGCTGCTGCGCGCGGAGCATGTATTCGTATTCGCCGCTCCAGAAGACGTTGTAGCCCGGCGGAAGTTTGATGCGCCCGTCCTTCTCGGCCTGGGCGACCGCCGCCTGCGCGGCCGCGACGTAACCGCCAAGGTCCGCGCCCTGCACATCGACGTAGATCCAGGCGTTGGGCACGGCATCCTCGCTCTTCACGCTCATCGGTCCGCGAACGACGTTGATCTTCGCGAGCTGGCCGAGCGGCACGTGCGCGCCCGTCGGCGCGGGCACCGAAATTTCGCGCAAGGCGGCGAGGTTCTCGCGGAAGTCGCGGTCGTAGCGCAGGTTGATCGTGTAACGCTCGAGACCTTCGACGGTGGTCGAGAGCGGCATGCCGCCGAGGGCGACTTGCAGCACATCCTGCACCGCACGGAGCGTGAGCCCGTAACGCGCGATCGCATCGCGGTCGATGTCGAACTCGATGTAGTTGCCGCCCATCGTGCGCTCCGCGAAGACGCTCGCCGTGCCCGGCAGGCCGCGCACGACGGACTCGATCTCGGAGGCGACTCGTTCAAGTTCCGCCAGATCCGGTCCGGCGACCTTGATGCCGAGCGGCGTCTTGATGCCCGTGGCCAGCATGTCGATGCGCGTCTTGATGGGCATCGTCCAGGCGTTGTTGAGGCCCGGAAACTGGACGGCCAAATTCATCGCGGTGATGAGTTCGTCGGAGGTTCGCCGCCGATGCGCGATCACCCGGCCCGCGTCGTCGTGGATGTCCACGGCCGGCCAGTCCCGCTCGTCCTTCAACCGGATCGTCGTCTCGATCATGTCGAACGGTGCGGGATCGGTCGCCGTCTCGGCGCGTCCCACCTTGCCGAAGACGTTTTCGACCTCGGGAAAGGTCTTGATGATGCGGTCCGTCTGCTGGAGCACCTCGCGCGCCTTCGTCGGAGAGATGCCGGGAAACGTCGTCGGCATGTAGAGCAGATCGCCCTCGTTGAGCGGCGGCATGAATTCCGAGCCGAGATTCTGGAACGGAAACAGCGGACTCATCGCTGTCGCCGCCTGCCGCAACGGTCCATCGGGCAACCGGGAAACGACGAACGCGTTCCACGGCAGGAAGACCCACGCGACCAGCACGCCGGCCGCAACGATGACCGCCCAGCGGAAGCGAATGACGAAGTCAATGACCGGATGGTAGAGCCAGATGAGCAGGCGATTCACCGGATTGCGCGCCTCAGGCAGGATGCGGCCGCGGATGAAATACCCCATCAGCACCGGTGCGAGCGTGATCGAGAGCAGCGCGGCCGCCGCCATGGAATACGTCTTCGTGAAGGCCAGCGGCTTGAACAATCGGCCCTCCTGCGCCTGGAGCGTGAAGACCGGAATGAACGACACCGTGATAACGAGCAGCGAATAGAACAACGTCGGCCCAACCTCGATCGAGGCGTCGCGAATGATGTCCCAGTGGGGGCGTTTGCCGCCGTCGCGCTCGAGATGCTTGTGCGCGTTCTCGATCATGATGATGACGGCATCGACCATCGCGCCGATCGCGATGGCGATGCCGCCCAGCGACATGATGTTCGAGCTGATGCCCTGCGCGTTCATCACCGCCAGGGCCGTGAGCACCGCGATCGGCAGGATGATGATCGCCACCAGCGCGCTGCGGAAATGGAGCAGGAAGAGCAGACAGACGACCGCCACGACAAGGCTTTCCTCGACGAGTTTTCCCTCGAGCGTCTCGACCGCGCGCTCGATGAGCGCGCTGCG
>Ga0070661_100002876_pt1 | contig 11841 bp, 8 predicted proteins | sample KBSC43metaG_FD_64663 | JGI IMG/M metagenome (GOLD analysis project Ga0070661, IMG submission 64663) | Corn rhizosphere microbial communities from Kellogg Biological Station, Michigan, USA - KBS C4-3 metaG | ecosystem: Host-associated > Plants > Roots > Rhizosphere > Soil ...
CATACTCGCTGGTCGGATCGATCTCCAACGCTCGCTCGGCCGCGCGCTCTCCCAAATCGGGCAGTCCAAGGTGGCTGTAGAGATAAGCCAGTTCGGCGTGGCCCACGTTGGGGTCGAGCCGCTGGGCGGCAAGGACCACGCGCACCGCCTCGGCAACGTTGAATCCTTCGTATCGGCTGAACAGCAATTGATAACGTGCGAGTGCGACTTCGGCGAGCTCCGGATCAAGCGCCTGTGCCCGCGCGATCTCGGACCGGGCTTGATTGGCCATGGTGTCGTCCGTCGCCTGCGAGAAGACGGCGACCGTGGCGTAGGCAAACGCGAGCTGCGCATGCCCCAGCGCGAATCCTGGATCCTCTTGCACTGCCTTGCGGAAGAACTCGATCGAGCTGGCCTGCTGCTCCTCGCTCATTGACATACGTTGATCGAAGTGGTGCAGGCCTTTGAGGTAGAACTCGTAGGCAACCGGATTCGTCGTGAATCGCCTGGCCAGCCGTGCCTGCTGCGACGAATCCAGCTTGAGTCGCAAATTCGACGCCACCTGCTGAGCGACCGTATCCTGGATGTCGAAGATGTCGGTCGATCCCAGGCGCATGTCGAAACTGTCGGCCCAAATAGACCCGCCATCTGCGGTGCGTAACAGGTTGACGCTGACACGCAACCGGTCTCCAGCTCGTTGCACGCTGCCCTCGAGCACAACGTCTGCGGTCTGCTGACGTCCTGCGGTGACCGCATCCGTTTCGTCGTTCATGTAGCGTCGGACGGCGCTGATTGGCCGCACGATCAGCTCGCCTGTTTGACTCGTCTTCCGGATGACGGCATCGGCAATTCCGAGCCCGAGGTAATCCTCGGTTCTGTCGAGGGATCTCAACGGCAGCACGGCGAGCGAATGAGCCTGAACGTGAAGAGCAGTGTGGCGCTGCCGCCAATACCACGCGGCCGCCAGCACGGCCACAACCAGAACGCCACTGACCGTGATGGCCGCGAGGCGCGAAGTCACGCGAGATCGACCCGACGGGTCGATGCCTGCAGTCCGCGGACTCGTCGACGGGCCTGGAGTCTTCCCGACCGCGTCATCCTCACTCAGCACACGCTGGTGATGTGATTCGAGGTCCAACTTCTGCTGCAATCGCCGCAGGTCGCTGCCCAACTCCTCAGTTGTCTGATAACGCTCGCCGGGGCTCTTCCTGAGCGCTTTCCCGACGATCCAGTCGAAATCCGCGGGGACTTGCGGAGCGAGCTGCGTCAGCGCTGCCGGCTCCTTTTCGAGAATCGCCACGAGGAGATCAGTTGTTGTTTCACCGACGAATGCCTGACGCCCTGCGAGCATCTCGTAGAGCAGACATCCAAGACTCCAGATGTCAGTACGGCCGTCGACTGTGCTGCCGCGCGCCTGCTCGGGGGACATGTACGGCAAGGTCCCGACGATCGCTCCGTCCTGCGTGTACGCTCGTGTGTGAGTCGGTGTGTTCGCGTCGATTGGCCCACTCGGCTCGGCCAGCTTGGCGATTCCAAAGTCCAGGACCTTGACGTAGCCATCGCGTCGCACCATCACGTTTTCGGGCTTGATGTCACGATGGACGATGCCTGCCCGGTGGGCCGCCGCCAGAGCCGAAGCAATTTGCGTGGCAATGGCCAGCGCCTCGGCCACTGGCAGGCTCCCGCTCCGCCTCAGGATCTGGCGCAGGGTCTCTCCATCGACGAATTCCGTCGCGATGTACTGCTGGCCCCGCGCTTCGCTGGCGTCGTGTATGGTGAGAATGTTTGGATGGTTGAGGCCTGACGCCGTGGTCGCTTCCTGTTTGAAGCGCCGAACGCGTTCGGCATCCTGCGTGTACTCGGCTGTCAGGAATTTCAGCGCAACGTCACGATTGAGCTTCGTATCGCGGGCGCGATAGACCTCGCCCATCCCCCCTTCACCCAACTTGGCGAGAATCTGATAGGCGCCGAGGGTTTGACCGACCGAGAGGACGTCGCGCCTCGGCGACGTCACGGCTTGACGCCTTCGATCAGGAAGGCCTCACTGAGCGGCTGCGACATGTAGTAGGTGTAGCGGCGGCCATCCCGTGAAACCTGAACCAGCAGGACAAGCGGAGCGCCCTTCGGATCCGTCGGGCCAATCTCGCCTACCAACTGACGGCGCCCGGACATGAGATCAATCTTGTACACGCTGGTCAGACGAGCCAGCGCCCGTGGACGCGCGAAGATGACGTTTGCGCTCTCACCCCACCCGATGGGCACGAGGTCGTTTCCGAGGACAGCGATCGGTTGAGGATCACCGCCCGCAACGGGGAAGAGCGCCGGCTGCTGATCGGGCCCGACTGCGATCGCGAACCGTCCGTCGGGTGAGACGACGCGGGCCAGGTACGTCATCAGTCTAACGCCCTCGCCGCTGAAGGCGCGCGGTTCGCCGCCCATCGTGTCCTGAAGATAGAGGCGCGTGCCGTGCCCGGGCTCGGATGCGGAGATCACGACATGACGGCCGTCAGGCATCCATGCCGCCCATGTATGACCTTCGAGCGAACCGCGCGGGAGGGTTCGACTCGAACCGGCGCCAATAGGGACAATCGTGATCGTGGTCGGCACGCCGGGCGCGAGCGCGAGCACGGATCGACCGTCCGGTGAGATTCCTGCGGCGATGCCCTCTCCGAGCCGGATTGGCGCCCCGCCGTCCAGGCCACGAAGATTGACCCCGTAGTCGATGCTCTCGAACAAGAGCCGTGTGCCATCGGCGCTGAAGTCGATGGGGAAGGAGACATCCTGCCAGGACAGGTCGACTTCGCGTCCGCCCACCTCCCCCGCGACGAGCGCTCCGTGGATGCCCATCGTAGACACGAGCATCCGGCCGTCGCGGGCGATGTCGTGAAGCGTGAAACGGGCTGCGCCGGTTACCACGACTCGGGCGTCAGGCTTATCGAGTCCTGTGCATAGGATCCCGTCGCCGCCCGCGAAGCAGAGTTTCTGGCCGTCCGGCGTCCACGCCAGACCGGAAATCGCGCCTTGTTCCGGCGTCAGATTCCGCTTGACCCTGGTCGCCACCTCCACGACGGCCGCCCATCCACGGTCGTCGTCATGCAGCGGATGCTCATCGAAGGCGACGCGTGTGCCGTCAGGTGAAATACGCGGGAACGACAGCCAGCCTGCCGTTTCATAGAGCAGCGTACCGATCGGAAACTCGAGCCGCGTCCGGCCGCGGTCCGAGCGGACGACCGCGACGCGCCCGTCGGAGGCAAAGTCGGCCTGGCTCACACCTTCCAGCAACTCGCGAGGTGCACCGCCGCTCAGCGGAATCTGCGCCAACGTTCCCCGATCGACAAAGAGATTCTCACGCTGCGGACGAGTGGCAATAGCCATGTCGCCCGAGTGCGAGACCGCCAGCAGTTCGGCGTCGACAATCGCCGGAGCCTCGGCGCGGGGACGATCGAGGCGAACGGTATAGATGCGCTGCGGCTCTCCGTCCCAGAGCGCGCTATAGAAAATGCTCTGACCGTCGGGCGCGAAACGCGCGCCGCGGATGTCGCCTCTTCGGAACGTCAATTGACGGAAGCGCGGCAGCTCTGAGGAAACCGTGGCTGGCGCTCTCATTCGCGCGGCGAAGAATCCCAGAGCGCCGCCCGCGGCGAGCAGCGCGAGCGCGAGCGCCGCGAGACGCCAGAATCCGCGCGAGGCCGTCGCCGGCTCGAGAGCGTCGGAGGGCGTGGACACATCGCTGCCTGACACGGCCTCCAGTGCGATCGCGACGTCGCGCGCGGCTTGCATCCGCTCGTCGGGGTTCTTCTCCAGGCACCGGCGGACGATGCGATCGAGCGGCGGCGCGATCTGGCGGCCCGTTGAAGAGAGTTCGGGAACATCCTCCTTCAAGATCGCGGTCATCGTCTCGGCTGCGGTGTCGCGCTGAAACGCACGTCGCCCCGTGAGCATCTCGAAGAGCACAGCGCCCAGGGCGAAGATGTCGGTCCGGTGGTCAACTTTGACGCCGCGAACCTGCTCGGGTGACATGTAGCCGACGGTGCCCAGAACCACGCCCGGTCCGGTGGCACCAGCGATTGTCGGGGAGTTGGCATCGCCTGAGTCTTGCGTCAACTGCGCCGCCAATCCGAAGTCAAGAATCTTGACCCGGCCGTCGCGGGTGACGAAGACGTTGTCCGGCTTGAGATCGCGGTGGACGATGCCTTTTTCGTGCGCAGCCGCGAGACCGCCGGCAATCTGGACGCCGATCTCCACGGACTTGCGCGGCGTCAGGGCCCCGTCCTCGAGCCGCTGGCGCAGCGTTTCGCCCTCCAGTAATTCGGTCACCAGGTAAGGCGTGCCTTCGTGGGCGCCGACGTCGTGAATGGCGAGGACATTCGGGTGGGTCAAGGCGGCAACGGCGCGCGCCTCCCGTTCAAATCTCGCGCGTCGATCGGGATCGAGCGCGATCTGCGACGGCAGAACCTTGATCGCCACATCGCGATCGAGCCGGGTGTCGCGGGCGCGGTAGACCTCTCCCATGCCACCCGCCCCGACAGACTGCGTGATCTGATACGGTCCGAGGCGGACACCAGTGGCGACGCTAGCCACGCCGGTGCAGAGCCGCCAGACGGATGGGCGCCTTCGGCGATGGAAGTCGTATGGCCGATGTCATCGAATCGCGAGATCGTAGCTGAGGTGGATGCGAAATGCCACGACCGTCACGAGCTGGAACGGAGGTCGCGCGGTCGCGTCAGTTTTCCTCGGCCATCTTTCTGACGAGGTCCATCGCATACTCGGCGGTGCTGGACGTTCCATGCTCTGTGTCGACGTAGCCGGTCCAGTTCAGCCGCCGGAGTTCCTTGAAGATGAACGCATAGTTGATCTCGCCGGTGCCGGGTTCGAGCCGTCCCGGGTTGTCGCCGATCTGCACCAGCTTGATCAACTTGTCCTGCAGGCCGTTGCGAAGGCTGACGACGAGATTCCCCTCCGTGCGCTGGAGGTGATACATGTCGAAGCAGATCTTCACGTTCGGATGGTTGACTTCCTTGATCACCGGGAACGCTTCGAGGCAGCGATCGAGGGCGCGGCGCGGTTGATTGGGATTCACGCTCAAGGGCTCGAGCGCGATCGTCACCCCTCCGGCTGCGGCGATGTCGCCAGCGCGCTTCAATCCGTCGACAATCTGCGACCGCTGTGTTTCCCACGGAACATCGGGTTGGATGATGCCGACAAACGTGATCAGATCCGGCTGGGTGCCGAATTCCTTGGCGATCTCGACGCGCTCCTTGATTTCAGCGAGCAGCGCGTCTTGCGCGCCCGGCTTGGTGAAACCGGTCGTGCCGCCGGCGTTGCCGGTGCCGACCAGGCTCACACACTTGAGGCCGGTCTGCTGCTGCGCCTGGATCATCGCCTTTCGCTCGTCGGGGGGCGCGTTCCAGTAGCTGTAGGCCTTGAATCCCTTCGCGGCGACCGCACGAATACGATCGGCCCGCGGCATCGCGGGATTGCCGCGGCTGTTGAACATGATCTCGATATTGATGGAGAGCGTATATGGCGGCGGCGAGGCCGCCGACACGGCTTCGGCTTTTTCCCCGGCAAGAGCGAACAGGCCGAACGGCGCTGCCGCGGCTGCACGAAGCACATCCCGACGATGGGTCATTCAGAGTCCTCTCTCGAATCAGGTTCTGCAAGGTTCTACTAGGTTCCGCAAGGTTCTGCAAGGTTCGTTCGAAGAACCAGGGAACCCTGTGGAACCCAAGAACGAACCCCGTAGAACCTGGCAGAACCTTGTAGAACCTGGCCGAACCCTTATTTGGCCCAGACCGACGCCTTCTTCGCCCACGGCGTATCGCGATAGCGTTGCGAGAACGCCGTTGCCGTGGCCCCCAGGGCTGACGCATCGCCGGTTGCTTTGTATCGCGACACGCCTTTCCAATACAGCGCTTCCGCTGCGGCGTCGGACTCTGGATGTTGCTCAACGACGTCGTTGAAACGCTGCTCGGCCTCGGCAAACCGGCTCTCGGCGAACGCCGCGTGTCCAAGGCCCAGGATCAACTGCGGGAGAAATCTTCGGTAGGAAGGAAGCCCTCAATGCGGTGACGTTCCTCGCCGTTGGTATCGAGGACGAGAATTGTCGGCGTCCAGTGCGCGCTGAAACGGTCGCCGAGCTGTTTGAAGGCATCGCGCTGTTCTCGAGCGTGCACGCGGATTGGGATGAAGTTCTGTTCGACGAATTCCGCGACGCGGGCGTCGGGATACACCTCGGCATCCAGCCGAGCACAACCGCTTCACATCGGCGCAGCGCTGAAGTCCAGCAACACGTGACGCTGCTGCACCCGCGCATGCTGCAGCGCGCGCTCGAGATCGTGTTCCCATGTGATCGATCGACCCTGGACCGCCATCTGCTCACCTCCGGGTTCCCGTCCCCCTGCGACACCCTCTCCTTCCATGGTAGTCACTTCATCGAGTCGAGGCCACGACAACGAGCGCGACTCAGCCGTTGTCGTCGCCTGAGATATCACTGGCCCGGCCGTTCGGTTACGGCGCGGCCGCTCAGCTCGGTCGGGAGCATCGACTTCGCACCGCCATGCGACTCGCCTTCGAGGAGCGCCTCGAGGTTCGCGTACGCATAAATCGTCGGCGCGTGATTCTGCATCAAGCCACCGGTGTCCGCGGTCGGTCCATAGTTGCTGTGCACCTGCCGCCCAAGCACCCGAAGCATCGTCATCTGCTGACCGCGATGATGTGACGTGTGCGTCAGCCGCCGGGTCATCACCCAGGCTCTGGACCGGCGAACGTCGAAGAACGAGGTCGTCGTTTCCCACCAACTCTCATCGGTCCGTTGAAGCCGCTCGAGGCGACGGCCGCTGTCCTCGGCGTACCGCCTCATGAACTCGATTCGCGTCTCGACTCCGGGTAATGGAGGGGCGGCCACATCGATACCGAGCATTGTCCGAAACCACGTGTCCTCGCTGACGCACTGATGCACCATGTGCTCGTGGACGCTGCGGCCACGTGGGTCGTCCGGCTTCGGGCGAACCGGAAGGTCGTCGTCTCGAAACTCACTCCAGACGCTGAGCACTTTGAGCCGTTCGGTCTCGTAGCTGTCGACCAGAAAGTCGTATTTCATACGTGATATCCCCCCGCGAAAGCCGTCACGTTCGACCCGCCAACGGTGGATAGTACTGCAGTGGTGGATTGGAGGCGCCGCGCAACGGAAAATGTTGCGCGACAAATTCTGTTGCGCTATAGTGGAGAAATGCCGGTGGCGCTTGCACAGAAGGTCCGCACGCTGCGCGTGGATTTCCGCTCCGCCGCCCAGCTCGCCGATTTGCTTGGCGTCAGCCGCTCGCAGGTGACTCGCTGGTTGCGCGGTTCCGGCATCGATCCCCTGAACGCCGAGAAAGTCGATCTCCTGGAGCTGGTGTGGTCGAACGTTCTCCGCATCTACGATCGTGACGCCGCTCTGGCCTGGCTCTTTGGCGTGAATCCGCTGCTTGGCGATCGGCGTCCCGTTGATCTCATTCGTCTGGGCCGCACCGAAGAGCTGATGCGCGCCATTCGCGCGGAACGGTCCGACACGTTCGCGTGACCCTCCGGCGTGATCCTGCACCGCTGTTTTGCCTGGGACGAGCGCGCCGGCGACGCCGGAGTTGATGGGCCGCTCTGGTTTCCGCGCATCTATCAGGGCGAGGGCCGGCACGACAATCCAGATCGCTACGGCTGCCTGTATCTTTCAGCCACGCCGCTTTCGACCGTCGTCGAACAACTCGCGCGCTTTCGTGGCCAGCGGCTCCTGCCGTCGTTGTTGCGCCGACGCGGGCTGCCGCTCGCCCTCGCGGATTTCGAACTGGATAATGATGCGGAGCTCGTGGATCTCGACGATCCCGTCGTGCTTCGCCGGGAGCGGCTGCGCCCGTCGGGGGTGGCCACGCGCGACAGGCGCCTCACGCAGCCGCAGGCCGCTCAACTGTACGATCGCCGTTCCCGTGCAGCAGGCTTGCGCTGGTGGTCGACGTATGAGGCCCTCTGGATCAACGTGACGATGTTTGATCGCGCCGCGTCTCAGCTGGCCGTCCGGTCGGTTCGAACGCTGACGATCGACGATCCCGTCGTCGTCGAGACCGCCGACTTCTTCGGCCTCCGCGTGCTCGCCTGACCGCAGGAACGGCGCGACGACGACGTCTTGGTCCAAAGCCACAGGTCGCGCTAAGCTGCCGGGTGCCTGATGGTTCTGTCGACGCACAACTCCGATATCGCTTGTCCCTTTTCCTTCTCCCTTTTCCCTTGTTACTGCGCCAGCTTCACAGACAGCGTCTTCGTTTCCCCCTCGCGCAATTCCACCGTCGTCGCCAGCGCCTTCCAGGTAGCGAGCTGCTCCGGGTCGAACTCCTGGCCGGTCTCCACGTCTTCGAGCGCGACGACGAAGTACTCATCGGGTGGGAGCGCGCGAATCATGAATGTGCCGCTCTGGTCCGGCCGCGCGCTGCGAACGAATCGCGTCTGGTATCCCCACCGTCCCGCGTTGGTTGAAAACGCGACGATCGTGTAATCGGCGACCGCATCGCCGCGCGCGTCCTGCACTGTTCCCGAGAGGCCCGTGACGCGGCGCGTCAAATGGATCTCGATCCCGGAGACTCGCTGTCCTGCTTTGAAATCGTAGCCGGTGTCGGTGATGTCGACGCCGTTGTGAGTGACCGACTTGAGAAACCACCCTTCCGGAAGCATGCCTGTCCGGAATGTCTGGCGCTCGGCGAGGCCCGACATTTCAAACGTCAGGTCGGGATTCACACCGACCGACGTATTTGCGAATGTCGGCGCGCTCGCGGCCGTGGTCACGCTGCGAACGAACAGCGAAGCGCTCAGCTTCGTGCCGTCGTCGCAGACAACGCGCCCGGTTGCGATTGCGCCGGGCGCAGTGGCGACTGCTATCGCCGTCACGTCGTCGCCGGCGATCGAAACAGGCACTGACGCAAACTCGGGCGCGCCAGCCGCCGGCCGGACGTCATATGCGTTCAACCGGTACTCGCCCGGCGGGACATTGCGGAATGTGAACGTTCCATTTGACGTGGCTCTCGCGGGGTCCACGGGCATGCCCACGAGTGGATCGCTGGTGATGAGTTGGAGCGATGCGCTCGCCGGCGCATTGAGCGAGTTGAGCACGACTCCTGAGACGGTCGCGTACCGTGCGCTAACGAGGGTCACGTTGATGTTCTGCGCCTCTTCACCGAGTCCCACACTGATGCGGTGCGCTTCACCGGCCGACGGCGTGCCGGGATAGTAGACCGGTGGATACCCAATGGCCGCCCCGGCCTGACCGGGCGGATTGAACGAGGCGGAGACGTAGTAGTCGCCGGGGGAGAGGCCGTAGATCCTGAACTGTCCAAGATCATCGGTGATATCGCCGCCGCCATTCGCCAGTCCCTCGAGCGTTTCCGTCAGCGGCGTCAGCTCGCGTCGTCCGTCGATGTAGCGCTGCCGGTGCGCGCGAACGAAAACGCCTGCGGCCGGGTCGCCGAATTCGTCGAACACTTTTCCGGTCATCGCGCCGGCACGAGGAAGCGTGATGTCGATCCGATCGAGGGCCTGACCCGCGGCGACGTCCAGACTCTTGCCACGTTCGAACGGGCGCTTCTGCCCGTACTCGATTTTCAGGTATCCGGCTTTTGCAACACTCAACGTGTACGCGCCGGGTGGGAGACCCGGTGCTTCCCACTGGCCGTCCGCATCGGTCCGGATCCAGCGGCCCTGCCGGTCAGCCGGGTTCGAGGCACGCGTGTTGACGAGCGTGACGATGGCTCCCGCCAGCGGCTTGCCGGTGTCGGCCGCCAACACGCGTCCGCGAATTCGGCCGGTGGTGTCGTTCGGTCGCGGCGTGACCGCCTGTCCGGACGGGTTCGCGTCAGCTGCTGGCAGAGGCACCGTTGTCGGCGGTGGCGCAACCAGGAGCACGGCCAGAAGGGCGCGTGCCACGAGGGCAGTCGTTACCATGAGGGGGTCCAGGGTCCGATGTCCGTCCATTCTCGATCGAGCCGCGACGTACAATTGTGACCGACTGCCGATAAGGCGACAGTTCCCGACGAGTTTTTGCGCCTCTTCCGGTGTGCGAGTACGTCACGGAGGACGATGTGGAGCCCGACCGACGCAACCGGATCTCGGAACTCTATTTTGCCGCCTCGGAACGCGCGCCAGAGGATCGGGATGCGTTCCTGAGGGCTGAGTGCGCCGGCGATCACGTCCTGCGTCAGGAGGTCGAGTCGTTGCTGGCGTACGAATCGGCATCGACGCGCTTCCTCGTACGGCCAGCCGCCGACCTCGTCCTCACGTCAATCGACCGCGTTGGCCATCAGCTTGGTCCTTACCAGATTCTTGCGCTTGTCGGCGCCGGCGGCATGGGCGAGGTTTACCGCGCTCACGATACCAAGCTGGGCCGTGACGTTGCGATCAAGATTCTGCCCTCGAATTTCGTCGGAGATCCGGAGCGCCGCACCCGTCTGGTGCGGGAGGCTCGGGTGCTCGCCACACTGAATCACCCGAACATCGGCGCCATCTATGGCCTCGAAGAAGCAGACGGTCTGATCGCTCTGGTCCTGGAGTTCGTCGAAGGGCTCACCCTTTCGGAACGGCTCGAGCGCGGGCCTTTACCGGTTCCCGAAGCGTTGACTGTTGCGCGGGACGTTGCGGATGCTCTGGACGCCGCGCATCAGAAGAACGTCATCCATCGCGACCTGAAGCCGTCGAACATCGTCTTGCAGCCGGTACTCGGGCGTACCGGCGAGGTGCGGGCGAAGGTGCTCGACTTCGGATTGGCGAAGATGCTGATGGCTGATGGACCTGCCGGCGAGCCGAGTGATCACTCCACGACCCGCACCGTGGAGGGACGGATCCTGGGTACGCCGGCCTACATGAGTCCGGAACAGGCGCGAGGGCAGCCTGTGGATAAGCGGACGGACATCTGGGGATTCGGATGCGTCCTTTACGAGATGCTGACGGCACGCCGACCATTCGAAGGGAGCACACAGGCCGATACGATTGCGCACGTCCTCGAACGTGACCCCGATTGGTCCGCGATCCCTTCAGGGACTCCAGGATCTGTCTCGAAGTTGATGCGGCGCTGCCTGGAGAAAGAGCCGACGAAGCGACTCACCCACATCGGCGAGGCGAGAGAGGAAATCGCTGCGGCTCTCACCGCCGTTCCGACGCCGCAGGCGGATGGGGTCGGGCGACTCAGGTCATTGGTCGCAAGCCCTCTCGTTCTCGGCATCATGGGACTGTTCGCCGTCGCACTCGCGCTCGTGCTGACCGTTGGACGGCATGCGCCTACTGAGCCGCTCGTGCGCGTCGCGCGACTGACTTTCGATGAGGGACTTCAGATGGATCCCGCCCTGTCTCCGGACGGCAGGTTCCTGACCTATGCGTCGAACAAGGGAGGAAACTTCGACCTCTACACACAGCCGGTCAACGGCGGCAATCCCGTACAAATCACGCAAGATGCAGCACATGACCTGCAGCCCGACTGGTCGGTCAACGCGCAAATAGTGTTTCGGTCGGAACGCGATAACGGCGGCCTCTACGTCGTCGGGCCAACTGGCGGCACCGAGCAGCGGGTCGCGCCGTTTGGCGAAAGGCCGGTCTGGTCGCCCGATGGAACGATGATTCTCTTCGGCCGGCTTCCATCGCTCAAGTTGTACACCGTCGGCCTCGATGGCGCCCCTCCTCGTTTGTGCGATCAGTGCTACGGCGGTGCATACGGATGGTTCGGCGACGCCGGACACGTTGCGACCTTCTCGACCGGCCCTGTCCCGCAGTACGCGCCAGACTTCCGCGTCGTAGACATCGAGACGGCACGGGTGAACAAGTGGAGCGCCAATGCTGACGTCGTGAAAGCGT
>Ga0070661_100002884_pt1 | contig 11832 bp, 11 predicted proteins | sample KBSC43metaG_FD_64663 | JGI IMG/M metagenome (GOLD analysis project Ga0070661, IMG submission 64663) | Corn rhizosphere microbial communities from Kellogg Biological Station, Michigan, USA - KBS C4-3 metaG | ecosystem: Host-associated > Plants > Roots > Rhizosphere > Soil ...
AAACGCCTTCGGAGATGATGATTGTATCAGGATTTCTTTTGCTAACAGCATGCAGAATATTGAAAAAGGTTTTGCAAGAATTAGGGAAGCACTAGGAAAGTTGAAATAGGATGATAATGAGTAATCAGTAATCAGTGATGAGTAACTCATTATTCGTTATTCATTACTCATTATCCCGGACATATATCCAATGAAAGCCCAAGCATTTGCGAGCGCGCTTTTACATTTGACGGAGCTGAACCATCGCTTTTATAAATATTCGTCAAACCGGGTTAATTTTTCTTTATGCTCACCCTATTGCGAAAAGCTGAGTAATTTTTTATGTAATTCTATCACCTGTGGTATCAATAAATGCTGTTCATCGTTATAAATAACAAAGTCGCACAGTTTCATTTTTATATTTTCATCAAGCTGTTTATTTATTCTTTGCGTTACTTCTTCATAACCCAGATGATTTCTTTCCATCGCCCTTTTAATCCGTAGTTGCGTCGGCGCATAAACGCCGATCACATAGTCCAAATGCTCAGCCGATCCTGATTCAAAGATCAAAGCCGCTTCTTTGATAGTATAGGACGTTTTTTGTTGAGACATCCATTTGGCAGCGTCACGAATTGTTGCTGGATGAACAAGTGAATTCAATATCTCTAACTGGACAGGGTCGGTAAAAACTTTTGCCGAAAGAAAAGTTCGGTCTAGTCCCTCGTTGTCATAAGCGTCCTTGCCAAATTGTTTCTGAATAGCAGTTTTCAATTCTTCATCTTCATTCATTATCCTTTTAGCCGCATCATCAGCATAGTAAACGGGTATCCCCAGCAATTCAAAAATTTTTGCTACTGTTGTTTTGCCACTGCCAATACCACCTGTAAGTCCAATTTTTATCATTGATGTAAGTAAAACTCCAAAATACAAGTTCCAAATTCCAAACAAATAAAAAAAAGAAAATCTCAAAGCTCTGCACTTTGAGATTTATCTGAAATTTGAGATTTGAAAATTTGCTTGTTATTTTTTTTCTGCGGTTCCTACCTTATTCAATTGATTGGTCCAATCCATACTAATGGCAGATTTTTCAATTTTGATATAACTGCCCGGATTTACCTCGAGATTTATTGTGCCGTCTTCATTTACTTTATTGATGGTGCCATGGATGCCGGCGATAGTGACTACTTTATCTCCTTTCTGAAGATTCTCTACAAAATTTTTCTGGTTCTTGGCCTTTTTTGCCTGGGGGCGAATAAAGAAAAGCCAAAAAACAAGTATCATTAATGGTAAAAAAATGAGCGGACCTATTCCGCCGCTACCGCTGGTTTGTAATAAAAAAATATTCATTCTTTTTGTTTTGGTGATTAACTTTTTTCGACCACGATCCGGAATTTGAGTTCCTGGCTCGTGCTTCCTTTAGTATTCGCGATCACATAGATCGATTTATTATTTGTGCCTGTATGACCTCCTGTGGTGAATTTTGCTTTGATGCTACCTGTTTCACCTGGTTGAAAAGGTTGCTGCGGTTTTTCGACAATGGTGCATCCGCAGCTGGCGGTCACATTTTCTATGATCAGATTTTTATTTCCCGTGTTTTTAAATTTGAAACTTATGTCCACCTCCGGACCCTCCTTTACACTTCCCAAATCCTGGAATGTAGAATCAATCCATTGAATGCTGGTAAAATTGGCAGTGTCTTTGAGCTGATACTCTTTTTCACCTTCTGTTAACTGCTTTTCTCCCTCCGTTTTTGAGGTTCGCATCTGGCACGAGACCACGCCCGCGGCTGCAATAAGAATGATCAACAATTTCTTCATGTTGTGGGGATATTTTTGAGCCCTGGTAATTTGGGAGGCAAAGGTAGTCGGTTTCTGGTTATCAGTTCAGGCTTTTCTGAAATCCACCTTGTGCATTTTTCCCTGCTGCACCAATTCTTTATGAATATTATCAAGGATCCCGTTTACAAACTGGCCACTTTGAGAAGTGGAGTATTCTTTGGCCAGGTCAATGTATTCATTGATGGTCACTTTTGGAGGTATGGTTTCAAAATATAAGAATTCGGCAACCCCCATTTTCATCAAGATCATATCCAAGAGAGCAATACGTTCCGGATCCCAGTTTTTCAGTTTGGGTATGACCAGGCTTTCAAGATGCTCAGATTTGTCACGAACTGTTTGTAAAAGATCTTTCGCGAAACTCCATTTTTCCTCACTGATCATTTCCTTGAAGTTGTAACTGCCTGGCTTCTGCAGATAATTTGTCAATAACAATATCACCATTTCCGCATCATCATCCCAGTTGGTGAAATTTTCTTCGATATGAGATAAAAAGCTCTCTTTCTCCAGCATAAACTTTTCCAGGATAAATTCCACCATTTCTCTTTCTTCCTTTTTATCCCTTTTTGACGTGGCTATATAAGTTTTATACTCCTTTGTTTCGACCAGGTCATGATAAATTCTTTTTACCAATTCCTTATCCAATAATGATTCAGGGTGATCCTTTTTAACAAAATCCTTGAAAGATGGATCTTCATTGATCTTTGATAGTATTTCATTCCCTGAAAGTTTTGTGTTGACGTGAAGGTCTTCGTAAGTAGGTAAGTGCTTACTCGCCCGGTTATGAGCAGCCGTTTCGGCGTAGCGGGCAACCTCTGCCAAAAAATAGACGAGATAAATAAACAGTTGCCTTGTTTGGTCAAAATGTTTCTGCAAAATCTTTACCGCGTCACCCGGTTTAATTTCTGTCTCTAAAGCTGTAATCGTGTACAGGGTTTGCATCACTTTCACCCGGATATTTCTTCTATTGATCATGTTCGCAAAGAACTTTTAGGCGACGAATATAGTGAATAGTCAAAAGGCAATCTTCAAAGCGCGCGACAAAATTTCAGATAATTATTCAAGTTATATTTTTTTGAACTTTTTAGGATCAATATCAAGCAATTCGAAATCTTGATTGTTCCAGAAAAAATGCCACCATTCTGTTTCCATCGCGACAAAACCATTTTTTTCCATTACTGTCTTTAATAATGCCCTGTTATTTTAAAATTTCGGGCGGTAAGTTTTTGAAAGTTTGGTGTGCGGTATCTGTAAAATTGTCGAACCCGGTTCCCATATCCAATTCCTTCCCTGTTGTTCTGTCAATAATCGTAAGATCAACAGCAATTCCGCGATTGTGACCGCTTCCCTTTTTTGGATCGGCTACATATCGCTCGTCTTGTATTAGTTCCCACATTTTTTCAGTAACACTATACGGCCTGTAAGCATCCCATATTTTAATGACAGATCCTTTTCATTTAACTCCTGCTGAACCCGGCCAACTGCCCTGGCTACGATTAAGCGCAAAAAGGTAGGTTGCCTTCTTTATAAACTTGCTGGTGCATAAAATTATTAACGGTTGCAGAGCGAAGGTCATACTGGATGTTCGGCACGATTGTTTTTAGCTCCACCATTTTTTAATCTGTCACTTTTCAACGATTGTTTATAAAGACTATATGTTTTAATGACTTGAGGCTCAGAATTTTTTTGAGCATATAAAATGGGCAACGATGTTGTTGAAAAAATGATCGCGACCGATAATCTAATATTAAAACGATTTGTTATTTTGTTGAGCGTAAGGATCATTATATCCTGATGAAATTATATACAAAACACCATACACAGATCATTCACCGAAATTTGACTAGCAAAATACTGTTCCTGGCAGTTGTACTGCCTTTTATTTTTTTATCCTGCCAGGAAAACGCCCCACCTCCCAAACAGGAGATAGTAAAGACACCAGAGCAAATGAAGGAAACGGTTCCCGATGTGATAAAGGCGATTGTTCGACAAATGGCGGACAATGAAAATAAAATGGATACTGTGTCGATTTTGCAGCCGGAAGCGGTCAAATATCTGTACGGTAAAAACAACAATGAGCCCAGGTGGAGTAGAGAGGCGAAGTGGACACCTGCGGGTAGCTCACTGATAAAGTTCATTGAAAATGTGCGACTGTACGGTTTATTTCCTCAAGACTATCATTTTGAAAATATCTTGGCGATCAATCAGCAGTTCGAGATGGACAGCGAGGCAAGGAAAGATGCAGTTCGCTGGTCGAAGGCAGACCTTTTTTTAACTGATGGTTTGCTGCAGATCATTAAAGATGTAAAACTCGGCCGTCTCCAAAAGGACAGCATCACGCTGCGCACTGACTCCGTTCTTACTAATGAATTTTACGAACAGCAGGTGGACGGTATAATAGAGTCTATCTCCGTAAACAGGATCATTGACTCGCTGGAACCACCAGCCAAAGAATATCATGAATTAAAAGAAGGGTTAAAGGATTTCTTAGACAGCGCACATTTCAAGGATTACACGTATGTGCCTTACCCGGTCATTGATACACCTGCGTACAAACTGGCACTGCGAACCCGGTTGTTTGAAGAAGGGCTGTTAGACTCACTTTCAGACTCATTGCATGTTCCCCATGCGCTAAAAAAATACCAGGGAAAAATGAAATTGAAGGTGGATGGTAAAGCAGGCGGTGAAACAATTCGTTCGCTGAACTTAACGGACAAAGAGAAATTTGCCCGCATTGCTCTAAGCCTTGACAAGTATAAAATGCTTCCTGCAAAAATGCCGGAGAAATATGTATGGGTAAATCTGGCAGGGTATTACATGCAATTAAAAGATAGTGACACAGTGAGCATTTATTCGAAAGTTGTTATTGGGAAACCATTGACCAGGACTCCGGAATTAACGAGTTCGATCTCGGAGATGATAACCTATCCACAATGGAGCGTTCCTCAAAGTATCATTGTAAAAGAATTTTTGCCTGAATTGAAAAAAGATCCTGGTTATCTTGCTAAGAAAGGATTCAGCCTTCTCAACATGAAAAATGAGGAAGTTGATCCCTTTTTTGTTGACTGGTCAAAATATAAACTTGGCATTCCTTATAAAATTGTACAAGGAAGCGGTGATGATAATGCATTGGGAATTATGAAATTCAATTTTCCTAACAAATACGCAGTGTATTTGCATGACACTAACCAGCGATATCTTTTTGCACAATCAACAAGAGCTTTTAGTCACGGCTGCGTCCGTGTACAGGAATGGCAGAAATTAAGCAATTATATTCTTCAGAATGATAGTACCTATATAACATCTCAGGTCAGTAACAGTTCATTTACCAGGTCGGATTCGGTCTCTACCTGGCTGGTTAAAAAAGAAAAACATTTTATACCCGTAAAATTTCGAATTCCCTTATTTATTCGCTATTTTACCTGTGAAGGTAAGGATGGAAAAATTGTTTTTTATGATGACGTGTACGAGGAAGATCATAAACTAAAAGAAAGATATTTCGCAGGAAAATAAAGAGAATATCTGTTTATTCTATAAATCCAAAGTCCTTTGGAAAGTAGCGGTAACGAAAAGTCGGGACAAGCTGCGCCCAAAGCTTAATCAAGGAAATGAAATTGATGACAAATTAATTATCAAAAACCTGGTTAACTATGAAAAAGATTCTTGCCTCTCTCGCCTTAATAGGCTTTCTTATTATTCATCCTCCCGAGACAATTGCACAGGGTAACGCGCGGGTACAGCTATCTTCAAAGACTATTCCGGATGCGTTGTACGGCACTGCAAGTTATTATGCAAACAAGTTTGAAGGACGATTGACCGCCAATGGCGAAGTATTCAGCCAGCAAAAAATGACAGCAGCCTGCAATCTTCTTCCACTTGGGATGTGGATCAAGGTAACTAATCTGTACAACGGCCGCTCTGTGATCGTAAAAGTTAATGATCGCCTTCATTATAAGAATAAAAGACTTGTCGATCTTTCAAAAACAGCAGCAAAAAAAATGGGTTATACAGGTGGAGGGTTGACAAAAGTGAAAGTGGAACCGCTTGGGAAAAAACCATCCTAGTCAAGTGAATAACAAGCGAATAAATTTTTTTTGGATATTGAACTTAGCCGTTACTTTTGTTTAGACTAACCAAACGACTCTTTATGAAGAAAATTCTGGCATCTGTGATGGCAATATATAGTTTGCTTATCACAGGTCAGTGCCAAACCATTGCTCCAGTCAGGCAATCTGCAATTGGAATAAGTTTTACTCTTACAGACTTCCTAACGGCTCAACGGATACGCTCTACCTCTTTGACAAGTGTTCTCAACGACAAGGCATGGGCTAAGATCAAAGAAATGTCGACCGGTCTTGCGTTAAGTTATTATAAAGGTTTAATGCCAAAAATCGATTTCGCTGCAACTTTCAATGGAACTTTTCTTGACTATCCTTTTCCCGACAAACCTGAATCTGGAAGTGATAGCTTTTTGGGAGAGTTGGATGCATCTGCGCAATTTAAATTGGTAAACGAAAATTATTGGTTCATTCCTTATGCTGACCTGGGAGTCGGCGCAAGTGTTTACAAATCTTATTTTGGTGCTTTTTTACCGGTAGGAGTGGGTTTTCGAATAAATTTCTATGATGAAGCCGGGATTAATTTCAATTCACAGTATCGCATACCTGTCAGTCCTGAAACAGCCAACTATCATTTTTTTCATAACATCGGTATATACGGCATCATTGGTCCCAAAAAAGAAGTCGTGAAAGCAGTACCCGTAGTCCCGGCCGTTGTGCCAAAAGATTCTGATGGCGACGGTATCATTGATGATAATGATAAATGTCCAAATGTGCCGGGCACCTCTAAATACGATGGCTGTCCTGTGCCCGACTCGGATAAGGATGGCATCAATGACGAAGAAGACAAATGTCCAACAGTTCCGGGACTGGCGCGATACCAGGGATGCCCCGCTCCTGACACAGATAAAGATGGTATCAATGATGAAGAAGACAAATGTCCAAACGAAGCTGGTGTGGCTCGATACCAGGGTTGCCCTGTTCCTGATACAGATGGCGATGGCGTAAACGACGAAGAAGATAAATGTCCTACTGAGAAAGGACTGCCGGAAAATTTTGGATGTCCAAAACTCGAGGCTTATCAATTTGATGCGCGTAAAGTACAGTTTGTTACCGGTAGCGCTAAACTGACAAAAGGTGCTATGACTGAACTGGACAAAGGCGCTGCAATTTTAGCGGACCATCCCAACATCAATATATCTATCGAAGGACATACAGACAATACTGGATCAGCTGCAGGTAATCAAAAACTCTCCGAACAAAGAGCTGCCGCCGTGAAATCCTATTTAATGAAAAAAGGAGTTAGCGCGGATAGAATGGTTACAACTGGTTTTGGTCAGACGCAGCCCATAGCTGATAATAAAACAGCTAAAGGACGAGCCGCCAATAGGAGAGTGGAATTCAAAATTGCTAAATAAAAATTTTAGAGAATAAACTAAAAATGAAGAAGCCCGGCAACGGGCTTTTTTATTGAAAGACTTTTAAAAATTTTTTGCGTTTATATCAACTCGTCATTCCGATCCTTTTCGGGAGAAGCAATCAAAAAGTATTTTGGGACTTGATTATAACAGATTGCTTTGGTCCACTCTCCTCACAAGAGGATAGGTGGGTTTGATCATCGTTGGGTAACAAGATCCTTGGACAAACTTTACGTGCACTAAAATTCGATAAGCTCCATAATTTTCTCAAGATAGATCCGATCAACTTCGTCAAAATGATTTGATTCTTCACTGTCCGCATCAAGAACTGCTATCACTTCATTATTTCGAATAACCGGAACAACGATTTCCGATCTTGATAAACTGCTGCAGGCAATATGTCCCGGAAATTTTTCAACGTCTGGGACGATAATCGTTTGAGCTTTTTCCCAACTTGTACCGCAAACTCCTTTGCCCTTTTTGATCCTTGTACATGCTATGGGCCCCTGGAATGGTCCAAGTACTAATTCCTTGTCCGAAGTTTTAGCGAAAGCGGGCTTTACCAAATAAAACCCTGTCCATAGCCAGTTAAATTGTTCTTTTAAGGCGCCGGCAATATTTGCAAGATTAGCAATGACATCAGGCTCGCCTTCCAGCAATCCTTTTATTTGCGGTATCAGTGACTCATACTGTTCGGCCTTTGTACCAGTAATAATATTCAGATCTTCTGACATGCGGCAAAGATAATTCGGTGTTGGCTCATTTATTTTTAGGATATACCATTCCCACACGTCTCCATCTTCGGGATCATTAACAGTGCCCGAAAAAACGAACCCATTTTTTTGGAGGATCCTTGTGGAAGAATTTTTTTCGGGCAATGTTCGGGCGGTGATCGTAACAGAAGGATCCGTTTTTAACGACAAGTCTACGAGTAGCTTGCAAATTTCTGTTCCTACACCTTTTTGTCTGGATTGTTCAAAGGTGCCATAAGCAATTTCCACAACTCCATCTTTTGGTGCTCCCTTGAATGCGCCACAACCGACGAGTGCATTATTTTCCATTGCATAGTAACTAATCCAGGGCTTCTTGTAACCGACTTTTTTAAAAAAGGCGATCGTCATGTAAAGACTTTCCTGGCAAAGTGGGTTACTAAAAAACTCTTTGTTGTCCTCTAGGTGCTCATTAATTGGTATTAGATCCATACACGAGATCTTAATTTTAAAAGCCCTTTCAAAAAATATGAAAGGGCTTTGTTGTTATTATAACTTCATTCTGTGGCTGGCCTTGGAAATTCTTGCCAGACATCATCTCCGGGCCGGTCAATCGGTAATGTATTCAATCGGTTATATCGACGCATATCGATCCAACGATGGCCTTCCCCAAATAATGAGTATCTTCTTTGGTTCAGCATTTCATCGATAATCGCAGGTTGCGTAACAGCCCCACTATAATTTGGCAAGTTTGCGGCATGACGGATTTTGTTGAGTGCTGTGACGGCTCCATCAAGGTTGGCTGCGCCACCTACCTGCGCTTTTGCCTCGGCATAAATTAACAGCAATTCTTCGTTGCGTATGATTGGTATCGGGTCAACATTAGTCTTGTAAACAAAAAAATCATAATCGCTCGTCAACCCATCTTGGGTGGTGGGAGCTGTCCTTTTTGGTGCTTTGGAAAGTCGTGTGTCTCCTGCTGCAGCGTCGGTAATAAATGAAGGTTGAACAACTCTTGTCTCGCCACTTGAATTTTGCGGAAAAAACATTGGGTTCAACTGATCGCCACCTCCCGAAGAATAGATGTAATATACGCCTTCAGTAAGATCTCCGTCTATATCAAAAAAAGACTTGTTTAAGTCATCAAGAGCCCCGTTCCAGTCTTGTCTATAAACTGCCACTCTTGCTGCAAGTGCCCTGTTGAACTTAGCAAATTCTCCGGAAGTACTGCTGAAAAGTGTAGTTGTAAAAGAGAAATCTACACCAGCGTTGGCGATTAAGTCATTGTAGGCATTATCCAGGAGACCACTAATTGCATTAAAAGATTCGTCCTTGCTTAGGAAAGGACCTAATGCAGCAGGATTTGCAACGTCGAGCCGAATGCCATTGCTGTTTTCAAGATTTAATACGATTAGCAGTTCGTATGCTTTTATTGTATTAGCATAGGCTTTGCCTGCGGCACGCTGTGCAGCAGTAATATCAGATGAAGTTGTATTTGTAAGGCCATCTAATAAGATATTGGCGTTCTTTATAACGCGGTACGCTGCAGCAAAAGGATTGGTAATATAAAAAGTGTTATTGTCGAGGACGGCTGTTCCTTTCCCAAGAAGGTCAGATGTGAACCTTGGGTCAGAAGTAGAGAAGCGATAGAATTCACGACCTATTACTCCTGCATCATCGAAATAAAAATTCATATTATCCCTCATACCTGATTCAATAGCAGTAACAAGATTTTGGATCTCACCCACCGTTGGATTGGCTGAAATGGTTCCGATCCCCGGGTTGTTCGGATCAAGAATAGGTTCCACTTTGCAGGAAGAAGAAAACACAAGCATTAGAACCGGTATAAGATAAATGCCTGTTATATTTTTATGAGCGTATTTCATATTTTTTATGTTTGTAATTGAAGAATGTGCTATCATCAAAACGTAATTGAAAGATCGAAATTGAAACTCTTGGCCGACGGGAATGGCGTAACCTCGACATTGCTTGAAATAGCGTTTGTTCCAAAATTGCTTACCTCCGGATCGTAGCTGTTGTATTTAAATACGTTGATCAGGTTACGAGCTGAAACACCAACTCTTACGTCGGCAATATTTCTGAACCATTCTCTCGGCATATGATAACGCAATCCTATTTCACGAACCCTGAAATAACTCGCATCCTCAACCCAAGGCTTTGCCGTTGTACCCAGGGCATTTAAGCGATATGGCCCATTTGAAAGCGCGCCTGTGGGATCCAATGATTTTTTATCGTAATCAGGCGAGGTGCCAAAAATATCAGAAAGCAAAGTTGTGAGATTAATGTTGTCTCCGCCTTGTTTCCAGTGCATCAGCACATTCAATTCCCATCGTTTGTATGTGAGGGATTCTGTAAATGATATTTGAAAATCTGGTTCTCCGTCCCCAAATACACCAAGTCCCGACTCAGCATCCACTTTATCGCCAGGGCCCGCTATACCTACTATTTGTGTAGGGCTCTTCCCCTCTTGTATCCTGTAAGTCCCAAGCGTAGCTCCAAAGGCTCCAGTGTTAAATGCGGGCACATCCAGGCGTGTTACCTTAGCTGTATTCTTCCAGAAATTAATCCCGGATACCCATTTCACATCTCTCTTGCTGATAGGAATTGCATTTAAGCCGATTTCAATTCCATGATTTTGGATGGTGGCTACATTCCTCCAGGCGAATGTAAATCCGGAGGAAGTTGGAATTTGTACATTCAGTAAAAGGTCTTCAACCTTTTTTGTATAATAGGTCGCTTCAATTGTTACCCTGTTTCGCAGGAAGCCAACGTCGACACCCGTTTCAAGTTCCGATTGTTTTTCCGGCCCTATTGATTCGTTTCCTTCTGTGAGTGTGATAAGCGAGCCAACAGTGCCATTAAAGATTACTGGTACAAGTGGCGTATAGACAGCACCAAAAGGAGCAAAATTCCCTGACTGGCCATACGCAGCTCTCAATTTCAACTGGCTTATCAAGTCTGATTTCCACGAGGGTAGTTGATGAATATTGAAGGCCCCGGATAATTTTGGATAATAGTACAACTTATTAGCATCGCCGTTTCTCGAAGATTTATCCCCGCGCACACCGGCGGTGATAATTGCAATGTCATTGTAGTTAAATTCTTCCTGGACAAAAAAACCGCGGTCATGCTGCAGTGTCTTTATCTGCGAAACTGCTATCGATCCAGCCTGGCCAAGGTTGGTTTGCACACCCACCAATTGGGTGGCAGTATTTATTACATTATCAATGCTCACATTTTCCCCTGTGATACCCGCCTGGGTCCGAAAACTTAAGGTATTGCTAGGTCTGAATTCATGTACAGCGATAAGATTATAATTGCTGTTTCTTGTGATTGTTGTACCATAAATATAGGCGCCATTTGTTCCGTTCCCATTCTTCTCAAATTGTAGTACCTGCGGAAAGATAGCAATTGTATTCAGTGTATAATAGTCAATGCCTCCACGTGCAATAATTTTGAGATCGCTTTTGGTATTGGTAAAAACTTTCCATGTTGCGGTACCACCTAACAATGTACGATTGACTTTTTCCTTATTCGTGATCAAATCTCGTGACTGGATAAAATTTGAAGGAACGAAAGGATTATTGGGATAATTTCCATTTGCATCCGGGTAGAGATTAACCCATGAAGGGGTGGATACAAATGAAACGCCTAACGTAGTACTTGTATTGTCATTGTTAAAATAGCCGCGGTCCGCTTCTGACTCAACATAATTGGCACTTAGCACCAGGTCAAGAAAACTTGCAACTCTTTGAGTGAGGTTCAACCGAAAAGATGATTTCTGATAACCGGTTCTTTCGACGATGCCCTC
>Ga0070661_100002911_pt1 | contig 11794 bp, 12 predicted proteins | sample KBSC43metaG_FD_64663 | JGI IMG/M metagenome (GOLD analysis project Ga0070661, IMG submission 64663) | Corn rhizosphere microbial communities from Kellogg Biological Station, Michigan, USA - KBS C4-3 metaG | ecosystem: Host-associated > Plants > Roots > Rhizosphere > Soil ...
TCCAACAAGTAACTGGCAGGATAGCCGAACATTCGTTCGACCTTATGGTTAATCAATACGATTTCGCGGGCGGTATTGACTATGATCACTGCATCCATCGCCGATTCGATGATCGACAACAAGGATGGGCCGACTTTGTTGGTTGGGAAGCGGGACAGGCTGGTGATAAAACCGGACACCTTGCCAGAACCGTGTTCCATAGGGATCGTCATCGCATTTCTCTCAACAATGCTGGCGGCTGGTTGAGCTGACCTGTGGCTGATTGACAATAGATGCGGATAGCGAGGTGAAATGCTGCGGAATTATCAATCGGATGTCAAAGGTTGTTTGGCTCAGTGCTTCATTGGAATGGCGCTTGCTGTTACAAGAAGAACCTTTTTCAGCGAAGCCGTCTATCTCACTCTATGACAATGAAAAATTCAAATTAACAGATCAAAAGCGATATGAATTGAGAATTCACAATTGCGTCATCAAGCTGTTGCGGCGTGTCTTAATATGTTCTCTTGATTCAAGATTTCGTATTGCAAGAGAAATGGACTTGGCGGAACAATGGCTATAAGCAACTGATAGACTGTACACAGATTATTTCTCATCCTTATTCATTCCACATTATGGAAATCCAACTTGGAGATGTCAGCCACACTATTCAACTTGCCATTGCCCCGGTGTTTTTGCTGACCGGTGTGGGAACCAAACTTACCGTTTTGACGAACCGACTTGCACGCATTATTGATCGTTCACGCGTCCTGGAGGATCGCTTGCATGCGGGCGGCAATATTGATCGGGCAGATATCATTTCGGAACTCAACGCGCTTTACCGGCGTGGCCATCTTATCAATCGGGCAATCACTTTGAGCACGGCTTGTGGCCTATTTGTGTGCGTTGTGATTGCCGCCTTGTTCATCGGAGGTGCGTTAGATCTTAGGTTGGCGCAATTCATCGCGTTGTTGTTTGTGCTGGGGATGTTTTCGCTGATCGGCAGTTTTGTCTATCTGTTGCGCGAGATCTTTGTGGCGACGAAAACCATGTCGATGCGGCAGGTTCTTCCGCCAAGTAAATAAGGAGGGCTGCTCAGGAGTAAGTTGTGTAACTTATTCCTGGCAATTCCTAAGGAGGGCAAGCTGAGTGGAGGGCCCATTTAACAAGGGGATAAGTGCCAGGTTGCCTTGTTTAACTCATCAAGCCATGATGGTTTGACGCTATATCGCTCGGTATTCTTGCTGTATTCATCAATTGCTTTGCGCCAGACTTGCATTGTTTGCGCTGCCTGCGTTGGGTACTGGTCGCTCATCTCGATGCGTATGGCGCGTACGCCGAACGCGCCGAGTTGCGGTAGCAATTGCGGAATGCGTATGTCAGACATGTGCTCCATGGAGAACCAGCTATCGTTGGCGGCATCTTCTGTCGCAGCGCAGTTTTCGATTACGGTGTTGACCTCTTTCGCCGGTTCGTCATCCCAGACCTTGATCCAAGGGGATGGGGACGAGTTCTCGCTTATTCTCTTTACTGTTTTCCCTATTAAGCTCTTGCCGGTTTCGGTTGCCGGGGAAAACTGGCAGAAGCCGGATACTTGTAATTCCACGGGGGTTTCATGCACGATACGTGCCAGTTGAGCCAGAGACAACGTACGAGGAAGAGCGATGCGGGATATTTTGAACTGCCGCAAGAAGAATGTGATCGACTCGCTGTTGGTAGCGGTTTCAGCCGTGGCGTAATGCAAACTGATTTGTGGATATTGGGCGGTCGCATACAGCATTAGTGCCGGATCGGACAAGACGAAGGCATCTATGCCAGCGGCTGCAGCATTGTCGATTACGCTACGCCAATGGTTCCATTTTGACAGTTGTGTACGTAGGGTAAGCGAGAGCATGACTTTGCACTGCCTGTCATGCGCGTAGCGAATGCTGTTAAATGTTGTCTGGTTGTTGAAATCGATGCAGTTCCACTTGTCATCTCCATTGTGTTCTCCAACTTCCAAGCACACCCAATCGGCCCCGTTGTCCACGGCTATACCCAGCATCGACAGAGTCTTAACAGGACAGACCAGCTCTATCAAGGCTGAAGAAGGATATGCTGTGGCATTTGTAGAAGAGAAATTGGCAAGTGCTTTGGGCATCATATGTCTCCGCATGTTATGAAATGCCGAATGAATCGGTTGTATTGCGAATCGGTCGTACTGCGTATTGCATTGACTCCTACGCTTTATGTGAGCGTAGCAGCGATAGTTATGTTTGTGGCAGGGAAACTATTTATATTTCCGTTTTGCAATGGGTCTCACTGTATCAAAAAGAGGTGCTCGCCCATTGAGGTTTCTCAAGCGCTATTGCGGATAGGCATGGAGATGATGCATAAAGTGCCTAAATGAGACGTGGAGGGGCAATAATGGTGCAGCGTGTGAGGTTTGAGGGTATCGCTACGGCGAATTGATGGCTGGCTCGCGGGAGCCAGTTGGTATAGCTAGAGATCGGTGATATGAAAAAGGGCTTACGATTACTCGTAAGCCCTTGAATTCTTTGGCTCCCCGACCTGGACTCGAACCAGGGACCTGCGGATTAACAGTCCGTCGCTCTACCGACTGAGCTATCAGGGAACAGAGATTTTTATTATAAAGGGATTTTTCCTTGTTTGTCAAAGCCGTGAGGAAAAATTTCCTGATTCCATTGCTGACGAACGATACATTCGCCAGCAATGGAATGATCAGAGTACTTTGGCAATGGCATCGACCACGGCATCGATGTTGTGCGAATTCAGTGCAGCTACGCAAATGCGGCCGGTATCCACCGCATAGATGGAAAATTCATCACGCAAGCGGCTGACCTGTTCCTTGGTCAGGCCGGAATAAGAGAACATGCCGCGCTGCTTGATTACGAAATCAAAATCGTGGCCGGGTGCCTTTGCTTTCAGCTTCTCGACCAGCGTTTGGCGCATTTCCCGGATACGTACGCGCATGCTGGCCAGTTCTTCTTCCCACAGCTTGCGCAATTCAGGTGCGGATAGCGCCATGGCAATGACTTGGGCACCGTGCGTTGGCGGGTTGGAATAGTTAGTGCGGATGACGCGCTTCAATTGCGATAGCACACGTGCTGCTTCATCAGCGCTGGAGGCGGCGATGGAGAGTGCGCCAACGCGTTCGCCATACAGCGAGAACGATTTCGAGAACGAATTCGACACGAACAACGGACCACCGGTTTCGGCGAAGCGGCGCACTACCTTGCCGTCTTCTGTAATACCATCGGCAAACCCTTGATAGGCCATATCGAGGAAGGGGATCAGGCCGCGCTGCGTGACGATGTTGATGACTTCGGTCCATTGCGCCTCGGTCAGGTCGGCGCCAGTCGGATTGTGGCAGCAGGCGTGCAGCACGACGATCGAACCGGATGGCATAGCTTTCAAGGCGTCGAGCATGCCGGCGAAATTTACGCCACGTGATGCGGCATCATAGTATGGATAGTTGTTGACGCTGAAGCCGGCTGCTTCGAACAGGGCGCGGTGGTTTTCCCAGCTTGGGTCGCTGATCCAGACTTGTGCACTCGGGGCGAAGCGCTTGAGTAAATCGGCGCCGAGTTTCAATGCGCCGGTACCGCCAAGAGCCTGCGCAGTAATGGCGCGCTTTTCCTTTACCACCGCGCTGTCGGCACCGAATACCAGTTCCTGCACAGCCTTGTCGTAGGCTGGAATACCATCGATTGGGAGATACGAGCGCGGAGTGGCTTTTTCCATCAGTTGCGCTTCGGCCTTGCGCACGCATTCGAGCAGCGGCACCTTACCATTGTCATCATAGTACACGCCGACGCCGAGGTTGACTTTGTTCGGATTCTGGTCGGCATTGTATGCCTCGGTAATGCCGAGGATAGGATCGCGGGGCGCCATTTCGATGGCTGAGAAGAGCGGAGCGTTCATCGTTCTGATAACATGAAAAATTGGCTGTAACGCATCGTTGTCAGCCGGGTTGTATAGAGAGAAAGAGAAAAAACGAGGAGGTCAAGCCGGAATGCAACTTGGAATTCTACCAAAGGTCGAAAAGGGGGTGTTATGCATCCCTTGACACATACCGGATGTCATCATGGCTGAATTGTCTTCCCTAGCAAGTGGTGCGATTGACGAATCGAAGCTCGTAACTTTTTCAGGCTCGCCGTTTCGGCTTTATCAGCCGTTTCCGCCAGCCGGTGATCAGCCTGAGGCGATTGCCAAGTTGGCAGAGGGGATTGATGATGGCTTGTCATTCCAAACTTTGCTTGGTGTAACTGGTTCCGGCAAGACTTTCACTATGGCAAACGTGATTGCCCGCCTGGGCCGTCCGGCAATCGTGTTTGCGCCGAACAAGACGCTTGCTGCGCAGTTGTACAGCGAATTCCGCGAGTTTTTCCCGCAGAACGCGGTCGAGTATTTCGTCAGTTATTACGATTACTACCAACCGGAAGCCTACGTCCCGCAGCGCGATCTGTTCATCGAGAAGGATTCCTCGATCAATGAACACATCGAACAGATGCGCTTGTCCTGTACCAAGTCGCTGATGGAGCGGCGCGATGTGGTTATCGTCGCTACGGTGTCTGCAATCTATGGTATCGGTAATCCGAATGAATACCATCAGATGATCCTGACCTTGCGCGCAAAGGATAAGGTCAGTCAACGAGATGTCATCGCCCGCCTGATTCAGATGCAGTACACGCGCAACGATGTCGACTTCGGTCGAGGCACTTTCCGCGTGCGCGGCGATACCATCGACGTATTCCCGGCAGAACACGCGGAATTGGCATTGCGGATTGAGACTTTCGACGACGAAATCGACAGTCTGCAATTGTTTGATCCGCTGACAGGGCGGGTGCGACAGAAGATTCCGCGCTTTACGATCTATCCGGGCTCGCATTACGTAACACCGCGTGCTACCGTGCTGCGGGCGATCGAAACCATCAAGGAAGAGCTGCGTGAGCGGCTGGAATGGTTTCGCAAAGAGGGAAAGCTGGTCGAAGAACAGCGGTTGGAGCAGCGAACCCGCTTCGACCTTGAGATGATGCAGGAACTTGGTTTCACCAAGGGCATCGAGAACTATTCTCGTCATCTATCTGGTGCGAAGCCCGGCGAACCGCCCCCAACCTTGGTCGATTACCTGTCGCAGGACGCAGTCATGTTCCTTGACGAGTCGCACGTGCTGCTGGGGCAACTGAACGGCATGTATAACGGAGACCGGGCACGCAAGACCAATCTCGTCGACTACGGTTTTCGGCTGCCATCGGCGCTCGACAACCGTCCGCTGAAGTTCGAGGAGTTCGAAGCCAAAATGCGGCAGACGATATTCGTGTCGGCCACGCCGGCGGAATACGAAAGCGTTCATGCCGGTCAGGTGGTGGAGCAGCTGGTGCGGCCGACAGGCTTGGTGGACCCGCAAATCCTGGTGCGTCCGGCCAGCACCCAGGTCGATGATTTGATGAACGAAATCACCGAGCGCGTGAAAAAAGATGAGCGGGTGCTTGTTACTACGCTGACCAAGCGCATGGCGGAACAACTGACCGAATTCCTGGGCGACAACGGCATCAAAGTGCGCTATTTGCACAGCGACATTGATACCGTGGAGCGTGTTGAAATCATTCGCGACTTGCGACTGGGTACCTTCGATGTCCTGGTCGGCATCAACCTTCTGCGCGAGGGTTTGGACATTCCTGAAGTGTCGCTGGTGGCGATCCTTGATGCCGACAAGGAAGGTTTCCTGCGTTCCGAGCGCAGCCTGATACAGACCATTGGCCGCGCTGCACGCAATTTGAACGGCATGGCGATTCTATATGCCGACAAAGTTACCGATTCGATGCGACGTGCTATCGACGAGACTGAGCGTCGACGTGCCAAGCAAATCGCCTTCAACGAGGCTCGCGGCATCACGCCCAAGGGCATCAAGAAGGAAATTCGCGAACTGATTGACGGGGTCTACCACCCGCAGGAAGCGCGCTTGGAATTGCAGGTTGCACAGGAAACGGCCAAGTATGGCTCCATGTCCGAGAAGCAGGCGAGCAAGGAAATCAAGCGGCTGGAAAAGCTGATGCTCGAGCATGCGAAGAACCTGGAGTTCGAAAAGGCGGCGCAGATCCGCGACCAGCTCCACGTGCTCAAGGAACAGTTGTTTGGTGCGCCTGGGAGGGACAATGTGGTTTCCATCGCCGGGAAGTGAGTGGAATAATTGGGGAAATGGGAGGCAAGCCGGCGTTACAATCGCACCTCTTTTGATTGTGCCTTCATGTCGAACTCCTTTCCTTCCAATATTGCCGATGCGCTGTCGCTTGCACATCCGTCATGGCGTCCTGTGCTCGAACGAGGCTTGGCCGCAGTAGCGCGGGCAGACCCGCAATATTTGCCGGCACTTGTTGCTGACAGTTACTTGCCCACACGCGGGCGCATCTTTGCTGCTTTCTCGCAGCCGCTTGACCAAGTGCAGTACGTATTGGTGGGAGAGGGGCCTTATCCACGCGAAGAGAGTGCAACCGGAGTCTGTTTCATGGATGGTGCAGTAGAGGCACTTTGGTCGGAGAAGGGGTTTTCGAAGCAGGTCAATCGCGCAACCTCATTACGTAATTTCATGAAAATGCTGCTGGTTGCCGATGGACTACTGCAGCCGGATGCAACTTCCAGTGAGGCAATAGCACATCTCTCGCTCAAGGCACGCGCGATTGGTTCACCGTTCATCCAGACTCTGACCGAGCTGCAGAGCAATCTGACGCGCCATGGTTTTTTGCTGCTCAACGCAGCTCTGGTGTTTCGGTCGGATGTGCCGCCAGCGAAAGAGGCCAAGGCCTGGCTGCCTTTGCTGCAGGAAGTGTTCGCCGCTTTGCTGGAGCGTGACGCACCCAACCTGCAACCGCCAACGCTTGTGCTATGGGGGAAGATTGCCGAGCAATTGAAAGGCTTATCATTGACTTCGCGTTTCGTGCAGGTTGTATCGGAGCATCCCTATAATCTTTCTTTTATCAATAACCAAGTCATGCAGCGGTTGTTTGGCCCAATGCACTTGCTGCTCAAGCACGCATAGGCTTGCTTGCTTCCCATGTTTGGAAAATGTCATCCAGCTTGTTAGAAATCATTGCACGGCAGACAGGTCTCGGTAAGCTGTATCGATGCATGGATAATCCGAGTCATGTCATGACTACGAGGATGTGATGGAAAGCATGAAAATCTTGTTCGTTTGCATGGGTAACCTTTGCCGTTCGCCCACAGCAGAGGGAGTAATGCGCCGGTTTGCCATTGAAACTGGGCTGGAGGACAGGATTTTTGTCGACTCGGCGGGGACGCATGGTTACCACGTCGGAAAGCCGCCGGACCCGCGTACTCTGGAGGCAGCGAAACAACGTGGTTACGACCTGTCTTCCTTACGGGCGCGTCAAATTGAGCCTGTTGATTTCGAAGTCTTCGATCTGTTGCTCGCCATGGATTTCAACAATCTCGATCGGTTGCAAGTTATGTGTCCACCGCCATGTCAGCCCAAGCTGGGTATGTTGATGGGATATGCGCGGCAATACAAGGTGCCTGTCGTGCCTGACCCGTACTACCGGGGTGCTGCGGACTTCGAGCGCGTTCTCGATTATGTAGAGGATGCTTGTCATGGGCTGTTGCGTGCACTCATACTAAGTAGCGCCCTGGCCGATTGATTGTTTCAAGGAATACTCGGGGCCAAGCTCTTTGCTCTCTTCGCGCTGGATCAAACGCCTTGTCGAATAATTCCCGTCCTCGCTCTTGTCAGATGCTATTGAACAGAATCTGTCGATTCGGTGCATCCGATGGCAAGAGAGGAGCATGTGAAGGCGATTGTTGCAGCGATGGGTGTCACGGGATGTTTTGCCATGCCTGCCTGGGCTTGGGCAGAGTCTGAATTGCCGGTAGAAAACCCTTCCCAATCGGTGTCAGAATATCGCGATGCCATGCTTGCGTTTTTTGTTGCCGACCATCATTGGCGCATGCTTTACGAAGGGGCAGTATTGGGTTCGGTAGTAAATCCCGACGAACCTGCGTTCGGTCCGCCGTCATCGATTCGCAAGCTATTGTTCGGCATTGACTCGTCCGATGCAGCCAGAACGCGCCATTGGCTATATATGGGCGGTTACCATCTATCGGCGCTGACCCTCGGCTATGCATGGAGCAAGCTTATGCTGGAGGGGTCTGCCTTTTCTTCACGAGAACAAGACAATCCAGACGCTTCGCGGAAAGAGCCATTCAAACTGGATTCAAGTTCGGCGCGCTTTTCCTATCGTCCCGGCCCTGGTTGGTCTTTCCAGCTAAGCCGTGGCAGTTTGAGCGGATTGGATCAATTGAACCCGGGAGGTGACGTCCAGCGTACTTCTGTTTCTGCCACATATCGGTTAGGTTTCAGAGAAGGAAGTTGGCAAACTACGCTCGCCTGGGGGAGAAATTCTTATGCATCTCGTGAAGCTTCGATAGGTTATCTGTTGGAGTCCGCTTTGCGAGTGGGGGGCGTCCATGCCTTGTTCGGGCGGCTTGAGCAGGTTCGCAGCGATGAATTGATGCGACAGGATGATGCACTCCGACGTGAATTGTTCAAACTGAGAAAGCTCACCATTGGATACTATCGCACAGTGGATCCCGCTGGTGCGGCCAAGCTTGACATAGGTGCCTTTGCCAGTCGTTATTTTGTTCCTGCCTTTGCGGCTTTGTCCTATGGCAGCGAGCCAACTGCATACACACTATTCGTACGCATCAAATTCCAATAGCGAACCCTCTGCACACAAGGCGCAGGGATAAAAATTATGAAATAATTGCGGCCGATTTAGTGGTATTGCAACCAGCAGTTTCTGGCATTTCCTTCTGCGTTCCATCCCAATAATTCACCCTAATACCTGACAAAAATACTCAACTTTGGTATACTTGACTAAAATGTTCGGGAATTCCGGATGTTGCACACAGTTTTGCATTGGAGTTGAGGTTTATGCGTCTGACTACCAAGGGACGATTTGCAGTGACAGCAATGATTGACTTGGCATTGCGTCAGGATAAAGGGCCAGTCACCTTGTCGGCAATCAGCCAGCGGCAAGAGATTTCCCTGTCCTACTTGGAGCAATTGTTCGGAAAGCTGCGCCGACACGAAATCGTTGAATCCGTGCGCGGCCCTGGTGGCGGATACAGTTTGGCGCGCCGTGCTGAGGACATTACCGTAGCCGACATCATTATTGCAGTCGATGAACCGCTGGACGCGACTCAATGTGGAGGCAAGGAAAATTGCCACAGTCCGGGTCATGAGCATGGCGCACGTTGCATGACGCATGACTTGTGGGCGACGTTGAATGCCAAGATGGTCGAATATCTTGATTCCGTGTCTCTCAAGGACTTGGTGGAACAGCAGAAGCAGAAGAACGCCGAAAACAACGTGGTTGTAATGCACCGCCCGCATGTGGCAGTTTGATTGGAGTGAGTGACCGTATGAACGCCCCCCTGGAAAAAAGCTTGATCGACACCATCAAGGCGCCACATTTCCCTATTTATATGGATTATTCGGCGACTACGCCAATCGATCCGCGCGTGGCCGATAAGATGATTCCATATCTGCGTCAGCAGTTCGGCAATCCTGCCTCGCGTAGCCACATGTACGGCTGGGATGCGGAGAAGGCAGTGGAAGAAGCGCGCGGCCATGTCGCAGCACTGGTGAATGCCGACCCGCGCGAAATTATCTGGACTTCCGGCGCGACTGAGAGCAACAACCTCGCACTCAAGGGTGCTGCGCATTTCTACAAGACCAAGGGCAAGCACATCATCACGGTGAAGACCGAGCATAAGGCGGTGTTGGATACCGTGCGTGAACTCGAGCGAGAAGGCTTCGAGGCAACCTATCTGCAGCCACAGGATAACGGCTTGATTACGTTGAAGCAGATCGAGGAGACAATTCGTCCCGACACGATCCTGGTGTCCGTGATGCTGGTCAATAACGAGATTGGTGTGATCCAGCCGATCCCGGAGATCGGCGAGTTGTGTCGCTTAAAGGGCATCGTCTTCCATTGTGATGCTGCACAAGCGACGGGCAAGGTGGCAATCGATCTCGAAAAGTGGAAGGTTGACCTGATGAGCTTCAGCGCCCACAAGACTTACGGTCCTAAGGGCATTGGCGCATTGTATGTGCGCCGCAAGCCGCGCGTGCGCATCGAAGCGCAGATGCATGGCGGTGGTCATGAGCGCGGGCTGCGCTCCGGTACGCTGGCACCGCACCAGATTGTCGGCATGGGCGAAGCCTTCCGTATTGCCAGGGAGGAGATGGAAGCCGAACTCGCGCGCATCAAGTCTCTGCGTGATCGTCTTGCGAAGGGTTTGACGGAAATCGAAGAGGTGTACATCAACGGTGACATGGAGCACCGCGTGCCGCATAACCTTAACGTGAGCTTCAATTACGTCGAGGGCGAATCGCTGATCATGGCGATCAAGGATATCGCCGTGTCTTCCGGTTCGGCGTGTACTTCTGCGAGCCTGGAACCGTCCTATGTGCTGCGCGCTCTCGGCCGCAGCGACGAGCTGGCGCATAGCTCGATCCGCTTCACGATCGGCCGGTTCACGACCGAAGAGGAGATCGACTTTACGATCAATCTGATCAAGACCAAGGTCGCCAAGCTGCGCGAGCTGTCGCCGCTGTGGGAAATGTACAAGGACGGGGTCGATCTCAACTCGATCCAGTGGGCTGCGCACTGAGCCGCGTATTGTCTAAGTTAAAGGAGCAACGCAATGTCTTATTCTGAAAAAGTTCTCGACCACTATGAAAACCCCCGCAACGTCGGCTCTTTCGATAAGGGTGACGAATCGGTGGGGACTGGCATGGTCGGCGCTCCGGCCTGCGGTGACGTGATGAAGCTGCAGATCAAGGTTGGCGCGAACGGTGTGATCGAAGATGCGAAGTTCAAGACCTACGGCTGCGGTTCGGCGATTGCATCGTCGTCGCTCGTGACTGAATGGGTCAAGGGCAAGACGCTGGATGAGGCGATGTCCATCAAAAACACGCAGATCGCAGAAGAACTCGCGCTGCCGCCAGTGAAAATTCACTGCTCGATTCTGGCAGAAGACGCTATCAAGGCGGCTGTTGAGGATTACAAGAAGAAGCATGGCGCAGATGTGAAAGAGGCAGAAACAGCTTGATTTGCGGCCCGGCTTGCGGGCATTTTCAACGGTATTTGAAGCATCATGGCTATCACATTGACGGAAAAAGCGGCAAAGCACATCAACCGGTACATGGAGCGCCGGGGTAAAGGTATCGGCCTGCGCTTCGGAGTGCGTACCACGGGTTGTTCCGGTTTGGCATACAAACTGGAGTACGTGGACGAGAGTGCGCCGGAAGACATGATCTTCGAATCGCATGGCGTCAAGGTGTTCGTTGATCCGAAGAGCTTGCCCTACATCGACGGTACCGAACTGGATTTTGCGCGTGAAGGCTTGAATGAAGGCTTCAAGTTCAATAATCCGAACGTGAAGGACGAGTGCGGCTGCGGCGAGAGTTTCCGCATCTGACCGGTTTCGTCCCGGCCTGTTTTAGGCAAGAAGCGAACCTGACACAAGCCTGTTGAAGCATGAACAGGCTTTTGTTTTTAGATAGATATGCAAAATCACTTCGAGCTGTTCCACCTGCAGCAGCGTTTTGCCATTGATATGGGCGCGCTGGACAAGGCCTATCGCGAGGTGCAGAACCGCGTGCATCCGGACAAATTCACCAATGCAACGGACGCGGAAAAGCGCGTCGCGATGCAATGGACGACGCGGGCGAATGAGGCTTATCAGACACTAAAGAATCCCTACAAGCGTGCCGCCTATCTATGCGAGTTGAACG
>Ga0070661_100002919_pt1 | contig 11783 bp, 9 predicted proteins | sample KBSC43metaG_FD_64663 | JGI IMG/M metagenome (GOLD analysis project Ga0070661, IMG submission 64663) | Corn rhizosphere microbial communities from Kellogg Biological Station, Michigan, USA - KBS C4-3 metaG | ecosystem: Host-associated > Plants > Roots > Rhizosphere > Soil ...
TACGCGTACGTGTACGCGCTGCCCGCCACGGGAATCATGGCCGCGAGCTCAGCGTAGCAGAGCCCCGCGAAGGCGCACGCAATGCCGGCGATGACCATCGAGATGACAAGCGCCGGACCGGCGTTCTGCGACGCCGCGGTGCCGGTGAGCACGAAGATACCCGTGCCGATGATCGAGCCGACCCCTAACGCGGTGAGATTGAGCTTCCCGAGCGACCGGCGCAGCGTGCCTTTGTCGGCCTCGAGACGAAGCTCAGCGACGGATTTCTTCGTGAAGATTGACATGGCGGCCCGTGGGAACAGGGAACCGGCAACCGGGAACGGAAGACCCAACACTCGCTCCCAACGTGCGATCGGTTCGCGCCAATGTGCGTCCGGACGGCGTAAGAGCGCTGTACGGCGGCAGTGGGCGGCCTGTTCAGGCGCCTAACGGCGCGACGGAACAGGTTATCGGTTACTGGAGCTGGTTACTGGTGATTTGAACCCCCGGATGCTCATCTCGCCGAGAGAGGGTATCCCGAGGGTTCTATTGCCTGTAACCAGTTCCAATAACCAGTTACCTATGCGGTTGCGCCTTTCGTCTACTCGCGACTCAGCCGGTATCCCGTCTTGAGCACAGTCAGAATGTGGCGCGGGTTCGCCGGGTCGCCCTCGAGCTTCCGACGCAGCTCGGCGATGTGCGTATCCACCGTGCGACTCATCACGGAGTCATCATAGCCCCACACCTCTTTGAGGAGCTCGATCCGCGTCGCCACCTGGCCGTTGCGCCTGAGCAGCGCGACCAGCAAGTCATACTCCTTCGGACGGAGCGGCACCGCCGTGCCCCGCCGCGTCACCATGTGCCGCGCCGCATCGACGCGCACGTCGCCGAACCCCGACGGCGACTCGGACGGTGCTGCGCGCGGCGCCTCCCCGTTAGGCCGGGTCGCGCGACGCAGTAATGCGTCGATCCTCGCGAGAAGCTCCATCAGCCCAAACGGCTTCGTGACGTAGTCGTCCGCCCCGAAGCGGAACCCCCGCACCTTGTCGGCTTCTTCGCCAAGCGCCGTGAGCACCAGCACCGGCGTCGTATCACCGTCGTCGCGCAGGGTGCGCAACACGCGATAGCCATCCGTGTCTGGCAACATCAGATCGAGCACGATGATGTCGGGTCGCTTCTGTCGCGCGACCGCGAGCCCCGAGGCCCCATCGTTGGCACAGAGCACCGTGTAGCCCTCGAACTCGAGGTTGCTCTGCAATCCCCGGGCAAGCTTCTCGTTGTCCTCGATGAGCAGAACCGTGGCCATGCTCACGAGCGGTTGGCCGGATTCGGGTCGCCCTTCGCTCGCCACCGTGCGGCAGACGTCCACGGGCGACGCTCCGCGCCGTCTGCCGAACGGTCGCGCGACCGCGGCCGTCTCGGCACCAGGAGGTCGACGGACTCATGGACCGAAGCCCCGATCGGCAGCTCGATGACGACTCGGGCACCACCACCCGCCGCATCTTCTACGTATGCCTCGCCACGATGCAGAGCCGTCAGCTCCCGTACGACAGCCAACCCGATGCCGCTTCCTTCGTGCGCGACACTCTTCTCGCGTCGAAGTCGCACATAGGGACTCCAGATCCGGGTGCGGTCCACCACGGGGATGCCGGGGCCTTGGTCTTCGACAGCCAGTCGCGCCCGCGTGTCCACGCGATCGACGATGAGCCTCACGGTTTGGCCCGACGGGCCGAACTTGAGCGCGTTGTCGAGCAGGTTCAGCACGATCTGTCGCACCGCGCCGCTGTCGACGTTCGCGACCAGCGAATCGCGAACGTCAGTGACCACGTGAGACCCGCGCTCCTCCGCGAGCGGCGCGAACGTGGTCGCGATCGATTCCACGAGGGGCCCCAGCTCGGTCGGTGCAATCTCCAACTGCACGCGCCCCTCGGTAGTTCGCGCGAAATGGAGCACGTTGTCGACCATGCGCATGAGGCGCCGCGCCTCGTGCACGATGGTTTCCACCGCGAGGCGCCGATCGGCGTCGGAGCGCACGCGGCCGAGCTCCAGCGTCTCTCCGAACAGCAGAATCTGCGCGAGTGGCGTTCGCAGCTCGTGCGACACGCTCGACGTGAAGTCCGCCCGCAGGCGCGCCAGCTCGTGCTCGCGCCGCAGTTGCATCAGCGCCACGGACGCCAGCGCGGCTGTGAGGGCCAGCAAGCCTAACAAGATGGGCAGTCGCGACGCTGGCGGCCGGCCGACCAGCAGTATCTCGGGAGCACTCGCCCGCAACGCGGCTCGAACGACGAGTGGCACACCCGCGCCGTCCAGTGCGACCTCGCTCGCGTACGGTGAGGGTGCAGCGCCAACCACCGACGGCCGTGCAGACCGGAACCATTCGCGTCCACTGGCGTCGCTCACGGTGACAGCGAGCAACGAGTCGTTGGCAACCCCGCCGGTGACGGATCCGGGCAGCAGCGCGTGCGTGCTCATCACGTCACGCAGCACACCGTCCGCGATGGCGCGAGGACACGTCGTGAAGCCGTACGCCGCGAGCGGGGCTCCATGCTGCGCGTAGCGGATGGCATAAAACACGATTCGACCGGGCGCATGTACCGCGTCGGCGAGCGCGGCGTACCGCGTCTCCGGGCGGTAGCGCAGCCGCGTATGCGTCACCACGGTATCGCGAAGCCAGGTGACGAACTGTGTGTCCGCAGTCGTCGCGCCGAGCGCTACGGACCCGTCGCGAAGGTCCACGCGGAACACCACGCGCGCGGAATCCCCCTCGGCCGGGCGGCATACGAGCACATCGCGCGACGGGGATGTGAGCAGCTCGGGCGAGGCGAGCAGCTCGTACGGGGAGCTCGCTCGCACGCTCGTGACGGGCGACAGAATCTCGCTCGCCGCCGTGCCCAGCCGCTCCTGTACGTTCGCCACATACTCCCACGCCGCCACCGACGCATAGTCCCGCAACGCACGTTCGGCCGTGACACGGTGCGACCGGGCCGCGTCGTGCGCCTCATACGCCAGCGACGCAGCGAGCACCACGGTCAGCGAGAGCAGCCCGACCAGCAGCGTGATTCGTGGCGCAGCAACGTAACGTGTCGGCAAGCTGGGCATATCGCAGGATAGCACCGCGGGCGGCGAACAGGAACGGACAGGAACCGCCGGCCGAAGACGCTACCGGTACACCATGGCCGCCCCTATGTCGCCTCGGCGTCCGTCGCCTGACAAGTAGTATGACACGGCTCTGACAGCCGTCGCACGCCTCCCGATGGCCAGTGGGAACTGTAGCTTAGGCATAACCGGTCGGCCGGGCCGCGGTCCGCGCCGACTCGCCGCTCTGGAACCTCCGACCGCTTCGACCGTCTCGCCATCATCGTGTCCACACCTGCGCGCGCCCCGAGCCTAACGACCTCAGAGCCCCCCGCCACGGATCGGCACGTGCCGGCGAGCGTCCTCCGTGACGCCAGCGGACGACTCTCGTTCGACATTCCGCCGCGCGAGATCCGCGACGCTCTCGCCAACAGCGAGACGAAGCTCTGGATCGACATCGACAGCACGAGTCGCCATCAGCATGCGATCCTCGAGAAGCTGCTGCACTTCCACCCGCTGACGATCGAAGACACGCTGAACCCGAACAGCCGCGTCAAGATCGAGGCGTACGACGGATACCTGTTCATTGTCCTGCGCGCGGTCAGGTTCTGTGACACGACGGCCGACCCCTACGATCTCGATACCGAAAACCTGTACATCTATCTCGGCGCGAACTACGCCGTCACGGTCCACGCGGGGCCTTCACAGACGATCGAGACGGTCGCGGACCTGATTCGACGAAGCCCCGATCTGTTCGACCGCGGACCTGCCCGCCTCGCACACACCATCTGCGACACCGCGGTCGACGCGTTTTTCCCGATCTTGGATCGCGTTGACGAATTCGTGGACGGACTCGAGTCGCGTGTCTTCGAGCGATTCGATGAGAGCGCGCTGCGAGACATCTTCGCGCTCAAGCGCACCGTGCTGTCCCTCCGCCGCTATCTCGCTCCGCAGCGTGAGATCTTCAACGTTCTCACGAACCGTCCATCACCGCTGCTGCCTGCCGAGTCGCAGTTGTACTTCCGGGATGTCTATGACCACGTGCTGCGCATCAACGACTCGCTCGACACCTTTCGCGAGCTTCTGAGCAGCACCCTCGACAGCTATCTCACCCAGGTGTCAAATCGGCTCGGTTCGATCACGAAGGGGTTGTCCGTGATCGCGACGCTCAGCGTGCCTTTCGTGGTGATCAGCGGGATGTGGGGAATGAACTTCGTGGAGATCCCGCTGTCCCACCATCCCCACGGTTTCTGGGTCATGCTCGTGCTCCAGCTCGTGCTTGGTGTGGCGCTCGTGGCGCTGCTGCGCTGGAAGAAGCTCCTGTAACGTCGCCGGACTGGCAGGTCACGGAAGTGGTCCCCGCCACGCAGCAAGCGACAGCTCGAGGGCGAGCGCGAGCAACGCGATCCCCAGCGGCCAGCGGTACAGCTCCGAGTAGCGCGTGTAGACTCGCGTCCGCACCGGCGTGCGCTCGAGGCGATCGATCTCCTCGGTGATCCGCTGCAGCGCGGCTGCGTCGCGCGCGCGGAAATAACGTCCGCCGGTTCGCTTGGCGACGTCCGTGAGCAGCGCATCATCGATCTCGACCGGCCGGTTCTCGTATCTCAGACCGAATACACCACGGCCCACCGGGACGGGCGCCATACCCTCGGTCCCGACACCAATTGTGTAGATCTTCACGCCGAACGCTGCCGCAGCCTGCGCCGCCGTTCGTGGGTCGATCGATCCGCGGTTGTTCACCCCGTCCGTGAGCAGGACGACGACCCGCGAATTCCCAGGTGCGTCACGCAGCCGGTTCGCAGCCGTCGCGATCGCGGTGCCTATCGCGGTCCCGTCCTCGAGTTGGCCCGGCTGAAGGTTGTCTACCGCCGCCATCACGACGGGATAGTCGGTCGTCAGCGGTACCTGGGTCAGCGCCTCACCGGAAAACGCGACGACACCGATGCGGTCACTGTTTCGCATCGCGATGAACTGCTTCACCTTCTCACGCGCCACCTCCAACCGGTTCTGCGGTTGGAAGTCTTCGGCCAGCATCGAGCTCGAGATGTCGAAGGCAATGATGATGTTGATGCCTTCGGTCGTAGACTGTTCCGCACGGCCGGCCGATCGTGGCCTCGCGAGTGCGATGATCAACCCAACGAGAACGAGGTTCCTCGCGATGACCAGCGCGCGCGCGATGGCTCGGCCGGCACGAGGGCCGTTCGCCAGCACGCCGACCCGCGAGAACACGATGGCCGGCGGCCGGCGCCGCCGACGCCATACCCACCACGCCGGCAGCAACAGCAGCAGCGCCAGGACCCACGGCGAACCGAACTCGAGGTGGGGAAAGCTCATCGACTAAATGTGCGTCCTCGAACGTGGCGCGGCAGGGGGCGAACGCGTCTACCATGCGCGTAACCTCCGCGAGCTTCCTTTCGCCCTTCGCAATAGAACTTCGTGGCTCTCGTCACCGATTCACTGATCCGTCTGTCACGTGTTGCTTCGTTCGTCCTCGGTGTCATTGGCGTTGCACTCGCTGCCACGTTGTATCTGGTCGGCGCGGCGTCGGGTATCCTCGCCTTGGCTGTCGGGCTCTACGCGATCGCGTGTGCCGCGATCGTGTTCGCGCTCGCAGGCCGCGAGCGCCCCCTCCCCGAGGCCGACGGGTCGCCCCAAACGCTTCAGCGACTGACCGTCGTAGACGCGTCCACGACCGCGGATGAAAATTCGGATCGCGAAGAGTGCCCCCCGAGCGACGATCCACAGTCTGTTACCCCAGACCTGCGCGATCCGCTCACCGGGCTTCCCACGCACCTCCTCCTTCGTGACCGGCTCGATCACGCCCTCGCGCGCGCGCATCGGCACGAACGCCCGGTCGCGGTGATGTTGCTCGATATCGACGGCTTCCGAGCGATCAACGACGCGTTCGGGTTCGAGGCCGGCGATCGTGTGCTGGCGGCGGTCGCCGCCAGGTTGAACTCGACCCTGCGCGGTGGCGACACGGCCTCTCGCCTTGGCGCCGACGAGTTCGGCTTGCTGCTCGAGGACATGACCGAGGAGAGCAACTTCGTTCAGGTCAGCGAGCGGGTCAGCGACGTCATCGGGCGACCGATCACGATTGATGAGCGCCAGCTCACGATCAGCGCGTGCACGGGAATCGCCAGAGCGACTCCGGATGACGACGCGGACACGCTCATGCGCAACGTCGACGCCGCGCTCGCGGCAGCGAAGCGCCGCGGACGCGGCGCCTGCGAGGTATTCTCCGACCGCATTCGTACGTCGTTGATCGACCGCGTCGAGCTCGAGTCCGAGCTGCGTGCAGCCGTGGAGGCCCGCGCGTTCGAGCTCGAGTATCAGCCGATCGTCATCCTTCATAGCCGACGGATCGCCGGGGTGGAGGCACTGCTGCGGTGGCGACATGCGACGCGAGGCGAGATTCCACCGTCGACGTTCCTGCCGGTGGCCGATGAGCTCGGGCTCTCTCCCGCACTGGGCCGCTGGGTTCTCGAGCAGGCATGTGCTCAGGTGAAGCGGTGGCAGGACCAGGTCGTGAGTGCGCGTGCGCTGACGCTCACGGTCAACGTCTCACGCGCCCAGTTGCGTCAACCCGCGCTCGTCGCCGACGTCGCGAACGCCCTCGAGAACTCCGGGCTCGATCCGCGGCGGCTCGTGCTGGAGGTCTCCGACGCCGTGCTGCTCGACGACGCCGGAACCGCGCTCGCACGCCTCCAGTCACTCAAGTCGCTCGGCGTTCGGATCGCGATCGACGATTTCGGCGCGCGTCACGCGGCGCTGCATCAACTGCCACGAATCCCGGTCGACATCCTGAAAATCGACAAGGCGTTCATCGACCGCGTCGGGCGTACAGGCGCCGGCGTGAGCGTCGCACACGTCGTGCTGGCCCTCGGCAAGTCGATGCGCCTGCGCACGGTCGCCGAAGGGATCGAGGCCGAAGAGCAGGTCGCGGAGCTCCTGCGGCTCAAATGCGAGTTCGGGCAGGGGTTGTTGTTCTCCAAGCCGCTCTCGCCGGCGGGCGTCGGCGCGCTACTCCGCTCCAGCACCCGTTAGGCGTCCGGGCGCGCCTGGCTCGTCGCGCGGGTCCAGAACTCGCGCAGCAGGTTGCCAGCTACGACGCGGCGATATTCGGCCGTCGACCGCACGTCGTCGACCGGCGAGATGTCGGCCTGAAGGGCCGCGACCGCGGCGTCGATCCCCTGCCCCCCGGCGAGAGCCTCCTCGGCCCGTCGGGCACGCACGACCACCGGCCCCACCGAGCCTAACGCCAGGCGCGGAGCCTCCCCCTGCACCGCGGCGATGACGATCTTCGAGATGGCCTGCGCCGCGCGTGTCCCCACTTTTCGGAACCACTGGTGGCCGTGGACAGGCGGCAGCTCGACCGCGACGATGAGCTCGTCCGGCCGAAGCACGGTCGTCCGGTAGCCCGAGTAAAATCGCACGAACGGGATCCGGCGTTCGGTGCTGGCGCTCCGCACGACGACGACTGCGTCCGCGGCGGCAAACACGGGAAGCGTATCGCCCGCCGGTGAGCCGTTCGCGATGTTTCCGCCAATCGTCCCGCGGTTCTGAATCTGGACCCCGCCCACCAGGCGTGCCGCGTCCACGAGCATCGGAAGGCGCTGCCGGACGAGGCGGGACCGCGTTAGGCTCGTGTACGTGACGAGCGCCCCGAGCGACAGCACATCACCGCGCATCTCGACGCGCCGTAGCGGCTCGAGCGACCACAGGTCGAGAAAACGGGTGGTCGTGAGCGTGCCGAAGTTGAGCGCGACGTACAGGTCGGTCGCACCGGCCAGCGGCACGAGCGGCCCGTCATCGCGCAGCATCGTCAACGCTTCGCGGATCGATCGAGGCCGGCGCAGCTCGAGCGTCGATACGACGGATCTCATCCGATCGACTCCACGCCTAACGGCGTCCGGCGGTTCGCTCGCTTCGCCGCGCCGATGGCGCGATAGATCGCCTCGTAGCCCGTGCACCGACACAGGTTCCCGGCGAGCGCTTCCCGCATCTGCGTTCGCGTCGGGTCCGCGCCGAGCGACATCGCGGCCATGATCATGCCGGGCGTGCAGATACCGCACTGAGCGCCGACGTGGTCCATGAACGCGCGCTGCAACGCCTGCGCGTCAGCCCCTTCGATCGTGCGGACGTCGCGGCGCTCGACCTGCGCGAACGGAACAAGGCACGAGACGACCGCCTGCCCGTCGATGAGGACGGTGCACGCCCCGCACTCGCCTTCCCCGCACCCTTCCTTGGTGCCCGTGAGCTCGCAGTCTTCACGGAGCACGTCGAGCAACCGGCGCATCGGATGCGCCGCGACATCGACCTCCCGGCCATTGAGCGTGAACTGCATGCCTAACGCTGTGCCGCGGCAGTCGGTTTGCGCGGCCCTCCGATGTCCGAACCCGGGGCACGGGCCGATGCCCTAAGGAGGACCTCCGGCAGCGCGGGGATCTCGCGCACATCGATCCCGAGGCTCCTGATCGCATTGACGATCGCGGGGGCGGGGCCGTCCATCGGGAGTTCTCCGAGCCCCTTCGCGCCGAACGGCCCGCCCGGGTATGGGTTTTCCACCAGCACGACATCGATCGGCGGTGTGTCGAGCGTTGTCGGGATCACGTAGTTGGTCAGTTGACCGTTCGCCATCGCGCCGTCGCGCATGACCACGTGTTCCAGAAGTGCGTACCCGACGGCCTGCGCGGTTCCACCCTCGACCTGCCCGATCGCCAGCGCGGGATGAATGGCCTTGCCAACGTCGACGACGGCCGTCAGCCTCAGTGGCCGCACCTCGAGCGTCACCGGGTCGAGCTCTACCTCGGCGACGTTGCACCCCCACCCGTACGTCGCGTACGCGTCGCCACGGTACGTCTCCTCGTCCCACTCAATCCACTCGGGCTGCTCGTACTCCGCTTCGACGCGGAGCAAGCCGTGGTCGCGAAAGTATTCCGCCGGCGACGCGTCTCCGATGCGTTGCCGCATCTCCGTCGCCGCGCGCTGCAGGATCCCGCCCACCACCATACAGGTTCGCGACGCAACGGTCGGTCCGCTGTCCGGCACGCGCGACGTGTCCGGCTGCGCCACCTCGATCGACTCGTACGGAACGCCGAGCGCGTCGGCGACGATCTGCGCGTGCATCGTGCGAGTCCCCTGGCCGATCTCCGTGCTCGAGGTGAGCACCTGCACCCCGCGCTCCGTCAGCTCGATCGCGGCCCGCGACGCGAGGCGAAGCTCGCCGCTGCCCGTGAACCCCGAGCCATGATAGAAGAGCGAGACCCCGACGCCGCGCCGGCCGGTATCGGTCGCGGCGCGCTTCTCAGCGTAGCCGGATACTTCTACGGCACGTCGCAATGTCTCGACGGCGCTGCAGTCGCTCCCGAGCGTCTGGCCGGTCGCGGTCGTATCGCCGGGGCACAGGGCGTTGATCTCGCGCAGGTAAACCGGGTCGACGCCTAACGCCTCGGCGATGCGGTCCATGTGGACCTCCATCGCGAACTGCGTCTGCGGCGCCCCGAAGCCGCGGAACGCGCCGTTCGGCGGGGTGTTCGTCATGACGGCGCGGCCGGCAATCCGGATGTGATCGCACCGGTATGGACCGGCCGCATGGATCGCCCCCCGAGACAACACGACTGGGCTCAGCGTCACGTAGGCGCCGCCATCCATGAGCACGTCGATGTCCATCGCGACAAGACGACCGTCGCGCGTCATCCCGGTCCGATGCCGCACGACCGACGGATGACGCTTGGTCGTCGCGACCATGTCCTCGGCCCGGTCGTAGATGATCTTGACCGGCCGCCCGGACTTGAGCGCGAGCAGCGCGGCGTGCGCCGCAATGCCCGACGGAAACTCCTCCTTCCCGCCGAACCCGCCGCCGGTCTCGGTCTGGATGACGCGGACGTGGTTGACGGCGTCGCCTAACAAGGTGACGAGTGCCTTGTGCACGTAGAACGGACACTGAATGGAGCCGTAGACCGCGAGGCCGCCGTCCTCCGGAACCGCAACCACGCCGTTAGGCTCGATGTACACGTGCTCCTGCGCGCCCGTTCGGTAGGTGCCCTCGACCACGCGCTCGGCCGTCGCCAGCCGAGCGTCCACGTCGCCTTTCTGGATCCGAATCTCCTTGAACACGACGCTGGACGTTGCCGGATCGAGCACCGGCGTGCCGAGCTCGTAGTCGATGTCCACGTCCGCAGCGAGCAGCCGCTCACGATCCGCGTGCGCGAGCAGAAGAATTGGCTCGGCGAAGTGCCTGACCTCCTGATCCACGAGGCAGGGCTGGTCGTTCTCGATCAGCGCGATCACGTTCTTGCCGGGAATGTCACGGCAATCGACGACTATGAAGCCATCGGCGTCGAAGTTTTGCCGGATCGCGCGCACACGGCCGCGCGGGATCGTCGACCGGATCGTGCGTCCGTACAGCATGCCGGGGAACGTGAGATCGTCGGCATATAACGCCTTCCCCGTTGCCTTTCCCATCCCGTCCTTCCGCGCGACGCTGCGTCCAACCGCGCCCTCAGTGAAGCTCGGCATTCGCGAAGGATGCGGGAGCCGTCGGGAATAGGGAATCGGGAATCGGAACTGACCGGGACGGACGAGGGGCGACGACAAACCGGGACCGGGAACCGGGACTCCACGCGGAGTCACCGTTCCCGGTCCCCAGTTCCCGGTTCCCTCTATTCCCTATTCTCGATTTCCTACAAATCGCTGATCGGCCCCGTCGCCGGCGGCGGTGGTGGCGGCGGCGGTGGTGGCGGCGGCGGCGGTGGCGGCGGCGAGGCCGACGCGGTCGCGAAGATCGACCCCGAATACCAGCAAGCCGTCAGCGCGATCGAGGCCAGGCAATACGACAAGGCGATCGCGCTGCTGCAGTCGTACCTCTCGCGTGCGAACGACAGCGACGCCTACGCCGAGAACTGGATCGCGTATTCGTATCGCAAGTCGGGCCACCTCGACGAGGCGTTCCTGCATTACGACAAGGCTCTGAAGATCGATCCGCGCCATCGCGGCGCGCACTCCTACCTCGGCGAGGCGTACCTGCTCGCGGGCAACCTGCCGAAGGCCGAGGAACACCTCAAGGTCCTCGACAAGCTGTGCTTCCTGCCGTGCGACGAGTACACCCAGCTGAAGAAGTCGGTCGCGTACTACAAGCAGACCGGCAAGGTCGACCCGAACAGCAAGTAGGCGTGCGGGCGCCGATGCGCCGGCGCGGACTCGCCATCGGGACGGTCGGCGCGCTCGCGCTCGTCGCGGGGCTGGCGCTCTCGACTCGCGCACCTGCCGACGCTGCCGACGAAGGCGCGGCGGTCGCTTCTCTCGGCCCGTGGCCGCCGGCGCAAGCGCGCGACCCGAGCAATCGGCTGTCGGGGCGCGCCGAGGCGATCGCGCTCGGCGAGGCGCTCTTCCACAGCACGCGCCTGTCGACCCTGGGCGGGCTCCGCTGCGCGACCTGCCACGAGCCGTGGCGCCGATTCACCGACGGGCGTGCGCTCGCGCTCGGCGCCGAGACCGGCGGCCGCCACACGCCGAGCCTCCTCAACGTGCGGCTGCAGCACTGGTTCGGCTGGGACGGCGCCAACGATTCGCTCTGGTCGCAGAGCATCCGGCCGATGCTCGACGCGCGCGAGATGCGCTCGGACGCGGCACGCATCGCCAAGGCGCTCCGCGACGACGACGCGCTGAAGCGCCTCTACGCTACGGCGTTCGGTCGTCCGCCTCCGGCCGACGACGAGGCCGCGCTC
>Ga0070661_100002923_pt1 | contig 11779 bp, 9 predicted proteins | sample KBSC43metaG_FD_64663 | JGI IMG/M metagenome (GOLD analysis project Ga0070661, IMG submission 64663) | Corn rhizosphere microbial communities from Kellogg Biological Station, Michigan, USA - KBS C4-3 metaG | ecosystem: Host-associated > Plants > Roots > Rhizosphere > Soil ...
CCGGCAGACGCACCAGCTCTCGGGCGGCCAGCAGCAGCGCGTCGCGCTTGCCCGCTCGCTCGTGCTCGAGCCCAAAATCCTGCTGCTCGACGAGCCGTTCGCCTCGCTCGACCAGCACCTGCGCGAGCGGCTGCGCGAAGAGGTCCGTGACATCCAGCAGCGGCTCAAGATCACCACGCTGTTCGTGACCCACGGCCAGGATGAAGCGCTCAGCATGGCCGACCGTATCGTCGTCCTGCACGATGGTCGTATGGAGCAGGTCGCGGCGCCTGACATGCTCTATCGTGAGCCCGCGACGCCGTTCGTCGCGGGATTCATCGGTACCATGAACCTGATCGAGGGCAATGTGAGCGGCGGCAACTTCAGCCGGCTCGGCTTCAGCCACGCGCTGCCGGTCGCGGACGGCCCCGCGATCTTTGCTGTGCGGCCTGAAGCGCTGGCGATCACGCCCGCTGCCGGTAGCGGCTCGGCGAAAGTGCACCGCGTCACCGACTATGGCACGCACGGCCTCGTCGATCTTGAGCTCGACGGCGGGCTGCGGCTCAAGTCGATGGTGCCCGAGGCGCGCGACTGGAAGGCGGGCCAGCCCGTCGACATCGCGCCTCGCGCCTTTGCGGCCTATCGCGACGATGCTGTCCTCTACCGCTCCGCCGTCGCGCAATGATCGATCCCGTCAGCGTGACCCGCAATGGTCACCGCACCTTTCTCAAGTGGCATCGCGCACGCCGCCGTGGCACCGACCCGGTGTTCACCGGCCGGCGCATCCTCGAGGGTATGGCGCTCGGCGCCAGCGTCGAAGTCGACCTCGTGGTCCATAAGGATCGCGGCTTTGCCGTGCTGCACGATCATCTCTCGATCGCCCGCGAGACCACCGGGCAGGGCAGTGCCGTCTCGCATACCGCCGCCGAGCTGCGCTCACTCCGCCTGCGCGACAATGACGGCAAGCCCATCGCCGACCATGTGATGCTGCTCGAGGATCTATGCGCCCTCCTCGTTCAGACGCCGCCACATCCCGATGCGCTGCTGCAGCTCGACTACAAGGAGGACGAGAGCGTTCTCGACGGCCGCACGGTGGAGACCTTCGCCAGGGCGACCCGGCCGATCGCAAGGAACATGATTGTTTCGTCAGGATCGGCGCGGGCCGTCGAGATCCTCACCGAGGCCGTTCCCGGCATGCTCCGCGGCTTCGATCCGAGCGACGAGGACCGCTTTCGCGCCGCGCTCGCGGCAGGAAACCTGCAGGGTTTCGTCGACGACGCGCTTGCCGCGGCGCCCGCCGCCGATTTCATCTATCTCGACTGGCGCATCGTGACCTATTCGGCTGATGCCGGCTTCGACATCGTTACTGCCTTCCACAATGCGAACAAACGCGTCGACGCCTGGACGCTGCAGGCCGCCGACGCCGAAACCCGGCCCGTCGCCGAGCGCCTCCTGTCGCTCCAGGTCGACCAGATCACCACCGACGATCCGGAGGGATTGTTCGTTTCGCTTGGAGGTGCCTGATGGCCGACAATTATAACGCCATTCTTGCCGACATGGTCGCAGTTGCCCGCGAGGCCGGCGCGCTGACGCTCGAGCATTTCAAGCGCTTCCGCGAGCTCGAGATCGGCATCAAGGGGCCGGCCGATTTCGTTTCCGAGGCGGACAAGCAGTCGGAGCAACTCATCCGGAAACATCTCTTCGCGCGGTATCCCGACTGGAGCTTTACGGGCGAGGAATTCCCGCCGGTCGATGGCGCCGACCGCGAGCACCGCTGGCTGGTCGATCCCATAGACGGCACCACCAATTTCATCAATGGCCAGCACTATACGATCTCGATCGCGCTCCGGCGCGGCAACGAAACGGTGTGCGGCGCACTCTACAATCCGGTTGCCGAGGAGATGTTCACTGCCATCAAGGGGCGGGGCGCCTTTCTCAACGGCAAGCGGCTCGAAGTGTCGGAGCAGACCGACATCGGCCTGATGATGCTGGGAACGAGCCTGCCGACCAGCTCACGCTTCACGCATGCCGGTTTCTACGAGCGCCTCGAAGGGATCACCGAGCCGGTCGGCGGCGTCCGCACCGTCGGCAGCTCGGCCAATTCCTGCGCCTACGTCGCGTGCGGCCGGCTCACCGGCTATTTCGAGGAGTCCGGTCTCGTCGACTGGGCCGTGGGCGTGTTGCTGGTGCAGGAGGCGGGCGGCATCGTCACCGACTGGTGGGGCCGTGGAGCGGAGTTCTACGAGAAGACCGGCTGCATCATCGCCGCCAACCGGCCGACGCATGCCTACCTGCTCGACAAGCTCAAGGACGCGCCGGTCAAGAACGAAAAGCACCAGAAGCTGGGCTAAGTCCCCCGGACGGAAGCGCCCTGCACCACGGAGTCATCCCCGCGACTGCGGGGATGACATGCTGGTGAAGTACGAACAGCTACTTTGCGGCTTCCGCGACCCGCGCTTCACTGCGCTTGGGCAGCACCCAGCCGGGGCGGGCGAAGTGGCAGGTGTAGCCGTTGGGGATGCGCTCCAGGTAGTCCTGGTGCTCGGGCTCGGCCTGCCAGAACGGGCCGGCCGGCGCCACCTCGGTCACCACCTTGCCGGGCCACAGGCCCGAGGCGTTGACGTCGGCGATGGTGTCGAGCGCCACCGCCTTCTGCTCGTCGCTCGTATAAAAGATCGCCGAGCGGTAGGACGCGCCCATGTCGTTGCCCTGGCGGTTCTTGGTCGTCGGGTCGTGGATCTGGAAGAAATATTCGAGAATCTTGCGGAAGCTGGTCTTGTCGGGGTCGAAGACGATCTCGATCGCCTCGGCATGGGTGCCGTGGTTGCGATAGGTCGCGTTGGGCACGTCACCGCCGGAATAGCCCACGCGGGTCGAGATCACGCCGGGTTGCCGGCGAATGAGCTGCTGCATGCCCCAGAAGCACCCGCCAGCCAGCACGGCACGTTCGGTCCTTGCCATCTCGTCTCTCCTTGTCTCGGATGCGCCCAATATAGGAACTGCCCGGCCCGTCCGCCATCCCGGGCCGCGGCGCGCGGCCGCTCACAATCGAGCGATGCCTTGGGATTGCCGCGCGGACACATGCATTTTCGCTTCCGCCGCGCTAAAGGTTACAGCCGACGAAAATCCATCAACGAGAGTCGCAATATGACCATTCGCTTCGCCCTCCTGGGCGCCGGCCGCATCGGCAAGGTGCATGCCCGGGCCGTCACGTCCAACCCCGCGGCAAAGCTCGTCGCCGTGGCCGATGCCATGGCGCAGGCGGCCAAGGACATCGCCGCGCAATATGGCTGCGAGGTGCGCACCATCGAGCAGATCGCGTCGGCCTCCGACATCGACGCGGTGGTGATCTGCACCCCGACCGACACCCATGCCGACCTGATCGAGACATTCTCCAACGCCGGCAAGGCGATCTTCTGCGAAAAGCCGATCGATCTGAGCGTCAAGCGGGTGCGCGAGTGCCTCGCCGTGGTCGACAAGAACAAGACCAAGCTGATGGTCGGCTTCAACCGCCGGTTCGACCCGCACTTCATGGCGGTGCGCGCCGCGATCGACGCCGGCGAGATCGGCGAGGTCGAGATGGTCACCATCGTATCGCGCGATCCGGCGCCGCCGCCGGTCGACTACATCAAGCGCTCGGGCGGCATCTTCCGCGACATGACGATCCACGATTTCGACATGGCCCGCTATCTGCTGGGCGAAGAGATCGAGAGCGTCTCGGCGCAGGGCTCGGTGCTGGTCGACAAGGCCATCGGCGCTGCCGGCGACTACGATTCGGTTTCGGTGATGCTCAGCACCGCGACCGGCAAGCACGCCACGATCTCGAACTCGCGCCGCGCCAGCTACGGCTACGACCAGCGCATCGAGGCGCATGGCAGCAAAGGCGCCGTCGCCGCCGAGAACCAGCGCGCGGTGTCGATCGAAATCGCCAACGCCAAGGGCTACACCCGTCCGCCGCTCCTCGATTTCTTCATGACGCGCTACATCCAGGCCTACGCCAACGAGATCGCCGCCTTCATCGATGCCCTCGGCGGCAAGCGCCCCGCCGCCCCGAGCGGCCAGGACGGCCTCATCGCGCTGGCCCTTGCCGATGCCGCGGTGAAATCGGCCAAGGAAGGCCGCGTGGTGAAAGTCAGCGAGGTGCTGGCGTAGGGCAGGGGCCGCGGCAAGGCGCGTCAGCGCCGGGTGAGGGGGCCTCGGCGACAACTCCGGTGGGTTACTTCAACAGCCACTCGTGTTCCGGCGCATTGTGGAACTTCCACGTCCGCGTCGGGCCGGCCATCACGTTGAGGTAGTACAGATCATAGCCGTGCACGGTCGCGACCGGGTGGTAGCCGCGCGGCACCAGCGTCACGTCGCCGTCCTCCACCGCCATCGCCTCGTCGAGCGAGCGGTCGTCGGTATAGACGCGCTGCAGCGCAAAGCCCTGCGGCGGCTTCAGCCGGTGGTAGTAGGTCTCTTCCAGCAGCGATTCCCGCGGCAGGTCGTCGGTGTCGTGCTTGTGCGGCGGGTAGGACGAGGTGTTGCCCGCCGGCGTGATCACCTCGACCACCAGCAGCGCGTGGGCCGGGTCGCCCTCGGGCAGGATGTCGGTGACGTAGCGTGTGTTGCTGCCCTTGCCGCGCGTGATCTGCGCGTGGCTGCCGGGCGCGATCACCCGCGCCTCATAGCTGCCGCCACCCGGCGCCGAGCACACCGCAAGCGTCAGCCCGGTCGTCGCCGTCACCGTCCATTCGGCCCCGGCCGGGACATAGACGGCGGCCGGCGGTCCGTCGAACGGCGACATCCGTTCGCCCTGCTCGCCGAGGTCCTTGCCGCCCACCGCGACCTTGCCCTTGCCCGCAACGAACACCAGGCAGACCTCGCGGTCGTCCTTGCCGCCCTGGACGAAATCGGACGCCTCCAGCTCCCACAAATCGAAGCCGACATAGCGCCAGCCGGCCGAAGCCGGCGTGATGTGGTGGCGGCGCTCGTCGTCGCCGCGCTCGGGGCGGAGCCTGAGGTCAGCCATTGGGAAAGCCCTGCGTCTCGACGGTGTAGCCGGCGGCGGTCATCACCCGCATCAGCTCCTTGTGGCCGACCTGCGCCATCCTGAGCGGCGGATTCTTCCTGGGGTCCTGCTCGGCCTCGACCACGAACCAGCCTTCATAGCCATAGTCGGCGAAGCGCTTGACGATGGCGCCGAAATCGAGCGAGCCGTCGCCCGGCACGGTGAAGGCGCCGAGCGCCACCGCATCGAGGAAGCTTTGCTTCGTCCGGTCGAGCCCGTCGATCACCGGACGGCGGATGTCCTTGACGTGCACGTGGTTGATGCGGGCGTGGTGGTGGTCGATGGCGCGCAGCACGTCGCCGCCGGCGAACGCCAGGTGCCCCGCATCGAGCAGCAGCGGAATGCCGGTCCCGGAATACCTCATGAAGGCGTCGAGCTCGGGCTCGGTTTCCACGACCGCCGCCATGTGGTGGTGATAGCTCAGCGGCATGCCTTGCTCGGCGGCCCACTCGCCGAATGCGGTGACCTTTTTGGCGTAGGCCTTCATCTCGTCGTCGGAAAGCTTGGGTTTGGTCGCGAGCGGCTTGCTCCGGTCGCCCTGGATCGAGCGGCCGACTTCACCATAGACGATGCAGGGGGCATTGACCGCCTTGAACAGCTCGATCATCGGCGCGATCCGCGCCTTGTTGGCGCTCAGGTCCTCGTTGACCAGCGTGCCCGAGAACCAGCCGCCGCACAGCGTCACGTCGGCCTTCCTGAGGATCGGCAGCATGACCCTGGGGTCGTCCGGGAAGCGGCGGCCCTTCTCCATGCCGGTGAACCCGGCCGAGCGCGATTGCCTGAGGCACTCCTCGAGCGACACGTCGTCGCTCAGCTCCACCAGATCGTCGTTCCACCAGGCGATGGGCGACATGCCCAGTTTGGCTTTCATAGATTCATCCTGCTCATCGGTTAAGGCCCCCTCACCCGGTCCTTCGGACCGACCTCTCCCCCAAGGGAGAGGTGGTAATGGGGCGCGATCCTACCTTTGCTCCAGCTCTCCCTCGGGGGGAGAGGTCGGCGCGCAGCGCCGGGTGAGGGGGCCTTCCTCTACAGCCGCTGCCCCTTCACTGCGTCCTCATAGTCCTTGCGTGCCGCGTTCACCTGCGCCCGCGGGCTCACTTGCGGCACCGCCACGTCCCACCAGGCGCCGCCCGCTTCAGTGCTGATCAGCGGGTCGGTATCGATCACGATCACCGAGGTGCGGTCGTCCGTCTCGGCGGCCTTCAAATGCGCTTCGAGCTCGGCGATCGAGGCGGCCTTGCGGGCCACGGCGCCCATCGATTCCGCATGTTTGACGAAATCGATCTCGGGCATCACCTCGTGATAGGCGTCCTTCAGCAGGTTGTTGAAGTTGGCGCCGCCGGTCGCCATCTGCAGCCGGTTGATGCAGCCATAGCCGCGGTTGTCGAGCAGCACCACGGTCAGCTTCTTGCCCAGCATCACCGAGGTCGCGAGCTCGGAATTCATCATCATGTAGCTGCCGTCGCCCACCATCACGATGACGTCGCTTTCGGGCTTGGCGATCTTGACGCCCAGCCCGCCGGCGATCTCGTAGCCCATGGTCGAGTAGCCATATTCGAGATGGTAGCTGCCCGGCGCTCCGGCCGGCCAGAGCTTGTGGAGCTCGCCCGGCAGGCCGCCCGCGGCGCACACCAGCGTCACGTCGGAGCCGCGGGCGCGATGCACCGCGCCGATCACCTGCGCGTCCGAGGGCAGGGCGTTGGTCGGCGCCAGCACCGCCGCCGCGGCGCGCTTCCAGTCGCCGATGCGGCCCTTGACCATGGTCGCCCAGGCGCTCGGCGCCTGCCAGCCACTCAGATCGTAAGAGAGCTCGCGCAAGGCTTCGCGGGCGTCGGCCACCACGGGCGTCGCGCGGTGCTTGGTCGCGTCGAACGCCCGAACGTTGAGGCCGAAGAGCTGCATGTCGGGGTTGCGGAACAGCGCCCACGAGCCGGTGGTGAAGTCCTGGAGCCGCGTGCCTACGGCAAGCACGAGATCCGCCTCCTCGGCGCAGAGATTGGCGGCCGACGAGCCGGTGACGCCGATTGAACCGAGATTCCACTCATGCTCGTGCGGCAGCGACGATTTTCCCGCCTGCGTCTCGGCCACGGGGATGCGGTGCCGCGCCGCGAAATCCTTGAGCACATCGGCGGCGCCGGAATAGAGCACGCCGCCGCCGGCGATGATCATTGGCTTCTTGGCGGCCTTCAGCGCGCGGGTCAGCGCCCCGAGCTCGTCGATATCGGCGCGCGGCCGGCGCTGCACCCAGACGCGCTCCGCGAACATCGTCGCCGGATAGTCGAATGCCTCGGCCTGCACATCCTGGCAGAGTGCCAGGGTCACCGGGCCGCAATCGGCGGGATCGGTCAGCACCCCCATGGTGCGTTCGAGCGCGCTGATCAGCTGTTCGGGCCGTGCGATGCGGTCGAAATAGCGGCTCACCGGACGGAACACGTCGTTGGCGCTCACCGTGCCGTCGGCAAAGCTCTCGACCTGCTGCAGCACCGGATCGGGCGCGCGGTTGGCGAACACGTCGCCCGGCAGCAGCAGCAGCGGCAACCGGTTGACATGGGCGAGCGCGCAGGCGGTCACCATATTGGTCGCGCCGGGTCCGATCGACGATGTCACCGCCATCATGCGGCGGCGGAAGTTGGCCTTGGCATAGGCGATGGCCGCGTGCGCCATGCCCTGTTCATTGTGCGCGCGATAGGTCGGCAGCTCGCTCTGCACCTGGTACAGCGCCTCGCCGAACCCCGCGACATTGCCATGGCCGAAGATCGCAAACACACCGCCGAAGATCGGCACGGTCTTGTCGTCGACCACGGTCATCTGCCTGGTCAGGAATTTCGCCAGCGCCTGCGCCATGGTGAGGCGAATGGTGTTGGTCGTCATCGTATCCTCCTCACTCGCAGTCGGCGCACCTCCCCCCTTGCGGGGGAGGAAGCGAGATAGGACTTAGCCCTTGGCTAAGTCCGTCATCGAGCCAGAGGGGGGAAGCAGTCGGCATTGAGACTGCCTCGCCCCCCTCCTGAGCTCCGCTACGGACCTGGCGGCCCTAGCTGCGCTACCCTCCCCGCAACGGGGGAGGGTGATCTGACTGCACGTCCTGTTGTCACCGTCTCGTATATCAAGCCGCGGCCGTCTCGCCGAGGCTTTGCCACGTTTCTGTCAGCGACTCGAACCGTCGCGCCATCTCGCCCACCGCCTGTTCGTCGCTGACCCGGCCGGCAAGCCAGTTGCGCGCCGTCTCGCCGAAAATCGTGCGGCCGACCGCAAAGCCCTTCACCGTGCGGGCGCCGCGCGCGGCGGCAAAGCCTTGCTCCAGCACGTCCTGCGGCGCGTCGAGGCCGAGCAGCACGACGCCGCGGCAATAGGGGTCGTTGGTCTCGATCACGCGGTCGATCTCGGCCCAGGCGCGCGGCGAGGCCTGCGGCTCGAGCTTCCACCAGTCGGGCCTGAGCCCGGCGGCATAGAGCTCGCTCAGGGCCGTCGCTACCGTCGTGTCGTCCAGCGCGCCGTGCTTGCCGGCAATGATCTCGATCAGCAGCTCGCGGCCAATCCTGCGCGCCGCGTCATAAGCCTGGCGCAGCTTGTCGATCTGCTCGGCCTTCAGCTCCGCCGGATCGTCGGGCCGATAGAAGCACAGCACCTTGATGCAATGGTCCACCGGCCAGTCGACCAGCCGGCTGCCGAGGTCCTGGCTGAACTCGAAGCGCAGCGGCCGGCTGCCCGGCAGCTCGATCGGCTTGGCGATCCACAGATTGCCGGCATCGCCCGCATCGAACAGCGCGTCGCGGCCGTATTTGTCGTCGAGCAGCATGCCGTAGCCGGGTCGGCCGCGCGCCACTCTGGTCGCGGCCTGCACCGCCAGCCGTTTGAATGCCGCAATCTTCTCGGGCGTTGCGCCCGGCAGCTCCTCGAGCTGGGCGCGATGGTCGATGGCCAAGGCCATCAGTTGCGGGATCGCCTCGCGGCGCGTCGTCGCCCAATGCAGATGGTTGAGCGCTTCGTCCTTGCGCAGCGCCTTCTCCTTGCTGCCGTGCCTGAGGAAAAAGCTCATCTCGTCCCAGGTCGGGTATTCCGGCGCGCAGAGCAGCCGCGATACGGCGAAGGCGCCACAGGCATTGGCCCAGGTGGCCGAGGTAGAATGGGGTTCGCCCTTCAGCCAGCCCCGCAGGAAGCCCGACATGAAGGCGTCGCCGGCGCCCAGCACGTTGTAGATCTCGATGGGAAAGCCCTTGCCGACGATACCCTGCTCGAGGTCGGCAGGGATCGGGCCGTCATAGACGATGCAGCCCTTGGCGCCGCGCTTCAAGACGATCGTTGCCCCCGTGAGGGCGCGGATCGCCTTGAGCGCGGCGGGGAGGTCCGACGTGCCCGCCGCGATGGCAATCTCCTCTTCGGTGCCGACCACGAGGTCGACATCGGCAAGGATCGATTGATACATCGCGGTCACGCGGTCGGATTGCACGTAACGCTCGAAGCCGGCGGCGTGGCCGGCGAGGCCCCAGAGGTTGGGGCGGTAGTCGATGTCGAACACCACCTTGCCGCCATGCGCCTTGGCGAGACCGATTGCCTTCTTCTGCGCGGCGGCGGCGTTGGCGGTGGAAAAATGCGTTCCAGTCACGACCACGGCGCGGGCCGAGGCGATGAAGCTCTCCTCGACGTCGGCTTCGTCGAGCGCCATGTCGGCGCAGTCGGTGCGGTAAAAGATCATCGGCGAGCGGCCTTCGGCCTCGACGGCCAGCAGCACCAGGGCCGTCAGCCGGTCGGCGTCGGTGACGATGCCTTTGGTCTCGACGCCCTCGCGGACGAGCTGTTCCTTGATGAAGCCGCCCATCTGCTCGGCGCCGACGCGGGTCAGCAGCGCCGATTTGAGGCCGAGCCGCGCGGTGCCCACGGCGATGTTGGCGGGGCAGCCGCCGACCGATTTGGCGAAGCTGCCGATGTCCTCGAGGCGGGTGCCGATCTGCTGGCCGTAGAGGTCGACCGAGGCCCGTCCGATGGTGATGACATCGAGCGGGCGTCCGCCCGCGTCTTCGCGCATCGTTGCCACGTCAGCCTCCCTGATGCAGGCTACCGAAACACCGGTTCTGCGACACAGTCAACATGGAATTTTTGTTCCAATCGTGTTGCTCGCCGAAGTGGGATTCGTCGCGCAAAACACGTCCCCAAAGGGCCTATGTGTGACGTGAAAAAAATCAGCCGGAGTGATGCCGGCGCGCCTCGGCGACGCTCACCGTGAGCGCCATGGCGAAGGCCATGCTGGCCGAGAGCGAGCGGAAGCCGGCATGGTCCGCTTCCACCACCTCGAACCAGACGCTGCTCACCTCCGCCAGCGGCGAAAACGCCGAATCTGTAAGCGAAACAACGGGGACGCCGCGTGCCGCCATGGTCCGCGCCTGCCCCGCGCTCTCGGCCGCATAGGGCGAAAAGCTCACCGCGAACGCCGCATCGTTCGGCCCGGCGAGTGCCAGCACGTCGTCGTCGATGCCCGCCGCCGTTCCGACTGCGATGCATTTTACCCTAAGCTTTCCAAAGGCATAGGCCATATACGAGGTGATCGGATACGACCGCCTCTTGGCGATGAGGAAGATGGTCTGCGCCCTGGCGAAGATGTCCACCGCGCGCTCAAAGGCAGGCGGATCAATGGCTTGGCTCAGGGCATCGAGCGAGCGGTGCCCGGCCGTCACGAAGCCGTTGAGGATCGCCTGGCTTTCCGGCACCGAGGCGCTGTCCTGCTCGAGCCGCCTGAGCCGCTCCTCGTAGCTCGACGTGCGGGATTTCAGGCGGTCCTGGAAGATCTGCTGCAGGCTCGAAAAGCCTTCAAAACCAAAGCTTTGCGCGAAGCGGACCAGGGTGGAGGGCTGCACGCTCGCGGCGCTGGCGATGCTGGCGGCCGTGCGGAAGGCGATTTCGTCCGGGTTATCAAGGGCATAGACCGCGACCTGGGTCAGCCGCTTGGGCAGCGTCGTCTTGCGCTCGAGGATGGCGCTGCGCAGCTCGTCGAAATCCTTGGGCGCAACATAGGGCGTTTCGGACACGGACATAGGGCCTACCGAGCCGCAATTGCGCGCGCCGTCAAGGGGTGGTCTGCTGCCTTTGGGGGAGGAACCACATGGACTCGATCGGCGTCGGCCTCATCGGCACGGGATACATGGGCAAGTGCCACGCGCTGGCCTGGAACGCGGTGCACGCGGTGTTCGGCGACGGCCCGCGCGTGCGGCTCGAGCACCTGTGCGAAACGACCCCCGAGTTCGCCGCGCAACGCGCCGCCGAGTTCGGTTTTTCCCGCTCCGGCGCCGACTGGCGGGCGCTGGTCACCGACCCCAAAGTGGACGTGGTGTCGATCACCACGCCCAACGCCTTCCATGCCGCGATGGCGATCGGAGCGCTCGAAGCGGGCAAGCATGTCTGGTGCGAAAAGCCGATGGCGACCAACCTTGCCGATGCGCGCCGCATGGCGGATGCCGCCAAGGCATCGGGCAAGGTCGCGATTCTCGGCTACAACTACATCCAGAACCCCATGATCCGGCAGCTGGACGCACTGCTGAAGGCCGGCACCATCGGCACGGTCAACCACGTCCGCATCGAGATGGACGAGGACTTCATGGCTGATCCCGACGCGCCGTTCGGGCTCAAGAGCGAGAAGTCGTCCGGCCACGGCGCGCTCGACGATTTCGGCGTGCACGGCCTGTCGCTGATCACCACCCTTTGCGGCCCGATCGCCAGCGTGATCGCGCAACAGAGCAAGCCGTATGCGACGCG
>Ga0070661_100002925_pt1 | contig 11777 bp, 7 predicted proteins | sample KBSC43metaG_FD_64663 | JGI IMG/M metagenome (GOLD analysis project Ga0070661, IMG submission 64663) | Corn rhizosphere microbial communities from Kellogg Biological Station, Michigan, USA - KBS C4-3 metaG | ecosystem: Host-associated > Plants > Roots > Rhizosphere > Soil ...
AGCGTCCGTCACCGCCGCCGCCCCGGGCCGCGTCAACCTGATCGGCGAACACATCGATTACTGCGACGGTTTCGTGCTCCCGTTCGCGATCGACCGCTACATCGTCATCGCCGCCGCGCTCAACGGCACTCAGGAAGCGCGCGTCGCCAGCTCCCACAGCGCCACCCCCGCGGCCTTCCGCGTCGACCAGCCGCAGGCGAAAGGCGAGCCGGAGTGGGCGAACTACCTGCGCGGCGTGATCGCCGGCTTCCAGCAGCGCGGCCACCAGATCCCCGGCTTCGACGCCTACATCGTTTCGTCGGTCCCCGGCGGCGCCGGCTTGTCGTCTTCCGCCGCGCTCGAATGCGCCACCGCCACCCTGCTCGAAGGGCTGCTCGACACCGTGCTCGACACCAAGGAAAAGGCGCTGCTCAGCCAGAAGGCCGAGCACGACTTCGCCGGCGTGCCCTGCGGCATCATGGACCAGTTCGCCTCCGCCTTCGGCAAGACGAACCGCCTGGTGTTGATCGACTGCCAGAGCGGCGAACCCGAGCTCGTTCCCTTCGAAAACCCCGATCTCACCGTCATCATCGCCAACACGACGGTACACCACCAGCTTTCCGACGGTGGCTACGCCTCCCGCCGCAAGAACACCGAGGATGCTCTCGCCCTGATCGGCAAGGCTTCGTGGCGCGACGTCACCGCCGCCGATGTGGAAGCCGTATGGGACCAGCTCGGCGACCCGGTCAACCGCCGCGCCCGCCACGTGGTCGGCGAAATCGCCCGCACCAAGGCCGCGGCCGAGGCGCTCGCCCGCAACGACTTCGAGGCGCTCGGGCCGCTCATGGCCGCCAGCCACGACTCGCTGCGCGACGACTTCGAGGTGTCCTGCAAGGAGCTCGACGTGCTGGTCGACATCGCCCGCGGCATCGGCCGCGAGGGCGGCGTGATCGGCGCCCGCATGACGGGCGGTGGCTTCGGCGGCTCGACCGTCACCCTCTGCGAGTCCGACAAGGCGGAAGCCATCGCCGCCACTCTCGCCGCCCGTTACGAGGCGGAAACCGGCATCAAGGCGCAGATCTTCGCCTCCCGCCCGTCGGAAGGCGCGCACCTCGTGCACGTGGCCGGCTGAGAATTACCCGGTTTTTCAGATCCCCGCTTCCAGCAAGAAGGCGGAGCCAATTCGGCTCCGCCTTCTTCTTTCCTGAACACGGAAAACTCGGAACTTCCTCAATACTTCACCCCGCAGCCGTAAGGTTCGGTCCTGGCGGTTGCCACCGGCTGGCCGGCCAGCACCGCATCCAGCGCCTTGGCGACATAGTTTTCCGCCTTGTCGATGTCCTCGGGCTTCGTGCTTTTGATTGAATCGATCGCACCGTCGTAAACGAGCGTGCCTTCCTTGTTGATCACGAACAGGTGCGGCGTGACCTTCGCGCCGTAGGCCTTGCCAACCGCGCCATCGCCATCAAGCAGGTAGGCGGTCGCCTTACTCCCCAGCGCCGCCACCTTTTCCGCGGCGGTGGCCGCGTCGAGATGCCCCTGCTTGCCGGCGGCCGAGGAATTGACCGTCAGCCAGACCACGCCCTTGCCGGTGTAGCTTTCCTGGAGCTTCTGCATGTGGCCGCTGCCGTAGTGTTTTTTCACGAACGGGCATTCCGGGTTGTTCCATTCGAGAACCACGATCTTGCCTTTGAAGTCGGCCAGCGAGACGTCCTGACCCTTGACGTTCTTCGCCTTGAACGCCGGCGCGGGCTTGCCGAGCTCGGCGGCGTGGGCGGTCGCCAGAGCGAACAGCCCGGCGCATGCGGTGAATAGGAGTCGTTTCATATGGATGAATGCGGGTGTCCGGTAACGTGAAAAGGCCGGCTCATTTGTCCAACGGCTTTCACGGGCGATCACGGTTTTGCCGCCCACGCAACCCGCGCCGGGTGGGGCAGGCCGCCGCCGGCGAGGACGAGCTCCAATTCACCCGCCGTCCCCGTCAGATACTCGCTCTTCGGCGCCGTCGCGGTCCACTCCCCGTCTTGCCTGGAAAAGCGGACGACCGCCTCCGGATCGACCACCCGCGGGGTGACGGGGAACACCGCGGCGGCCGACAAATCCAGCCCGTCCGGAGCTTTCAGCGTGAGCGTGAGCCGGTCGCCCGCATCCCGCACGTCCAGCGCCAGCCCGTCAATCGTGCGCGGCAGCGCGGCGATCGCCCGCGCGACCTCCGCCATCTGCGGCGTGGCGGACGCTTCGCCCGGCTTCAATTCCAGCTTCAAGACGACCTCGCCCGGCACGCAGGCGTCGTCGGAGCACGTCAGCCATTCGACCTTCGCCTCGATCGAAACGGGCTGGTTCACCGCCGCATCGGCCGGCGGCGTCAGGGTGACCGGCAGCAGCACCTCCTCCAGATAGCCATAGCCGGGCAACTCGCCGGTCATGAAGCGCACCGGCACCGGCCAGCCGAGCGGCCCGGCCGACCAACCCGCCGGCAGTTTCCACGTCACCGCGGGGGCCATGCCGCCTTCGCCCGGATTGGTCCAATACGTGTGCCAGCGGGGATCCGCCTTCAGCCGGATCGCCGTTTCGACCGGGCGGGCCTGCTGGAACGTGGCCGAAGCGACCAGCAGCTCCGCCGAAGCGCGGCCCGAGCGCTCGGCCGCGTGCGCCGAGGCAGCCGCCACCAGCGCGGCCATCGTGAGAAGGAATTTCATGCGTCCGCACCATTCACGCGATGTGCGGATCCGCAAGCCGGCATCACCCCTCGCGGGCCTGCAAGGCGGTGATGGCGATGGTATAAACGATGTCCTCGACCAAGGCACCGCGCGACAGGTCGTTGACCGGCCGTTTCAAGCCCTGGAGCACGGGACCGATGCTGATGACCTTGGCGCTGCGCTGGACCGCCTTGTAGGTCGTGTTGCCGGTGTTGAGGTCCGGAAAAATGAACACGGTGGCGCGGCCCGCGAGCGGGCTATCCGGCGCCTTGGTCGCGGCGACGTCGGCGATCGCCGCGGCGTCGTATTGCAGCGGGCCGTCGAGCAGCAGGTCCGGCCGTTTCTCGTGGGCGATGCGGGTGGCGGCCCGAACCTTGTCGACGTCCGCGCCGCTGCCGGATTCGCCCGTCGAATAGCTGATCATGGCGACGCGGGCGGGAATCCCGAGGCCGGAGGCGGACTCGGCACTCTGGATGGCGATGTCGGCGAGCGTTTCCGCGTCGGGGTCCGGGTTCACCGCGCAGTCGCCGTAGACCAGCACCTGGTCGGGCAGACACATGTAGAAGATCGAGGAAACGACGCGGCAGCCGGGCTTCGTTTTGATGATCTGGAGCGCCGGCCGGATCGTGTTAGCGGAGGTGTGCAGCGCGCCGGAGACCAGCCCGTCGACCTCGCCGAGCGCGAGCATGACGGTGCCGAGCCAGACGTTGTCCTCCAGATACTCGGCGGCATCCTGGGCGGTCAGGCCCTTGTGCCGGCGCATTTCCACCAGCGGCTCGATGTAGCTGCCGCGCACCTCGGCCGGATCGATGATTTCCACAGCGTCGGGAAGCGCGACCTCCATGCCCTTGGCGACGCGCAGGATTTCCTCCCGGTTCCCCAGCAAAACGCAACGGGCGATGCCGCGGCGCGCGCACAACGCCGCGGCGCGGATGGTGCGCGGCTCGTTGCCCTCGGGCAGAACGATGCGTTTGTTCGCCTGCTTGGCGAGGTCCACGATGCGGTAGCAGAACGCGGCCGGCGACATGCGGGCCTCCACCGGCGCGGCCGCCTGCTGCGCCAGCCAATCGGCATCGACATGGGCGGCGACGAAGTCCATCGACTCGCGGATGCGCTCGATGTCGTCGACCGGCACTTCGGAGCTCATCCGGCTGAGATTCGTCGCGGTGTGCCAGCTGTTGGTGCCGACCTTGAGCACGGGCAGGCCGGTTTCCAGCGCCGGGCGGCAGAGTTCGAGGATGCCGGGCGGCAGGTCGATGTCGCCGGTGAGCACGATGCCCGCGAAGTTGGTCTTGTTCATGGCCGCCATCGCCGCGGCGACGAACACATCCGCGCGGTCGGACGGCGTGACCAGCAGGCTGCCCGGCCGGAACGCGCTGAGCATGTTCGGCACGGTGCGGGCGAGCAGGTTGAACTTCCGCACGCGGCGGGTGAGAATCTCCCCCTCATGGACGACGTCGGCGCCGAGGTGGCGGGCGATGTCGATGGTGCGCGGCGCGGAAAGGTCCGGCCGCTCGGGCACCGCGCCGATGATGGGGAAACCGGTGCGTGCCAGCAGCGGGCAATGTTCCAGCAGCTTCGCGCGGATGTCGTCCAGCGCCGTGCCGAAGGATTCCGGAGTCCGGTTGACGATGCAGCCGAGCATCTCGTCCTCCTTGAACCCGCCGAAGCCGCGGGCCGAAAGCTCCAGCCGCGTCTCGAAATCGGCCAGGTCGTCCGCCGTTTCGCCGTGCATCCTGCCCACGAGCACGACGTGCGCGCTGAGCGTGCGGGCGAGCGCGGCGTTGAGGTTGGCCGCGCTCGGCCAGTCCTGGGTGTGGACGATGCCCTCGACCACCGCGACATCGGCACCGGCGCAGGATTCATGGAACCGCTCGACCACGCGCTCCATCAGCTGATCCTCCTCGCCGTCGGAAATCAGGCGGGCGGCCTCCTCCTGCGGGATCGGCGTGGCGGGCTGGAGCTGGGTGGTGGAGCGGATGAAGTGCGTCGAACGCTCCGGCCCCTGGTCGTGCCCGAACAACTGGCCGATCGGCTTGAAGAACGCCACGCGCACGCCGAGCGAATCGAGCGCGCGGACGAGCCCCAGGGTCACGGTGGTAAGACCCACCCCGCTGCCGCTTGGGGCGAGAAACAAGGTGAAGGGTTCGGAACGGTTCATGACGATGGGGTGGTGGACGGTTCGAGAAAACGGGCGGCGGCGCGGGCGATGACGAGCTCTTCGTTGGTGGGCACGACGAGCGCCAGCAAACCGCTCTCCGGCGACGTGATGCGGCCGCCGCTATCGCGGCCGTGCCGGAGGTTCAGCGCCGGGTCGACCGCCGGGCGGAGGATCCGCAGATAGGAAAGCGTCTTCTCCCTGACCATCGCCGAGTTTTCGCCGATGCCGCCGGTGAAAACCAGCGCGTCGATCCGGTCCAGCCCGGCCGCCAGCGCGAGCAGCCCCTTGGCGAGGCGGTAGCAGAACACGTCGATGGCGAGGGTGGCCCGCTCATGTCCTTGCGCGGCGGCCTCGGCCAGCGTTCGCATGTCGTTGCTGAGCCCGGAGATCCCGAGCAAGCCGCTCTCGCGGTTGAGCATGGCCGTGATTTCCGCCAGCGATTTGCCGAGCGTGTTGGCGAGAAACTCGTGGAGGTTCGGGTCGATGTCGCCACTGCGGGTGCCCATCACGAGCCCCTCCAGCGGGGTGAAACCCATGGTGGTGTCCACGCTGCGACCGCCTTTGACGGCGCACGCGCTGCAGCCGTTGCCGAGATGGGCGGTGATGCATTGGAAGTCGGCTGGCTCTTTCCCGAGCAAACGCGCGGCCTCGGCCGAAACGAAGCGGTGGCTGGTGCCGTGGAACCCGTAGCGGCGGACCTTGTGTTTCTCATACAGCGCGTGCGGCAGCGCGTAGTGAAACGCCCGCGGCGGCATCGTCTGGTGGAAGGCGGTGTCGAACACCGCGACGTGCGGCAGATCGGGAAACCGTTCCCGCGCGGCCTCGATGCCCGCCAGGTTGGCGGGATTGTGCAGCGGCGCGAGCGGGACGCAGCCGCGGATGGCCGAAACCGTCGCGTCGTCGATGAGAACGCTGCCGGAAAACGCCTCGCCGCCGTGCACCACGCGGTGGCCGATCGCGCCGACGCGGAAGCCGGCGATCGCCTCCAGCACGGCCACCAGCGCCTCGGCGTGGCGGGCGCCGGGCAGCGGCCGGGATTCCTTCTCCCGGCCGGGCCGGGAAACGTGCAGCACCGCGCCCGGTGCGCCGAGCGCCTCGGCCAGCCCCTGCACCAGCACGTCCTCGCTGGCACCGTCGATCAAGGAGAACTTGAGCGACGAGCTGCCGATGTTGAGGACGAGCACGGCGGCAACGGTGGAGAAGGCGGACATTGCACCAAACATAGAAGCACCGGGGGAAAAAAGGAAAGCCGCGAGCGTGCCGGCGACGGTCCCATTGTGATCGGCTCGCCCGCCGCCACAAAGCATCCCGTCCCATTTTCCGTGCATGGAATGCGCGGCGGGGAACCGCGCCGCCCCGGCGGCGGGAAATGGCCGGATTCAATCGCCGAGCATGTCCTTCAGCCCGCCGAAGAAGCTTCCCAGCTCCTCGTCGCTGGCTTCCGCCCCGAGGATGTCGTCGTAGGTCGTGTGCAGCAGGTGCTCGTCGTCGATCTCGGTGATGAAGCTGCTCGACTGGCAGAACGTTCGTTCGCCGTATTTGTTCCGGTAGGCGCAGTAGGTCATCGTCAGCTGCTCCTGCGCGCGGGTGATGCCGACGTAGAGCAAGCGCCGCTCCTCGTCGCGCGTGCCTTCGACGATGCTGCGCTTGTGCGGGAGAATCCCCTCCTCCAGCCCGACCAGATAAACGATGGGGAATTCCAGCCCCTTCGACGCGTGCAGCGTGATCAGGGTCGCGCCCTGCTTTTTCTCCAGGTCGTCGTCCTCGCGGTCGGACGCCAGCGCGCTGGAATCGAGGAACGCTTGCAGGGTCTTGCCCTTGTCGGCGTGCTTGCGGAGCTGGTCGATCACGTCGTGCACGCCTTCCGAGCGCTGCTGCTTCTCGTTCTCGGTCTTGCACCCGCGTTCGAGCCACGGCAGGTAATCCATGCCCTCGAGCATCGATTTCAGCACGTCGCCCGGGTTTTCCATGGCGATCTCGATGCGGGCCTTCGCCCCGGCGATGCGGGCGACGAAGTCCTCGATCGCGTTCTTCGCCTTGGTGCCGAGCCCGGCGGTGAACTCCGGATCGCACAGCGCCTGCCACACGCTCTGGTGGTGCATGCGGCTCCAATCGGTCGCCATCACCGCGGTGGACTGGCCGATGCCGCGGTTCGGCGTGTTGAGGATGCGCAGCAGCGCGACGTCGGCGTCGGGCGAAGCGAGCACCTGACAGTAGGCAAGCACGTCGCGCACCTCCTTGCGGTCGTAGAAACTCTGCGCGCCGACCATGCGGTACGGGATCTTCCGTTCCCGCAGCGCCTCCTCCAGCTTGCGGCTCTGGCCGTTGGTGCGGAACAGGATGGCGAAATCCTCCCACGCGCGCTTCGAGGTCGCCTTGTCGGCCAGAATCTCCTCGGCGATGAACTCGGCCTCCTCGGCGTCGCCCGGCATCGCGACGATGCGGACCGGCGTGCCGCCGGCGCGGGTCGAGCGCAGGATCTTCTCGCGGCGGCCGAGGTTGTGTTTGATCAGGCTGTTCGCCGTGTGCAGCACGGCGTGGGTCGAGCGGTAATTTTCCTCCAGCCGGATGATCCGCGGGTCGGGGAAGAACCTCTCGAATTGCAGGATGTTCGCCACCTCCGCGCCGCGCCAGCCGTAGATCGACTGGTCGTCGTCGCCCACCACGCAGACGTGGTACGGCGGACCGACGAGCTGCTGGAGCAGCTGCATCTGCAAGGCGTTGGTGTCCTGGAACTCGTCCACCGTGACGCGTTTGAATTGCTCGCGGAACGCGTCGCGCACGTCGGCATGCTCGCGCAGCAGCTGCTCGGCGAGCACCAGCAGGTCGTCGAAATCGACCGCGTTCTGGGCGCGCAGCTCGTTCTGGTAGGCGCGGCCGAGGGCGGCGAAGAACTCGTTCTCCAGCTCGCCCGGGTCGATCCCCTTGTTTTTCGCCCGCGAAATCTCGGCCATCACGGCCTCCGGCTTGATCTTCTCGTCGGCGCCCGCCTTGCGGACGATGAGCTGTTTCATCAGCCCGATCTGGTCGCTGCCGGTGAAAATGGCGAAGTTCCGCTTATAGCCGAGTTTCTCGATCCCGCCGCGCAACAGCTTGACGCAGAGCGAGTGGAACGTGCTGACCGTCATCTCGTCGGCCGCCTTTTTCGACACCATGCCGCCGATTCGCTCGCGCATCTCGCTGGCCGCCTTGTTGGTGAAGGTCACCGCCAGGATGTTCTGCGGGCGGACGCCGCGCTCCAGCATGTGGGCGATCCGGCAGGTCACCGTGCGGGTTTTCCCGGTGCCGGCGCCGGCCAGAATCAGCACGGGGCCGTCCAGCGCCCCGACGGCTTCGCGTTGGGCGGGGTTGAGGGAGTCGAACGAGAATGCGGAAGCCATCGGAGGCCGAGAAATAGCGAGGCCGGACTTGGGATCAAGTCCGGCCTCTGGAATCAAGACGGGGCCTTGGCCCGGCTCAGTTGCGGCGCTGGTTGCCGAGCAGCAGCGAGACGTAATAGAGGAGCTGGGCGAGCGACCCGAGCGCCGCCACCACGTAGGTCATCGCCGCCCAGAACAACGCCTTTTCCGCCTTGCGGTGCTGCATCGAGGCGGCCAGCCCGCTGCGGTCGATCCAGGCCAGCGCTCTGCGGCTGGCGTCGAACTCGACCGGCAGGGTGACAATGGAGAACAGCGTGGTCACGGCGAACAGCGCCACCCACACCCACATCAGCGTGGGCGAACGGAACACGCTGAGACCCAGAATACCGGCGATCATCAGGTAGTTCAGCAGGTTGCTGGAGAGCTGGACCGCGGGCACCATCTTCGAGCGGAACGTCAGCCAAGCGTAGGCCTGCTGGTGCTGGACCGCGTGGCCGCACTCGTGGGCGGCCACCGCAGCGGCCGCGACCGAGGCCTCGTGATACACCGGCTCGCTGAGGTTCACCGTTTTCGAAACCGGATCGTAGTGGTCGGTGAGGTGGCCCGGCACGCTGACCACCCGCACGTCGGTGATCCCGTTCTGACGCAGCATCAGCTCCGCCACCTGCGCGCCGGTGATCGGCATCGGCTCCTGGCCGTATTCGCGGAAACGGTGTTTCATCATCCCGCTGACCAGCAGGCTCGCCAGCATCGAACCGCCGATGATCAGCCAGTAGGTCATCGAAATGCCCAGCGGGCCGTGGGAATGCCCGCCGTAATAGTACGCTTGGGCGAGAGTCAGAAATTCGGAAAACATGCCCGCAGCATACCCGCCCGGGCGATTCCCGCAACCCGCGGCCCGGTCGAATCCCCGGCGGATTTTCCACCGGGCCCTATAGGTCTTATCAGTCCGATAGGACCTATGGGTCCTATGATTGCCAACCCGGCACACATCCCTATCGTGATCGAGCCTTGATCGAAGTCCGATTCCACCGCGGCCTGTATCTCCCGGAAGCCGACCTCTGGCTCGATCCACGGGACCCGAAACCACGCGCCTTCGTTTCCCACGCCCACGCCGACCACTTCGCCCGCCACAGCTCGATCCTGTGCAGCGACGCCACCGCCACGCTGCTGCGCCGCCGTTTCCGCGTCGGCGAGGCGAACCTCGACCCGCTCGCCTTCCACGTCCCGCTCGTCCGCGACGGCTTCCGGTTCCGACTGCTGCCCGCCGGCCACATCACCGGCTCGGCCATGCTCCATGTCACGCGGCTGAAGGACAACGCCACGCTGCTCTATACCGGCGACTTCAAGACCCGTCGCGGGCGAACCGCCGAGCCGGTCTGTTTTCTCAACGCCGACACGCTGATCGTGGAAACCACCTTCGGGCTGCCCGAGTTCGCCTTTCCGCCCGCGCGGGAAATCGAAGCGTCGATCCTGCGCTTCGTCCACGACGCCTTCGCCGACGACGAAACGCCGGTGTTGTTCGGTTACGCGCTCGGCAAAGCCCAGGAGGCGTTCGCCCTGCTCCACGAGCACGGGATTCCCACGCTGCTGCACCCGGACGTCGCCGACATGAACGACGCCTGCCGCGAAGCCGGGGTCGAGCTGCCCGAGGCCGCCCGCTTCGAGGGCCACGCCCCGCCCGGCCACGTCGTCATCGCCCCGCCCGCCGCGACCCGCTCGAAGGCGCTGCGCGGCTTGAAGGCGATCCGCACCGCCATGCTCACCGGCTGGGCGCTGCAACCGCGCACGAAATACCGCTACCGCGTCGACGAGGTGATCGCGTTCTCCGACCACGCCGACCACCCGGGCCTGCTCGAATGCCTCCAGCGCGTCCGGCCGAAACGCGTGCTCACCGTGCATGGCTTCGCGAAGGAATTCGCCGCCGAACTCCGCGGCCGCCGGATCGACGCCTGGTGCGCGGCCGGCGGCGACCAGCTCGAACTCGCCCTCGCCGGCCCCGCCGCCGCGCGCGCCGCCGGCCCGGCGATGATCCCCCGCCAGCTGCGCCCGATCTGCCCGCTCGCCGATTTCACCGACGTCTGCCGCCTGATCGGCGAAACCGGCAGCCGCGTCGCGAAATCCGAGTTTCTCGGCCACTACCTGCGCGGGTTGGCGAGCGACGCCGACCGTTCGCTCGCCACCGCCTGGCTTCTCGGCAAGGCCCTGCCGGACGGACTCGCCCCTCTCAAGCCCGCGTCCCTGCGCCGCGCGTTGCTCGCCGTGCCCGGCGCCCGCGAAGCCCGCCGACGCGAACTCGCCCGCCACACGCCCGATCCGGCCCGCGCCGCCCGCTTGTTACTGCAGGAACTCCCGATCAAACCCGAGCCGCTCGACCTCGCCGGGCTCGACGCGTTTTTCCACGCCCTCGCCGCCGACACCCCGCTCGCCCGGCTCGACCGCATCGCCCGCCGTTTGGCGACCCTGCACCCCGCCGAGGGCGAAACGCTGCTCCGGCTGCTCAGCGGCGACCTCGGGCTCGGTCTGAGCGCCGAGCTGTTTCCATGAACCACCGTCCGCAACCCCGAGCTGAAGGCCGCCATCCTGCGCACCACACGTGAGGGGGCCGGCGTCGAACTCGCCGCGTGAAACCACATGCCGCGCTTCACTTATGCTCGGGCTCTCCCTCAGCCATCCTGACGGAGAGCCTTTTTGCAGAACTTCAAAGTGGAGGCACGCGGGGAATGAAGGTTCGAAATCAAAGAAGGACGTTACCCCGCGTTGCCTCACACGGCTTGTTGGGCATTAGAGTTTCCGGCGGCCCACTGCCCGGTCCGCAGCAATCTTTGGATCTCAAGACGAACCTTCAACTCGGATTCCCGTGGGCCATCGGGAAGCGTCTTCTCATGCCCGCACCTATCGCACTTCAGCTTGGTCCTGTCCCTTCCATACATCCCGTAGTCAGTCTGTGGAAATACCTGCATGTCACACTGCCTATCAGGGCAAAACGTGTGCAAATTGGTGATGTTGCCTCTCGAATCGTAGTCCCACCGCCAGCAAAATCCGTAAAGATCCACTTCTTGGAAGTCTCGCCAGTTTGGACCGAGAACAGGTCGCTTCTGAGTAACTGCTCGAATAGCGGCAATAAAGACCAGGATGAGAGATGCCGCCATAAGAACGATTCCCCAGCCGGGAACCGAGTGAGACGTAAAGAGCCAAGTCCAAACCGCCACAATGCCACTCCAAATCCACTTCAGGAACGGTGGAAGAAAATTCCGAGCCAGATAAAGGACACCAGCGACAATCAGTGCCGTTACTACCCCAACGATAATTTTTGTGGATGACTTCTCAACTGACGACATAAAATGAAAAAGGAAATTCTATTCGGTGCCGCTCAAGCGGCGATTGCAGACCTGATTGGACTGACGCCATTTGATTGGCGATGGTGAATAGTGGTTGGAATTGGCAGTGCAGTATTCGTAATGCTTTCGATTTTTCTGCCCAACAGTATTATTGAACAACAGGTTGTGGTTGCTTGGGTTCTGCAACCTGTTGAACTAAGCCGCTGCGCGGCAGGGGTGTTGGTTAAAAGTGGGTGGC
>Ga0070661_100002927_pt1 | contig 11769 bp, 10 predicted proteins | sample KBSC43metaG_FD_64663 | JGI IMG/M metagenome (GOLD analysis project Ga0070661, IMG submission 64663) | Corn rhizosphere microbial communities from Kellogg Biological Station, Michigan, USA - KBS C4-3 metaG | ecosystem: Host-associated > Plants > Roots > Rhizosphere > Soil ...
CGCCACCGGTGACGTGGACCATGCACGGAACCCGCAACAGCTTCCCTGCCGCGACGGCGATCAATCCACACGGACCCGAGAAGATGGCGTGCGTCACGTCGAAAGGCGCGCGGCGATGCTCAGCGCTGATCGCGGCGATGACGCGCAGATGGACCCGGCCATCGCCAACGTTGTGGATGGTGGCGCCGGCGAGCCGCCAGCTACCCGCCGCAGCCTCCTGCCGCAACGCGAAGACATGCACCTCGTGCGTGCGCGACAGCCGCTCGACCAGGGCCAGGAGCGCTGGTATCACGCGGATTTCCCCGCTGCGGTCCACACCGCCCGGCACGACCAGCGCGAGCTTCATGCCGCCCTCCGGCGCCAGTCATCGCACACCTGCGCATAAGCGTCGGCCCACAAGTGTCCGACCGCTTCGAAAGAAAGCGAGGCATCGAAATGCGCGCGCATTTGCTGCGGCGACGCGCGTTCGGTGGCCGCGAGAAACAGCTCGTCCGCCAGGCGCGCCGCGTCACCGCACGGCCACAAATGCCCGATGCGCCCGTTGCCCGTCAATGCGCGGAACGCGGGGATGTCCGTCAGCACTGGCGTGATCCCGCAAGCGAGCGCCTCCAGCGCGGCGTAACCGCTGCCCTCGGCGCGGCTGCCCGATATGAACAGGTCGGCCGCACGCAGCAAGGTTTCGATGCGCGCGTGCGGCACTTCGCCCAGAAGCTGCACGCGTCCGGCCAAACGCGCGTCATCGGCGATTCTCGCCCGCACCTCGGCCAGCATCGGCGCCGCGCCGAAGGCGCACCACAGTTGCAGACCCGGCAAGCGCGACACGGCGCACGCCACGCCGTCGAGCACCGTCAGGGGGTCCTTGCCGCGGGTCAGGCGTCCGACCCACAACACGCAAGGATTGCCGTGCAGGCCTGACTCGGCGCGCGCGCGGGTCCGGTCGCCGGGCGTGAAACGGCTGCTGGATTCGGGAATCGCGAAGAGTCGCGTGGAAGGACCGAACATTTTCGCGGCCACGAACGGCTGCGCTTGGTCGAGCGACGTGAAGGCAATGCCGGCTGCCCTCGCGAAACGTCGGCGGTGCCGCGCTCGCCGCCACCAGCGCGGCAGCCTGTCTGCGTGATCCTGGAACAGGACCGGCAATGCCGGTGACAAATGCCCGGCAACCGCGAAGGTTTCCGCCACGAAGCCGAGGCCATGCGCGTGCAGGACATCGGCACGGACGCCATCCAGCACATCCGCAAAACGACGGCCACGGCTTTCCACGGTCCGCGTTCCATCGACATCGACGAAGTGATAATCGACACCATTACGCGCCAGGCGCTCCGAATGCGATGCCGCCTGTAACACCGAAACCCGGATTCCGGCACTCGCTACCAACTCCGCAATGTCCGCCAGCGACGGCCAGCGTTCCAGCAACGCTTCGATGCCGAGACCTGCGGGCGCCGGCGGAAAGTTGAGCTGCGCGACGTGCGGGGCCGCCATCGCTACGCACCCGTGATTTGCGGCTTGCGCAGCTGCACGAAACGATTGGCGATGTTGAGTTCCCACGGGTGGTCGTAGCGCCGGAGGCGGTAACGCCATGACGCCATCGCGCTCATGCCGCGCTTGGCCCAATGCGGCGCGCGCTGATCCTGCACGGTGGGAAACCGGCAACGCAGCACCGTGACGAAGTCGTAGATGCGCCGGCGCAGTTTGTCGGTCAGCCACGGCGCATCGGCATGGCAGGCGTAGTCGACCCAGCGACGTTCGGTCCATTCGTCCGGCGTCGCGGGAAACATCACCGGTTCACCATGCACGTCGAGCAGGGGCGTGGATTTGCGCCTGCCGCGATCCTTTTCGTGTTTCGCGCTTTCGGGCAGCGGCGTATAGATGTACGTGATGATTTCCGACGCCGGGTTGATGCGCTTCAGTTCGCGGATGAACTCGAACGCCTGCTCGGTCTCCTCCTCGGTATCCACTGGTGGCGCCAGCATGAAGGAGAATTCGGGAATCACGCCGTGGCGGGCGCACACCTCGGCCACTGCCAGCGTTTGATCCGGCCTTGTGCCCTTGCGGATTTCCTTCAACATTGCACCGCTTGGCGATTCGGCGCCGATGTAGGCCATGCGCAACCGGCTCTTGCGCACCAGCTTCCAGGTGCTTTCGGAAAGCTTGAGCAATGCATCGGCGCGCGCAAAACACCACCACGGCATCTCGAAGCGCGCCATGATTTCGAGCAACGGGATCATGTCCTGCTCGCGATCGAAGAAATTGTGGTCGTAGAAGAGAATGGAATCGGCGCCGAGTCCGTACTTGAGATAATTCAGCTCGCGCTCCAGCCGCGCGGTCGGCGGCAAGGAGGTGGCGCCGCCGAACATCGCGGCCACGCCGCAGAAGGTGCAGCGGAAGCGGCAGCCGATCGACGCCTGGTGCACCGCCGTGCGGCGCCCGAGGAACGTGCCGGTCAAATATTTTTCGAGGTCGCCCAGCTTCCCGTACGGCAGCAGCGCGGGCGCGCTGTCGCCGTGATGGAATTTCCGGTTGGGGTTATGGACGATCTCGCCATCGCGACGCCACGACAGGCCATCGATCCGGGCCAGCGCCTCGTCGCCCCCGCCGCGACCCAGCGCCGACATCAGCTCGACCAGGCTTGCCTCGCCCTGCCCGCGTATCGCGTAATCCACATAGGGTGCGGCCAGCGTGGTGCCGGTGTAGAGCGTGGGGAAGTAACCGCCCCAGATGATCGGCATCGACGGATGATGCTCGCGGATCGCCTTCGACACCGCGATCGCTGGCGCCACCTGCGGGCCGCCCATGATGCCGATGCCGATGGCGTCGTAATGCCGTTGCCCGGCGGCCGCCAGCGTTGCATCAACCAGATCCCGATCGATGTTGCCGTCCACGATTCGGCTATCGCCGAAGCGGTCCAGTGCCGCGGACAGGTTCAGCAGCGACAGCGGAAAGCGCGGACGCGTGGTGACGGTCGGATTGATCAGCAATGTGTTGGGCGTTCGTGTCATGGCCAAAAAAGCAGGCGATCAGGATGGATGGTGCAGCTCGAACACCAATGCCACCGGAACTTCCAGCGCCAGCGGATCGAAATGCGCGTTGGGGGAGATGTCGCCAGGATCAAGCATGGGCTCCAGCACCCGTGCAATTTCCAGCCGCAATGACGCGCAGGCCGCGTGCCAGTGGCTGTAGAAGTGTGGTGTGTGGCGCACGGCGTAGTGTCGGTCGCCGGATTTGAAGTCACGCTGCCAACCGAGCGCATGTCCGATCGGATGCACGTCACTGCACAGGATGGTGCCGCCGGGCCGCGTCACACGACGCAACTCTGCCAGCGCGGCTTGCAGGCGATCCAGATGACCGATCGTCAAGCCGCAGATCGCCAGGTCCGCCGAAGCATCCGGTACCGGCAGGCGCTCCAGGTTGCCCTGCATCAATTCGAGCGCACCATCGTGGCGGCATGTTCCCAGTTCCTTACCGGCACGTTCCAGCATCTCGACGGAAAGATCGATGCCCGTCACGCGCGCCGCGCCCCGATTCAGCGCATGCAGCATGTAGCGCCCACTGCCGCAACCCGCGTCGAGGACCGATTGCCCGTGCAAATCCGCCGGCATCAACGCCAGCATCGCGCGCTCTTCCGCGCACATCACCGGGTTGTGCGCGTGCGGCGGATAGCTGGTCGCCCACAAGGCGTAGGCGGCACGCGGCTCGAGCACTTCGAAGCGCGACATCAACGGCATCCTTCGGCGAAAGCGGGCTCGCGCGCCGACTGGCCCATGCGCGAGACGAACTCGAGTCCGGGTTCCATCTCTGCGAGTGCCGGATCGGCCAGCGCCTTTGCAAGCAGTTTGGGCTTTCCGTCCAGCATCACCGGCACGGTCTCCACACCCGTCGCCGCGAACCATTCGGCGAAGTCGGGATCGGCGATACGCGGCACGCCATCGCGCACCACGGCACGGATTCGACTGCGTTCGATCCCGACGACGCTGCGCGCGGCATCGCCACCGCGATCGGGGACGACCAGCAGGTCTGCGCGTGCGCCTGCCGCGAGATGGCCGCGCTGCGGCAATCGCAGCATGCGCGCAGCGTCGGCCGTCGCCAGCGCCAGCGTCTCGCGTGCGCCGAACACGCCCATTTCGGCGACCACGCGCAATTCCTCGAGCAGATCGCGCGCGCCGCTGAGCCGCGAGTCACTTCCCAGCATCAATCGTCCGACTGCCTGCAGGCGGCGCGGATCGAGTGTTCGCCCGAGCAGATTGCGATTGCTGGTTGGGCACCAAACCACCGCGGCGCCGGCTTCGATCACGCGATCGACGTCGCGCTCGCGCAGTCCGACGCCGTGCACCAGCACGCTGTTCGACGCGAGGCAGCCCATCGCATCCAGTTGCACCAGTTCCGCTTGCGCGGCGGCATCGGTGCCTTCCGCCAGATGAATCATCCACGGCCTATCGACCGGCGTGGCATCGAAACTCTGCCACACCGGCGGTCCGTAGGCGGGCCAGCCAAGCGCATAGGCCCAACCGTAATCGCGCAACAGCGCGACCGGAAAACCCACCGCGTCGAGCGCCGGATGCCACGGGTCGTGGTGGGCCACGCAGGTCGTGCCCGCGAGCAGGTTTTTCAGTGCGCCGTGTCGCAACCGCAACGTTTTCGGTACCGCCAGCGCGGCGACGACGGCGGGATTCCGGAAATGCGCCTTGAATGCCTCGATCCATGCATAGCTGTTCGGAAATGGCGCACCGGTCGGAAGCGGCGGGACCGCATTGAGGTGCAGGTGTTCGTGCGCGTTGATCAGGCCGGGCGCGATCACGTGATCGCGCAGATCGATGTGGTATGCGTGCCCCGGCAACGAAGCGCAGATCTTGCCGGCTGCGATCGCCACGGGCGCGCGCGATTCGCCATCGACGGTGATCGTCCGGGCGCCGCACAACGTGGTGTCGGCGATCGTCATCATCGCGACCGCGCGTTCATCACGATCAGGAAATGATCGCCCATGCCGCGCAGCAGCGGCACCGCACCCAGATGGTCATCGAGCCGACCCAGCCAATCGCACCAGCGCTGATGACGGTGGTAGTAATCCAGCAGATACGGCGGCGGCATGAACAGCCCGAGCGCGCGATAGCCGCACAGCGAGAAATGCTCGGCAAAGGTCCGATAGAACTCGCGCGGCAGGTAATAACGCGTCCAGATCGTGTGACGGTTCATGCCGACCGGCGTCACCCCGCGTGCGGCCCGAACCCATGCACGCCTGAAACGGCCGCGCAACGCATAGTGACCAATCTCCCAGGGACAGATCCGACCGATCACCGAACACACCAGCTTGCCGCCTGGCCGCAGCAGCCGCGCGCACTCGGCCGCCGCCGTGCCGAGATCGGGCACGCAGTTCAGCGGTCCCAAATCCGAATAGATGCCATCGAACTCGCCTTCGATCCGGTCGAGTTGCTGGATTCCGATGTGCCTGGCATCGATCCGGGCGTGCGTGGCGGCGAGTGAGGCGAGCTCCCGCGTGCGCTCCACCATCCGCGGCGACCAGTCGGTGGCGGTGACGCGGTAGCCGCATCGCGCGAACTCGGCCGCGTCGATGCCGGTACCGCACCCGAGATCCAGCAACCGCGAACCCGGAGGAAGCTCGTCGCGCACGGCGTCCCACATCGCCCGCCGCATGCGCTGGATCAGGACGTTGTTGCCGCGTGGGCCATCGTAATCGACAGCCACGCTGTCGAAAGCCCGGCGCGTGTCGAGGAGCTGCGATTCGATCGCGGGCGTTCGTTCAAGCATGGTGCGCGGCGTCACGAGATCCCGGAATGCATGGCAGATACGTGATATGGGTGTCGTCACGATGTACTTTGGTTTAATACCGCCATCGCCTGCTGCTGCAAACCGAAGCTCATGTGCTGCGAACACTTCCGGACCCGCCGATTGCCGGTATGCGCGGTCACTCGATCCCGGCTTGACACGATTACCGAAGCGGCAGTGGAATCTGTCCACGATTGACGAGGGCGGCAGTCATGCGTTCGACTGCATCCAGTGAAGGCATCCGGTACTCCGGCTGTAATCCGGGGCTCATTTTTCCGGTCGTGATGATTGGATCCACGGCTGGCGGGGATCAGGGCCGATCGAAAATGCCGACAGCGCTTCATGGCGAGTCGCTTGCGCGTTGGGTGCACCACGACTGGCTTGGTGGTCATCGATTGCCGGAGCGTCCGTCACATGACGCATGACGGTGACAATCCGACCCGGCAGCGTCAACGCGCCTACAACGAATATGGGCGGGGAAGCGCATCCTGCAGTCATCGAAATCATCCCGTTCGCGGCGCACGGTTTGGCTCCGCCCGGGCCTTTGCCGCCACGACCATCGCCATCTGCTCGCTCGCCCCGGTTCACGCCTGCGCCGGGGATTTGACTGGCACGGTGTCACTCGCCTCCCAGTTGGTGGACCGTGGTCTCGCGATCACACCAGCGACCCCGGCCCTGCAGAGTGGCATCGTCTGGACCACGCCATCCGGTTGGGCGCTGGGCTTGTCCGGCGGGGTCGACCTGCGGTCGCCAAGTCACGTCGCCGAAAGCGTGGCCCGGGTAGCGCGTGCATGGACCCTTTCCGGGAATTGGCGAATGCAGGTCGACATGGTCTATTACCACTACGCCGGCCGGCTCCATGCCAACGTTTACGAGCCCGGCGTTTACTGGGTGTACCGTGACGTCCTGACCTTCGGTCTATCGGGCGTCTATATCGCCAGTGCGGATGAGCACCGGCTACACCCAGCCGCCGATCTGAATTTTCACTGGCCGCTGGCCGGGGGCTTGTTCATTTCCGGTGGGTTCGGTATTGCGCGTTATGCCGTGTCTTACGGGTACCCATCCAGCGAGCGTTATCACGTGGGCTATTACCGTTACGGCGAAGCCGGATTGCTTTGGAGCCATGGCGCGTGGCAGGTCGAGCTCGATCGCGTCGCCATCGATACGGGTTCGAGCAGGTACCTGCGCCGCTTCGCCGCCTCGCCATGGCTGCTGACCCTTTCCCGATCCTTCTGACGTCATCTCCGAATCCGCAAGGCCTGACAGGCAACCTTCACGCACTGAACCGGCACCCACTCCGCAGACCGGTCATTCCCGCGCAGCGATGAATGAATCCACAAGCGATGTCGATTCCCGCGATCGCATACTGCTCCAGCGCATGGCGGCGGGCGATCGTGCGGCGCTGGAGACGCTTTATCGCGCCTACCACGGCGTGCTTTGCCGCTTCCTGTCGCGCCTGACACGGCGCGCCGACCTGATCGAGGAGATCGCCAACGATTGCTTCTGGATCGCGTGGCGCAAGGCGGGCAGCTTCCACGGCGACTCGCGTGTTTCGACCTGGATCATGGGCATCGCCTACCGCTGCGGGTTGAAGGCGCTGCGGCAACGCGGCGATGAACCCGTGGACGATTACGCGTTGCACGAGGGACGCGGTCCGTCCCATGACCCGGACGAGGATCGCGAGTTGCGTGACTGGCTGGGTGAGGGACTCAAGCATCTGTCCGCGGATCAGCGGATCGTGGTCGAGCTGGTTTACGGCGTCGGCAACAGCCTGGAAGAGGTTGCGGCCATCATGCAGGCCCCCGTCGGCACCGTGAAGGCGCGCCTGTTCCACGCGCGCATCAAGTTGCGCAACGTGCTTCCGATCCTGGCAGGCGATCCGCCTGCGCAAAGAGAGAACAGGTCATGACGATTCAAACGAATACCGGAAAGGACTGCGCACGTGCCTGGGAAATCATGCCGTGGGTACTGCAGACCACTGCCGCCCCCGAGCAACGCGAATGGCTGATGCACCACCTTGCGCAGTGCGAAGCGTGCAGTGGGGAATTTGCCCAGCAGAGCCGGCTGCGCTGCGCCCTGTCGTTGCCGACGGATATCCCCGTCGACGCGGAGCGCGGGTTGAAACGTTTGCTGGAACGCCTCGACGCACCCGAGCCGTATGCGACGCCGGTTCGACGCTGGTCATCGGGCAACCGGTTGACGCGGGCGCTGGCCGCCGCGGTGGTGCTGCAGGCGATCGGAATCGGCGCCCTCGGCGTACGGCTGTGGTCGGATCAAGCACCGCGTTACCGAACCCTCAGCCAGCCTGCCCTGCTCGAGCCGGCGGGCGCACTCCGGGTCGTGCCCGCCACCGGCATGAAACTGGCTGACTGGAACAAGTTGCTGCACGAGCTCGGATTGCGCGTGATCGACGGCCCCAACGGCGTGGGCGCCTATGCGGTCGTACCAATCGAGCCCGCTTCGTCTTCGGCGTCTGCCCTGCGGCGACTTCGCGCTGATCGCGACATCCGCCTGGCGGAGCCCGTCGACAACACGCCATGAAACCCGGCGCGCTTCTCGTCGCCGTCGCGTGCCTGGCGTGGGGCGTATTCGCGCAGGCGCAAACCGGCAATGCCGTGGCTTCGATGGACAGCCATCGCGACATCGTGCTGGCGGTCGCCAACCCGATCGATCCGCCCCCGACACACGCCGGCTCCAGTCTGATTGGTTATGCGCCATCCGGAAACTATGGCGCTGGCCAGCGCGCGGCGTCCACCCTTGCCGCCTTGCAACGGAATTACCGCTGGCGCCAGCTCGTGGGCTGGCCCATCAAGAGCCTGGACTTGTATTGCATCGTGTTGGAACCGCCTTCCGGTATCAGCCGGGACACGTTGCTCACGGCGCTCGGGCGCGACAGGCGGGTGCAGCTCGCGGAGCCGCTGCGGAATTTTTCGGTGTACTCCGGCCAGCAGGATACGCGAAAGTACAACGATCCTTACGTCGATCTCCAGCGCGGTTTCGTCGAGACGGCCGCCGCCCGCGCGCAAACTGCGACACAGGGTGCGGGCGTCGAGGTCGCCATCGTGGATACCGGTGCGGACGCGGCGCACCCGGACCTGAAAGGCCAGATCCGCGATGTGCACAACCTGGTGGATGACGACGCATCGGCATTCGATCGCGATCACCACGGCACCGAGGTCGCCGGCATCATCGGTGCGATTGCCGACAACCACATCGGCATCGTGGGGATGGCCCCCAAGGCCACGCTGAGCGTTTACAAGGCGTGCTGGTATCCACCCGATTCCGATGCCGGCGCGCACTGCAATTCCTTCACCCTTGCCAAGGCGCTGGCCGCCGTGATGGACACGAACGCCCGCATCGTGAACCTGAGCCTGGGTGGCCCGGCGGATCCGCTGCTGTCGCGATTGATGCAACGGGTGCTGGAGCATCATGTCGTGATCGCCGCGCTGCCGCCGGACGGCCACCTCGACGGATTCCCGGCCGACGTACCGGGCGTGATCGTCGTGAACTCGAGCGGAAGCGCGATGGACCCGCCAGGCGTCCTGAATGCCCCCGGCAACGACATCCTGACGACGCAGCCCGACGGCGGTTACGACTTCACTTCCGGTTCGTCCATGGCCGCCGCGCAGGTCAGCGGGATCGCTGCGCTGCTGATGTCGCTGGATCCGGCTCTGGACGGACGCGCGATCCACGATCTCCTGACACGCACCAGCACAGTCGCTGGCGGTGTGCTTCAGGTGAACGCCGCCGCGGCGGTGGCTGCGCTGCGGCGTGCGGCGCCATCGAACCATGACTAGTGCCGACGCCCCGATCGCGCCCGTCACGCCCGATTGGGCGCTGGACGAACAACGCGCAACCGATACGTCCATAAGTGCGCGGCAGCATGCCGCGGAAAATCCTCGTGACGTCTTTCATCCGAAGCCCGATGTCGCCGCCGAGACGCTGCCGCTTGGCGACGATGCGATCGACTGGGTGGGCATGCGAGGGATCGAGATGCCGATCCTGTTCGACGCCGGCGATGGCGAGCCGCAGCGCAATCACGCGAGGGTGGATGCCTTCGTGAACCTGATGAGTCCGGACCGGCGCGGCATCCACATGTCGCGCCTGTACCTGCTGGCGAACCAGCACCTCGGCGCACAACCCATCGACGCGGGAACGCTGGAATCGTTGCTGCGCGCGTTCCTGCGATCGCACCATGACCTGGCGGACCGCGCACGCATCGGCATCCGTTTCGAGCAGCTGGTGCGCAGGAAGGCTTTGCGCAGCAATCACCACGGCTGGCGTGCCTACCCGGTCGCCATCGATGCCGTCCTGATCCGCGATGCCTTCCACCTGGATCTCGGCACTCAGGTCGTGTATTCCTCGACCTGCCCCGCTTCCGCCGCGCTGTCGCGGCAACTCCTCCAGCAACAATTCGCGGCGGATTTCCGCGCAGGAAAACCGCTGAGTCATGCCGCCGTGTTTGAGTGGCTGGGCAGTGAACGCGGCATGCCCGCCACCCCGCATGCACAGCGCAGCATCGCGCACATACGCGTGCGCGTCGTCCACGCTGCATCGATCAATCTGGTTGCCTTGATCGATCGGATCGAGCGTTCGCTCCAGACCGCGGTGCAGACGGCCGTGAAACGCGAAGACGAGCAGGCTTTTGCGCAGGCCAACGCCGAGAATCCCATGTTCTGCGAGGACGCGGCCCGTCGCATCCGGCGCACGCTTGACGCCGACGATGACATCGCGGCATTCCACGTACGCGTCGAACACCAGGAAAGCCTGCATCCGCACGACGCCGTCGCGCAGGTCAGCCGTAACTTCCCGGGTTCAGCACATGGCTTCCTCTGAGCGAACGATGCAAAACGGTGGCGCGCGCACTGCCGTGGCATTGCTCATGTTGTTGGCCGTGGCGGGCAGCCTTTTGGTCATTCGGCATGCCGCTGCGCAAGTGGCCCATCCCGCCACGGCCGCGAGCGCGCTGACCGAACAGGATTTCAGCCGCATGTTGCCGGCGATGACTGCGCAAGCCGCGACGAATGCAGACGACGGCAATCCACACGCCGACCCATTGCCGGCCAGTGCACTGACCACCCAGGACTTCAAGCGGATGTTGCCGCGCACCGACATGCGCAGCGACGCCGACGCTTACGCGCATCCGCATGCGCACGCCTTCATCGACAACGGTGCGGCCACGTCCTTCGACGGCGCGCCGATCGCGAAGAATCCGCTGGCGCCGGATGCGATCGCGATCGGCGCCAAATCCTGTGTCGCCTGCCACGCGCTGGAGAACGTGCAAGCGTCCCACTCGCTGCACGTACAGGCATTCCGTGCCGGCGCCGCCGGAACGGGTGCCGCGGCGGCGTGTGAATCCTGCCACGGCCCCGGTTCCGCACACGCCAAGGATCCGACCAAGCCGGGTTTGATCATCGCGTTCACCCACGACGCCAAGACGCCGATCGATGCACAGGCCGGCGTGTGCCTTGCCTGTCACAAGGGCGGCGCACGGCAGGACTGGATCGGTTCGGTGCACCAGCAACACGAACTTTCCTGCACCGATTGCCACAACCCGATGGCACGGCTCTCGCCAGAAGGCGTGCTGGCGAAGAACTCGATCAACCAAGTGTGTGCGACCTGCCATCAGGACATCCGCGACAAGTTCAACCGCCGCTCGCACATGCCGCTGCCGGAAGGACAGATGTCCTGTGTCGATTGCCACAATCCACACGGCACGTTGAGCGCGGACCTGATCAAGACCGATACGGTCAACGAGACCTGCTACACCTGCCACGCCGAAAAGCGCGGACCGTTCCTGTTCGAACACGCGCCGGTGCGCGAGAACTGCCTCACCTGCCACGACCCGCATGGTTCCAACCAGCAGGCGTTGCTCACGCTGCCGGTGCCGATGTTGTGCCAGCAGTGCCACACCATGACGGGTCACCCCAACGACCTGCTGACGAGGGCCGGACTCGCGACCGGGCCTGCACCGGACGAGCGGCTGAT
>Ga0070661_100002929_pt1 | contig 11767 bp, 7 predicted proteins | sample KBSC43metaG_FD_64663 | JGI IMG/M metagenome (GOLD analysis project Ga0070661, IMG submission 64663) | Corn rhizosphere microbial communities from Kellogg Biological Station, Michigan, USA - KBS C4-3 metaG | ecosystem: Host-associated > Plants > Roots > Rhizosphere > Soil ...
TCAGGGTACTGGAGTGTGAGGGTGCACCGACCGATGTCCTGCGTGTCGAGTATGATTCGCGCCGTGTGAGACCCGGGGCTGCTTTCGTTGCGATGCGGGGCGCCACAACCGACGGCAATCGGTATATTTACAAGGCCCTGGAACTCGGCGCGGCTGCTGTCGTCACGGATTCGCATGACGTGTACGAGGGGCTGCGACGTGAGCATCCGGAGCTTCCAGCGGCACTGGTGGAACACGGGCGGCGCGCGCTTGCTGAACTGAGCGCGGCAGTACTAGGGCATCCGGAGCGCCGACTTGTGGTGAGTGCGGTGACCGGTACGAACGGTAAAACCACCACTGCATTCCTGTTGGAACAGATACTGCGAGCTGCAGGGCGCAAGACGGTGTTGATGGGCACGGTGGAGACGCGCGTCGTTGGAGAGGTGCGCGAATCGCCGCATACCACCCCGGAATCGAGCGACATTCTGAAGATCTTCAGCGATGGATTGGCGGCCGGCGCGACTGAGGCTGTGATGGAGATGAGCTCGCATGCACTGGCCCAGGAACGGGTTTGGGGAATTCCTGTCGATGTGGCGATCTTCACGAATCTCACACAAGACCATCTTGATTACCATGGCACCATGGAGAACTATGCAGCCTCCAAGGCGAGGCTGTTCGAGGGGTTGGGAGCGCCCGCACCCAGGATTGCGGTGATCAATAGCGACGGTCCAGCCTCAAAGCAGATGGTTCTCGCGGCGAGGAATTCTGAAACTGTAATTCAATACGGCGTGAACACTACGCCTGAAGTCGAGTTTCGTGCACGCGACGTGGTGCTGCGCGCCGAGGGAACCTCGTTCCTTCTCGAGACTCCAATTGGAGTGTTTGATATCGAATCGAAGCTGGTGGGCAGTGTCAACGTGGAGAATCTGCTTGCGTCGATCGTAGCGGCGAACGGACGAGGCGTATCACTTGAGGATTGTGTCCGCATCGTCCCCGGATTGAGTCCGGTTTCAGGCCGTTTTGAGACGGTGGCGAACACGATGGGCATCACGGTCGTGGTCGATTATGCACACACCGACGATGCGCTACGGAACCTGATTTCTCTTGCGCGTGGCGTGACCCAAGGGCGCGTGATCACGTTATTCGGATGTGGCGGCGATCGCGATCGGACTAAGCGTCCTAAGATGGGACGGGCAGCCGGGGAGGGAAGCGATCTTGTAATTCTTACGAGCGATAATCCGCGCAGTGAAGAGCCGATGGCCATAATCGACGAGGCGCTTGTGGGTGTACGCACAACGCCGACGGAGTGCCGGGTAGAGCCGGATCGCGCTGGTGCAATCGAAATGGCCATCCGGGCTGCACGTCCGGGGGATATTGTTCTGATCGCGGGCAAAGGACATGAAAAGGTGCAGATCCTGCGCGACCGGGTTGTGCCTTTCGACGATGTGGCGGTAGCGAGTGTGGTCCTACGGGAGCTGGCGAGATGAAACTGATGCTGGGCCAAGCGGCCGAGTGGATGCACGCCGAGGGCGATGTCGCCGATTTTCTTGAAGTGACCGGCTATTCGATCGACTCGCGTTCGATCACATCCGGTGAACTCTTCTTCGCCGTGAAAGGCGAGCGACTTGATGGCCATGATTACGTCGAGTCGGCACTGGCAAATGGGGCTGTAGCTGCGGTGGTAAGCATGCGTTGGCTCGTTCCCGCGGGCGTTCCGGAGAACAAATTGCTGCGCGTGCCTGATCACGGCGGGGAAGGTGTTCTGCTCAGCTTGCAGCGTCTGGCACACGCCGCGCGGAAAAGCTGGGGCGGTCGAGTGATCGGCATTACGGGCTCGGCGGGCAAGACGACGACCAAAGAGGCAGTTGCGCAGGTGTTGGGCGTTAAATTTCGCGTACTGAAATCGCACGGTAACCTGAATAATGCATTCGGGGTGCCACTGCAGCTTTTGCGAATTGAGCCTGACCATCAGGTCGCAGTCATTGAGATGGGCATGAATCACGCCGGCGAGATTGCCGAGCTGGCAAAGATTGCAGAGCCGAACTGGGGTGTTGTGTCTAATGTCGCCCCAGTCCACCTGGAGCACTTCGCCGATGGCATTGAGGGAATTGCACGTGCGAAGTTTGAATTGATTCAAGCTCTGCCACCCGATGGACTCGCGGTTCTCAATTGCGATGATGAGCGGGTCGCCCGATTCGGAGAGAGCATAGGAGAGCGAGCCGTTTACTACGGGTTCGGTGATTGTGCGCAGGTGCGAGCCCGGCAGGTAATGGAGGCCGGGGCAGAATCCGTGGTGTTCACCGTTGAGGCGCAGGCACAGCGTGCAACGGTTCAGCTTCAGCTGATCGGCCGGCACAATGTACACAATGCGCTCGCTGCTATAGCTGTGGGCCTGCGTAGTGGGATGACGCTTGAGCAGTGCGCAGTCGCACTCGGCGGTTTGCGTGCCGGAGAAAAGCGCGGCGAGATTAAAGACTGGCGAGGGGCCAAGCTGATCAATGACAGCTACAACTCCAACCCACGTGCTCTGGATGGAATGGTCGATGCCCTGTTGGCCATGCCCGTTTCCGGCAGGCATATCGTAATCGCTGGAGAGATGCTGGAACTGGGCTCAGAAGGCGTAGCGTTGCACGAGGCATGTGGCCGTCGCATGGCCGAACGGGGGGTGGACTTCGTAGTCGGGGTCCGTGGTCTGGCGGAGCACCTGGTCCGAGCTGCTGTGGATGCCGGGACTCAGGCCATTTTCGTAGCGACGCCGGAGGAAGCCGGAGCGTGGGTAAGGGCAAACGTGAGAACTGGCGACACCGTGTTGTTCAAGGCGTCTCGTGGAGTGCGGCTGGAGGGCGCGTTCACTGTGCTCGACGCGGCGTAAGTCTGGGCAAATGTAAGTTCAATCGCGCGCGAGTTGTTGCTGCTAACCCGCCTCAGTGCGTTCGATCCATGAGGTACTGCGCAAGAGATTTTAGCGGCACAGCTGATTCGCCGAAGGGCTCAAGTGCGGCGAACGCATCGGCGATGAGCTGGGCGGCATCACGACGGGACTGCTCTATACCGAACACAGCGGGCCAGGTAGCTTTCACGCTTGCAGTATCCTTGCCAGCGGTCTTGCCGAGTTTTTCCGATGACTGCGTCATGTCCAGCACATCGTCGACGATCTGGAATGCCAGGCCGGCGTTTTTTCCAAACGTGCGCAGCCGATCGATAACATCACCTGCTCCAGCATGTCGACCGGCGGCGCCCACCGCATAGAGTCCACCCGAGACGATACTGGTTGTGATCAGGGCTCCTGTTTTGGCGCGGTGAATCGCCTCTACGAGTTCGACTGTGGGTTCTGTGCCCTCAGACTCGATATCCACAACCTGGCCACCGATCATGCCCGGGGCGATTCCGGTGTCCAGACTCCCGAACTGGCCGATGCCCGTACCGATCGCCATCGAGACTTCCTGAAGTACCTCGGCAACAGTTTCTCCGCGAATGGGCAATCGCGAGATGGTCTGAAAGGCGAGCGTCTGGAGCGCATCGCCGGCGAGTATCGCGATGGCTTCTCCGAAGACCACGTGGCAGGTGGGCTTGCCCCGGCGGAGGTCGTCATTGTCAAGCGCGGGCAGATCGTCGTGGATAAGCGAATACGTATGCAGCATTTCGATGGCGGCACCGAGATCGGCAATGCCATCTGGAAGCGCGCCGGTGTCGTAAATCATACGTGCTGCTTCCATACATAGAATCGGGCGTAACCGCTTTCCGCCTGCGAAGATGCTGTGACGCATCGCGCGATGTATGGAGTGGGGCAGAGTGTCCGCAGACGGCAGCAGGCGTTCCAGGGAGGCGTCGGTGAGCGTAACGCCGGATTGCAGCAGCGAACTTACGGGCGATTCCATTGACCTTGATGATAACTGAGCGTTTTGTAAAGCAATCAATTTTGGGACGGTCGAACATGCGATGCTAGAGAAGTGCAGATTTGAGCAAAAGGAGACGGATTACTTTGTCAGATATCAGCACGTTTGTGAAGGGATTTGGGAGATTCCAGAAGAAGTACTTCGCGACCGACGAGAGCGTTTTCGAGAGGCTACGCCAGGGGCAAAACCCGAGCACTCTCGTGATCTCCTGTTGTGATTCCCGCACTGATCCGGGCATGCTGATGGGCGCGAATCCAGGCGACATTTTCGTGGTCCGCAATGTGGCGAATCTCGTGCCCCCCTACAGCGATAGCCCAGAGATGCCGGGAATCCGCGCTGATATTGAGTTCGCCATTAAAGGTTTGAACGTCTCAAACATTATCATTCTTGGGCATTCCGGATGCGGTGGTATTCGGGCACTTATGGATGGGGAAGGAATCAACCAGAACCATTACGAGTTCATCGGAAGGTGGGTCACTATCGCGCGCGCCGCACGTGAGCGTGTCTTTCGGGAGTTGGCGACCGCGCCTGACGAGGTAAAGTCGCGGGCCTGCGAGCACTGGGCAATCGAACTGTCTCTCGGCAATCTTATGACGTTCCCCTGGATACGCGAGCGGGTAGAGGCGGCAACCCTAAAATTGCACGGATGGTACTTCGACATCGGCGCCGGAGAATTGCTCGCGTACTCACCGGATCGGATGGAGTTTTCGCCGCTAGTGCCGCGAACAGTGGACGATGTGGGCGCAGCTTAAGTGCGCAGGAGCCGCCTGCGATGCTGCAGCACCCCAACAATCACGACGGCACCTAGCGTCAGGATGTCACCTACGCTCTCGTCTGACATGCGTCGATACTCGATGTCGATCTTGTTGGTCCCGGCGGCCACTGGGAGCGCGATTCGGCCGTCGGCACGCCGCATGCGTTCAGTGTTCAGCCGGCCGTTCACCTCGATACTCCATGCGGGATAGTCGCGCAGGTTCAGGATGAGGTATTGCGGGCGACTTGTGATGACACTGAAGTGCTTCGGCGTGATGCCCGCCGTAGAAATCGGCGCCGGCGCCAAGACATCGCGAGCGAGCCAGTACGCTGGAGTATGACTCTCCAGTGAGTCGTTATCCGCAGTCTGCGGCGTGTACTCATCGGTGGGGTCAAACCCTTGACCGTGCTGGAAGGCATGCAGCCGCGCAGAGACGGTCTCATCCGGATCGCTGATTTGGTGAAACTGCTTGTATGTGATCCCAGTCAATGAGATCGCAATGATGCATACAAAAAGGGACACGGTCCACCTGTTTAGGCTTCTACGCGTGAGTGCCACTGCAGCGCAGAGCGCAAAGATGGGCACGATAACCGTTAGCAGTCTCCAGGGAAATTGCAGGAATGCGAGCTCGGGCGCGTGCTCCCAGATCGGTTCGCTGGGCGACGTCAGCAGAAATCCTGCAATTGCCAGCAACCAAAGCAGCGGCTGGATTGGAAGGGGGCGAGTATCGTCATCCCGCTCTCTGCGTTGGCGTTTCCAGCAATCCAGAATAAGTATTACGGAGGCGATAAGCAGTGCGACGGCAATCCACGATGCCGTACGCAGAACTGCGTCGTGCGCTCTCGAGTCCGGCGACGTGCCGGTGTGCTCAAACAAGAAGTTGTGATCGATGCGCATCTCCGCGATCACCGCCATCGACACTTGAATGAAGCGTTGCTCCCAGGCAGCCGGAACGAAGTAGAATCCGGCAAGTCCCACACCAAGCAGCGCCCCTGTCGCTGTTGGCAGCGCGAGTGTTCGAGCCCTTTGTAAGAACCGCGCGGATAGGCCGCTGTTCTCGTGCTCTGGACCCAGCATGCGAATTACGCAAATCATTCCAACCGCATAACAGCCGATCACCGCAGCGGGAACGTTGGTCAACCAGAGCAGAGCAACCACCACCGCGATCCGGCTCGCCTGCAGCCGTTCACGCAGCATCGCTGCCAACAGAAGCGGTATCCAAGCCGCAGCCAGCAACTCCGCGTATGCGGTGCGCTCGTATGCGGTGAACAGCATGTATGGATTTACCAGGTAGAGAATCGAAGCGGCGAGCGCAGCCCGGGAACTTGCGAACACGCGGGCGAGACGGTACATCGTGAACCCAGAAGCCGTCAGGCAGATCCAAGTGTAGACGATCGGCACAGCCGCCCAGGCAGACTCGACGCTGAGTCCTGGGATGTGTGTCAGCGTCAGCCCGACCAGAGCCCCGAGCACCCAGGACAGCGGCGGGTAAAAGACGAACCGTGGCTCGCCAGCATTGTAGGCAGGGCTGTAGGCCCACCGCGGATACAGGGTTCCGTGCCCAAACTGCCGTGCCGCCTCCAGCCAGTTCAGAAGATGGAAGTCAAAGTCGTGCCCGTACGATGGCCCATGGAGCACGAGCGGTAAAATCGCGATCGCGGCCGCGAGCGGAATGCCAAGCAGCCCAATGCGATCGACAGACGCCTTCATCGAGGCGTAAGAGTCAGGGTGTGAGTCGCCATGCCTGAAGGAATTCCGGTGTTGAACTGCAGTTGGTACGTGCGGCCCTGCAGCCAGTCTTCAAATTGATCCAGGAACCATGGACTCACCGGGTTTCCAGACTGACCGGTGACGATGTCCAACGTTGTCCGATCCGGGTTTCCCAGATCGGTCGTAAACCTCGCGGACGGCCCGAAGGAGTGTCCGGTCTGCTTTACGGTGGTCAAATCTCCGCTGTGCGCCTGCGGACCCGTTCCTGCCCGAACGCCCAGCAGCTTTGGAATCAGGCGATTCACAGAAAGGAACGGATGCCGTATTTCCAGCGGATACGCTTGACCCCATTGCCACTTCGCGAGATCCTTCGGCGCTTTGGCATCGCGCAGTCCTCGGAGAGTTACAGCTGCGAGGAAGTCATTCCAGTTGGCATAGCCCGGCGGCAACCAGCGAGCAGGAGTATGAGTGATCAGTTCCTCCTCCACGCTGTCCTTTTCGCCCCAGTTGTAGAACTGCCAAAGATTGCCAGTGCGAGCAACATCCGGCGGCAGGTCTTTGATCTTGGATAGATCCCCGCCCGCGACAAGCTGTTGTGAGAACTGGGGCAGGAATTTCGGAATTAACAGCATGGGCCAGAGGGCCTGGCGCGCTGAGCCGACGATCGCCGCAGCTGCCGAATCCGAATCCACGCTCCCGTTCCACTTGCGCAGCACATCAGCGGCGTCGCGCAGCGACTTCTCCTGCTTCAACTGCGCGTTTGCGTGGTCGATGGAATACACCAGGCGTTGGGCAATCACCTGATCGAGCTCCGAGAACACGTCGTTCTGAAGGGCCAGCATGTCATCGGGAGAAAGTGGATGCTCTGGCGCGAACGCGGCGGAAGGGCCCGGCGCCTGCACCTTCGCAACGCTCGACTGCAGTACCCGATAAATGCGCTCGGTCCGGTAAGGCGCCATCCAGTCCAGTGTGATGGGGTAGCGGTAGCCGTCGGGAGTAATGCGCGCATTTGCTGCTGCCAGATACCCATGTGGGGGATCGACGGTCTGAGGCAGCTGATCGTACGGAATATAACCCACCCACTCGTGCGTCGCGGCGTCCGCGGCCGCTGTGTCGATTGGCACCGGTGACAGCGGGGCAGGATTATCCATATCGCCACGCACGGGGATCCGCCCAACCGCGTGGAAGCCGATATGCCCCTGCGTGTCGGCATAGACCATGCTCTGCGGTGGTCCGCCAAACGCCGCGAAGGCATTTACCAGACTCACGCCATCGGCTGCGGCATTTACGGCGTAGAACGGCGAGACTACGTTTGACGCGTCATAAATCGTCCACCGGAGACTGATCGACCGCGTCTCACCTGGAAAGATGCTTGTGATAATCGGCGTATCCACATCCCCGTGATGTGTCAGTGGAACATCGAGGGTTACGCTGCCACTGCCGCGGACCTGGATGATCTCGCGCTGGTACCGCATCGCTCGCCAAGTTCCGTCGGACCCCTCGTACTCAGCTCCGCCCGCAGTACCGCGTGTTCGTTCGATGTAGAGGTCCTGCACGTCCGCGCCGAGGTTCGCAAATCCCCACGCGACCTGGTCGTTCCGCCCCTGAATGACGAAAGGCACTCCGGGCAGGGTAACGCCAGCGGAATGAAATTGAGACAGCAGAGCATTGTTTGCAGCGCGCAGGTCTGCCTCGTACCACAGGCTCGGGATGGAAAGTGCGAGATGCATATCGTTCGAGAGCAGGGGCTTGCCGGAATCGGTATGTGGGCCGGCGACCGCCCACGCGTTCGATCCCGCGACGCAAGCTGCACAAGGGGAGTGAAACAGCGCGAGTGTACGCTGGAGTACGGCTAGGGTTGCCGGGTTCGTCGCGCCCCTTTCCCCAGTGTTCTCGCCTGTCTGCGAGTCATCCAGCGGAATCTCTTTGAACTCGGGCATGGGCGCTGTTGCGTCGGGCAGGGGTTGAGTGGGCGGATGGTCGCGCCAGGAGCCTACAGGATAGAGATCCGCCATGAGCTCCGGTGAGAGGTGCTGCGAGATAGCTTCGCGATTTAGTTTGCCAGTAAAGCTCGTTGTGAGCTCTTGGTACATCGAGAGTTCCACCAGCAGACAGTCTCGCGGTGTCCAGGGGGCCGGCTCATATCCCAGCAAGCGGAATTCGATGGGCAGGTGGGACCGCTGCGAGGCAATCGCTGCATTCACACCACGGGAGTAGACCTGCAGCCAATGCTTCTGATCCTGCGGAAGCGCCAGCCACGCCCGATCTGCTACCGCGCGAAGCTGGAGCGTGCGTTGCAGCCGATCGTGATCCAGGAGCGCTCTGCCCTGGAGTGCGGCCAGTTCGCCGGCTGCATGACGCCTCAAAATGTCCATCTGCCAAAGCCGGTCCTGCGCAGTCACAAAACCCTGAGCCATAACCAGGTCGTCCATCGATGCCGCGCTGATATGCGGCACACCATGGGCGTCTCGTTGCACAGTTGCTGGCGCACTTAGACCATAGAGGACAAGCTGACCGTCAATTCTTGGCAGACTGTCCGTCATTGCCTGTCGATAGTGGTGCCGCGCCACGAAAAATCCGACGATCGCCGCGATTACCAGCACCAGCAGGATCAGGCCCGCTATTCGACTGCGTCGCTTCGGGGCGGGCCCATGGTCTTGTGTGGAGTCGGGGTGGACTTCGCCGTCTAGGACGGCGCGACGGCGAATGCGGAAGGGATTGCGGCGAAGAGATGTTGGATCATCCAGGCTCATGGGCTCTTTCGCAAGTCTAATCCAGCGCGGAATTCTCGTGAGTCGCGTCCCTACTGGGTGAGACCGCTTCTACTGCACGGGTGCGTGGCAGCGTGAACAAGACTGCAAACACTCCAAGGATAACGACCGGCAGCACGAGGATGCTGCCTTCGGGGCCGGTGGTGCCTCCCGAGATTGTCGCCCGTCCGATCGGGTGTGACGCGGTCAGTTGGCCCCGGATCATAGTGCCGCTGTTCCCGACGCCATAAAAGAAGGATTCCATCCAGTCCCACGCCGCGTGGAAGCCGATGGCCCACCAGAGCGAGCCGGTGCGCCATATGCTGACACAGAAGACCAGTGCTATCAGGCCAGCAGAAATTAGGCCCATAGACGACTCACCCGAGTTGGACCGGTGGACATAGCCGAACAGACACGAGGTCACCAAGGCGGCTGTCCAGAAGCCGACGGCGGTCGCATACCGAAGACCCATCTGGTGGCAAATTCCGCTAATCCCTCGGCAAAGCGTGAACTGAGGGTAGCCGCGGAACAGCAGCTCTTCGAACAGACCAACCAGCAGGAACCCGAAGAGCCAGGCTATGGCGTACCCAATGGCATTCCAGCCGGAGAGCTGCCAGCCGTCGAAAGTGAGCGCGCCGATGAGGTGTAAGCAGAGCACAAGCAGAGAAAGCAGCATGACTCCCCAGGCAGATCCCATGGCGAGCTGGCGGCCGAGCTGCTTGTCGTTCAGACCGTAGTCACGAAATCTGCGGCCCTCGATTCGTGCCATTAACCATGTGCTCGCCGAAACACAGGCCAGTGAACTCGCCTCCGCCATAATCACGTAGAGAGGAGTCATGGGCTGGCCGGGATTTTGGACACCGGGTGCTAGAGAGCGTATCAGCGGATGCAGCAGCATCCTGAGCAACATCCAGACCACCACGAAAAGCAGAAGTCCCCACCCAGCGCGCAGCCCTTCCGATCCGGCAAAGACGTCGTGCAAACCGAAGCTGGATCTACTGCTCGGCGGCGGTTCAGACGGTTGGTGCAAGCATGGCCTCTCGCAAGAGCTTACACGCAGGCTGCCGCCGTACGTAAGCGTGTGCGGGCGTAAAACTTGACACAGTACGGCAGGACATCGATGCTTAGAGATTCGCGGCATTCTCGCCAGGCGATGGCAGTACATCAGCCTATGCTGACTCCATTGGAGGTTCTCCCGCTTGAAGTGTGGTGTCTTCTATCACGATCATTGCTTTGATGGCGCGTGTTCAGCGTCAGTATTCACGCGGTTTCATCGCGAATGCGTCGGAACTGCGCAGGAGTTCTCTTATATCGGGCTGATGCACCGTGCCGGCTCGGTTTTCGACGAGTCCGCGTTCGCAGAGAGCGAAAATGCCATCGTCGATTTCAAGTACTTCGCATCACCCCGCGTCACCTGGTGGTTCGATCACCATCAGAGCGCTTTTCTTACGCCAGAGGATCACCAGGACTTCCTGAAGTGGGAGGCGAAAGCTGATGCTAACTCGAGTAAGGCCGTCGGTGGAAAGTTCTACGATCCTAACTACATCTCTTGTACCAGCCTTATCGCCGATGTAGCGCGGGAGCGATACGGCTTCAATACGAAGCCGCTTGAGGATCTCATCTACTGGGCAAACATTGTCGATGGAGCGAAGTATGAGAGTGCGGAATCAGCCGTTGAGATGGCCGCTCCGGCGATGAAGCTAATGATGGCCATAGAAAGCTCCGGCGAGGGATTTGTGCCGCGCGTGATCCCTTTGTTGACTGAGATGTCCCTGCAACAGGTGCTTGATCAACCGTTCGTCCAGAAGGAACTTGGACCGCTGATGGAGCGACATCTTGCCGGCATCGAACTACTTCGTGAGCGGACTGTGCTCGATCATGGCGTGGTCACCTTCGACATTACCGATCGGCTGACCGAGGGCTACAACAAGTTCATCCCCTACTACCTGCATCCTGCCGCTACGTACAACGTGGGCCTCAGCCGTTCCAGTTTCCGTACTAAGGTCGCCGTGGGCACCAATCCATGGACAAAGGTGCCCGTCGAGCATCTGGCCAATCTGGCGGCTATCTGCGAACGTTACGGCGGCGGGGGACACGCACGGGTTGGGGCCGTCAGCTTCCCACCTGATAACGAGGACGAGGCCCGCAAAGCTGCTGCGGAGATCACGGTAGAGTTGCGGGCACGCGCCTGAAGGTGACTAGAGCTTCAGCTTGGCGACGAACGGAAGTTTGCTGATGTCGTTGAATATGACCATGGCCGCGAACAGCACGATGCAGACAAACGCAACCTGATAAATGCGCTCTTTCACGGGCATGGGCAGATCGCGCCGGAACAGACTTTCCACGATCAGCAGGAAGATCATGCCGCCATCCAAAATCGGGAACGGCAGCAGGTTGAAGATACCCAAATTGATCGAAATCTGGGCAACTGTGCCCACCAGCGGAAGCCAACCAGGAGCTTGGGCGGCCTCATGCACTACCTGTCCGATTCCAATCGGGCCCGAAAGGCTCTTCACCGAGATATGGCGTTCGAACATCTTCCGCAGCACGTCGCCGATCAGCAGCGAGCTCTTTTTGTTGAATTTCCATGACTCCGCAAGCGCATTCCGGAATGAGAGCTGTTCCACCCGCACCGGCGACGGCATCGGCTTAAATCCAAGGTGATACGCTTGCGTTCC
>Ga0070661_100002957_pt1 | contig 11724 bp, 10 predicted proteins | sample KBSC43metaG_FD_64663 | JGI IMG/M metagenome (GOLD analysis project Ga0070661, IMG submission 64663) | Corn rhizosphere microbial communities from Kellogg Biological Station, Michigan, USA - KBS C4-3 metaG | ecosystem: Host-associated > Plants > Roots > Rhizosphere > Soil ...
AGCACGCGCTCGACTTGCGGGTGGCGGGCGATCACGCGCTCGAGCGCGTCGCTGCGGTCCATTCCCACCTCGTCCATGTGCGAAAGCCCGGTGACGAAAGGCGCGTGATGCATCATCACCAGCGTGCGCGCCTCGGGCCGCTGCGAAAGCGTGCGGTCGAGCCATCCAAGGCGCTCGTCGCACACGCTCCCGCGCGTGCGGCCCGGCACCACCGAATCGAGCGCGATCAACCGCAGCGGCAGCGTCTCGATCGCGTACTGGATGAATTCGCCGGTGGGCGGCAGGTACGGCTGGTCGGCGAATGCGAGCCGAAACTCATCGAGCCTGTCGTGGTTGCCGGGGATCACGTAGTACGGTGTCCGAAGGTCGGCGAGGATCTCGCGCAGGTGCGCATACGCGGCGCGCTCGCCCCTGTCGGCGAGATCTCCGGTGATCAGGACCACGTCCGGCTGCGGATCGAGCCGGCTGAGGTGCGCAATCGCCTCGCGCAGCATGCCTGCGGTGTCGACGCGACCATAGGCGCGCGCCCCCTTGGGCATGACGTGCAGATCGGATATTTGCGCGAGCAGCACTACCTGACCCTGTCGCGCGAGCGACGATCGCGTCCGGTGGTGGTCACTTCAGCATCGCCCGCGTTTCGCCGACCATCTTCTCGAGCCCGGCGTTGGGAGCGACCTGGCCGCGCATCACCTCGTAGATGATGTCGCGTTGCATGCGCCAGATGCGAACGGTGTCGCCGGGGTAACCCTGCCAGGGCAGCGCCCGATCGACCTGCAGGGAGACCGTGCGGAAATTCGGATTCTTCTCGTAGAAGGGGCCGAGGAACTGCGGGCCGGTCGCACGCTTGTTGAGCGGCAGATACCCGGTGATCTCGACGATGATCTTCTGCGCCTCGGGGCCGGTGATGAACTTGGCATATTCCCACGCAGCCTTTTGCTTCGCGGCGTCCTTCGTCGTCATGATGATCGCGCAACCGCCGGTCGGAATGCCGCCCTTCGCCTTGTCGTCGATCGGGAACACCGCGGTGCCGAGCGTGAAGCGCGAGCCGATGCCGTCGGTCATCAGGCGCATCCGCGCCGGGGTATCGAAGAACAGGCCCGTCTGTCCCGCGATGAACTGGGCACGCGACGCCTCGAAATCGAGCAAGGGCATCTTCCCTTCGGTGACGAAGCGGCGGAGGTCGCTCATCACTTTGCGGCCGATCGCGTTGTCGAAGGCGATCTTGCCGGAGTCGTCGAGCATGCGGCCGCCTTCCTGGTCGATGATGGCCTGGAAGAGCCACGTGTCAGGCCAGACGTGCGTGTCGTAGCTCATTCCCGCGACGCCCGGCGAGCTTGCTGCGATCTTCGCCGCTAGCGCGATCACGCCGTCGAACGTATCCGGCATCTTCGCCGGGTCGCCACCAGCCTTCTTCACGAGATCGGCGTTGTAGTAAAGAATCGGCAGCGACGCGTTCACGGCGAGCCCGTATTGCTTGCCGTTCACCTGCCCGAGCTTGATCACCGAGTCGCTGTAGTTCTCGCTGCGCCACGCGGCTGGCTCGGCCGCGAGCTTCGGACCGAGGTCGACGATCTGCCCGCGCTTTTCCAGCGTAGACGACAGCTCGGCGAGGAGATGGAAGCCCGGGAAGTAGACGTCCGGCAGCTGGTTCGCCACCGCGGCGCGCAGCATCGCCTGGTGCCCTTCGTCGTAGTCCTTCGCCGGCGCCCGGAACTTGATCTCCACGTCCGGGTGCGTTTTCATGAACGCTTCCGCGATCGGCTCGTGGTACTTCGCAAAGCCCGGCTGCGCATACAGGACGTCGAGCGTCACCTTTTGCGCGCTCGCCGGCGCCGCACAGCCCAGCGCGAACGCCGCCGCGGCGGCTGCCGCGACCCGATTCCACAGTGGCTTCATGACCTCCTCCTCAGGCTTGTCGTCACGCTCGCCTCGGCCATCGCCCGCGCGTGACACGCAAATCGAAAGGTTCCGGGGGTGCCCGCAGCGTCGCGAGTTGCCGGGAAGTGATTTTATTCAACCTGTAAAACAAATGTACAGCAGCTGATCCAAAAGTGGAAGCCGCGGCCGAACGCCGGCCGTCCTGGCGATGCGCTGCCCGGATGCCGCGGCCCGACGTGCAGTTCGTCCCGATTCCCGGCGGACTCACGCGCAGCTGCGAGGCGTGGGTCATAATGCTCGTGCACACGAAGGAGAACGCCAATGATCGAGCTTGTGATCGACCAGCGCACGCGCGACCTGGGCGGAGGGTTCGAGGTCGGACGCGTGCTTCCGTTCGCGAAGCGCCGCATGGTCGGGCCGTTCGTATTCTTCGACCACTTCGGCCCGGTCGATTTTCCGCCGGGCATCCCGCGCTCGATCGACGTGCGCCCGCATCCGCACATCGGCCTGTCCACCGTCTCCTACCTGTTCGAAGGCGAGATCATGCATCGCGACAGCGTCGGCTCGGAGCAGGCGATCCGCCCCGGCGAGGTCAACTGGATGACGGCAGGCCGCGGCATCACGCATTCCGAGCGTTTCGAGCGCGCGCGTGCCGAGGGCGGGACGATGCACGGCATCCAGGCCTGGGTGGGCCTGCCCGTCGCCGACGAGGAAACCGAGCCATCGTTCGCTCACTACGGCAGCGACGACCTGCCGACCTATGAAAGCGGCGGCCTGTGGGCGCGACTGGTCGCCGGCGAAGCGTTCGGCGCGCGCGCCGGCGTGAAGACGTATTCGCCGATGTTCTACGTGCACTGGCGGCTCGCGGCCGGCACGACCGCGGAACTGCCGGCCGAGTATCCGGAGCGCGCGGCCTTTGTCGCGGCGGGCCGTGTCGAAACGGACGGCCAGATGCTGGAGGCCGGGCGCATGGCGATCTTCGCGCCCGGTTCGGCCGTCCGGTTCACGGCATCGACGAACGCGATCGTCATGCTGCTCGGCGGTGAGCCGATCGGCGAGCGCTTCATCGACTGGAACTTCGTGTCGTCGTCCGCGGAGCGCATCGAGCAGGCCAAGGCCGACTGGCGCGCGGGGCGCATGAAGCTTCCCGATCTCGACGATCAGGAATTCATTCCGCTGCCCGGCGGACCTCCGCCGCCGCCGAGCCCGATGTAACTTCACGGTGTCGGAGGTGCAACCGCCGGTGTCGGAGGTGCAACTCGCGATTCGGTGAGTTGCACCTCCGACACCCAGGGGTTACACCTCCGACACGCGGGGTTATACCTCCGACACCGGTTTACTGCTTCTCCAGCGCGGGCGCCCACTTGCCGTCGCGCGCAAGGCTGTTCATGTGCAGCCGATGCTGGAACGCCTTCTGCGCCGCAGTCACTTTCGCGGTGTTGCCCGCCCACAGGTGCATCACCGGGTCCTGCAGCGCGCGGGCGAACGAAAACGACAGCACCCACGGCGCGCGGCCGCCCGCGGCGGCGTTGATCGCGTTCAGATTCGCGGTCGCTTCCTCGGGCGTCTGCCCGCCGGAGAGGAAGTTGATCGTCGGCACGCTTGCGGGCACCGTTCGCCGCAGCACCGCAAGCGTCGCCTTCGCAACGGCTTCCGCGGAGGCCTTTGCCTGACTCGCCTTCCCGGGCACGACCATGTTCGGCTTCAGCACGATCAGTTCGGTCGCGACGCGATGCCGATGGAGCGCACCGAACACGGCGTGCAGAACCGCCTCCGTCACCTCGGCGCAGCGCTCGAGCGTGTGGTCGCCGTCGATCAGCACTTCGGGCTCGACGATCGGAACGAGGCCCGCCGCCTGGCAGAGACCGGCGTAGCGCGCGAGAACCTCGGCGTTCGCCGCGATTCCGAGCGGCGTCGGATTGCGCGCGCCGATCGCGTACACCTCGCGCCACTTGGTGAAACGCGCGCCCTGCGCCTTGTAGCCCTGCAACCGGTCGGCGAGACCATCGAGCCCCTGCGTGATCAGGTCGCCGTCCGCGCCCGGCAGCGCGGTCGTTCCCTTGTCGACCTTGATGCCGGGCAGGATGCCCTGCTTGACCAGCACCTGCGGCAGCGGCGTGCCGTCACTCGCCTTCTGACCGAGCGTTTCCTCGAACAGGATGACGCCGCTCAAGTATTCCGCCGCGCCGGGCGTCGTGAGCAGCAGCGAGCGGTAGGCGCGGCGCGAATCTTCCGACGATTCGATGCCCACGGCCGTGAAGCGCTTGGTGATCGTGGGCGTGCTCTCGTCGGCGGCGAGGATTCCCTTGTGTGCCTCGACGATCTTCGCGACCGTCGCTTCGAGCTCGTTTCGTTCGGCCATCGTGCGATTCCTCCTGCGTGATGCGGGTCAGCGGGCGAGCGGCCCGCCCGCAAGCCACGCGGCGCCGTCGGCGTAAAGACGCTCGACCTCGGATCCCGTGAGCTGCGGCATGTCCCGCTTGATTGCGAAACCGTTCCGTGCCTGCGCGTAGGCAAGGTGACGGTACCCTTCCGGAAACTGCGCGAGCAGCGGGCGGTCGAGCTGCGGCACGGCAGCCGGATCGACCGGGTCGAGGCGATCCTTTTCGTAGATCGGCTGCCGCAGCATGATGCGCCACGCATCGCCGCGCTGCTCGAAGAAATCGTAGAACCGTCCGGTGCACACGACGTCGCAAGGCACGCCGTCGACATCGGCGCGCTGCGAGATCGTCATCTTCGTCTGGGCCAAGGCGCGCGCACCGGAGACGTCGATCGCCGAGCCGCCGAGAAAATGAAGTATCCGCACGCCGCGCTCGAATCCCGCGCGGCTCGCGGCGATGAACGCGTCCGCCGAGCCCTGGAACCACGTCGCCATCATCCGGCCTTCGGCATGCCAGACGGTACGGAAGCGTTCCCAGTCGCCGGCATCGCGCCACAGCGCCCAGTTCTCGATCACTTCGCGAATGCGCAGGCGGTCGAGCAGCGAGGCGTCCATCGTTCCCGTGTCCTTCTCCATGCCGTGTGCTGCAATCGCGAAGTTTACGCCCGCCGCAAGCATCGCCGTCGAAGTCCTTGCTGTCGCATGGGCGTATAACAGGGTTCGCAATCGGTCCCCGCCTTCTTCCGCCCTGCCCATCCGTTCTCCTTTCGTGACTGCCGGCCTGCCCGCCTTCGCTGCGCGAGCATTCGAGTCCACGCCGCTGGCGCGCGCGGGCTTCCGCAATTTCTACTTCGGATCGATCGGCGCCGCGCTGGGTTACACGATGCAGGCGACGATCGCCGCGTGGCTGATGGCGACGCTGACGACGTCCGCGCTGATGGTGGCGCTGGTGCAGAGCGCAAGCACCGCCCCCACGCTGCTGTTCGGCCTCTTTGCCGGCACGCTCGCCGACATCGTCGACCGGCGGCACGTCATCATGGTGACTCAGGCCGTGCTGTTCGCCGCGAGCCTGCTGCTCGGCGCGGCAGCGTTGCTGGGCATCATCGGCCCGTGGTCGTTGCTTCTCCTGACGTTCGCGGTCGGCGCCGGCTTCACGTTCTACCTGCCGGCACAGCAGGCGAGCATCAACGAAATGGTGTCTCGCGCCGAGCTCTCCCGCGCAGTCGCGCTCGGCGCGGTTGCGTTCAATGTCGCGCGCGCCGTGGGTCCCGCCATGGCGGGCGCGATCGCCGCCGCGATGAGGCCGGGGAGCGCGCTCGTCGTCGCCGCGTTCTGCTTCGTGCCGATGTTCCTCGTGATCCGCCGCACGCGCCCGCTCGAGGTCGCGCTGCCTGGCGTGCCCGAGCGGCTGCTTTCGGGCGTGATGGTGGGGCTGCGCTACGTTCGGCACTCGGCGCCGATGCGCGCGTACATCGTTCGCAACCTGATTTTCAGCGTCTGCGCGAGCGCGTTCTGGGCGCTGCTGCCGTTGATCGCGCGCGATCAGCTCGGACTCGGCGCCGGCGGATTCGGCCTGCTGTCGGCGAGCTTCGGCATCGGCGCCATCGTCGGCGCGATCTCGATTCCCGGCCAGCTCCATCGGCAACCGATGAACAGGGTCGTATCGTCCGCCGCACTGCTGTGGGCGGCGGCGACGCTCTGCGTCGCTTTGACCGTGCACACGGCGATCGCGCTCGTCGGCGCTGCCTGTGCCGGCGCGGCGTGGGTGTGCGTTTTTGCGACGCTGTCCGCCGGCACGCAGAGCAGCGCGCCCGCGTGGGTGCGCGCGCGCGCCGTCGCGATGAACATCGTCACGACGCAGGGATGTCTCGCCATCGGCAGCGCCGTCTGGGGCGCGCTCGCATCGGGTGTCGGCACGCGCTGGGCGCTCGGCGCTTCCGCGGTCGCGGTCGCCGTGCTGCAATGGCTCTACCGGCGCGTGCACGTCGAGATGGGCCAGGAAGCCGACGTCGTTCCGGGCGTGCGCCTGCCCGAGCTCGGCCTCGCGGCCGAGCCGCTGCCCGACGACGGCCCGGTGCTGATCCAGCTCGAATACCGGATCGACGCCGACAAGCGCGAGCAGTTCCTGAAGGCGATCGCGAAAGTGGGCCCCACCCGCCGGCGCAACGGCGCGACGAGCTGGCGCGTGTTCCGCGACGTCGGCGAAGAAGGCCGGTTCGTCGAGCGCTACGTGATCGAGTCGTGGGCCGAATACGTGCGGCTGCGCTCGCGGATGACGATGGCCGACAGCCATCTGCAGCAGCGCGTCGCCGAGTTGCAGCGCGCCGACGTGCCGATACGCGTTTCCCGCCTGATCGGCGTCACCGCGGAAGGCGGCGGCGTGCCGGAGCGCGCCGATAGCCGCGACGGTGATGCACGCCCGCGGTCGCCGTGAATCACCGGCCGCGGGCCGCGCGTAATGCCTTATCGTCGGGGCGGCGGCCGCCCGCGTTCGTTTCCGGAAAATGTCACCGGCTTCTCCACGCCGATCTCGAATCGCGCCGGGTCGAGCGAAGTCGAGTGCGTCGCGAGATAGACCTCGCGCAGGAACGAGGCGAGGCCGCCGATGACGGCCATCATCGCGAGCACGAACAGCGCGCCTTCCACCCAGCGCAGGTTGGCCGCGAAGAACTCGTCGGCGAACAGCACGGCGATCACCAGGCAGACGAGCAGCGCGGCCGCCGTGCAGAAGTTGATCGACCAGCTTGCGAACTTGCGCCGTCGCTCGAGATAGGCGAGCTCGGCGCGCGCCACGGCCCGGGCATTCTCGTCCATGTCGCGCCACGCCTGCTCGAGCCAGCGGCCGCGGTCGATGACGCGCGCAAGCCGGTTCGCCATGACGCCGAGCAGGCCCGCGATTCCGGTCAGCAGGAATACCGGCGCGATCGCGAGCTGGATCGCATGCGCAATTGCAGGCAGCGCCTCTCCGCTGAACATGGGCGTCATCCGCTGTCGAAACCGGCGAACGATAGCATCGGCGCGCCCGGTCTGCGCAGTGACCGCTCGCGCGTATAGTCGCGGCTTGCCCCATCCGTCCCATGGGAGATCGCCATGAATGTCTTCGGATTCGCCAGTGCCGTGACCCTCGCGCGCAGCATCGGGCAAATCGGGCGGCGTGCCAGCGTGCCGCTCGCGGCGATCGCCATTGCCGCTGTCGTTGCGGGCTGTGCGGCGCCTGCTGGCCCGCGCTCCGACGACCTCGTGTGCAACAGCGCGCAACAGTGCCGCGTGACCGTGCGCGTCGTTTGCAACCCGGGCTGCACTGCGTCGGTCGATCATCCGCGCGTAATGGCGCGCGGCAACGATATCGTCTGGATCGTCGCCAACAAGCCGGGACAGTCGTACGCGTTTCGGGCCCAGGACGGCGTGTTCTTCAAGACCGAAGCGGGCCGCAACGTGTTCCGCTGCCACCGCGAAGCGGCCGCCGAGCGCTATGCGTGCATGAACCGCAGGGATCCCGGTACGTACGAGTACGGCATCCGGCTCGACGGCTCGCCGCCGGTGCCGGTGCTCGACCCATGGGTCGTCAACTGAGCACCGCCGCGTGGCGCCGGGCGGCATCCGTCCGGCGTTGATCGGGCTGCCCGAAATTGCCGCGCTCGCGCTCGCGGCGCTCGCCGGATGGCTCGCGTGGGACGCGCTGCGCGCCCGCGAACGCGCGAACGACGCGATGCGCAGCGCCTGCCGGGCGCGCGGACTGTTCTTTCTCGACGACACGGTATCGCTTTCGTCGCTGCGACCGGTGCGCGACGAGGACGGCCGCATGCGCCTGCGCCGCATTTACCATTTCCAGTTCAGCGACACCGGTCACAACCGGCGCGACGGCACGATCACGTTCGTCGCCGACGCAGTGACCGACCTGCGGCTCGACGCCGGGCCGGACAGTGGAACTTGACCGGATGCCCGCTGACTCCCGGCACTTCGCCCGCGGACGGCCGTTGGCCTTGCCGGGAAACGGTGTGATGACAGGCAAAGGCTTGTCGAAGCGGCCTGCAGTCCCGATCTACCAAGCGACTAACGGAGAATACGATGAAGACTCTGTTGCCCTTCGCAATCGCGGCCGCCCTGCTTCTGCCTGCCGCCTCCTTCGCGGCCGACGCCCGCACCGAGTACTACGAGCGCAATGCGAGCGCCGACCTGGCCAAGTTCCGCGCGCTCGACGTCAACGGCCACAATGCGATAACGCGCGAGGAAACCCGCGGCGACATCGATTTCACGTCGCGCTTCGACGACATGGACGTCAATCGCGACGGCGTCGTGACGCTCGACGAGTTACGGGGAGACGTCGAGCGGCATTACGGCGTGAAGCTCGCGGGCAGCCAGTAGCGCAGAGAAGGCTGCGGGGTCGCGTCGCGCATCCGGCGGCATTGACGCACATCAAGGCGTCGCCGGCTGCGCACCTCTAACTTCGGCGGCTCTTCGCGGCCGTTTGCAAGCATCGCCGCGCCTGCCGGAGTCTCGATGCGCCTGCTGCTCGTCAATCCCCGCTATCCCGAAAGCTTCTGGAGCTTCAAATGGGCAGTCGAAGACATCCTGCCCGAGAAACGCGCCATCAACCCTCCCCTCGGCCTCGCGACGCTCGCGGCGCTTTGCCCGAAGGACTGGGACATCGAGATCGTCGACGAGAACGTCGAGTCGATTCCGCTCGCGCCGGCGGCTGACCTGATCGGTGTTTGCGGCATGGGCGTGCAGTTCGCGCGCCAGTCCGAGCTTCTCGGCTATTACCGTGCGCAAGGCTATCGCGTCGTCGCGGGCGGCAGCTTTGCGTCCCTTTGTCCCGAGCGCTACGAGGGGCTCGCCGACACCGTCGTCGCCGGCGAGGCCGAGTACACGTGGCCGCGGTTCTGTTCGGATTTCGCGGCCGGCAGCGCCGCCGCGCTCTATCGCGAGGCCGGTACCGTGGCGCTCGCCGATTCGCCGACGCCCCGCTTCGACCTGCTGAAGCTTTCGCTCTACTCGACGGCCACGATGCAATTCTCGCGCGGCTGCCCGTATCTGTGCGAGTTCTGCGACATCATCGTCATGTTCGGGCGCAAGCCGCGCACGAAGACGCTCGGCCAGATCGAGCGCGAGCTCGACGCGCTGCGCGCGCTCGGCGCCCGCAACGTATTCTTCGTCGACGACAACCTGATCGGCAATCGCGGCGTCGCCAAGGCGCTGCTGCGGGGACTGATCGACTACCAGGCGCGGCACGGCTATCGGTTCCGCTTCGGCACCGAGGCTTCCATCAATCTCGCGCAGGACGCCGAGCTGCTGCGGCTGATGCGCGAGGCCGGGTTCGGCTGGGTGTTCATCGGCATCGAATCGTCCGACCCGCAGACGCTCAAGGACACGCGCAAGACGCAGAACACGCAGCAGGACGTGCTGACGTCGATCCGCACGATCTACGCGCAGGGGATCGACGTGCTCGGCGGGTTCATCGTCGGCTTCGACAACGACACGCTCGAGAGCTTCGAGACGCAATACCGGTTCATCATGGACTCCGGCATCCAGGCCGCGATGGTCGGGCTGCTGACCGCGCTGCCGCGCACGCCGCTGTACGAGCGTCTCGAGCGCGAGGGCCGCCTGCGCAACGCGCTCGACCATGCCGACAACACGAAGGTTACGACCAACGTCGTGCCCAAGCGCATGCAATACGACGACCTGATCGCCGGCTACAAGCAGCTGTACCGGCGACTGCTGGCCGATCGCGCCATCGGGCTTCGCGTGCGCAACAAGATGCGGCACCTGGGCGACCCCGTCTACGACGGCGAGTATCCGGCGCCGCAGCGCGTCGCCATCGTCTGGCGGCTTCTCTCCAAGGGAATCGCACCGGGCGGCCCGCGCCGCCTTGCGCATTTCCTGGCGTCGCTGCCCTGGCTCGCGCCGCGCAAGCTGCCGCTCGCCATCGTCGACTGGATCTGCGCGCTTTCGATGCGTGACTACGTCGAGCGGCATTTCGAGCTGCTGCCCGCCCGCGCGCAATCGCGCATCGAGCGGCGCATCGCCGATTTGCGCAGCGTCGTCGCGCGGCACGTCGAAGCCGGCCGCGTCGGCCTCGGCGCACAGGCCGCGCGGATCAACGTCGCGCTGTCTTTCGACACGACGGCCGGCGGCCGCTTTTTCGCAACGCTGGCACGGCATCTCGATCGGCTGCTGCGCCAGCCGGGGGCAACGCTGCAGATCACCGTGGAGCGCCTGCGCTCGCATGAAACGGGTGAGCTCGAACGGCTGCTTGCCCGGCTCGCGCGGCACGGCGACCGCATTTCCGTGCGCTTGCACGCGTCGCTGCGGGAGCGCGTGGCCGTCGACTCGTCGCGCTTCAATGTGATGCTGCTGCCCGCTTCCTGACGCGCGCCGCCACGCGGCCGCTTCGGGCCGCAGTGCGAATCGCGCCGGCCGCGGGGTCGGCCGATGGGTTCGTTACACTTCGAACCCATGTCACTCGCCTTGCTGCTCGCGCTACCCTTCATCGGGAGCGCAGTCGCCGCGCTCATGCCCGCGAATGCGCGCAACGCGGAATCGACGTGGTCGGCGTTGGTCGCGCTGGTTGCGCTCGTCCTCGTCGCGCTCATGTTTCCGGAGGTACGCGACGGCGGCGTAATTCGCGAGGAGATCGCCTGGCTGCCTGACGCGGGGCTAGCGCTCGTCCTGCGCATCGACGGCTTCGCCTGGATGTTCGCGATGCTCGTCACCGGCATCGGGCTCCTGGTCGTGTTGTACGCGCGCTATTACATGTCGCCGGCGGACCCGGTCCCGCGCTTTTTCTCGTTCCTGCTCGCCTTCATGGGGTCGATGCTCGGCCTCGTCGTGGCCGGCAACATCATTCAGCTCGTGTTCTTCTGGGAGCTGACGAGCCTTCTGTCGTTCATGCTGATCGGCTATTGGCACCATCGGGCCGATGCCCGCCGCGGCGCCCGCATGGCGCTGATCGTCACCGGCGGCGGCGGCCTGTGCCTGCTCGCCGGAATGCTGCTCCTCGGCCGCATCGTCGGCAGCTACGACCTCGACGCCGTGCTGAAGGCCGGCGAAGCCGTGCGCGCCGATCCGCTCTACCCGGTCGCGCTGGGGCTCGTGCTGCTCGGCGCTTTTACGAAGAGCGCCCAGTTCCCGTTCCACTTCTGGCTGCCGCACGCGATGGCGGCGCCGACGCCGGTGTCCGCGTACCTGCATTCCGCGACGATGGTGAAAGCCGGGGTGTTCCTGCTCGCCCGCCTGTGGCCGGTGCTTGCGGGCACCGAGGCGTGGTTCTGGACCGTCACCGGCGTCGGTGTCATCACGCTGGTGATGGGCGCTTACACCGCGATGTTCCAGCGCGATCTCAAGGGCCTGCTCGCCTACTCGACGATCAGCCATCTCGGCCTGATCACGCTGCTGCTCGGCCTCAACAGCCCGCTGGCGACCGTGGCCGCCGTGTTCCACATGATGAACCACGCCACGTTCAAGGC
>Ga0070661_100002959_pt1 | contig 11722 bp, 9 predicted proteins | sample KBSC43metaG_FD_64663 | JGI IMG/M metagenome (GOLD analysis project Ga0070661, IMG submission 64663) | Corn rhizosphere microbial communities from Kellogg Biological Station, Michigan, USA - KBS C4-3 metaG | ecosystem: Host-associated > Plants > Roots > Rhizosphere > Soil ...
GAGCATTCGTCGGCGCGGCCCGAACGCTATCTGCAACTCTGCGCGCAGCACAACATGCAAGTGGTCGTCCCCACGACGCCTGCGCAGACGTTCCATCTGCTGCGCCGGCAGATGATCCGGCTGTTTCGCAAGCCGCTGATCGTCATCACGCCGAAGAGCCTGCTACGCCACAAGGAAGCGGTGTCGACGCTCGACGACCTTGCGAACGGCCACTTCCAGAACGTCATTCCCGAAGTGGACAAGCTCGATCCGAAGAAGGTGCGTCGCGTCATCGTATGTTCCGGCAAGGTCTACTTCGAGCTGCTGAACTATCGCCGGCAGAGCGGCATCGACGACGTTGCGATCATCCGGCTCGAGCAGCAATATCCGTTTCCGCACGCGGACTACAAGCGCGAGATCGCGACGTACGCGAAGGCGAAGGAAGTGGTCTGGTGCCAGGAGGAGCCGCAGAACCAGGGCGCCTGGTATCGACTCAACTACTACCTGCGCGCCGACATCGACGAGAAGAAGATGCTGGCGTATGCCGGCCGCCCGGTATCCGCATCGCCGGCCGTCGGCTACGCCGCGAAACACAACGCCGAGCAGAAGCAGCTGATCGAGGATGCGTTCGCCGACAAGCTCAAATCCGGTGAGATGGTGCTCGCGCGGTGACCGGCGAACGCGTGCACGCGCGCCCTTTCTAAGGCCACCGACGTCTACGGTTCGTTAAGAGAGTCGCACGATGAGAATCGAAGTGAAGGTTCCACAGTTGCCCGAGTCGGTCGCCGAAGCGACGCTCGTCAACTGGCACAAAAAGGCCGGTGAGGCCGTCAAGCGCGACGAGAACCTCATCGACATCGAGACGGACAAGGTCGTGCTGGAATTGCCGGCGCCCGGAGACGGCGTGCTGGTGGAGATCACGCGGCCCGACGGATCCACCGTCACCTCCAACGACGTCATCGCGGTCATCGACACGGACGGCAAGTCCGACGGCGTTGCCGGTGCGAAGCCGGCTGCGGCGGCGGTGGCGGCACCCGCGCCCGCCGTAGCGGCGGCGAAGCCCGCCGACACCGCGGCGGCGTTGCCCGCGGCGCGCAAGATGATGGCCGATCAGGGTGTCGATGCCGCGTCGGTTGCAGGAACCGGGCGCGGCGGGCGCATCACGAAGGGCGACGTCGCGCAAGCGGTCACCGCACGCGCACAGCCCGCGGCGCCGGCCGCACAGCCCGCGGCGCCGGCCGCACAGCCTGCGGCGCCGGCCGCGCAGCCTGCCGAGCCCAAGCCGCCTGCGCCGAAGCCTGCACCGGCGGTGCCAACGAATGCGAGCCGCGGCGCGCGTCCCGAGCAGCGCGTGCCGATGTCGCGGCTCCGCGCGCGAATCGCCGAACGCCTCGTGCAGTCGCAGTCGACGGCCGCGATCCTCACGACGTTCAACGAAGTGAACATGCAGCCGGTCATCGACTTGCGCAACCGCTACAAGGATCGCTTCGAGAAGGAGCACGGCGTCAAGCTCGGCTTCATGGGGTTTTTCGTGAAGGCGGCCGTGCACGCGCTGAAGAAGTATCCGCTCGTCAACGCGTCGATCGACGGCGCCGACATCGTCTATCACGGTTACTACGACATCGGCATTGCTGTCGGCAGCCCGCGCGGACTTGTCGTGCCGATCATTCGCGACGCCGACCAACTGTCCGTCGCCGACATCGAGAAGGTGATCGCCGACTTCGGCAAGCGCGCGCAGGAAGGCAAGCTCACCGTCGAGGAACTGACTGGCGGCACGTACACGATCAGCAACGGCGGCGTGTTCGGCTCGATGCTGTCGACGCCGATCATCAACCCGCCGCAGTCGGCGATCCTCGGCGTGCACGCGACGCGCGAGCGCGCGGTCGTCGAGAACGGCCAGGTCGTCGTGCGGCCGATCAACTACCTCGCGCAGTCGTACGACCATCGGATCATCGACGGACGGGAGGCCGTGCTGTCGCTCGTGGCAATCAAGGAAGCGCTCGAGGATCCGGCGCGGTTGCTGCTCGACCTCTAGGCGATGGACGCCCAACCGTCATTCGACGTCGTCGTCATTGGGGGTGGCCCAGGCGGCTATGTCGCCGCCATCCGCTGCGCGCAACTCGGGTTTGCGACCGCGTGCGTCGACGACTGGACGCGCGCGGGCGGCAAGCCGGCGCTCGGCGGCACGTGCACGAACGTCGGCTGCATCCCGTCGAAGGCGCTGCTGCAATCGTCGGAGAACTATGCGCACGCGGGGCACGCATTTGCCGACCACGGCATCGAGATCGAAGGCCTGTCGATCGACGTTGCGAAGATGCTTGCCCGCAAGGATAAGGTCGTTGCACAGAACAACGACGGCATCGCCTACCTGTTCAAGAAGAACAAGATTGCCTTCTTCCACGGACGCGGCGCGTTCACCGGCAAGGATGGCGAGCGGTGGCGGATCGCGATCGAAGGGCCCGGTGCTGCCACGATCGTCGGCAGGCACGTGATCATTGCCACGGGGTCGATGCCACGCGCGTTGCCCGGCGTCGCGTTCGACAACGTGCGCATCCTGGACAATGCGGGCGCGCTCGCCATCCCGGTCGCGCCGAAACGGCTTGGCGTCGTCGGCGCGGGCGTCGTCGGGCTCGAGATGGGCAGTGTCTGGCGGCGTCTTGGCGCGGACGTGACGGTCCTCGAAGCGCTGCCGGCGTTCCTCGGCGCCGCCGACGAGGCGGTTGCGAAGGAGGCCGCGAAGCAGTTTGCGAGGCAGGGTCTGGCGATCAAGCTCGGCGTCAAGATCAATGCCGTGCACGTCGGCAAGGACGACGTCACCGTTGAGTACGCCGATGGCGCCGGTGCTGCGCAGACCGCCGTGTTCGACCGGCTGATCGTCTCGATCGGCCGCGTGCCGCTGACGGCCGGGCTTGGCGCCGACGTGGTGGGCCTGGCACTCGATGCACGCGGCTTCGTGGCCGTCGACGACCTGTGCCGGACCAATCTCGCGAACGTCTGGGCGATCGGTGACGTCGTGCGCGGACCGATGCTCGCGCACAAGGCCGAGGACGAGGGGGTTGCGGTTGCCGAGCGCATCGCCGGTCAGCACGGCCACGTCGACTTCAATACGATACCGTGGGTCATCTACACGTCCCCCGAGATCGCGTGGGTGGGCAAGACCGAGCAGCAATTGAAGCAGGACGGCGTTGCTTATCGCGCCGGGATGTTTCCGTTCGCCGCGAACGGCCGCGCGCGCGCGCTCGGCGATACGACGGGCTTCGTCAAATTCGTCGCCGATGCCGCCACGGACCGGATCCTCGGCATGCATATCATCGGACCCCAGGCGAGCGAGCTGATCGCCGAAGGTGTCGTCGCGATGGAGTTCGGCGCATCGAGCGAGGACATCGCGCGGATCTGCCATGCGCATCCGACGCTGTCCGAGGTGACGCGCGAAGCCGCGCTCGCCGTCGACAAGCGCACCCTCAATCTCTGATACGTGCCGCGGACTGAAACGGCCGACCGCTTGACCGAGAAATGATCGGGGCCGATTACCCCGGCCAGATCTCGCGCCGCCATGGCGGCCTCATCGAGTATCTCGAACCGCTGCTCGATCAGCGGCATGCGACGCTCGACCACGCGCAGATCGCAGCCCTCGAACGGCTGCAGCAGCTTGCCGACGAGCTGACCGCCTTCGCCGCCGCGCGGAAGTCGACGCTGCGGCGGCTGTTCGCGGCCCCGGAGATCCCGCGCGGCATCTACCTGTGGGGCGGCGTGGGCCGCGGCAAGAGCCTGCTGATGGACAGCTTCTTCGCCGCCGTCGCGATCCGGCGCAAGGCGCGCGTGCATTTCCACGCGTTCATGCACGACGTGCACGCGTCGCTTGCGGAACTGAAGGACGAGACCGATCCGCTGGTGAAGGTCGCGCTGCAGATCGCGCAACGCAACCGGCTGTTGTGCTTCGACGAATTCCACGTCAATGACATCGCCGACGCGATGATCCTGGGCCGGCTGCTGTCCGCCCTGTTCGACAACGGCGTCGTCCTCGTGACGACGTCGAACTATCCGCCCGACGAATTGTGGCCGCACGGCCTCCTGCGCGACCGCTTCCTGCCGACCATCGCGCTGATCAAGCAGTGGCTGGACATCGTCGAAGTCGACGCCGGCGTCGACTACAGGCTGCGCGCGCTCGAGCACGTCGAGGCGTTCCACGTGCCTTGCGGCGCAGCGGCCGATGCGGCGATGACCCGGTCTTTCGAAGCGATGCGGGGCGGCCCCGACGAAGACCCGCAACTGATGATCGACGGCCGCCCGCTCTCGGCACGCCGGCGGGCGGGTAGCGTGGTCTGGTTCGACTTCGCCGCGCTCTGCGACGGGCCGCGGTCGCAGCGGGATTACCTGGAGATCGCCCGCCGGTTCGCCGTCGTCCTGGTATCGGATATCCCGCGGATGGGCGTGGAAACCGCCGATCAGGCCCGGCGCTTCACGTTGCTGATCGACATCCTGTACGATCATCGCGTGAAGCTCGTCGCGTCCGCGTCCGCCCCGGCCGACGCGCTATACAGGGAGGGCCACAACGCGCGCGAGTTTCCGCGCACGGTGAGCCGCCTGATGGAGATGCGCACGCACGACTACATCGCGCTGCCGCACGTCACCGATGGTGATGCCGGAGCGCCCGCCGGCTGACTGGAACGGTCCCGCCTTCACGCACAGGAGACTCCGATGCAGACATTCAAGGCCTATCGCACGTTCGAGCAGGACAAGGTCGTGTCGAGTCGTTTCGTCGATTTGTCGCTCGACGATCTCGATGCGGGCGACGTCGTCATCCGCACGAAGTACTCGACGATCAATTACAAGGATGCGCTGTCGTACGGCGGGGCCGGCAAGATCATGCGCAAATTTCCCACCGTCGCCGGCATCGACATGGCGGGCACGGTGGAATCGAGCAACGATCCGCGGTGGAAGCGCGGCGACAAGGTCATCGTCACCGGCTACGACCTCGGCGTCTCGCACGACGGCGGCTACTCCGAATACTGCCGGGTGCCGGCCGACTGGATCGTGCGCCGCCCGGAGAGCATGACGGCGTTCGACGCGATGACGCTCGGCACGGCCGGTTTCACGGCGGCACTGGCGATTCACCTGATGCAGCTCAATGGCCTCGTGCCCGAAAACGGCCCAGTCGCGGTTACCGGCGCAACCGGCGGCGTGGGCTCGGTCGCGATCGAGATCCTCGCGAAACAGGGCCACGACGTCGTCGCGATCACCGGCAAGGCGCGTGAATCCGACTATCTGCGGCGCATCGGCGCGCGCGACGTGATGCTGCGCTCGTCGATCGAGCTCGGCAGCGCCCGGCCGCTCGAAAAGGCGACGTGGGCCGGCGCGGTCGACAACCTGGGCGGCGATCTGCTGGCCTGGCTGCTCGCCACGTCGAAGATCGCCGGGACGGTTGCCGCCGTGGGCCTTGCCGCCGACATGAAGCTCAATACGAGCGTCGCCCCGTTCATCCTGCGCGGCGTGCGGCTGCTGGGCACCGACAGCGCCAATACGCCGATGTCGCTGCGACAGACGCTGTGGAACAAGCTGGCGGTCGAATGGCGCCCCGATCGCGTCCATGACGAAGTGCGGACGATCGATTTCGACGAGTTGCCGACGCACTTCGATGCCTACCTGAAGGGAATGGTGCGCGGCCGCACGGTCGTGCGCGTCGCCGCCGACACGCATCCTTGACGCCGATCGGGGTTTTGCGCCGCAGAAGCCGGTATCGCGCCCGATCGCGCGCCGACCGGCGCACCTTCCGGCCGACACCATGACGAACTACGCCGAGTTTCACCGCCGATCGATCGAGGACCGCGACGCGTTCTGGCGTGACGAGGCCGCGCTGATCGACTGGCAGACGCCGTTCGAGACCGTCCTCGATCACTCGCAGCCGCCGTTCAGCAGATGGTTCGTCGGCGGACGGACGAATCTCTGCCACAACGCTGTCGACCGGCATCTGGCGCAGCGTGCCGAGCAGCCCGCGCTCATCTTCATCTCCACCGAGACCGACCGGACGGCGCAGTACACCTATCGGCAGTTGCACGACGAGGTGAACTGCGTCGCGGCGATGCTGAAGGCGAGCGGCGTGGGCCGCGGCGATCGCGTGCTGATCTACATGCCGATGATCGAAGAGGCGGTGTTCGCGATGCTCGCCTGCGCGCGCATCGGCGCCGTTCATTCGGTCGTGTTCGGCGGCTTCGCGGCGGCGAGCCTCGCCACGCGGATCGACGATGCGCGGCCCGTGCTGCTCGTAACCGCTGACGCGGGAATGCGCAGCGGCAAGGTCATCCCGTACAAGCCGCTGGTCGACGAAGCGCTGCGGATCGCCCGCCATCCGCCGCGGCGCGTCATCATCGTCAACCGCGGGCTCGACCGCGATCTCGACATGCAGCGGGGCCGCGACGTCGATTACGCGACGCTGCGTGCCGCGCACGCAGGCGCGCGCGTGCCGTGCGAATGGATGGAATCGTCGGCGCCGTCGTACATCCTGTTCACGTCCGGCACGACCGGACTGCCGAAGGGCGTCCAGCGCGACACCGGCGGTTATGCGGTCGCGCTCGCGTCGTCGTTGCGACGGATCTTCTGCCTGGCAGCCGGCGAGCCGATGTTCTGCACGAGCGACATCGGCTGGGTGGTGGGCCATTCGTACATCGTCTACGGACCGCTGATCAACGGCTCGCCAACGATCATGTACGAAGGGCTGCCCATCCGCCCCGATGCGGGCATCTGGTGGAAGATCGTCGAACAGCACAAGGTGAAGACGATGTTCAGCTCGCCGACGGCGATCCGCGTTCTGAAAAAGCAGGACGTCGCGTTCATGCGCCGCCACGACCTCTCGTCGCTGCGCTACCTGTTCCTCGCCGGTGAGCCGCTCGACGAGCCGACGGCGCGCTGGGCGTCGGACGCGCTCGGTGTGGCGATCGTCGACAATTACTGGCAGACGGAATCGGGCTGGCCGATCCTGTCCGCGCAGCTCGGCGTCGAAGACACGCCGCGCAAGTTCGGATCGCCGTCGTTTCCCGTCTACGGCTTCGACGTCAAACTCGTCGATGGCACCACCGGGCACGACGTCGCCGCCGGCGAGAAGGGCGTGCTGACGATCGCGCCGCCGCTGCCGCCGGGGTGCATGACGACCGTCTGGGGCAATGACGCGCGGTTCGTCTCGACGTACTTCGAGACGATTCCCGGCCGGCAGCTTTATTCGACGTTCGACTGGGCGACCCGCGACGCCGATGGGTATTACTTCGTGCTCGGGCGCACCGACGACGTCATCAACGTCGCCGGCCACCGGATTGGCACGCGCGAGATCGAGGAGGCGGTGCAGGCGCACGCAGGCATTGCCGAGGTTGCCGTCGTCGGGATTCACGACGAGCTCAAGGGACAGGTGCCGATCGCGTTTTGCGTCGTCAAGGACGCCTCGCGCGTCGCTGACACAGCGGCCGCCGAGACGATGCGCCGCGAGGTGATGCAGACGGTCGATCGCGAGCTTGGCGCGATCGCGCGGCCGTCGACGGTTTACTTCGTGTCGCTGCTGCCGAAGACGCGCTCCGGAAAGCTGCTGCGCCGGTCGATCCAGGCGCTCGCCGAGGCGCGGGACCCGGGCGACCTGACGACGATCGAGGATCCGGCCGCGCTCGAGCAGATCCGCGTGGCGCTTGCGCCGGACGCCGGCTGACAGTCGGCCACCACCCGGCGGAAGACCGGGCATGCCCGATAGGCGATAATGCGGGTTTGCCCGCGATTGCTCTCGTGCCCCAAGTCACCGTTCCCGCCGCCTATGTACCTCTGGCCGAAGCCACGCGCGGTGGCGTCGTCGAGAGCGTCCATGCGGGCGCCGTGGCCGTCGTCGATCGGAAAGGTCGCGTGTTGCACGCGGCCGGCGATCCGTACACGCTGACGTTTACCCGCAGCGCGCTGAAGCCGCTGCAGGCGCTGCCGTTCGCGGCCGGCGACGGTGTGGCGCGATTCGGCTACTCGGCCGCACAGGTGGCGCTGATGTGCGCCAGTCATTCCGGCGAGCCGCGCCACGTCGAAGCGGTGGCGGACATGCTCGCGCGTGCCGGCTGCTCGGCGGCGGACCTGCAATGCGGCACGCACGCGCCGGGGTTCTACGAGGCGCGGGGCGAGGTGCCGCCGCCACCGCCCTATTCGACGCTGCAGCACAACTGCTCGGGCAAGCACAGCGCGATGCTCGCCTATTGCGTGCAATGCGGTCACGACAAGGCCGACTATCTGGCGTTCGACCATCCGCTGCAGCAGGCGATCCGCCGCGCGGTCGCGTGCTTTACCGGCGTTGCCGAGGCGAGGCTCATCGCCGGCATCGACGGCTGCTCGGCACCGAACTACGCCGTACCGCTGGCGTCGCTGGCGGGGGCGTTCGCCCGGCTCGCGAGCGCCGAGGTCGACGCCGACTACGGCACGGCGCCGCGTGCGCTGGCGAACGCGATGATCGCCCACCCGGAAATGGTGTCGGGCGAGCGCCGCAGCGATCTCGCGCTGATGCAGGCGGGCCGCGGCGATTGGGTCACCAAGATCGGCGCCGAAGGCGTTCAGGCGATCGGCATCCGCAGCCAAGGTATCGGCATTGCCATCAAGGTCGCCGACGGACAGAAGCGCGGCCTGTATCCGGCGATCGTTGCCGTGCTCGACGCGCTCGGCGTGCTCGACGCCACGGCCCGTACGGCTCTGGCGCCATGGGCCCGGCGGCCGCTTCGCAACTATCGAGGCATCGAAACGGGCGAAGTGCGTCCGGCCGTGGCTTTGTCGCCACAATCGTCGCTTTCCGCGATTTCCCGCACCTAAAGACGCTGAACTTGGAACGCGCCAAATGGTCTGTTGCTGCAAGTGTGCGCCACGTGGCTTCCACGGCACCCTCCCGGGGGTCGTGGCGGCGCCGCCGGCAGCCGCGCCCGCCGTTCGGCGGGCATAACAACGAAATGAATCAGGGACTGCCCGCGGATGGGTGATCGCGAAGTCGATCATGAGCTCGTGCTGCGAGCGCAACGGGGTGATAAGCGCGCTTTCGAGCTGCTGGTGGCGAAGTACCAGCGGAAGCTCGGACGGCTGTTGTCGCGGCTGGTACGCGACCCGGCGGAGGTCGAGGACGTGACGCAGGAGGCTTTTATCAAGGCTTACCGCGCGCTGCCGAGCTTTCGGGGCGACAGCGCGTTCTACACGTGGCTGTACCGGATTGCGATCAACACGGCGAAGAACTACCTCGTCGCCATGGGAAGGCGGGCGCCGACGTCGACGGGTTTCGACCACGAGGATGCCGAAAGCTTCGAGGATGCCGAGCAGTTGCGGGATTCGGCGACCCCGGAAGCGGAATTGCTGGGGAAGCAGATTGCCGCGACGGTGAATCGCGCGATGGAGCGGTTGCCCGACGACCTGCGCACGGCGATCACGCTGCGTGAGATAGAGGGTTTGAGCTACGAGGAAATTGCAAGCGTCATGAATTGTCCGATCGGCACCGTGCGGTCGCGGATCTTTCGCGCACGGGAATCGATTGCGGCCGATCTGCGGCCGCTGCTCGGCACCGATGAAAACCGGAGATGGTGATGAACGAGAGAATTTCGCGTCTGATGGATGGCGATGTCGACGCGGCGGAAATGGACAGCCTCTGGGTGACGCTGAAAAGCGATGCCGCGATGGCGACGTGGAGTTGCTACCACACGATCGGTGATGCGCTGCGCGGCGAGCCCGCCGTGACGCGAGGCATCGGGATGGCGGTGGCGCGGCAACTCGTCGCCGAGCCGACCGTACTGGCGCCACGTGCGTCGTCCGCTTCGCGCGCGGCGTCTTGGGCCTGGGCGGCCGCGGCATCGGTCGCAGCGGTTACCGTCGTTGGCTGGACCGCCTACTCGCTGATCGACGCGACGCCGGCTGGCTTTGCGAAGGCCGGCGAAGCGGGTGGAGTGCGCGCGGCGCAGGCCCGGCAGATCACCGTTCCCGCCGACTACCTGCTGGCGCATCAGGAATACGCACCGGCGAATGCGTTGCAGAGCGTCGGGCCCTACCTGCGCGACGTGGCGGCGACGGCACCGCCGCTCCGTTCTGCCGTCCCCGAATGAACGCGCGCGCCTACTGACCCTTCGACGATCGATGCAGCGCGCGTTGCGCAGTACGTGGTTCCTCGCCGGCCGGTTCGCACCGGCCGTATTTGTGCTGGCGCTCGTCGCGACCGGTGCGCGCGCCGACGACGCGATGCAGTGGCTCGCGCGCGCCTCGCAGGCGGCGCGCCAGCTCGACTACGTCGGCACGATCGTCTACCAGATCGGTCCTCGCGTGGAGTCGTCGCGGATCACTCATCTATACCTGGATAACCGCGAGTTCGCGAAGCTCGTCAACCTCGACGGACCGGCGCGCGAGGTCGTGCGCAACGACGGCGAGGTCCGCTGCTATTACCCCGATGCAAAGCTGGTCCGCGTCGAACCTGGAACGTTCCGCAACGTGTTCCCCTCGTTATCGGCCGAGCAGCAGCAGTCGTTGTCGCGCTATTACGCGTTTCGCGTCGTCGGCGAGGATCGCGTGGGTGGCCGGCCCGTGCAGGTGGTCGTGTTCGAACCGAAGGATGGGCTGCGCTATGGCCACCGTTTCTGGTCCGACGGGGCCACCGGCCTCCTGCTGAAGGCGCGCGTGCTGAACGAACGCGGCGAGCCCATCGAGCAGTTCGCGTTTTCCGACCTGACGATCAATGCACGCATCGAGCGCGCGATGGTCGAGCCGTCGTGGCCGGTCGTTCCGCCCGACTGGAAAACGCTCGAAAGCGCGGCGGGCGACGTCGTTCAGCAGGCCACCGGCTGGATGGTCGCGCGGATGCCGCCCGGATTCGAGAAGATCATGGAAGGCTTCCGCAAGCTGCGCGGACGCCGCGAGCGCGTTGCCCATCTCGTCTACTCCGACGGCCTCGTCTCCATCAGCGTGTTCATCGAGCCGCTCGCAAGCGGCGCCGCGCCCGCGGGCTTCCTGCAGAAAGGCGGGCTCAACGTGTACAGCGTCAAGCAGGACGACTACCTGATTACCGTAATGGGCGAGACGCCCGGCGCGACCGTGCGCCAGATCGCCCATTCCGTCACCCGGCGCTGACTGTTCACCGCACCGTCCATCACCTGACCGACAAGAGGAACGTCATGTTCTCGCCCGCAAAACCGCTCGTCACCGCGTTTGGTGCCGCGCTCGTCGCGTTGCTGCCGCTCGTGGCGCCGTCACTGGCGCTCGCGCAGGGGCGCCCGGGCCTGTTGCCCGATTTCACCGATCTTTACGAACGCCAGGGCCCGGCCGTGGTGTCGATCGACGTCACGCAGAAGGCGCGCCGGCAGCGCGCACCCGATATCTCGGAGGACGATCCGTTCTATGAATTCTTCCGCCGGTTCGGACAGATTCCCCGCAACGGTCCCGGCGGCGGCCAGCAACGCGAATTCGAGACGCAGTCGACGGGGTCGGGCTTCATCTTCTCGGCCGATGGCTACATCGTCACCAACGCCCACGTCGTCGACGAATCGAACGAAGTGACCGTGCGGCTCACCGACAAGCGCGAATTCATCGCGAAGGTCATCGGCACCGACAAGCGAACCGACGTCGCGCTGCTGAAAATCGAAGCGAAGGATCTGCCGAAAGTCTCAATCGGCGATCCCGACAAGCTCAAGGTCGGCGAATGGGTCGTGGCGATCGGCAAGCCGTTTGGCCTCGAGAACACGATGACGGCCGGCATCGTCAGCGCGAAGGGTCGCGA
>Ga0070661_100002962_pt1 | contig 11707 bp, 9 predicted proteins | sample KBSC43metaG_FD_64663 | JGI IMG/M metagenome (GOLD analysis project Ga0070661, IMG submission 64663) | Corn rhizosphere microbial communities from Kellogg Biological Station, Michigan, USA - KBS C4-3 metaG | ecosystem: Host-associated > Plants > Roots > Rhizosphere > Soil ...
TAAGCTGATCGCTGGCAACTGCTTTTTCCGGAGAGGTGCGTGAGTGGTTGAAACGATCCGCCTCGAAAGCGGACATACCTTAACGGGTATCGTGGGTTCAAATCCCACCCTCTCCGCCATCCCTTTGTTGTAATCTTCAATCCATGCTCCTGAAGCGATTTTGTGGGGCCCTCTTCTTCTCTGCTGTGTCCCTTTACGCCTTTGCCCAGGCCTCCGCCCCCATCGACATCGATGCACACGCTGCAAGCACGCCTTTTCCTCACTTCTGGGAAAAGGCATTCGGCTCCGGTCGGGCGATCCTCAGCTTGCGCGAGAGTTATCGCAACGACGTCCGCGAGTTGAAGAAGGTCGCTGACTTCCAATACGTCCGATTCCACGCCATCTTCCACGACGAAGTCGGTGTTTACGACGAAGATGAGAAGGGCAATGCCGTTTACAACTTTTCCTACGTTGACCAGATTTATGATGGCCTGCTGGCGAACGGCGTTCGTCCGTTTGTCGAAATCAGTTTTATGCCGAAGAAACTCGCCCTTGGGCAAGACGTCCATCCCTTCTGGTACAAGCAGATCGTCTCGCCGCCCAAGGATTACGTTAAGTGGGACGGCCTGATCCGCGCATTCGGCGAACACCTGGTTGAACGTTACGGCATCGACGAAGTGTCGCAATGGTATTTCGAGGTCTGGAATGAGCCGAACATTGATTTCTGGACGGGAGAACCCAAACAAGCTACTTATTTCGAGTTGTACGACCACACAGTAAGAACCTTGAAAGAGGTGAACCCAAAGTTGCGGGTTGGAGGTCCATCCACCGCGGCCGCGGATTGGGTCACGCCCTTTCTTGACCACGTGACCAAAGAAAATATTCCCATCGATTTCGTTTCGACCCACGGCTACGCCGATGACACAGTCGAGAACCTATTCCACACCAAAGACGAAATTCCTCTGCAACAGCGCGTTTGCCGAGCCATTGGCAAGGTGCACGGTGAAATCAAGGCGTCAGCCAAACCCAATCTCCCACTCATGTGGACCGAGTGGAATGTTCCGTCCTTCGGTGATGAATACAAAGCGCGTGACACAACGTACGTAGGCGCGGCACTGGCGGACGACATCCGTCAGTGCGACGGCCTCGTCGATATTCTGTCGTATTGGACGTTTGACGATGTCTTCGAAGAAAACGGCGTCGTGCGACAGCCCTTCTATGGCGGCTTCGGCACGATTGCTGCCGGAGGCATCAAAAAGCCATCGTTCTACGCCTACGCGCTCTTACACAAACTCGGAGAAGAGCGCCTTGCGAATGACGCGAACATTCTCGTCACCCGGAGAAAAGGCGGGACGCTGGTGATTGCAATGTGGAACGCGGTTGACCCGGACAAGAAAGGCGCGCCAGAGACGGTAACGCTGCGATTCAAGAACATGGGCTCAGGGACCGATGCAACGATCCACCGCGTCGACGCAACGCACGGGAACGTACTGACCGAGTATCAGGCAATGGGAAATCCGCGTTATCCAACCCAGAAACAGATCGGCGCCTTGAACCACGCGTCCGAACTTGGGCCGCCAGAAAAAACGAAGCTGCAACATGGCGAGATTCGCATTGAAGTCCCGGTCAACGGGCTGGTCGTAATGGAAGTGGGAAACTAAGCGGTCGCCAGTCACTACAAGTAAAAGAAAACTGGCGACCGACGCCTAATTCCTGCTGCGAAGCTTTGACATCAGTCTCAAGATCTCCAGATAGAGCCAGATCAGTGTGACCATCAAGCCAAACGCTGCATACCACTCCATGTATTTTGGCGCACCTTGGCGTGCACCGCTCTCGATGAAATCGAAGTCGAGTACAAGGTTCAATGCCGCAATGATCACGACGAACACGCTAATCCCGATCCCCAGCGGGCCCGCTCCATAAATCGATGGAAATCGAACCCCGAAGAATCCCAAGATCATCGTCGCCACGTAGAACAACGCAATGCCGCCAGTCGCCGCGACGACTCCCAAGCGAAAATTGTCCGTCACCTTGATCAGCCCCGATCGATACACCAACAACAGAGCAATCAGCGTCCCGAAGGTCAACCCAACGGACTGGATCGCTATGCCTTTGAACCGCACCTCGAACATGGCCGAGACCGAACCCAGCACCAGCCCTTCCAAAAGTGCATATAAAGGCGCTGTAATAGGTGCCCACGTCTTCTTGAAGATGGTTACGACTGCGACGATCAGGCCCCCGATCATTCCTAGTAGCCCGAGCGGCATTACCGCTTCTGGCGATCGTGCATTCAGGAAAAGATTCCAAGTCCAGGCGGCCGTGGCCACCGAACAAATCACCAGAATCCCAGTTTTATTCACAGTTCCGGAGATTGTCATGCCATCGCCGTAAGCGACGCCCTCTCCGCGGAACGCATTCTCACTCAAAGCCGGGTTCGATGTTTTCATCCAAGCCACAGTAGTTCCTCCAGACGGCTGCGTGAGCCATCGGGCTAATGGTACAGGAAGACTGTCACGTCCAACTACGAGTACCTTTCAGTCTCACCAGACTTCGCAGCGTTTCTCGGGGGGACGTACCATCGCGGCGTCAGCTTTGCACGAGAACGCTTTCTGAAATTCCTTCAGATTCGAAACTGGCCCAATCACCCGATACTTCGCGATTGGGTGCGGATCGCTTTGCACCATCAGCCGCTGCATCTCCGGGCGAATCTCGTCTCCTCGGAATTGTCCCCATGCGATGAAAAATTGCTGTTCAGGAGTGAACCCATCGATCACGGGAGCAGGTGGCTTCCCTGCCAACGATTTCTGAAACGCGAGAAACGCTATTTTCGCGCCTGCAAGATCCCCAATCGACTCTCCCAGCACAAGCTTTCCCTGGTGATGAATCCCTGGTTCGATGAAGTAGTTCTCAAACTGATCGACTACGCATTGAGTACGGGTCTGGAAGCGCTTCAGATCGTCCGGCGTCCACCAATTCTCAAGGCGCCCTGTCGAGTCGTATTGCGACCCCTGATCGTCGAATCCGTGGCTGATTTCATGTCCAATCACTACGCCGATAGCGCCGTAATTCACTGCATCGACCGCTTTCACATTGAAGGCCGGGGGCTGAAGGATTCCCGCTGGAAACACGATTTCATTCAACAGCGGGTTGTAATACGCGTCGGAAGTCGGAGGCGTGAGACCCCATCGCCCACGATCGACGGGCTTTCCAATCGTCGATCGGAAGTCCTGCGAATCGAACTTCAGGCCCGCCACGACGTCTGACCAGTATGAGTCACGTGAGATTTCGACCTTGCTGTAGTCCTTCCATTTGTCCGGATACCCGATCTTCGGGTTGAATGTGGCGAGTTTCTCCAGCGCTTTCTTCTTTGTGTCCGGACCCATCCATTCCAAACCCTGAATCGTGTCCCCCATGGCGGCAAGCAGGTTCTTTACCATATCGTTCATGCGTGCCTTCGCCTCGGGAGGAAAATATTTCTCCACGTATTTCTTCCCGAGCGCCTCACCCAGGTTGGCATCTGCCGATTCCACGCATCGCTTCCAACGTGGTTTCATCTCCTTCGCACCGCCCAGATATCGGCCGTGGAACTCGAACACCTCGGACACGAATGGGTCCGACAACGAATTCGCTGCAGCATGCAGCACATGCCACTTGAGATACGTCTTCCAGGCGGGTACCGGAGTGTCGACCAACTGGCGGTCAAATTCCGCTAGAAACTTTGGCTCACGCACGTTCAAGTCCGCGCGTGGAAGCTTGGCATTGTCGAAATAGACATTCCAGTCGAAGTGCGGTGTCATCTTCTGAAGATCAGCGAACGTGGTCTTATGGTCGGTTGCCGGTGGGTCTCGTAGCGCAACGTTGTCGAGCGAATTCTCGGCCAGCTTGGTCTCGAACTGCAAAACGGTATCGGATGCTGTCTTTGCGTCAGCATCGCTGTATCCCGCGAGCTTGAAGATGTTCGCAACATGCACTCGATATTTATCGCGCGCGTCCTTAAACCGATCGTCCGACTTCAAATAGTAGTCGCGGTCGGGCATGTCCAGGCCTGCTGCGAGAATGTCCGCGACCACTTCCGTTGGATTGTGATTATCTGACGAGGCATACAGAAAGAAGGGCGCCTGGATTTCTAGGTCGTGCATCTTCCCAATCATTTTCTGCACATCCGCTGACGTCTTGATTGCATCGATTTCGGCCAGCATGGGCTGAATCGGCTTTATGCCGAGCTCGTTCAGCCGTTTTTCGTTCATGCACGCGCCATAATAGTCGCCGATCTGTTGCTCGATGCTCCCTTTCGGCCAGTCCGTTTTCTTAGACGCGTCGTCGAGAATTTCCTTAAGCTGATCCTTCGCCAGTTCGCCGGATGCCCATCTACGACTCCAGCGCTGCATCGATGCTGGAATAGGATTAGACGCGCGCCAGGCGCCATTCGCATACTGGAAGAAATCGTTGCAGGGGTCAGCTTTGCGATCGATGTCGGCCGCTTCGACACCCTTTTGAGCGGTCTGCCCAAGAGCAGCGATGCAGGCGAGGAATACACACAGAATGACTCGACGAAGACACATGGAGTTGGGCCTCATGATGGATGAACTCGAGATAATACAAGGGTTGGACGAACGATGCGCGGTCTTGTCACTCCAGACGAACTACAAATGGCACCCAAATCGGTTAAGCGCGAATGCTACTGTCCAGGTATCCGTTTCTCGATTTCATACGCTTCCTCGTTACGTCCGACATGACGCAGCGTGAGTACATAGTTGGCCAGTGTTGACTGAGTGTCAACATTGCGCGGGCCGAGCGCCTTCATTCTTACCTCAAGGGCCTTTTGCAACAGCGGCACGGCTTCTCCGAAACGTTTGGTAAAGGTATAGAGCATGCCTAGATTGTGGCGATTGCTGGCGAGATCCAGGCTGTCTAATACGGCGAAAGCGCCGATGTAGGCCCATTACTGCACCTCCAGCGAAATCACTTCCCCCGCGCCGTCTTTGCCGTCCCGGAAATTTACCGCAACAGCCTGATTGGTCCAGTCGCAGGAAAACTGATCCGCCCCAATCAGAATGACGTGCTGACTATCCCGAACGCGCAGCTTCCACTCTTTGCCGCCCGAGCTGACCGTCAGTAGTGCAGCTGGCGGAGTACCGCAATCCGCGCGCAACAGCTTTCCTTTGAGAAAATGAGCAGCTCCGGCTGATACGGGCGGGGGCGGCAACTGAGCCGCCTCATCTTTCGGCCCCGTTTCATTGCGAAGCCCGGCCGGCCTCTCTGTAGTTCCTCCTTTCGCGATGAACGCCTTGAACTCGCGGGCTTGGGTCAAGGCTGCAGTCGCTTGCGCAGCAATCCCGCGCTCGGAACTCCGCGTCAGCGCCTCAAGGATAGGGATCGCGTCGTCAGCCTTCCGATTCGCCATATAGATCGATGCCAAATTGTAGAGATACGAGTCATTACGCGGACTCAGCTCTACCGCTTTTTTCATTGAGGCGGTCGCTTTGCTCATATCGCCACTCGACATTTGCGCGAACGCCAACATCGAGTACGCGTCGGCAAAGTTTGGATCAAGCGCGATTGTTGCTTCGAGTTCCCTCTCCATCTCGGAACTCTGTTCGGCGGTCGGCCTGCCCCCATCGGTTCGGTCCATGAGCATGGCCGAGTAATAGTGGACGAATGGGTCCTTGCTGTCTTGTCTGGAGGCGCGTTGAAAATAGGAACGGGCGCGTTCCATATCTCGCCTCTGCAGACAGGCATAGCCCGCCCCGCGTAGTGCCCCCGCGTGGTTGGGATCGGTCTTCAATATCGCGTCATATTCTGCCAGCGCTTTCTCCTGGTAGTCCTGTGAGTGCAGATGAAGATCGGCCAGCAAGACCTGCGCATCCAGTGGCGTCACTGCTGTCACTTTGAAAGTCGCGGCGTCAAGACCTTTTGGAGCGGGCAGTGCGTAATATTTGTATCGACCCGCGCTCAGGTAATTCCTCAACTCCTTGTCGAACTGCAGGGACGTCATACCGAAAGCGCGCTGGATCGCGTCGTCCACTGGCACATTCTGGTTATGACTCAAGTCGAAGTATTGTCCCGCTTTAGGCATCCACTGGTTGTCGAAGATGTAGTGCATCACCAGACCGGACTGCACATAGAAAACAGTGCGATGGTCGCCGGATTCGTTATAGGTCTTCGTATTTTGTTGGACGCGGAACAAGTCCGCGACCTTCATCATCGAGTACTGCTGCAGAATCTGGTAGGTCTCCGTTGGAATCTTGCCGATCCGGGCCTGCTTGCCATCCACTTCAATGCTTGCGAAGTATTCGGCAAAACCTTCTTCAAACCAAGGATCGGTATGAACGGTCAAATTCCCGTCCATCAGGCGATGCGCGTATTCGTGAAAAACGACCGTCCACGGATTCTCCACCGACATATCGAGCAGGATGAAGGTGCGATCCTGTCCTCCGATGAATAGCCCCGCCACCTCGGTTGGCTTTCCATTGAAGAGCGGTGCAAACTGCCGCATCTGCTTCGAATTGCGGAAAGCGACGATTTGCATCGGTACTGACAGGTTGACTTGCGCCTTGGTCAAGAGGGCGCCAAACGCGCCCCTCATCTGTTCAAAGCGCAGCGCGGCGTCGCGTCCGCGCCTATCGCCCGCGTCGGTGATAACACTGAAATTTGGAGATCTTACCTCAACCCATTGTGGCTCAGAGGCGTGGGCTAGGTACGAAGTGGCCAGGAACAAGGCAACTAGCAAACGAACGAACCGGATTGTCATTGGGCTTCTCAGGGGGGAAGCGACTTATCGTACATTAGTGCCGAGATTTTGCCAGTTACTTTTTGCGTGCCGCAGATGTTACTCAAGCGCCGCCTAACTCTTTACACAAAAGAAAACCGGCAGCCGCGGCTGCCGGTTTAAACTTCCAACTTGAGCTAACTTAGTTCTGGTCTTCGCGACGCTTTAGCGTCGGACGGTCATCATCCTTGTCTTTCCCGTCCTTGTCCGTGCTCGTCTTGTCGCTCGTGGTGGTTCGACGCAGAGAAGGCTTATTGTTGTCCTTCTCGTCGACCACTTTGCGCCGGTTTTCAATTACCGCCAATCGTGATTTCACGTCGTCAAACTCCGATGTCGAAACCACATATTGAGGTCGTGCGGGCAGAATCTTTCCGATTTCTTCCTGCGACTTTTCGATTCGATCGGGCGTCTGCGGATGGGTCGAGAACGCTTTCGCCAACGTTCCCGGCTTCTTCTTCTCTTTCGCCTGCAACTTTTCGAAGAAACTTACGAAGGCTTGCGGATCGTATCCGGTCTTGTACATGTACTGCAGACCAAGATAATCCGCCTCGGCTTCAAATCCACGCTGGAACGAAAGGAACGTTAGAGGCAAACCAAGTCCCGCCGCAGAGCGGACCGCGTATCCGATGCCGCCGCCCACAAAAATGAGCGGGATCGTCGCAAGGTTCGCATACTGGCCGCGCGTCATTTGACGCGTGATATGTCGCGCCGCGACGTGCGCGATTTCATGCGCCATTACACCGGCAAGTTCGGCCTCTTCATCCGCCGCAAGAATCAACCCGGAATTAACGTAGAAAAAACCGCCGGGCAGGGCCATCGCATTCACTTCGTCGGAATCGATGACCTTAATCGTGAATGGTACCTGCGCATCCGAGTTACGGACCAGGTTTTGTCCAACGCGGTTCACGTACTCGGTAATAACCGGATCCTGAATCAGTTTCACGCTCGATTCGATCTGCTGGGCATATTCCTTGCCCATGCGGATTTCGCCTTCGAGCGAATACCAGTTCCCCATCCCTCGGCCGCCGACTTTACGGTTGCCGATCGCGTCCACATCATTCTTGCTTCCGTCGTGCTTAACCTTGCTGTCGTCGGGTTGGGCAACAGGAGCGCTAATTTGGGGCTGTGACGGCGCTGGCGCCTGGGTCGCGTCGGGTTTGTCGGTATCCGGCGTTGTGCTCGGATCCTGAGCGAAAGCGGCTGGCACGGCACTCAGCGCCAACAGCACTGCGATGGCAGTCCATTGCCTGAACTTCATAGAATTCAACTCCCCGCCCGAACCTGGGCATTTGACCCGATTATACGCCGCGAAAAACACCCCTGAGCATTACTCTCTTCTTGTATTGGACGCAATTCAGGCTTCCCGGGTTACCTTGTTATTTCTGAACGGATTGGACATTGAAGCTGAGCGCCGTTGAACCGCAACTGCAGCGCCAGCCGAAACGCTTCCTGCCACGATCCGGGGCTCTAGCCGGCAGCGGTGGCTATCGATTGAGAAGCGAAGTATTCATAAAGTCGATTTGCATGAATTCGGCGTAACTAGCTCTTATTTATGGAATTGCTGAATAGCTAACAATTCAACTAGCGGCCGACAATCTCGAACTCGATACGCACTTCGTTCTTCACCTTCACCGTTCCGCCAGCGACCCGCACGGGCTCAATCCCAAATTCCTTCTGTGAAATCGTCGATGAGCCCCGATAGCGACCGTTCTGCCCCTCGACTTCAACTTTTACCGGTTTAGTCTGACCGTGCAGCGTCAGGTCTCCCTGGATGACCCATTTGTCTCCGCTAAGCCGCTCGATTTTGCTGGCGCGATATTGGATCTCGGGGAATTTCTGGCTGTCGAGGACCTTCGGACCAAGCATCGTCTCTTGGATTTCCGCCCGATCCTTATCCGAAACATCCGCGTCTACCACTTTCAAAGTCCGCGCATCAACCGCCAATTCGACAGTCCGCTTTGACTCGCTGAAACTACCTTGAGTGATGGAGCCTTTGATTTCGTGATCGTGCGCAAAAGCAGAAAATAGCCCCGATTTGTATACCCGGACTGTCAGAGTCGACTTCTGAGGATCGATCTGCCGCACCTCTTGGCCTGCACTTTGCACAACGCTCGTGATCATCCATACGGCAAAGATCGTGATGAACCGAGAACACTTCGAAAGACGATTGTTCACAATGACTCCATACCGCGAAGATCTCTATCGTCAGGCGTCACAACCCAACGACTCCACTCAGGGTAGCCGAAAACCCATACCCGCGCTCGTCGAGCGCGCCCCTGACTCACGGTTCTCTCAAAATCAAAAATAGCAACCTTCGTGACTTGTGACTGGACTTTCCGGGGAATACAAGGGTTGTGCCCAAGGTGCCGCTCCGTAATTCGACCCTATTCTCGGCAACCTGATTGGGCACAGCGAGGCAGATGACACATGAATCTCCCCCATTTCCACCGAACTCTGGCCGGTGCTAACCACTCGTCGACTATTCCAAGGAGCGCATATCGTGGTCAGAAGTCTTTTTGTGTGTTGTGTTGTTCTGGTGGGGACTGCGCTGCTTTGCAGCGCCCTCCCTCCAAAGATCGTGACTCCATCACCGCTCTCGAGTGGTCTCTTGGGTGTCTCCTATCGTAAACAGTTGACCGCGCAGGGTGGCGCTGGAGGCCCGTTTCAGTGGAGACAGTCTTCAGGTTCGCTTCCTGCCGGAATACAGTTGGGCCCCGGGGGTGTGCTGTCGGGAACTCCTCGCAGCAATGGCACTTTCAGTTTCACGGTTCGCGTGACTGATTCCGCGAGTCAATCGTCTACGAAAACCTACAGCCTGGATGTCACGGAAGCTTCGGTTGCCAGCGCAGCCGACAACCGATATTGCTCGGCGCCACGCAGTGCGCGATTCGGCGCGACGACCGATGGGCCCGCCGCTCTGCCCGCTGCATGCATTAACAGTGCGTTGGCTTCGACACCTTCGCCGGGCGCGACTTGGTCGGTTTGCGCCAGTGGCTGCGCATTCACAACGTTGCAAGCCGCGGTGAATGCCGCCGCTTGCGGTGACACTGTCGAACTCGCCGCCGGCCAGACCTTCACAAGCGGCAAGATTACCTTCCCCGCGAAGCATTGCGATGACGCTCATTGGATCACCGTACGTACGAGCACGCCCGACAACCTGCTTCCTCCAGAAGGAACGCGCATGACTCCCTGCTGGGCGGGGGTAGCATCATTGCCAGATCGCCCACCCTACAACTGCCCGTCCGGAGGTCCGGCCTCGCCCAGCCGCCTCGCTAAGATCGTGATCGCACCTAGCAACGGCAGCATCTTCATTCCTGGCGACCACTATCGGCTCATTGGGCTCGAGGTAACGCGGCCCGTCGGTGGAGGCATCGTCGGTTTCTTCTTCCACGTGGGGCACGGCTCCAATGTCGTTTTCGACCGTATGTGGCTGCACGGGACCGCGAGAGACGAAGTTACACACGGTGTGATGCTCAGCGACTCGAATCACGTCGCAGTCGTGGACTCGTACTTCAATGACTTCAAATGCGTCGCTAGGACTGGCGCTTGTTCCGATGCCCAGACCATCTCCGGGGGAAACGATTCCACATCCGGAATCGCCGGCGCATACAAGATCGTCAACAATTTCCTGGAGTCGTCCGGTGAAAATATCTTGTTCGGTGGCGGCTCGTCCGCGGACACCCCTGGAGACATCGAAATCCGACGCAACCACTTATACAAGCCGATGAGCTGGAATCCCGCCAGCCCAACGTTTGCGGGTGTCAGATGGGTTGTAAAAAATCATCTCGAATTCAAAAACGTGGGCCGCGTCCTCATTGAAGGCAACGTCTTCGAAAACGTTTGGGGTGGATTCAGTCAATTCGGCGCGCACGTGCTGCTCACTCCGAAGAATCAGGCCCAGGGGAGCCAAAACCTGTGTCCCAATTGTCAGGTCACTCAGATCACCGTTCGTTATAACCGTTTCATCACAGGCGGCCAGGTATTTCAGATCGCCAACGGGAAGAATGGCAACGGCGCCTACGCAAAGGCTGGCAGCAACTATTCAATTCACGACAACGTTGCCGAGAATATTGCCTACCGTGGATGCTATGGATGCACGAATCAATACAACCAGATGTCGACCGGCCTTGATGCTCCCTTGGCTAATACACTCAACAACGTCTCGATCACACACAACACGTTCGTAGTTGGCACGGCGGTGGAAAATAACCCCATGCTCAATGCGGGCTTCCTTGGTATTGGGGGACCTCGCAGCCGTCTCCAACCGAATATGACCATTTCCGACAACATATTTGCTGGCGGATATTACGGTCCTTGGTCGACCGGAAAAACTACCAACTGCGCCTACAACCGTCCGGGGCCACAGGACAAGTTCAATGCATGCTGGAGCAACTGGAAGTTTGCTGGAAATGTAATCTCGAACGGGATGGACATCCATCAGGCGCACAACTGGCCCTCGGCAACAACCAATTTTCCGGCCGACCAGTCCGCAATCGGATACGTCAATCTAGGAAACGGAATGGGTGGCGATTACACTCTTGCACCCAGCAGTCCGTATAAAGGAAAAGCAAGCGACGGTACAGATCCCGGTGCGGACATGGCCACCTTCAACGAAATGACGGATGGCGTGAGGTAGCGCCAAACTCTAGACAGGCCGTGGGTCGTACTCACGATCCATGGCCATCCTGTTTCGAACAGACGCTAAAAAGGTTTGTGCAGTCGGACCGCAGCTGTCGTTGCATAGCGCGCTGCCGCCGGGAATTTGTCGAGAATCCACCCGCTCGCAAGATACGCATTGCGACGAGCCGCAGGCGAAATTCGTTGTGCAATCGGAACAAACGGAAGGCGGAAAAACCGTAACCCATCCACCTGAAACCCTTCTTGAACGATCGAGAATTCCTCACGAGTTAACGGGTGCTCGTACTCCGATATATCGTCATGGGCCGGGAGCAGTGAACG
>Ga0070661_100002976_pt1 | contig 11677 bp, 16 predicted proteins | sample KBSC43metaG_FD_64663 | JGI IMG/M metagenome (GOLD analysis project Ga0070661, IMG submission 64663) | Corn rhizosphere microbial communities from Kellogg Biological Station, Michigan, USA - KBS C4-3 metaG | ecosystem: Host-associated > Plants > Roots > Rhizosphere > Soil ...
TGGATCGAAGGCCGACCAATCCGACTTGCCGCAACCGACATAGTCGAAGAGCACGACGCGATGATCGCGCTCGAACGCCGGGACCACCCAGCGCCACATCGTCTGGTCACAGCCGAATCCATGCGCAAGCATGAGGACGCGCTCGCCGTGCCCGGAAAATCGCACGTTGTTGCGCGCGCGAACCTGCTCGGCATCGGCATGCGACCGCGTGGGCGCCGCGGCCTGAGCGGGATCGCTGAAACTCGACACGGGGAGCTCCCTCATTCACCGGCTCGACGTTGGCCTGGCCTCAAATGCAAAGGGCCAGCCGTCGCTGACCCCTGATCGTATGAGTCCTCCGGCAACTTTCCGGAACCTCGATCCACCGATTCGTCGTTTGGCGATGCATTATAGGCCGTTACCCGGGAACCGGGAGACTGTCGGCCGACGCGGATTGGCCATGCCCCCGAAGTCGGCCCGAACCCAACGCCAAGCCGATCGGACTGGATTTGATGCCTGATTCCGGAATCTCCGCCGCGACACGCGAGTCTCTCGGACTGACCCGTGCGGAGTTCAATGCGCTGCGTCGCCTCGACTCACCGGCGCGGATCCAGTCGTTCCTCAACGCCATCCCCATCAACGCGGAGCCCGATGGCGATACCCTGCTTTCGGTTCGCAGCGTGCTTGCGCAGCGCCGCGCCCACTGCATGGAGGGGGCGATGGTGGCGGCGTGCGCGATGTGGATTCATGGCAGGCCACCGCTCGTCATGCGGCTGGGCAGCTCCGCGAGCGACTATCCCCATGTCGTGGCCCTGTTCCGCCACGCGCAGCGCTGGGGCGCGGTCTCCAAGACGAACGGCATCGCGCTTCGATTCCGCGACCCGGTCTATGTCACGCTGCGCGAGCTCGCGATGTCCTATTTCCACGAGTATTCGGACAAGCATGGCAACAAGACGCTGCGAACCTACTCTCGCGCGTTCGACCTGCGGAGGATCGACGTCGCGCATTGGGTCACGCGACGCGACCATTGCTGGCTCGCGCACGATACGCTCGAGGCGACCCGGCACTACGCATTGATCGACGGCAAAGCCGAGCAAGCGCTCGTGCGTCGCGACGATTTCGAGCGCGAAGTCGCCGCGATCGGTCAATACCCGGACCCGGCCCGCCCCTCGGCGCGCCCGCGACGCTAGATCTCGATTCGCGTGCCGAGCTCGACCACGCGGTTGGCCGGAATGTTGAAGAAGTCGGTGACGCTGGCGGCGTTGCGCGCCATCGCGGCGAACAGTCGATCGCGCCAACGCTTGCGGCGGCGACCGCGCGCGTGCGGGACCAGCTTCTCGCGGGACAGGAAGTAGCTCACCTCGGCGGGCTCGACGGGCGTGCCGTCGCCCGACCACAGCTCGAGCGCATCGGTGACGTCGGGCTGCTCCATGAATCCGTAGCGCGCCGTGACTCGCCAGCAGTTTTCGGCGATTCGCTCGCTTTCGAGGCGCCCCTCCACCGGGATCGACGGAAACTCCGTGACCTGCACGGTCAGGAACACGTTGCGCTCGTGCAGCACCTTGTAGTGCTTGAGGCTGTGCAACAGCGCGTTGGGCGTCACGTCGGTGCCGCCGGTGAGGAATACGGCAGTGCCCGGGATACGTTGCGGCGGATGCAGGAGCAACGCCCGCAGGAACTCGCGCAGCGGCGGCGAACCCTCGCGCAGGCGGATGCGCAAGCGCTCCCGGCCGCGTCGCCATGTCAGCATGATGGCGAGGACGACGATCGCGATCGCGAGCGGGAACCAGCCGCCTTCGAAGATCTTGTGCGCGGCCGCGGCGAAGAACACCGTGTCGATGGTCAGGAAGAAGCCCGTGGCCGTCACGCACAACCAGAGGGGATAGTGAAACATGTCGCGCAATACGAAGAACGTCAGGAACGTCGTGACGACCATCGTGCCCATCACCGCGACGCCGTACGCGGACGCGAGCCCGGACGAGCTTCCGAAGCCCAGCACCGCCACCAACACCGCGACCAGGACGATCCAGTTCACGGTGGGGATGTAGATCTGCCCGATCGTGCGCGCCGACGTGTGCACGATCGTCATCCGCGGGAGGTAGCCGAGCTGGATCGCCTGCCGGGTCAGCGAGTAGGCGCCGGAAATCGTCGCCTGCGACGCGATCACCGTCGCCGCAGTGGCCAGACCGACCATCGGGTACAGCGCCCACCCCGGACAGGCCAGATAGAACGGATTGGCGATGGCCGATGGGTGCGCGATCAGGAGCGCGCCTTGGCCGAAGTAGTTCAGCACCAGCCCCGGCGCCGCTACCGCGAACCATGCGAGCCGGATCGCGCGCGCGCCGAAATGCCCGACGTCGGCATACAAGGCCTCCGCGCCCGTTACCGCCAGCAGCACCGAGCCGAGCACCGTGAACGAGGCGGCACCATGGCCCAGCGCGAAATCCAGCGCGTGAACGGGATTGAACGCCGCCATCACCGCGGGCGCCTTGGCGATGTTCCAGGCGCCGACCGCCGCCAGCGACACGAACCACAGCGCGCACACCGGCCCGAACAGGAGGCCGACTGCGCCCGTGCCGAGGCGTTGGATCGCGAACAGCGCGATCAGGACGCCCGCCGCGATCGGCACGACGTACGGCTTGAACACCGGCGTCCCGACCTCGAGGCCTTCGATTGCCGACAGGACCGAGATCGCCGGGGTGAGCACCGCGTCGCCGTAGAACAGCGCGGCGCCGACCAAGCCGATCAGTAGCAGTCCGGCAGATCGCCGGCCACGACACGCGCCGCCCGAAATCACCAGCGACAGCAGCGCCATGATGCCGCCTTCGCCCCGGTTGGTCGCACGCAACACGAGGACGACGTACTTGAGCGAGACGATCAGCATCAGCGACCAGAAAATCGCCGAAACACCGCCGAGGATGTTGGCCTGCGACAGCGGAATGCCGTGCTCGGGATTGAACGTCTCCTTCGCGGCGTACAGCGGGCTCGTCCCGATATCGCCATAGACGACACCCAGCGCAAGCAGTGCAAGCAATCCTGTTCCGCGTTTTCCCGGCATGGCGCCAACGTAGCGCAGAATCGCCGCGGATCTGCGCATCGGTGGCTACTTTTAACGCAATCTTTACGACCTCGATGCGCTAGAGTGCGTCCCATGCACATGGGCCGGCACTGGACAGGCTATGCATGGGCGGTCGCGGCGGCGGCGGCCTGCACGCTCGCCGGCTTCGCGATGCGCGCGCGGTTCGACCTCGTGAACATCGCGATGGTGTACATGCTCGCGGTCGTCGTGGTCGCGCTGCGCTTTCCGCGCGGGCCAGCGGTCGTGACGGCGGTGCTTTCCGTCGCGGCATTCGATTACGCGTTCGTGCCGCCGAGCGGGACGCTCAGCGTCGAGGATGCGCAGTACCTCCTCACCTTCACCATCATGCTCGCGGTCGCGCTCGTCATCTCGCGTCTCGTCGAAAGCGTGCGCCAGCGCGCCGCGGCACAGGCGGCGCTCGAGGTCGAGGCGGAGACCGAGCGCATCCGCAGCGCCCTGCTCGCGTCGATTTCGCACGACCTGCGCACGCCGCTTGCCGTCATGGCCGGCGCGTCGTCGAGCCTCGCCGAGAGCGGCGAGCGGATGGATCCGCAGCAGCGCCGCGCGCTGGCGGTCAGCGTGTTCGCAGAGGCGCAGCGCATGTCCGACCACGTCGCCAAGATCCTCGAGATGACGCGCCTGGAGATCGGTGCAATCAAGCCGCAGCGCGACTGGGCGGCCGTCGCCGAGATCGTGGGCTCGGCGCTGCTGCGGCTCGAGGGCCGGCTGTCGAAGCACCGCGTGCTGGTGGATGTGCCGGGCGACCTGCCGCTCGTGCGCGTCGACGCGTCGCTGGTCGAGCACGCGCTCGGCAACCTGCTCGAGAACGCGGCGAGCCATACGCCCGCCGGAACCATCGTGCGAGTCCGTGCGCAGCGACGCGATCAGGAGATCGTGCTGACCGTCGAGGACTACGGCGGCATTGCCGAGCGCGACGTCGAGCGCGTGTTCGAGAAATTCCACCACGGCGCCGTCGAGCGCTCCGAGGCCGGCGTAGGCCTCGGGCTGGCGATCTGCCGCGCGATCGTGCGCCTGCATGGCGGCCAGGCGTGGGCGACGCAGCTGGCCGACGGCGGCACGGCGTTCCACTTCACGCTGCCGATCGAAGCGCCGCCGCCGCTCCCGCCCGACCCGGCGACGACCTGATCGTGCCCACGCCGCGCGCGACCATCCTGCTGGTGGAGGACGAGCCGGAGATCCGGCGCTTCCTCAACGCCAGCCTGGGTGTCGACGACTATCGCGTCGTCGAGTCGGCGACGGGCCGCCGCGGCACGATCGACGCGTCGACGCACAAGCCGGACCTCGCGATCGTCGACCTCGCGCTCCCCGACATGGACGGCGTCGACGTGATCCGCCGCATCCGCGAGTGGTCGCCGATGCCGATCATCGTGCTGTCGGCGCGCGTTCAGGAACGCTCGAAGATCGAGGCGCTCGACGCGGGCGCCAACGACTACGTGACCAAGCCGTTCGCCATCGGCGAATTGCTCGCGCGCATCCGCGCGGCGCTGCGTTACGCGGTGCGCGGCGACTCCGGGTCAACGCTGCTGCGCTTCGGCGAAGCGTCGGTCGACCTCGATCGGCGCGTCGCGCAGCGAGGTGCCGAGGCGATCCATTTCACGCCGATCGAGTTCCGGCTCCTGGCGGCGCTCGCCCGGAACGCCGGGATGGTGACCACCCATCGCCAGCTCCTCACCGAGGTGTGGGGCCCGACGCACGCGGCGGACACGCACTACCTGCGCGTCTACATGAAGCAGCTGCGGGACAAGCTCGAGCCCGATCCCGTGCAGCCGCGCTATCTGCTGACGGAGACGGGCATCGGCTACAGGCTCGTGGCGGCCGGGTGACCGGGCTCGGAGTCCGGCGCGGCCGATGCCGCCGCATTGCACGACCCCTTGGAGCGAGCGACGCCGCTTACCCGAGCGCCAACGCCATGACACCGGCGGCGATGAGCACCGCACCGGCAATCCTCGCCAGTCGATCGCGCTCGCCAAGGAGCTGCCCCCCGAGAAGCGCCGCGAACAGCATCGAGATCTCGCGCGCCGGCGCGACGTGCGACAGCGGCGCCATCTGCATCGCGTAGAGCACGAGCACGTACGCGAGCGGGCTGACGGCGGCCACCAGCAGCGCGTATTTCCACTGCGCACGCCAATGTGCGCGCGCCGTGGCGCGATCGCGGACGATCGCCGGCAGCAGCAGCGCCACGCGCACGAGGTTGCCGAAGTAGTCGAGCAGGATCGGCGACATCGCGACGAACTTGACCGCGTAGCCGTCGACCACGGAGTACGCCGCGATGAACACACCCGTCAGCAGCCCGTACTTGATGCCGGACTTGATCGCGGCGTGCCGGGCCGGGTCGTGCGCGGCGCGCAGCATGCCGCGACCGCCGGCAATGAAGAAGACCCCCGCCACCACGCCGGCGATGCCGACGGCGCCGAGCAGCGTCAGGTGCTCGCCGAGAAAGACGATCGCGACGAGCGACGTCAGGAGTGGCCCGGACCCGCGCGCCAGCGGATAGACGACGGTCAGGTCGGACTTGCGGTAGCCGCGCAGCAGCGCGATGTAGTAGAGCACGTGCACCGCGCCGCTGGCCGTGACGAGGCCCCATTCGAGCAATCCCCACGTCGGCACGACGTGCCAGCCGAGCCAGAGGCCCAGTGGCCCCCAGATCAGCGTGACGAGGATGGAGCTGAACGTCGCGAACCGGACGTCGCCGCCGGCCTTCTTGGCGGCGATGTTCCAGCTCGCGTGGATCAGTCCCGCGAGGAGAACGAGGCCCAGTGACGCGGCGTTCACGCGTCGTGTCTCGCCGCGCGGTGGCCCGCGCGACGCTGACCGTCGACGTCAGTCGTCACCGCTTGAAATCGCGAAACCCGGCCGCCCGCGCGATGTCGGCCTTCACGTCCTCGCGGCTGCGCTCGTAGACGATCTCGCGGCCGAGCGCCTTGCCGGCATACGCGAGGCCGTTGCGCGTGGGCGTCAGGTCCACGCGCACGTTGTGCACGCCCTCCCCGAGCACCACCGTGATCGTGTCGAGCCGCTTGTTGAACACCACGACGTCGAGCGTTTGCCCCGTCGCCGTGACGCGAACCTGGATTTTTTCATCGACCATCGCGTGAGCCTCCCTGTGCGCACCCTGTCATCAGCCATCCTCGCTCGCCGCGCGGCCGCGAGTCGCTTCGCTCGACCGACATCCTGCCACGCGCCTATGCGTGGCCCGCGCGACCGCGCAGGTGATGCTTCAGCGCCGCTGCCACGACGGGCTTCGCCCAGTGGGGCGTCTCGCCGAGCAACGTCCGAAGCGTGCGCGGCGCCGTGATCCTCCCCTTCACCATCTGGACCAGCAGGCGTGGCTGCGGCACGCGGCCGCGCGCCGGATCCCCCGGCGTCGAGTTGTCGAAAAGACGCAGCGACGCAATGTGCGGCACGAGCCCGATCAGGTTCTCGCGGCTCCGGTCGAACCGCGCCCGAATCTTCGCCTCCGGAATGTCGTGGCCGCCTTGCGCCACGCGCTGCCGGACGCGCTCGACGTGCATCTCCACCGTTTCGAGTCCTGCGAACCAGACGTGCACGTCGATGCCCGCCCCGCAGGCCGCCCGAAGCCGATCGGCGATGGTATGACCACCCAGCGTCGTCTCGAACGCGAAGTCGCGACGCTCGCCGATGGCACGCTCGAGGAGTCGCCTGCCTTCCGACCATGCAGCGCCGTTCGCCTGCTCTTGCGTGATGGAGGAGCGGGCGGCGTTCGCGGCAAGGATGGCTCGGGCAGCCTCGTCGGGATTGAAATAGTCGGCACCTGCCGATCGGAACGCCGCACCGCCAACGCTGCTCTTGCCGGCGCCGTTGCAGCCGGCAAGCACGTACAGCGCGGCTATGCGCGGCCTCGCGGCTTGCGAGCCCGGACGCGTGCTGCGAGCGCACCGCGCGCAGCGGCGGGCGGCTTCCCTGCCCGCTGCGCCGCGCTGCGCCCGAGCTCCTCCGGAGTCATCGCGAATGCGCGCTGCATCGCGCGCGCCATCCCCGGCTGCTGCATGCGGTCGAGCACCCTGTCGAACTCGCCCGCCAGCGAGTCCAGCGAGGCTTGCTCGCTGGCCGCCAAGCGCGCGTAGGCCTCGACGGGGATCACGACCGCCAGCGGCTCGTTGCGACGGGTGATCGTCACGCCGCCGTCCCTCGATACGTGGTCGAGAATGCGTCCGACGCTCTTGGCGTCGCTCGCCGACACCGCCTTCGCCTCGACCAGCTCGCCGCGCGTGTTCCGGACACGGATGGGTTGCGCCATGATCTCGCCTCCTCGCGTGTCATTGTACGCCATGTGGACGAAATGTCCAAGATGGACAAGCCGGACGCCGGCCCCACGGCCGGCTGCGATCGGGAACGGCGACTCGATCCGCCGGACAACTCCGGCAACGATCCCCCGCGTACAGTTTGATCTCCGACCTGCGGACCGTTCCTGCCATGCGCGCACGCGAGCCCGTCGTCCGGCCGTCGTCTATCGTCGCGGCGCTTGCCTGCGCGGCGCTGCTCGGCTGCACCGAGGCCGTGCGCGCGCCGCAGCCCGTCGCGCCGATTTCCCCGCCGCCTCCCGCGCCGGCGACCGTCCCGACACCGGCGGCGCCATCACCGCCGGCTCCTGCGCCGTCCTCGAGCATCGAGGAGCCGGGAGCGATCGAGCGCGGCCTCGTCTCGATGTACGGCGACGAGTTCGCCGGCCGCAAGACGGCCAGTGGCACGCCGTTCGATCCCTCGGCCCTCACGATGGCGCACCGGACGCTGCCGTTCGGCACGCGCGTGCGGGTCACCAATCTCGAGAACCATCGCAGCGTCGATGTCGTCGTCAACGACCGCGGCCCGTTCGTGGCCGGGCGCATTGCCGACCTGTCGGAAGCGGCGGCGCGCCGCATCGGCATGGTGACCCACGGCGTCGTTAAAGCGACGCTGGAGGTCCTCGCGCCCGGCGGATCTTCCTAGCCGAAGAGCTCGATGCGAGGCCGCGGGCATGCGCGGGCCGCGGCCACTATCACCGAGGGCGACGCCGCGAACCGTTGCGCGGCGGGAATGCGACGGCTCGCCGCACACCCTTTCGCTTGCGTCCGACGCCCCGTTTCCGGCGTAAGCTTTCGTGCCCGTCGCGCCGGCGCCCGGCACGCGCGGCCTTTCACATCCGGGGGATCGGCCCATGGCGAAGCAAGGTGTCAAGGAGAAGCTCGACGGATTCGGTGACGCGCTCGTCAAGGGCTTCCAGCTCGTCGCGCTGTTCGTGATCGGCGGCACGATCGTATGGTCCGCCGGCAGCGACTACCTGAAGATGATCAGCGTCGGGCATGCGCGGCTCGACGACATCCTGCTGCTCTTCATCTATCTCGAGCTGGGCACGATCGTCGGCATCTACTTCAAGACCGATCGCCTGCCGGTGCTCTTCCTGCTCTACGTCGCGATCACTGCCCTCACGCGCTTCCTGGCGGTCGACGTGAAAGACCTCTCGATCCCGAGCGTGATGGCGGTCACGGGGTCGATCCTCGTGCTGACGCTCGCGGCGCTCATCGTGCAGATCGCCGCGTCGCGCTTCGCCATGCCTACCGACGGCAACCGCAAGGCCACGATCGACGCGGGCCGGCCGGGCGCGTGAAGTCGCGACACGCGCCCCGAGGCGCGGTGCAGGGGGTCCTCCCGGAAGGGCTTGCCGATAATCGATAAGTGCTATATCGTTTATCGATATTACCCATTTCCCGGGGAATCCGATGGCCAAATCGTCGCAAGCGCCGTCCGTCGCCTGGGCCGCACTGCGGGGCCTGGTCGTCCTCAACGCGCTGTTCGGCGCGGCGATCCTCGGCCTGCTCGTCGCGACGCTCGTTGCCGAGCAGTGGACGTTCGCGGCGCTCGGCATCGCGCCGTCCTCGTCGATGCGGCCGATGATGAACGGCCTGCGCCTGGTCGCGGCGCTCGGCCTAGCGGCTGGCTCGGCGTGATCCTCACCTTCGTCCTCGCACACGTGTTTGCGCAAGGCGCGCGGATGCGCGACGACCTCGAAGGGACGGTGTGAGGTGTCGATCGTCGTCAAGCTCGACGATCTGCTGCACGACCGGCGGATGACGCTGACCGAGCTCGCCGAGCGGATCGACATCACGCTCGCCAATCTTTCGATCCTCAAGACCGGCAAGGCGCGGGCGATCCGCTTTTCGACGCTCGAGGCGATCTGTGAAGCGCTGCAGTGCCAGCCCGGCGACGTGCTCGAGTTCCATGCCGAGCGCCGCACGCGAAAAGGGACTTGACCCGCGAGCGAGACGACCTTCGCTACGACAGCAGCTTGTACGAGAAGGTGTGGCACTCGCCCAAGCCGCACTGCACGAAGGCCGAGACGAGGTTGATGACGGCGATCGCGACGACGACGGCGCACAGTCCGCCGGCGATACGCTGCAACCGCGGAAAACGCTCGATGCCGACCCGGTCCAGCGACGCTGCGCGGCCAAGCACCGCCATCTCGACCGCGTAGGCGAGCAAGAGCGCCAGCGCGACGATGACCGACCATACGGGCATGTGCATGCCGAGCACCGCGCTGCCGATGTACGCGTGCCCGGGCCGCGGATAGATGTCGAGCAGCGTCTGCCGCGCCGCGACGATCAGCAGGAACACCGCCGACACGAGGCTGATCCCGGTGTACCGGTACGAGAACCCGCCGCGCAGGCTCAGCACGATGCCGAAGCACACGCCCAGCATCGCGACGCGCTGCAGCAGGCACAGCGGGCACGGCAGCTCGCCCTTCAGGTACTGCATCGCCATCGCCGCGACGAGGATCCCCGCGACGACCGCCAGCACGAGCAGCAGGAACGTGTAGTTGAACAGCGCGACCGCGCGCGCTCGCGGCTCGGGGGCGAAAGCGGTGTCCATCGGCTACGCCCGCATCGGGCCGCCCGCATCGACCTGGATCCACGGCATGCGGAACCCGTAGTCGGGACTGTAGATCTCGAAGAGAAAGAGCCCGATGGCGAGGCAAAGGGACACGACGAACAACCCCACGGCCAGCCCCCGGCGGCCGGCATAGCCGCAAAACAGCGCCAGCGACATCGCTGCGAGCACCGCAACCATCATGGCGTGTGTCCTTCGTGGATTTGCCGCGGCCGACGCAAGCGGCGGGCGTCGCGCATCCTACACTGCCGATGCGAAGTGCGCGGCGCCGCTCGAGCGTGTCCTCGCGGTGCCCCGCAAGGATCGCTCGAGCGGATCCCACTTACGCCGCAGGCGGCATCCGGCGCTCGTATTCGGACCGCAGGCTGCTCCAGCCTTTCCAGAAGGACGGCACCGGGGTGCCGGCGATGCGTGCGACGAGGATGTCGAGGTGCGTGTGCCAGCCGGCGCCCACCATCAGCACGAGGCGCCGCTCGGTGAGCCGGCGATGCGTCACCGTCAGCAGCACCTTGTCGCCGTCGGGCGCGAGATCGAAGGTGACCTCGCCCGCGCCGGGCCAGTCGTACTTGAGCTTGCGCGGCGGCTCGACCTCGAGGATCGTGCACGACGCCCGATGCTCGCTGCCCGCGCCGTCGGGGCTCGCGTCCGCCGGGTCGGAGAGCTCGTCGTTGCGCCAGACGAGCTCGAAGGGCGCGCCCGGCTCGAGCGTCATGTCGCCGGCGGCAAGCCATTGGCGGCGCAGGTCGCCATCGGTGAGGTACGCCCACACGCGCTCGATCGGGCCCGGCAGGCGGCGCTGGATCACCAGCGTCGTGGCGTCCTTGTACGTGCCGAACTCGCGGCTCGGCGGAGTCGCGAGGTCGGGCTGCGCGACGCTCGTACCGGTCGGGCGCGCGGTTCCATCGGGTCGTGACGCTCGGGGCTGTGCATTCATCGCGATCTTCCTTTCGGTTTGCCCGGCGAGCGGCGCGCGGGCGTGGGGTCGGAGAGCAGGCGCTCGAGCGTGTCGAGGCGCGTGCTCCAGAAGCGTTCGTAGTACTCGAGCCAGTCATAGGCGCGCGCGAGCGGCCACGCCTGCAACCGGCACACCTGGGTGCGGCCGCGCTTTTGCTTGCGTACGAGGCCCGCGCCTTCGAGCACGCCGATGTGCTTGGCTGCGGCCGCGAGCGACATCGCATACGGCTGCGCGAGCTCGCCGACCGTGCGCTCGCCGCGCGAGAGCTCGCGCAGCATCTGGCGTCGCGTCGCGTCGCCCAGCGCGTGGAAGACGGTGTCCAGCTCGATTCCTTGTTCAACCATGTGGTTGACTATATGCCCGGCCGGCGGCTTTTGTCAACCATTTAGTTGACTATTTTTTCGGCGAATCCAATCGCGCCATGCGAAGCACGGCGAAACGGGTGCGTCCGCCTCCGCTTCGTACAGCAGGCGCTCCGGCGCACGCACCCGTCGCGCCGCACACGGAGTGCCGGCCCGTCGCGTCAATTCGGTTACGCCATGCGCTGCGCGCCGTGACGGGTGCGTCCGCCTCCGCTTCATGAAGCAGGCGCTCCGGCGTACGCACCCGTCCCGCCGCGCACGGAGTGCCGGCTCGCAACGCCAAGGCACGAGGTGCGAATTGACCCGCGCAAAGCGCTCAGCGTCATCGGGCGAGGGGTATGCCCGCCGGAGCGCCTGCTGTATGAAGCGGAGGCGGGCATACCCCTCGCCCGATGACAC
>Ga0070661_100002984_pt1 | contig 11662 bp, 11 predicted proteins | sample KBSC43metaG_FD_64663 | JGI IMG/M metagenome (GOLD analysis project Ga0070661, IMG submission 64663) | Corn rhizosphere microbial communities from Kellogg Biological Station, Michigan, USA - KBS C4-3 metaG | ecosystem: Host-associated > Plants > Roots > Rhizosphere > Soil ...
TGACCGGAGACGCTGATCGCCGTCTCCTTCTGCTTGATCCGCAGCTCGCCGATGAGCTCCTGGATGGCCTGGACGATGGCCGTGGAGTTCATCAGCGCGTTGTCGACGATGGCCTCGGGGGGGAGCGGCTTCATGCCAAAGTTCTGCAGCGAGTAGACGACCTCGCCGCGCCGCCGCGTCTCCTTGAGCTGGATCATCTTCACCGAGGTCGACCCGATGTCGAGCCCGATGGCGAGCTTTCCCTTCGCCATCAGCGCGCTCCTCCCTGACGCCCGTCGGGGAAGACCTTGCGCCGATCCTCCACGGTGAAGCCGAGAGCGAGGATGATCTTCCGCTTGGTGTCCACCCGGCACTCGGACCCGCGCTCCACGCGGTCGATGGTGAGCACGGAGACTCCCGCGCGGCGGGCGAGTTCGGCCTTGGACATCAGCTGTTCCTCACGCAGACGCTGGACGTCGTTGCGCTTGCCGCGCCCCATCGCGCCCTCCGGATTGCACCGTGAGTCACGAGTATCCCTGCGAAATCCGCGGAGGCGCAATTCGTGTGTTCTGCTCTTACATCCCTGTTTGATGCGTCAAAGAGGGGTCTCTGTGTGCCCGCGCCGGTGGGTCCGTGGAGCCTCATGGCATCTCGCCCTCGGCGTCCGCGTCGATCCCGTATTCCTTGATCTTGTAAAGCAGCGCCCGGTGGCTGATCTCCAGCACCTCCGCGGCCCGGGTCCGGTTTCCGCGGGTGCGGCGCAGCGCTGCACGGATGTAGCGCTCCTCCAGTGAGCGCATGGCGCGCTTGAGCGAGAGGTCCTCCTGAGTGGCAGCCTCGGCCGGGCGCGGGGCCTCTCGCCGGGGCATGGACCAGATCCGCTCCGGCAGGTTCTGCACCGCCACCAGGCTTCCCTCCGCCAGGAGCACCGCCCGCTCGATGGCGTTCTCCAGCTCGCGGACGTTCCCGGGCCAGGGGTACGAGGTGAGCAGCTCCTCGGCGCCAGGCTCGAAGCCGGTGACCGGCAGCTGGCGGTTCAGCTCGCGATTGAAGCGCAGGAGGAAGACCCGCGCGAGCTGGAGCACGTCCTCCCGGCGGTCGCGGAGCGGCGGAATGGTGAGGTTCACCACGTTCAGCCGGTAATAGAGGTCCTCCCGGAACTCGCCCTTCTCCACCAGCTTCCCGAGGTCACGATGAGTGGCGGCGAGGACCCGCACCTCCACGCGCTCGGAGCGGTTCTCGCCCACTGCGCGGATTTCCCCCTCCTGGAGGAAGCGGAGCAGCTTGATCTGCGCCGGCGGGGGAAGCTCTCCCGCCTCGTCGAGAAGGAGGGTGCCGCCGTCGGCCTCGGCGAACAGGCCGCGCTTCGCGGTACGGGCGTCGGTGAACGCACCTCGGGCATGGCCGAAGAGCTCCGACTCCACCAGCCCCGGAGGGATTGCCCCGCAGTTCACCGGCACGAAGGGCATCGCGGCCCGCGGGCTGAGCTCGTGCAGCGCACGGGCCACCAGCTCCTTCCCCGTTCCACTCTCGCCGGTGATCAGCACCGTGGTCGACACCGGGGCCAGCTTCAGAATTTGTCTGTGCAGCTGCTTCACCGTCTCGGAGCTGCCGGCGATGCGGTGGAGGGGGTCGCGCTCGGTCCCGGAGCGCCTCAGCCGGCGGTTCTCGCTCAGGAGGCGCCGCCGCTCCTCCGCCTTCTTCAGGACGAGGACGACTTCCTCGGGCTTGAACGGCTTGCTGACGTAGTCGAACGCTCCCGCGGCCACCGCCTCGAGCGCGGCGTCCGGGTGGCCGTAGGCGCTCATGACCACGAAGGTGAGGTCCGGCTGCCGCGCCAGCGCCTTCTTCAACAGTGTGAGCCCGTCCACGCGGGGCATCCGCACGTCGGAGACGACCGCGTCGTAGTCGCGGGCCTCGAGCTCGGCGAGCGCCTCCTCGCCGTTGCTGACCGCGCGCACCTCGTAGCCCTGCGCCTGGAGCACCAGCGTCAGGACATGTCTGAGAGACGCCTCGTCGTCCGCGACGAGGACCGACCGGAGGATGGACATCGGGGTGTGACGCCCATCTTCCCATGGCGCGGGCCCGACGCGAGTCCGCCCGCTCCGTTCAGGCCGCGGGCAAGGTGACGGTAAATTTTCCTCCGCCGCGCGGTGACTCTCCCACTGCGATGTCTCCCGACATCACCCGCACCAGGTGCTGGCTCACGGCCAGTCCCAGCCCTGATCCCTTGCCGCCCGCCTTCGTGGTGAAGAACGGCTCGAAGATCCGATCGCGGATCTCCCGAGGGACCCCTGGACCGGAGTCCAAGACCTGGATGCGCACCTGTCCATCGGCCCGTTCACCGGTCACCTCGATGCTCCCGGGCCCACCGATGGCCTGCGCAGCGTTGATGAGGAGATTGATGACCACCTGGCTGAGGCGCCCGGGGTCGGCCAGGACGACCAGACCATCGTCCAGGGCGACATCCACCTTCACCTCCCGGAACTCGGGACCGGAGCCGACCAGCTTCGCCGCGGAGCGGACCAGCGGAGCGACAGGAACCGGCGCCACCTCGGCGCGCGGGGGGCGCCCCAGGTCGAGCAGGCTGTGGACGATGCCGTCGATGCGGCGGACCTCCGATTCCATCTCCCGCAAGTAGCCCGAGAGCTCCGAGTCCGAGCCGGACCGGGTCCGGGCAAGGCTCACCCATCCCAGGAGCCCCGAGAGCGGGTTTCCGATCTCGTGCGCAACGCCCGCCGCCAGCCGGCCCACGGTCGCCAGCCGCTCGCTGGCCACCAGCTCGGCCTGGGTCCGGGTCAGTCGCTCGTTGGCGGCGGCGAGGTCCGCGAGCTGCTTCCGGGTGACCTCCCGCTCGGACTGGAGCGCCTCGGCAGTGCGGCGGAGGCTCGCCTGGAAATGGCTCAGGAGCGGTCCTCCTCCCTTGGGGCTCAGCGCCCAGTCGAGCCGCTCCATCTTCTGCATCTCGCGCTCCACCGACGCGAGCGGCCGGGCCACGGTGAAGTACAGCACCCCGAAGCCGACCAGGACGAGGATCAGCAGATCGAGCCCGAGCGAGAGCGGCAGCATCTGCTGTGCGCTCCTGAGGACCTGGCGAGGCACGGTGCCAGGCGGTGACGCCGCCACCAGCGCCTCGACGAGCCTGTAGAGGACGGGCTGGAACGAGAGCCAGGTCAGCCCGGTCGCGAGAACAGCCAGGAGAAACGCGATGGCGGCGATTCTCGCCTTCACGGGATGCTCCAGGGCTCGCCGGTGACCAGCCCCATGAACGGCCCGGGGAAGGTGGCCGCGAGCCACGGCCCGAGGAGGAAGAGCTGCACCGCGGCCAGGGCGATGAAGGGTCCGAAGGGCATGTGGGTGGCCCCCGGTTCCCACCCATCCTCGGTCGCGGCGGAGCCAGGCGTCGGCGCTCGCGGGCCGGCGCGCCCCCGGAGGAGGAGCAGCGCGCCACCCACGAGCGCCCCCTGGACGTTGCTCAGGAGCAGGACCCCGAAGAGCGGCTTCCAGCCCAGGTACGCACCCACCAGCAGCATGAGCCACTTGTCCCCTGCACCGAGCGCCTCCTTCTTGAGGAGCAGGCGCAACAGCGTCTCGAGTCCCAGAAAGAAGAGGAACCCGGCCGTGGCTCCGATGACCGAAGCGACCACCACCTCCGTCCCGAGCGGAAGGGCCGAGACGAGCCCCGCGGCAGCCCCCGGGAGGGTGAGCGAGAAGGGCAGGACCCAGTGCTCCAGGTCGATGAAGGTCAAGGGGACCAGGAAGCCCACCAGGAGCATGCCCCGGAGCAGCCCCCACGAGGCCCCGAAGCGGACAGCGCATGCGGCGAAGAGCAATCCGACCAGGAGCTCCACGAGGGGGTAGCGAATAGAGATGGGAGCCCTGCACCCCCGGCACCGGCCCCGGAGCACGAGCCACGACAGGAGCGGCACATTCTCGTACCAGGCGAGCACGTGTCCGCACCGCGGGCAGCGCGAGCCGGGGCTGACCACCGAGAGGCCGGCGGGAACCCGGGCAATCACCACGTTCAGGAAGCTCCCCACCACGAGCCCGAACAGGCCCGCGAGGATGGGCAGGGCCGGTCCCCGATCGATCTCCCACAGCCCAGACGCCACGGGGCCGGAGCATAGTCGCGCGGCGGACGTCGGACCCACGCACGACCCAGCGCACCTCCCGCGCGGCCGACGCACCGGCGGCGAGGGGTGCCCAAGGAGGTCAGCCCGGGTGACGAATCTCGTCACCGGGAGCGCTGCCAGACCGCCCTTGACCCCGGCCGAGCCCTGCAAGCGCCCTGAACACCTCGGATCGCCCACAGTCCGGAATCCTGGAACGGTGCCTGCAGAGCCCCCCGTGCCGTGCCGGTCCCCCCGACACGCTTTCGAACCCAAGGAGTTCATCGCACATGAAGAAGATCCAGCGCGGCTTCACGCTCATCGAGCTGATGATCGTGGTCGCCATCATCGGCATTCTCGCGGCCATCGCCATTCCGAACTTCATCCGCTTCCAGGCTCGCTCGAAGCAGAGCGAGGCGAAGACCAACCTCAAGGGCGTCTTCACCGGTCAGCGGTCGTACTTCGGTGAGCGCGATGCCTACAGCCCGTTCGTGGCCAACATCGGCTTCGCGCCGGAGCGCGGCAACCGGTACTACTACCGGATGGCGCTCGCTCCTGCCAACCCGGAAGTTCGCGGCGGTGCCGCCATCGTGAACGCATCGCCTAACACCATCGATGGCATCCAGGTCGACACCGGTCGGTACCCCGGCGCCGTCGCGGCTCCCGTGGCGGCTGGCCCCGGTGTGCCGGCCTGGCAGCCCCCCGCGAACAACCCGAGCGTTCCCGCGACCGCGTCCGACTCGACGACCACGATCGCGGCTTGCCCGGTGTGCAGCTTCTCGTCGACCGCCGATGGCAACGTCGACAACGACAACACGATCGACGAGTGGTACGTGTCCTCGGTCGATGCGGTCGTCGCGGGCGGCGTCTGCTGGGAGGCGACTCCCGCCGGCGGCAACAACCCTGCCGGCCAGCCGTTCAACCTGAACAACGACGTCGGCTGCTAGTCTCGCCGGGGTCCTGAAGTCCTGAAGAGGTGGTCGTGGCCTCCGGTCACGACCACCTCTTCGCTTTCCTCTCTCCCCCCGCGATCCAGGTTCTCCGGTGCGCGTCTCGATGGCCTCCGAACGGAGCTTCCGGCTCGACCGATGCTGGCCGGGCTACTCGCTCATCGAGATCATGATCACCCTGGCCGTGGTGGGCCTGCTGGCGGCCATCGCCGTCCCCAACTACCTCCGGTACCAGGCGCGTGCGAAGCAGAGCGAGGCGAAGACCAACCTCCGCTCGATCTTCGCCGGGCAGAAGTCCTTCCTCGGGGAGCGCGATGCCTACAGTCCCCACGTGGCGGACATCGGCTTCCACCCGGAACGCGGGAACCGCTACGTCTATCGGCTGAGCGCGGGCTGCACCAACCCCGAGGTGAGGACCGGTGCGCCGCTGGTCAACGCGTCCCCCACCACCATCGACTGCATCCAGGTGGACACGGGCAGGTTCACCGGCGCGGCGCCTGCCCCCCCGACCGCAGGAGGCGCCCCGGTGTGGCAGCCCCCGGGGAACAACCCGAGCGTCCCGGCGGGCATCTCGGACTCGCTCACCCAGATCGGGACGTGCCCGATGTGCAGCTTCTCGGCTTCCGCTGCGGGCAACGTCGACTCGGATGCCACCATCGATACCTGGTTCATCTCCTCCGTCGATGCGAGCGTGGGCGGCGGGGTGTGCTGGGAGGCGACACCCGCCGGCGGGAACAACCCCGCGGGACAACCCTTCAACCTCAACAACGACGTGGGCTGCTGAAGCCGTTCGCACGGACTTGCTGGACCGGCCCCTTCGCGTATCCTCGGAATCGACGTCGTGAACTCGCTCTCACGTCTGCTTCGGATCGGCCTCGTCCTGTCGTGCGCCGCGGTGGTGGCCGCCTTCGCGGAGCCACCCGCTCGCAAGCGCGCGCAGTCCGGTCGCCCGCTGCTCCCAAGGGTGGAGTTCCTCAAGATTCTCGGAGCGTCCCAGCACTCGCTGGTCACCGACTACTACTGGCTCCAGATGCTCCAATCGATCGGCGGCGCAGGAACCGAGCAGGAGTACCGGGACGTCTACGACTACGCCAGCCTGGTCACCGATCTCGACCGGCTCCTGTACCCCGCATACACCTTTGGCGGGCTGACCATTTCCTTCAACCGCGGCCGAGAGACCTGGGTGAACACTGAGGAGTCGACGGCCATCTTCGAGAAGGGGCTGAAGGTCTTCCCTCAGGACGATCCGCTGAAGCTCTACCTCGCCTACAACCTCACCTACTTCCGTCGCGACTACCGTCGCGCCGCCCTCCTGCTCCAGGAAGTCGCCGCGAACCCGCGCGCGCCGCCCTACGTCGGTGCGCTGGCCACCCGGCTCCTCGCGCAGTCCGGCGAGTTCGACGCCGGGCTGGCGCTGGCCCAGACCCTGGAGCACAGCGCGCCGGACGAGGAGACCCGCGCCGCGTTCGCCAAGCGGGTGAAGCAGATCCAGCTGGAGCGGGTCCTTCAGGAGATCGATCGGGCCATCGCCTCTTACAAGGCCCGGACGGGAAATCTGCCGACCACCGTGGCCGAGCTCATCGTGACCGGGGATCTTCCCCAGTTCCCCGTCGATCCGCTCGGTGGGCGGATCTACATCACGCGCGACGGGCGCGCCCGCTCCGACGCCGAGGCTTCCCGGCTCGAGCTCAACCTCGACCTGATGAACAAGGGATGACCTCGACAGAACCCCTGATCCGGCTCGAGTCGGTATCCAAGGATTACCGGCTCGGATTCTGGCTGAACCGGCGCGTTCACGCGCTGAGGGAGCTGACGCTCGACGTGCGCCCCGGGGAGGTGTTCGGGCTCCTCGGTCCCAACGGCGCCGGCAAGTCGACCACCATCAAGATCCTGATGAACCTGGTCCGGGCGAGCAGCGGGAAGGCCACCCTCTTCGGCCAGCCTCCCAGCAATCGCCAGATGCGGCGGCGCCTCGGTTTCGTGCCCGAGAATCCCGCCCCGTACGAGTACCTCACCGGCCGGGAGTTCCTCTCCCTCGCCGCGTCACTGGGAGAGGTGCCGCGCCACGAGATCCGCGCCCGGGTCGACGAGGTGCTCGCCGCGGTCAACATGGAGAAGGCGGGGAATCTCCGGATCCGTCGCTACTCGAAGGGCATGATCCAGCGCATCGCCATCGGGCAGGCGCTGGTCCATCGGCCCGAGCTGTTGATCCTCGACGAGCCCACCAGCGGCCTCGATCCCCTGGGCCGCAAGCTGGTCCGCGACCTCATCCTCTCGGAGCGCAGAAGGGGCACCACCATCCTCTTCTCTTCCCACATCATCTCCGACGTCGAGGCGGTCTGCGAGCGGGTGGCGGTCCTGGTCGGAGGAAGGCTGGTTCGCGCAGGAAGCGTCTCCGAGCTGCTGACCAACCAGGTCCCGGTGGCCGAGGTGGTCGTGGAGGGCATCACCGCCGAGGTGGTCCAGGCCCTCCCCACGCCTCTCCACCAGGTGGAGGCGCTCGACGGCAGGCTCCGGGTCCGGGTGGCCGACGACCAGGTGAACCAGTTCATCGGTGCGGTGATCGCGAAAGGCGGACGGGTGCGGCAGCTGCAGCCGGAGCGCTTCTCCCTCGAGGACATGTTCCTCTCCGCTCTCAAGGAAGCGGGCCCGAGGGGCACGGTGGGTGGGGAGATCTCCGAATGAATGCCTTCCTGGCGACTGCCTGGAACGGCTTCCGCGAGGCGCGGCGGAACCGGGTCACGGTGGTGGTGGGCGCCTTCGCCCTGGTCACGCTCCTCCTCGCCACCCTGGTGACCCAGGTGACCGTGGTCACCTTCCGCCGGGTGATGGTGGACACGGGGCTCGGGCTGATGAGCCTGATCCTGGTGTTCCTCTCCATCTTCCTCTCCAGCGGGCTTCTGGCCCGGGAGATCGAGCGCCGGACCATCTTCCTGGTGGTCACCAAGCCCATCTCCCGCTCGATGTTCCTCTGGGCGCGGTTCGCGGGGAACCTCCTGACCCTGCTGGTGCTCCAGGCGGTGATGACCGCCATCTTCGTGGCGGAGATGTCGCTGTTCCGCTTCCCGCTGGGACCCGCGGTCTGGGCCGCCCTGGGGATGCTGGTGGTCGAGCTCTTCGTCGTCACCACCATCGGCTTCTTCTGCTCCAGCTTCCTCGGCCAGACCGTGTCCGCGGTGGTCACCGTGGGCCTCTACTTCGCCGGCCACCTCTCCGGGGACCTCTACCGCTTCGGGCAGAAGGCCGGAGGCGTGGCGAGCACCGTCGGTCGCGCCATCTACTTCGCCCTCCCCAACCTCGACCGGCTCAACTTCCGCTCGCTGGCCACCTACGACGTGGTCCCCACGCTCGACGTGGCCCTGAAGAGCGCCGTATCGGGTCTGGCCTACGGAGTCGCGCTGCTGGTCGTGGCGAGCCTCATCTTCGAGCGCCGGGACTTCAAGTAGAGCGCTCGACCTCCTCGGCCGGATCGCCGAGGCCGTGCTTCGCCAGCCGGTAACGGAAGCTGCGGAAGGTCAGTCCGAGCAGCTCGGCCGCGCGCGTCTTCACCCCGTTTGCTCGTCGGAGGGCCGCGACCAGGAGCCGGCGCTCCGCGTCGTCGAGATGCTTCTCCAGCGAAAAGCCGGCCTGGATCTCGAGCAGGTCGATCTCCGCAGCAGGCGCGGGAGCCTCGCCCCGGAGAGCGGGGGGCAACGTATCGGCTCCGAGCACCGCTGTCTCCGCCAGTGTCACCGCGCGCTCCACGATGTTCTCCAGCTGCCGGACGTTTCCTGGCCAGGCATAGCGCTGGAGAACCTGCATCGCCTCGTCCGAGAAGCGGTGGGCCGACTTTCCGAGGCCCTCTCCGAGGCGGGAAAGGAAGAACTGGGCCAGCTCCGGGATGTCGTCCCGCCGATCGCGCAGGGGCGGCAGCTCGATGGTGATGACATTCAGGCGGTAGAAGAGGTCCTCGCGGAACCGGCCGGCACGGACCTCGTCCTCCAGGCGCTTGTTGGTCGCCGCGAGCAGCCGCGCCTCGAACGGCACCTCCGCGGTACTGCCCACCGGCTTGACCTTCCGCTCCTGGAGCACCCGCAGCAGCTTGACCTGGGTCGCGGGAAGCATTTCTCCGATCTCATCCAGGAAGACCGTCCCCTCCCCCGCGGAGACCAGAAGACCGGACCGCTCCGAGGAAGCGCCGGTGAAGGCTCCCTTCACGTGGCCGAACAGCTCCGACTCGAGCACGCCTTCCGCCAGAGCCGCGCAGTTGACGGGCAGGAACGGCTTCGCCGCCCGCGAGCTGGCGAAGTGGATCGCCCGGGCGACGAGCTCCTTTCCGGTTCCGCTCTCGCCCACGATCAGCACGGTGGAGCGGGAGAGCGCCACTTTGCGCACCAGCGCCCGTACACCCTCCATCGCCGCGCTGCGCCCCACCATGGAAAGGCTGCGCTCGGAGAGCGACTCGAGGAGCTGCTGGTTCTCCTCGCGGAGCGCGCGCTTCTCGAGCGCCTTCTGCACCAGGAGCTTGAGCTCCTCGTTGTCGAAGGGCTTGCAGATGTAGTCGTAGGCACCCTGGCGCATCGCCTCGACCGCCGCCGCCGGCGTGCCGTAGGCCGTGATGAGGATGACCTCCGGCGAGGAGACCAGACCCCGTGCCGCCTTCAGCACCTCGAGGCCGCTTCCCTTCCCCAGCCTCATGTCCGAGACCACGAGGTCGATGTCTCCACCCTTGAGTGACTCGCGCGCCTCGGCCACCCCGGGGGCCGTGGCCAACGTGTACCCACTCCTCGACAGCAGCACCTCGAGGTACTGCCGCACGCTCGGCTCGTCGTCGACGACCAGGATCTTCAACCCGCCCTCGCCTCCGGAGCGGCGAACCCCACCACGAACTCCGTCCCTGCGCCAGGGGACGAGCTGACCCGGATCTGCCCTCCGTGCGCGCGCACGATGGAGTGCACCGTCGACAGCCCCAGCCCGGTGCCACCCGCCCGTTTGGTGAAGAACGGCTCGAAGATCCTCGGGAGGTCCGCCGTGGCAATGCTCCCGCCGGAGTCCCAGACGTGGATCCGGACCTCCTCTCCGGTCCGGCTGAAGAACACCCGGACCCGGCCGCCTCGGCCCGCGGCCGCGAGAGCGTTCCGGAGCAGGTTCAGGAGGAGCTGGCGGATCTGGTCCCGGTCGACCTCCGCCATGAGACCTCCCTCGACCACCGTGACCTCGATGCCGGAGGCCAGGGGGTCCGCCGAGACCAGGTCCACCGTCTGCCGGACCAGCTCGTCCAGATCGCAGCGCCGGAGCACCGGTGGGGGCGGGCGGGCGAAGACCAGGAAGTCACGCACCAGCTCGTCCAGCCGGTCCGATTCGCGGGTGAGGATGCCGATCAGTCGCTGTGTCTCCGGATCCGTCCCCTCCGACAGCAGCTGGGCGGAGCCTCGCATCGCAGCGAGGGGGTTGCGGATCTCGTGGGCCAGCTGCGCCGACAGCGCGCCCAGCTCCGCCAGGCGGTCCGCGCGCTGGAGCTCCTGCTCCGCACGGCGCAGGTCGGTCAGGTCCTGGAACACCACCAGCAGCGGGCCCGAGGGGTCGCCCAGCGCAGAGACCGTGAGCCCGAGCGTGCGGCGGCCGGCCGGAGTGGTCACGGTCACCTCCGACCTCGGCCGCCCGGTGAAGAGCGTCCGGACCCCGGGGATGAGCTCCTCCACGGTCCCCGGGACCTCCTCGAAGCCGATCCCCAGGATCTGCCGGGCGGCCCGGTTGACGTAGGTGATTCGTCCCTCCGCGTCACAGGTCAGCAGCCCCGAGGGCATCGCGGTGAGGATCTCCTGCTGGAGGCGCGTGAGCACGCGTAGATCTCGCTCCCGCGCCGAGAGGCGCCCGCCGGTGGTCGTGAGCTGCCGGGCGAGAAATCCGGCGAGCGCCGCGGTGAGGAATTGCGCCAGAACGTTGGTGGAGCAGATGAACGCCACGCGCGAGGCAGAGAGCGCCCCCACCGACACCGGTGCGTTGACCCACCCGCTGGCCACGACCACCGAGAGCGCGGTGAAGGAGATGGCACAGCCCGTGGCGACCACCAGCGCGCCCCGTTGACCGAGGAGGATGGCCGCTCCCACCACCGAGAGCAGATAGGTGAACGCGAAGGGGCTCTCCGGCCCCCCGGTGAGAAAGACGATCGCGGTCGCGATCGCCAGATCCCCGGCCACGTGAACCACCGCGCTCCGAAGCCCCGGCCGGGAGCCGCGCAGGAACAGCGCCTGCACCAGCACCACCAGGTAGATGCTCGCCACGAGCCAGAGCGAGACCAGGTCCTCCCGGGCCAGCGACTCGCTCGGAGGGCGCGAGAGGAGGCGGACGCCGTAGACCGCCAGGAGCAGCGTGGCCGCGAGCGTCCGGAACGCCGTGACCCAGACCAGGCGGGGGCGCAGCGTGCTGTCGGGGGACGGGACCTCTGCGGCGCTACTTGATGGCACTGGCGATGGAGAAGATGGGCAGGTACATCGCGACCAGGAAGCCTCCCACCACCGTGCCGAGAAACACCATCAGGAGCGGCTCGATCATCGCCGTGAGGCTCGCCACCGCCGTATCGACCTCGTCGTCGTAGAAGTCGGCGATCTTGTTGAGCATGGCGTCCATCGCGCCGGTCGCCTC
>Ga0070661_100002986_pt1 | contig 11659 bp, 9 predicted proteins | sample KBSC43metaG_FD_64663 | JGI IMG/M metagenome (GOLD analysis project Ga0070661, IMG submission 64663) | Corn rhizosphere microbial communities from Kellogg Biological Station, Michigan, USA - KBS C4-3 metaG | ecosystem: Host-associated > Plants > Roots > Rhizosphere > Soil ...
GAAGGTTTCCTACCAGTCCAACGGCGTCCGCTACGAGCGCACCGCCTTCGCCAGCCACCCGGCCGGAGTGATCGTCTACCAGCTTTCCGCCGACAAGCCCGGCTCCTACACCGGCCGCCTCTGGCTGACCGACATGCACGGTGCCCGGATCGAGGGCAACGGCACGTCGCTGACCGCCTCCGGCCGGCTCGGCAAGGACGGCATGTCCTACCAATCCGAAGTCCGCGTGTTCGCCAACGGCGGCAAAATCCGCCTCGAATCCACCGCTCCGGCCGACGGTGACAACCCGCTCGCCGGCGTCCCGGACATCAAGGACATCAAACTACCCGACGCCTCGCTGGTGTTCGAAGGCTGCACCAGCCTGACCATCGTGCTGGCCGCCGACACCGACTACTCGCCCGACCGCAGCAAAAACTGGCGTGGCGAAGCCCCGCAAGCCAAGGTGGACCGCCGTCTCGATGCCGTCACGCCGCAGACGCTGCCCGCCGTTTACCAGGCCCACCTCGCGGACTACCAGAACCTCTACCGCCGCTGGAAGCTCGACGTCGGCACCACCGCCAAGGAGATCGCCGGGAAACCGACCGACCAGCGCCTGCTCGACTACAACCAGCAGAAAACCAACGACCCGGACCTTGAGGAACTGCTCGCCAACTACGGCCGCTATCTACTCATCAGCAGCTCCCGCGAAGGCGGCCTGCCCGCCAACCTGCAGGGGCTCTGGAACGATTCGAACAATCCGAAGTGGCGCTGCGACTACCATTCGAACATCAACGTCCAGATGAACTACTGGCCGGCCGAGCCGACCAACCTGGCCGAGCTGCACCGCCCGTTCATCGACTACGTCGTCAGCCAGGCGCCCGTTTACCGCGAACGGACGAAAGAAGAATACGGAAAGGATGTCCGCGGCTGGACCGTCCGCACCGAGAACGGCGTGTTCGGCGGCGGCAGCTTCAAATGGAACCCGCCCGGCAGCGCGTGGTATGCCCTCCATTTTTGGGAGCATTTCGCCTTCGGCCGCGACACCGATTACCTGCGCAAGGTCGCCTACCCACTGCTCAAGGAAGTGTGCGAACACTGGGAGGACCGTCTCATCAAACGCCCGGACGGCACGCTCGTCACGCCGGTCGGATGGTCGCCCGAGCATGGACCTGAAGAAGAAGCGATCTCCTACGACATCCAGATCGTTCACGACCTCTTCACCAACTACCTCGACGCCGCCGATGCGCTCGGCGTCGATCGCGAATATCGGGCCAAGATCGCGGACATGCGCTCCCATCTGCTCAAACCGAAAATCGGAAAATGGGGCCAGCTTCAGGAATGGGAAACCGACCGCGACAATCCGAAGGACGACCACCGTCACGTGTCCCATCTTTTCGCCCTGCATCCCGGTCGCCAGATCACGGCCACCGGCACGCCCGACCTGTTCGAAGCGGCCAAGGTTTCGCTCAAGGCCCGCGGCGACGGCGGCACGGGTTGGAGTCGCGCCTGGAAAATCAACTTCTGGGCGCGATTCCAGGATGGCGACCACGCCTACACCATGCTTCGCAACCTCCTGACCGTGGTCAACACCTCTGGGATCGAGATGACCAACGGTGGCGGGGTTTACCCGAACCTGTTCGACGCCCACCCGCCCTTCCAGATCGACGGCAACTTCGGCGCCACGGCCGGCGTGGCGGAAATGCTCGTGCAGTCGCATTCCGGCGAAATCGTCCTGCTGCCCGCCTTGCCGAAAGCCTGGCCGGCCGGCTCGGTCACCGGCATGCGTGCCCGCGGCGGCTTCGAGCTCGACCTCGCGTGGAAGGACGGCCGGTTGACCCAGGCCAAAATCCGCAACACCGCCGGCAACGGCAAAGCCAAGCTGCGCTACCAAGGAAAGACCCTCGAGCTCGCGCTCAAGAACGGTGAAACCCGCATGCTCGGCGCCGATCTGAAATAACGCGGCGACGCCATCGACGTTTCCCAAGCCGGAGAGGGCCCGATCCTCTCCGGCTTTTCCGTTTACACATTCAGGCTCCGCCGGTTCCGCAGAAATTGACCGACCGCGGCGGGCGATTTTGCTCGCCCGTCCCCGCCGATCCGCCCACCTTCCCGCCGCTATGCTCAAGGCCGGAATCGTCGGACTCCCCAACGTCGGAAAATCGACTCTCTTCAACGCCGTCACCCGCTCGCGCAAGGCGGAGGCGGCGAACTACCCGTTCTGCACCATCGATCCGAACGTCGGCATCGTCGTCGTGCCGGACCCGCGCCTCGCGGTGCTTTCGAAAATCTCCGGCTCGCACAAGCTGGTGCCCACCGCCATCGAGTTCGTCGACATCGCCGGCCTGGTGAAAGGAGCGTCCGAAGGCGCCGGCCTCGGCAACCAGTTCCTCGCCAACATCCGCGAAACCGACGCGATCGTGCAGGTCGTCCGTTGCTTCGAGAACGACGACATCATCCACGAGCTCGGCTCGGTCGACCCGATCCGCGACATCGAGATCATCAACGCCGAGCTGATCCTCGCCGACATCGCCTCCCTCGAAAAACGCCGTTACTCCCGCGAGAAGAAAGCCAAGGGCGGCGACAAGGAAGCGAAGAAGGAAGTCGAACTCATCGACGTCCTCCTGCCGCATCTCAACGAGGGCAACCCGGCGCTCACGCTGAAGTTCGCCGACGAGGACATGCCTTACGTGAAGGACTTCTTCCTGCTTTCCTCGAAGAAGACGATCTACGCCTGCAACGTTTCCGAGGAGGAACTCGGCGCCGCCCAGGCCGATCCCGACAGCCATCCGCTGGTCGCCAAGGTCCGCAAATTCGCCGCCGAGCACTCCGGTGCCGAGGCCGTCGTGATCTCCGCCCGCATCGAAGAAGAACTCATCGACCTCGACCCCGCCGACGCCGCCGATTTCCTCAAGGACATGGGCGTCACCGACTCCGGCGTCTCCGCGCTGATCCGCGGCGTCTACCACCTGCTCGGCCTGCGCACCTACCTCACCACCGGCGTGCAGGAAACCCGCGCCTGGACGATCATCGAAGGCGACAAGGCCCCCGCCGCCGCCGGCGTGATCCACACCGACTTCGAACGCGGCTTCATCGCCGCGGAAGTCGTCCACTACGACGATCTCGTCGAGCTCGGCTCGAAATCCGCCGCCAAGGAAAAGGGCAAGCTGCGCATCGAAGGGAAGGAATACGTCGTCAAGGACGGCGACGTGATCGAGTTCCGCTTCAACGTCAGCAAGTAAGCCTCCCATGACGCCGGACAGCCCGATCCGTTTGTTGCTGTCCGGTCCGCTCGCGTTCGGCCCGGGCAAGGCGGAACTGCTCGAACGCATCCGCGCGACCGGCAGCCTGAGCGCCGCCGCGGGCGAAATGGGCATGTCCTACATGAAGGCGTGGAAAATCGTCCGCGGCCTGAACGAACGCTTCCGCGAGCCGGTCGCCGCCCTCAGCCGCGGCGGCGACCAGCGCGGCGGCGCCTCGCTCACCCCGGCGGGCGAACGCCTGCTCGCGCTCTACCGCGAGGCCGCGGCCTCCGCCGAGCAGGCGAGCGCCCCCGCGCTTGCCTCCATGCGCGAATTGCTGGCCGACGATGAGCCGGATTCAGCGGACGGAGAGTCGTCATACTTTTCAAAATAGATCGGGTCGTTAGAGTCGCGGCGATGCTCCGCCCCGTCCTGCCCCTGATCGGCCTGGTCTTCCCCTGTCTCCCCGCGCTCGTTGCCGCCGCCGCGGAAAAAACCGAGCCGGCCTTTCTCAATAGCCAGCTCGTCGAGTGGTCCCCGGCCTTCACGCCCTGGGACATCGGCGCCGAGTTCCGCGCCCGCTACGAGTCGAAGGACGACGCCGGCGTCACGCCGAACACCGACTTCATCCCCGGTCTCGATAACGACCGCGACGCGAGCTACCTGCGGGAAAAAGTCCACGTCGGCTACAAGGATGCGTGGTTTTCCACCTTCGTCGAAGGCCGCGACGCCTCGGGCCACGAGGACGTGAAGGCCGACGATGTCTTCGACCTCCACCAGGCCTATTTCACCCTCGGCAACGCCAAGGAATTCCCGCTCACCGCCAAGATCGGCCGCCAGGAGATGGCCTACGGCGACGAGCGGATGATCGGCAAAGGCGACTGGAACAACACCGGCCGCTCGTTCGACGCGATCAAGCTGCGCGCCGAAAACAGCTTCGGCTGGATCGACGCGTTCACCGGCCGCGTGGTGGTCGTCGACGATGGTAATTTCAACGTCAGCAACGACTACGACCAGTTCTCCGGCCTCTACGCCGGCACGAAGAAGTTGATCCCTTGGCAGGAAACGCAGGCCTATTTCCTCGCCCGCAACTACGGTGTGAAAGGCCCGAACGCCGTTTCGCCCGGCAACCCCGGTTCGCCCTCGACCCAGCGCGACATTTACACGCTCGGCACCTACTGGAAATCCGATCCCGACGCGCTCAACGGCTGGGACTACGGGTTCGAGACCGCCTACCAGTTCGGCAGCGTTTTCAACAAGGGGCAGAACCAGCGCCTCGACCAGGACTCCTACGCCGTCTTCGCCAACGCCGGCTACACGTGGAAAAAAGCCTGGGGCAAACCGCGCCTCGGCCTCGCCTATGACCACGGCTCGGGCGACGGCAACTCGAAGGACGACAAGGTGGAAACCTTCGAAAACCTTTTCGGCACCCAGCACCGCCCGTACGGCCTGATGGACCTCGCCGGCGCGCGCAACATGCACATCCCGAAGATCACCTTCGCGGTGAAACCGGTCAAAGGCCTCAGCCTGAACGCCGACTTCATGGGCTTCTACCTCGCCGACACCGGCGACTTCTTCTACCCGGAATCCGGCAGCGGCCGCAGCGGCAACGGCTATGGCATCAAACCCGGCAACGACTCGTTCGCCGGCACCGAGCTCGACCTCTACGCCAACTACAAGGTCGCCAACTGGGCGAACCTCCAGCTCGGCTACGGCCACTTCTTCGTCGGCGACTACGTGAAGCAATCCGTCGGCACCACCACCGACGCCGATTGGTTCTACACGCAGGCAACTCTCACCTTCTGAGCGTTTCTCCCAAAGTCTCTTCCGTCGGACCGCGGACTTCAGTCCGCCCCATCAATGCAAGCCTTCGCATGAAGCGCCTCCTTCTCTTCCTCGCCCTCCTCGCCGTCGCCCGCGCGGGTGAAGTGCGCGTCGCAGCCGCGGCCAGCCTTTCGGAATCCATCACCGAGATCGGCGCCGTCTATCAGAACGGACACCCGGAAACCAAGATCACCCCGATCTTCGCCGGCTCGAACGCCCTCGCCCGCCAGATCGAAGCCGGCGCGCCGGTCGACGTCTTCTTTGCCGCCGACGAAAAGACGATGAACGCCCTAGTGGCCGGCGGCCGCATCGACCGGGAGGCCGTCACGCCGCTGCTGTCGAACGCGCTGGTGGTCGTCGTCGCCGCCGACTCGACGCTCTCGCTCGGTTCGGCCGAGGACCTCGCCACGCTCCAGCGCCTGTCGATCGCCGACCCGGCCGCCGTGCCCGCCGGCGTCTACGCCAAAACCTGGCTCACCGGCCGCGGGCTGTGGGAAAAGATCCAGCCGATCACCGTCGGCGCGGAGAACGTCCGCGGCGCGCTCGCCGCGGTGGAGGCCGGCAACGCCGACGCCGCCATCGTCTACCGCACTGACGCCGCGGTTTCCCGCAAAGTGAAGGTCGCCTTCCACGTGCCCGCCGCGGAAACGCCGGCGATCGTCTATCCGCTCGCCCTGTGCAAGGAGGCGCCGAATCCCGCCGAGGCGAAATCGTTCGTCGCGTTCTTGCAAGGCGCTCAGGCGGCGGACATCTTCCGCAAGCGCGGGTTCACGGTGATCCCGCCCGCAACGACGGCGAAACCATGACCCCGGCCGACGGCCAGCTGATCGTCTTCACCCTGGGCGCCGCCGCCATGGCGGTGCTCGTTTCGTTTCCCGCCGCCCTCGCCCTCGCCTGGTCGCTCGCCCGCAAACGCTGGCCGGGCAAAACCCTGGTCGAAACCCTGCTCACCCTGCCGCTGGTGATGCCGCCGGTCGCCACCGGCCTCGTTTTGCTGAAACTCTTCGGCCGCCGCGGCCCGCTCGGCGCTTGGCTGCACCAGACCTTCGGCCTCGACGTCGTGTTCACCCCGAAAGCCGTGGTGCTCGCGCTGGCGGTGATGTCGTTCCCGCTGCTCGTCCGCTGCCTGCGCACCGCCTTCGAGGAAATCCCGCGCGATCTGGAGGAAGCCGCCGCAACCCTGGGCAAGACGCCCCGCCAGGTGTTCTGCCGCGTCAGCCTGCCGCTCGCCCGCCGCGGCCTCGCCGCCGGACTGATCCTCGCCTTCGCCCGCGCGCTGGGCGAATTCGGCGCCACCGTCATGGTCGCCGGCCTGATCCCCGGCGTCACCGAAACCCTGCCGCTCGCGATCTACCGCAGCTTCCAAACCGGCGACGACTCCCGCGCGTGGATGCTGGCGGGCCTCTCCGCCCTCATCGCCTTCGCCGCCGTGGTCGTTTCCGGCTGGTTCGCCCGGGGAAAACGGCTGCTGTGATCAAAGTAGCCGCACGGGGATAGCGCGGGTTGGGCAACTTCGCCCGTTCTCACCGCCCGCCTTTGATCATGGTTCTGGCTGTTTATTCAGCACTCGCACGAACTCTTTGCTCAGGAAGCACTTTGTTCTGATGTCCCATACGCCGGAGAACTTCACGGACCACCCCTTCTCATCGATCCCCTTTGGGTCAGTTGTGCAGACGCATTCGATGCGGACGTGCCCGGCATCGTCGAGATCCCAGCCCGAAGATTTTTCATCCTTTGGGACCTGAATTCCGGAGTAGTGGTCCGTGAAAACGAATTCGTAATGGTCATTGTAGGGCCTGGCACGGGATGCCTTGAAATCAGAACGGATGATCCGGCGCACCTCCTTCGTCAGCTCCATTTGCCCGGTGATTTTTCCTTCCTTGAGAGCCACGACCGACACCTTTTCCGGGCCCCAGCGGTAGCCAGCGATCATCACGAAGGCAGAGGAATCCTTCGCCCAGCTGGAGGCGAAATCACAGCGCGTGTTTTCCGCCAGATTGCTATTACCGAGCGGCAGTTGAGCCATCACTCTGAAGGGCTTCAGTGCGACTAAAAACAGCCCGTAGTGATCCAATGCGTAAAGGCGCGAACGCTTGGGGTAGATCGCCGCGAACTGTTGATCGGGCGAAATCGTTCCCGGCAGGATTTGGTAATCGGCGTAGGTCGCCGGGAATGACTCCGGAGGCGTTGGCTCGAAATTGGAACTGTAGAGTTCGGATTGCGTTTGCCCCGACGCTGGCACCCAGAAGCCTAGGCAAGCGACTGCCAAGCAAAGGATTCTCCTGATCGAAAAGCTTCGGCAAAACGCGTTCATGCTCTGCGAGAGCGTGTCATACCCAAACCAAGCTCAAACAGCAAAGTTGCCTAGATGAGCCGATTACGCCGCCTATTCGGCTCAAAAATCCCGGTTTCCATGAGCCGAGGCTGGTTCGCCCGCGGCAAACGGCTGCTATGAGCCGCGGGGCGACGGCCGGGGACCATCGGCCCGCGTTCAGATGGACGAATGATGCGTTTCAGAAGCCTGCTGATCCGCCACTTGCTGTTCTTCCACCGACACCGGCGAGGCATACATGCCCTCCACCGCCAGGATGGCGAGGCCGTATCCCATGCCTCGTAGCTCGTTCTTCCACAGAATCCGGCCGCTGCTCGCGTCGAGGGCGAAAGCCTCTCCAATGGTGTGGGCGAAAAGCACCCCATCCTCCAACAGCAGTGTCACGAACCGGTGCCCGGAGGTCATCCCAGTCCTGAGCAACGTCCGCCACACTTCCCCGCCCGTGCGCTTGTCGAGAGCCACCACGCCCGCATTCAATCCGACGAACAGGAGATCGCGCAGCACGGGACGCTCAGGAAGCGGGGGTGGTTTCATGTTAGGAAACCTTTCACATCAGCTTCTGCGACGGCCAGAGCAAACCAGCGAGAGGCTGGAAATGCTCCGCTTCATCAATCAACCGAAATCATCGGCTCATATCTACCGGATGATTCATTCCAGTGAGACCGCAGAACCGTGCTTCAAGGAGCGAAACCACGCCCCCAAGCGATAGAACCGGCAGTCAGAGACAATTCCAGCCAACCAGATCACGACCAGCAGAACCTGACCTGGCGTGCTGCTCATGAACGCTCTCGCCAACTCGGAACCGATCACTACCGCGGTCAAAGGAATCGTCACGAGCATCGCGACCGCGCCGTTCAATGAAGGGTAGGTTGAAGTTCCCTCTGGAGGGGCGGGGCGAATCCATCCTGCGACACAAAGCAGAATCATCGGGGCAAACGACGCCTCGCGGTGAAACATTACAGCATAGACCATTCCCCACAGCACCCAGAACGCCATCAGTCGTAAAAAACTCCAGCGGGTAAAGGGTGCGGTTTTCGTGAAGCTCATATGAGAGAGCGCCGATGGCCGATCCGTTTTAAAGCCTGCCTTCGCGCCACAAAAGCCTGAAAGTGCGTTCATTCCTTTCGCAACCGCTCAAGCACACCCCATGGAAGACGACATCACCTACGTCCTGCGCAAAGCCCTGCGCGGGCACGACCTCGCGCCGGGCGAGGCGGCCGGGCGCGCCGGGCTGGCGGAGGGCGCGGTGATGGGGCTGCTGCGCGGACGCTTTTCGGAAACCGCCGCGCGCGCGCTCGCGCCGGTGCTCGGGCTGGGGGCCGAGGCCCTGGCCCATTTGCCCGGCTATGAGTCCGCTCCGCGCAACGAGCCCTTCTTGCGTCAGCTCGACATGCCCTTCCACGGCGGCCAGGTGAACGCCTGGCTGATACGCGGCGCGGAGTTCACGCTGCTGTTCGACACCGGCGAATCGCCCGCGACACTCGCCCACGCGCTCGATGCCGCCGGTTCGCCCGCGGTCGACGCGGTGTTCGTCACCCACTCCCACCCCGATCACACCGGCGGGCTGGAGGAAACCGTGCGCCGGGGCGTCCGCACAGCCCGCATGGCCGCGGGCGAATCGTGCCGCTTCGGCGAGCTCACCGTGCGCGCCTTCGACCTCGCCGGCCACTGCGACGGCGCGCTCGGTTATCTCCTCGACGGTTTGCCCGCGCCCGTCTGTGCCGTCGGCGACGCCCTGTTCGCCGGATCGATCGGCGGTTGCCCGGACCCCGTGACCTACCGCACGGCGCTCGCCAACCTCCGCACGCACGTCCTCACCCTGCCCGACGACACGATCCTGCTGCCCGGCCACGGTCCGGCCACCACCGTCGGCGAGGAACGCCGGCACAATCCGTTCTTCGCCCCCTGATTCACATTCAAAAAAACAGGAACCACGAAACACACCAAAACTCACGAAAATCAAAGAGTTGAAAGCAGAGGAAACCCCTCTTCATTTCGTGCTTTTTCGTGCCTTTCGTGGTTTTCCTCCGTCATCCGGAAAAGCCGCAAGATCTCTGGAATTGGGTATTACAGAACCTCCGGTCGCCCGTGGCCGCCATGCGCCTCGCCGTCGTCGAAGCCGAAGCCGCGGCGGACGCCCGCCATTTCGGCGGTGAGCCGGCCGTTCTGATGCCGCACCACCAGCGGCGCTTCCTCCTCCATCGCGCCGTCGAACGCCTCGCCGTGGCGGCAGGCGAACAAGGTGAACAACGGCGGCAAGGTTTCCCGCGGGATCACGTCGCGCAACCGCACGACCTTCAAGCCCGACGCCGCGATGCCATCGAGCGCGCGTTGTTTCTGGCGCGAGGGAAAACACAGCACGAACCAGCCGTCGGCCGCCAGATGCTTCACCGCGGCGCGGGCGTAGTCGGAAACGTCACCGCGCAGCTCGAAGCGCGCGTGCGCCTTCTGCGAATCCTGCGGCACCACCCCCGCGCTGATCGGAAAATACGGCGGGCTGCCGGTGACAAGCGGGAATTTCCGGTCCAAGGCGAGGTCGCGCAGGTCACCGTGCGAGCAGTCGACGCGGGCACGCAGAGCATTGAAGTCCAGGTTCGACTGCAACAGGCGGTAGCTGATTTCCTGCGCCTCCACGCAGGTCAGCCGCGCCGACGCCCCCATGCCCCACAGCGTCAGCAGTCCGACCGTGCCGATGCCCGTCCCGAGATCGAGGTGCTCGGTGACCGGCGGGGAAACCTGCAGTGCATACCACGCGGTGAGCACGTCGTCGGCGGAATGACGGTGGCCTTTCTTGCGCTGGGCGATCAACCAGCCGGCCGGCCCGCCGGCGTCGTCTTGCAACGGCTCGCTGTCGGTCAGACCGTTCGGGCCGGTCAAGGCGTCGAGGGTGATCGGTTCGCCCAGTTCGGCTTCCAGCCGCCGACGCTCGTTCTGCCAGGATTCCATGCTCACGCGGCGACTTTTGCGACGAAGCCGGCCCACAAGGCCAGCCCGGACGCACTTGCGCGGCCGATCGGCATCCGAAAGCCGCGCGGCTCGCCCACGAGGCGAACGCCGTCACTTCCTGACCAGCAGCGCGCCGAACAAGCCGTCGTGCCCCGTCGCCGCGGGCGAGAACGTTTCCTGCCGCTCCAGCCGCCAGCGCGGGTCGCGCTCCAGCAGCGCCGCCACCTGGCCTTCGTTCTCCGACGGCAGCACCGAGCAGGTCGCGTAGACGAACCGCCCGCCCGGACCGACAACCTCCGGGTAGTGGTCGAGCAACCGCCGTTGCAAACGCCGCGTCTTTTCCAGCGACGGCTCGGTGAGCCGCCATTTCAAATCCGGCTGACGCTTCAACGTGCCGAGGCCCGAGCACGGCGCGTCGATCAACACGGCGTCGGCCCACCCGGCGAGCTGGCGCAGCGTTTGCTCGCTCCAGACTTCCGTGCGAACGATCGAAACGCCCGCCCGCTGGGCGCGGTTCTGCAGTTCGCCCAGCTTCCGCCCGGCGACATCGAGCGCGATGATCTCGCCGCGGTTCCGCATCGCCGCCGCGAGCTGGAGCGTCTTGCCGCCCGCCCCGGCACAGGCGTCGATCACCCGCATCCCCGGTTCGACCCCGAGCATGGGCGCGACCCGCTGCGACGACGCGTCCTGGATTTCGAACCGCCCGCTCGCCAGCAAGGGCTTGCCGATCCGACCGCGGGTCACCTCCAGCGCATCCGGCACGCCCTCGACCGGCCGGGTTTCAATCCCCTCGCCCGCCAGCCAGGCTGCGGTTTCCTCCCGCGTCCCGGCCAAACCGTTCGCCCGCAGGAAAATCGCCGCCTTGCGGTTGAGCGCCGCGAGTTCCGCGTCCCAGCGGGTGCCGAGCTCCGCTTCGCCCCGCGCGTCGAGCCAGTCCGGCACCGACTCGCGGATCGCCCGCGGTTGTTGGGAAAGCTCGCCCTCGCGCGCCGCCATCTCCGCCGCGCCGCAGCCGGACCACGTCCACCACTCGGGAATCTCCAACGCCATCCGTCGCCACTGCGCCGCGCATAAGGCGGCGGGCGATTCACCATCGGCGATAAACGCCAGCGCGCGTCGCCAGCGGACCACCTCGAACACGGTCGCCGCGATGAAGCCGCGGTCGCGCTTGCCCCAGCGCGGGTTGGCGGAAAACGCGGATTCCAAGGCGCGGTCGAGCACCTTCCCCTGCGCGAACACGGCGTCCAACACCGCCACGCATCCTTCCGCCAGCACCCGATGAATCTTCACCCGGCGAGCTTTTGCCGCGAGGTGGGATTGTTCAATGGCGGAAACCACC
>Ga0070661_100003006_pt1 | contig 11618 bp, 10 predicted proteins | sample KBSC43metaG_FD_64663 | JGI IMG/M metagenome (GOLD analysis project Ga0070661, IMG submission 64663) | Corn rhizosphere microbial communities from Kellogg Biological Station, Michigan, USA - KBS C4-3 metaG | ecosystem: Host-associated > Plants > Roots > Rhizosphere > Soil ...
GTCTCGGCAATGCTCATTTGCTGTACGTCCCGCAGGACGAGTACGGTCCGGTACTTCTCCGGAAGCATGCTCATCGCCTTTTGCAGAGCCTCGCGTAATTCGCGTTTTTCGAGAACCTCGGAAGGAATTTCGCGCCAATCAGCAAAATCGGTGGGCACATATTCGCCATCATCGTTCTCCCGAGTGCTCTCAAGCGACTCGTACAAATGGCGGCGGTCCTTTCGCAACTTCATCTTGGCTTCGTTAATTGTGATCTGAATCAGCCACGTACTGAATTTAGCTTCTTGCCTGAATTGTGAAAGGTACTTGAATCCCTTTAGTGCTGCCTCTTGCGCGACCTCTTCAGCATCGGCGTCGTTTCCAACGATCGAGGCCGCAGCAACAAACACCGCGCGCTCGTACGGTTTAATCAAATCGTAAAAAAGATGAGTCTCCCCACTGAGGATGCGCTGCACAAGGTCCTGCTCCCGTGCGACTCTTGGTTCCAGTGCATTAGTGCTCACATCGAGAGTTTTCTCTGCCGCAACGCTAGGAGTAACAAAATTCGCGTTCGTCATACGGTGGTCTCCTTCAGTTGTTGGCTGATGAAGGTGGAACAGTTGATTTGGGCAACGCGGCGGCTCGCGAGGGCACGTAAAAGCGTGATGCCGGAAGGGTCCGCGAACCAGAGCTTCCCGCAATCCAGCGTCAAGCTCTTCGCGCCTGACAGCGCTTGATCACTTTGCTGGCGCAGCTCGTCGACCCATGGGCCAACCAGCCAGCCCTCCAGCGCTAACTGAACGCTTCCCTCTGATTCGTCGTGAATGGAAATCCTCAGCACAACTTGCCCCCTCGTGACGCCTTCACTAAAGGCAAGCCGTGTGCCAGCCGGAGAGCAAATTCGCGCAGCACTAGAACATTGATTAATTTAGGTTTATGGGGTTTCTTGGATGAGTTGACCTTTGCGATTCCACGAACTGTCGTGGGGCAGCCCACAAACCACATCGTGGCCACGAGATGTCGCGGGCTAAACGGACACGGAGTAGCGCTCAATGCCGAGCTTTTTCATGCGACTGCGGAGAGTACTGGGATGGAGATCGAGAATTTTCGCTGCGCCACTCGGACCTTCAATGACGCCTTGCGTTTGCTTGAGAACCTGGATGATGTGGGACCGTTCGACGTCTTCCAACGAGGCGGACGTTTCCAGCAAGTGCGAGCCATTGCCTGCAACGGTTGTGGTTTCTAAATATCCGGGTCCGGTGATGGGTATCAGGTCTTTCCCGAGCTTCAGAACTGTCCCTGGACAAAGCACCACCGCGCGCTCAATCACGTTCTGCAACTCGCGGATATTGCCGGGCCACGCGTAGTCAGAGAGAACTTCCATCGTGTCCTGCGCGACACCGGTGATGTTCTTGCCAAACTGTCTACTAAAGCGTTCAACAAAGAAATGCGTGAGCAATGCGATGTCACTGCGCCGTTGGCGTAGAGGTGGCAATGTCATCGGCAACACGTAAAGGCGGTAGAACAGGTCGGCGCGGAAGCGGCCCTCCTGAACTGCTTTCTCAAGATCGCGGTTGCTGGCCGCGATGATGCGAACATTCACCTTCACGGTCCTGCTGCTACCCAGCGGTTCGAATTCATGCTCCTGCAATACGCGTAACAACTTCACTTGTGTATCGAGTGGAAGCTCACTCACTTCATCCAGGAAGAGGGTTCCGCCGTCGGCGAGTTCAAATCGTCCTGTGCGGCGCTCGAGTGCGCCAGTGAAGGCTCCCTTCATGTGGCCGAACAGTTCGCTTTCGACAAGTCCGGTCGGGATCGCCCCGCAGTTCACTTTCACGAGCGGACGGCTCTTTCGTTTGCTGTGGTTGTGAATCGCGCGGGCGATTAACTCCTTCCCGCAACCGGTCTCACCCAAAACCAGTACGGTGGAATCGGTAGGGGCGACCGTCTCCACCTTTCGCAGCACGTCGAGCAGCGCGGGACTGTTGCCAACAATCTCCTCGAAATTGTGCTCCTTGCGGATTTCTTCCTGCAGGTAAACATTCTCGGCTTCCAGTTTCTTCTGGAGCACTTGAACCTGCTGTAGCGCTGCTTGCAGATCGGCTTCCGCACGTTGGCGCTTGAGCTCAGCGGCTGCACGCGCGGCGAAAATCTTCAACAAGTCGATGGCACGCTCATCTCTCTCCATCGGCTTGTCGTCAATGATCGCGATATGACCAATGACTTTTCTACCAAGGTCGAACATCGGAATCCCGAGATAACTCTCTGCACCCATGTTGGCGAGCGGCGTGTCAAATGGGAAAAGTCGAACCAGATTTTCGCGGTAATGGCAGATTTCTCCTTGCACAACTTTCATGCAGGGAGTACCCGCGACATCGAACTCGAAATAATCTCCAAAACCAGTGCCGTTCCAGAACGCAAGCGCTTTGGCGTGTTTTCCATCATCGCATTCGGTAATGAAGGCGTAGCGCACGTGTAGAGCTGTCGCCATATGCCGAACAAGCGATGGGAAGAAATCGCTGCCAGTAGAAGACGCAGTGCCAACCACAATCGCTCGGAACGTTTCTTCTGCAAGGTGACGGTCGGTGATGTCATGCACCAAACCGATGACACCGACAATGTTTTCGTGTGCGTCGAAGTGTGGCGCAAATGTGCACGACTCCCACACATCCCGCCCTTCAGCGGAATGCTTCGGAACCAGCACATCGGAGATCTGTACAACTTCCCCGGCAAGCGCGCATTTCAATATGTCTTCGACCCCGCTTGTCCGAAGCCGCGGGAATACTTCCACAGCAACCTTGCCCAGGACTTCCTCGGCCTTCTTTCCGGTCAGGCGCTCCATGAACGGATTGAACACCCGGTAACGCAGTTCCGTGTCATAGACGATGATGCCTTCCGCTGCACCGTGAATGATTTCTTTGTTGAACTGTGTGGCTTCGCGCAGAGCGTCGTCGCCGAGTTTCTGTGCAGTGACATCGCGCGAGAGAGCGAGGATGCGTTCGGGTCGGCCTTCGCTGTCCAGGATAGGACTGACCACCACATCCCACCATCGCGGTCGTCCCGCGATTCGAGTGGCAAAGAAGCCTGTGAAGCGGCCAATTTCGCCGTGCCGGGCGGCATCGACCGCCGCCTTCGCTGATTCGCGATCGCTGCCTTCCCAGAAATCAACCCAGGAGTTTCCTAAGACTTGGGCAAGATCGCAGATCTCCAGCTCTTGCCTTCCGCCCTCATTCATAAATACAAGACGGCCTTCCAGGTCGAGCACCTTAATGCAGTCGCGGCTGCAGGCAATCAAGCGGCTTTTGAATTCTTCGCTCGCACGAAGGTCGGCTGCCGCCGAGTCAGCATTGGTTTCCGCGTTCTTAAGTTCGATTCTCTGTTTTCCGAGTTCGAGTTGCGCAACTACCTGCGAGCTCAAAATTCTCAGCGCGTCGCGTTGCTGCTGGCTTAGTTCCCGCGCTGCATAGTCCAGAACGCATAGCGTACCGAGAGCATGACCATCGACTGTGATCAGCGGAGCCGCTGCATAAAAGCGGATGTGCGGTTCAGAAATTACAAGTGGGTTATCTGCGAATCGTTCGTCTGCCGTCGCGTCCGGCACCACGACAAGGTCGCGGCCCAGGATGGTGTGCGCGCAAAATGCGGCATCTCGAGAGGTTTGGTTAATGTCCAAACCGACGTTCGACTTGAACCATTGACGGTCCGCATCGATCAAGCTGACAACGGCTATGGGAGTTCCACAGATGCTTGCTGCCAGTTCCGCCAGTTGATCGTATGCGAATTCAGGAGCGGTATCGAGCACACCATAGCGGTGCAGCTCTGCCAGACGCTCGCTTTCATTCTGCGGTATAGGAGCCTTCACCAAGTTTCCTTGCGCACGGACAACATCGGCCGAAGGATGGACGTCTTGTGCCGAAATCGTACCAAAACGCTTACGCTATGCCTACATGCTTGTATGGCGCGCGGTTTTTGAGTTGTCTTTCCTGGATCGCGCCGCTTTTATTATCCGCTACCGAATCGGTCTTCCGACCTCCGTCCGTACAAACGCAGGCAACCTTGCAAATCGCCACATGCGTTGACGGCAACTGCGGTGGAGGAGCTACCATGTCGCATGCCTGTCTCAGTGGGATGCGAAGCCGATCGGATCGTGTTCGACAGCGGGTTGGTCCGTGTCGGCGCATTTCGCTGCCATCCTAATGATCCCTCATTTCATGATTCTGGACCGGCAAGAAATTGCTGCTTCGTGTTTCCACGAACTGCCGTCGAGATTCAGCACGAACATGAGCGCGCATTTATCGCCAATCCAAATGTCGTGACTTTCTACAATCAGGGTCAGGCCTACTTAAGAAATGCCGTCAGCATCGAGGGAGACCGCTGCGACTGGTTCGGCATCGAGATCGATGTCGTGCAGGACGTGGTAGGGACATTTGATCCGGCCTTCGAGGCGCATCCCGAACGCCCCTTCAGGTTCACGCGGGGCTGGGCTGACGCGTCTACGTATCTATCGCAGCGCAGACTTTTCGAGCAGGTCGCGCGTGGCGTGGTGAACGAGCCGCTGATGGTTGAAGAGTCGGTTGTGGCTCTGCTCGACCAAGTTGTCCGATCGGCATGCAAAACAGCAGAGCTCACCAGACCAAGTGTTGTGGGACAGAAGCAACGCGACATCATCCACCACCTTGAATTCGTTCTGAGTCGGGAATGGGGAGAATCTCTGTCGCTTCGCGAACTCGCGGACGAGGTTGGAATATCCGTCTACCACTTATGCAGACTGTTCCGCCGTGTTACGGGATCTACCCTCCATCAATACCGTCAGAAGTTGCGCGTCCGCTGGTCTCTTGAGAGCGTCATGGAATCACGGAGATCTCTTGTTGATATTGCCTTGGACGCCGGATTTTCCAGCCATAGTCATTACAGCAGCTCTTTCCGCCAGGAATTTGCTCAAACCCCATCGAGCGTCCGAGTTGGTGGGATTAAAGAACCCCCACTCCGTAAGAGAGCAATATTTTGATAGCGAGTTCCTTAGCAATCGGCTAGTAAGAGGTCATGCCGATAAGAGGCGCTTTCATCACAGGGACGGTTTGTTTTGTTGTGTCGCTGAACTTTAGTGTCGGATGTTCCACACAGCGCAAGTCTTCGAAGCCCGAACCAACACTGGCGGCAGGTGTCGCACGCCTGCAGGCAAACGACAGTGAGGGCGCGGCAAAGATTCTGGAACAAGTAACGATCAACGAACCGAACAACGGGCGCGCGTGGCGCAATCTCGCCCTTTCCTATCAGAACCTAAAAAATTGGGACGGAGCGATTGCCGCCAATCAGCATGCACTTGATGTCGAGTCATCTGTCCTGACCCCACTCTTCAACCTGGGTGTGCTCTACGCGCAGAAGGGCGATCGGGACCAAGCTTTCGCATGGCTCGCAAAAGCCAAGGCAACGCGCAGAATCGACATGACGCAAGTCGAAGTGACGCCAGAACTAGCAGCGTTTAAGAGCGACCCACGCTTTACGGCACTTATACCGTCGCGCGCAGACTTTGACTCTCCTTTTGTAGAGCCCGTGAAGATCATTCGTGAATGGGACGGGGAGAAGCCGCACGATCAGTTCGGCTGGATAGCCCGAAACATTGGCGATGTAGACGGTGATGGGCTACCAGATGTTGTTACCTCGGCTCCCACGAGCAGCAAAGCTGGCGACAAGGCAGGACGCATTTACGTTTACTCGACGAAATCCGGCAACTTGCTGTGGACAGCGGACGGCCAGGCGAACGATCAACTCGGGACCGGTGTTGAAGCAGCAGGCGACACAAACGGGGACGGCTTCCCCGATGTAATCGCAAGTGCTCCCGGGGGCGGTTATGCCAAAGTCTATTCGGGTCGTGACGGTCGCGTGCTCCTGACTCTACATGCGGAGAACTCCGAGGACCAGTTTGGCCAACATGCCGCCGGCGTGGGCGACGTGAACCACGACGGTTTTGCCGACGTGATCGTCGGTGCACCAGGCAACAATGCGGCGGGGCAAAAAGCCGGACGCGCCTACATCTATTCCGGAAAAGACGGAGCGGTATTGCTCACACTCAGCGGTGAACGTCCTGGCGATGCCTTTGGCAGTGCAGTCGCCGGATTCGCCGACAAAGAGCACACTCTTCTGCTTGTCGGCGCACCTAATGCCGGCCCAAAACAAAGCGGCAGAACCTACGTATATGACGCACTCTCGATGAAGCCGAAATTCACCATTGAATCCGATGAGACTGGCGTTGCTTTGGGAGCAATGTTCTTGTCGGTGCCCGGCGACGTTGATGCCGACGGTGTTCCGGATGTGTACGCATCCGACTGGTCGAACGGTGCCAAAGGACCGTCAACGGGTCGAGTCTATGTATATTCCGGAAAGGACGGCCACCCTCTCCTCACGCTGACCGGTGAAACTCCTGGTGAAGGATTTGGCACAAGTCCGTCGGTGGCCGGCGATGTGGATCATGATGGCCACGCTGATCTGATAGTGGGTGCTTGGCAGTACAGCACACACGCCATCGGCGCTGGGCGCGCCTATTTGTATTCGGGCAAGGACGGCCATCTCATCAAGACCTTCACGTGCCGGATTCCAGGAGACACGTTTGGGTTTGATTCAGTAACGATGGGCGACGTGGACAAGGACGGTGCCTCCGACTTCCTTATTACATCCGGATGGAGTGGCGTTCACGGGTTCCATTCTGGACGCGTTTTCATAATTTCTGGTGAGACGAAAACTAACTGATCACATTGAACTGCACGCACGAGTTTTCGGCTGTATCCGACGCGACAAGACTGATTAGTCTGAGATTTGTCTTAGTGGCCCAACCTACGAGTAACCAAGCCATTGCACTTAACAAAGGAAAAGCACCTAAATGAATATCAGGAAGAGAGAAGCACGCCACGGCGTCAGCTTCGCACATCCCGACACCCGGTCATGTTCGCAGCTAACGGTTGGACTTAAGAAAAGTCTAAAGCCAAAGCTCTGCGAATCTATTGTGCCTGGGTTAAACGATGAGGCCAAGATGAAGAAGCCACTCGCCCTCGGTGTGCTTTTCCTGTTTGTGCTACTGCTCTTTGAGATGGCTTCTGGCCAAGAAACGTCCGAGCTTTCGATGCCTCCCAATGGGGACAACGAACGAGCGGAAGTCTCCCAGTGGATCGGTCCAGTCAAAATCTCCATCGAGTATCACAGTCCTAAAGTGCACAATCCGCCGGGGAACGATCGGACGGGACACGTCTGGGGCGAGCTCGTCCATTACGGCTTCGTTGACGAAGGCTTCGGACCGACCAAGGGAGCGCCTTGGCGTGCTGGGGCGAACGAGAGCACTGCCATGACCTTCTCGAACGATGTGTTGGTGGAAGGCAAGAACCTGTCTGCTGGCACATATGCTCTGTTTCTGGATGTGGAAAAGGCCGGGCCCTGGTTCTGGATTTTCTCGAAGAATTTAGGTTGGGGAAGCTTCCAATACGATGCCAAAGACGACGTCCTGCGCGTGCCAATCACGCCCCAGGAAGCAACCTTTACAGAATTCCTGACTTACGGGTTTGATGACCGGCTACCTGCTTCCGCTGTGGCCTATTTACAGTGGGAGAAGAAGCGTATCCCATTAAAAATCGAAGTCCCGAATGTCAACGAACTCTATGTCGCCAAGATGCGGCAGGAACTCCAGTCATGGCCGGGCTTCAACTATCAGAACTGGCAGAACGCGGCGCAATTTTGTGCCGACAACAAAATCAATCTGGACGAAGCGCTGGTTTGGGCGGAGAAAGCAATTAACGCTCCCTTTCGCGGTGCAACCATCGGGCACGAAGACTTCTCGACCCTATCCACGAAGGCTGCGGTTTTGATGGCGATGGGACGTGAATCCGATGCTGATGCTGTGATGGAAAAAGCATTACATCTGGCGAGCGCCGATGCTTATTCGATCTACGCCTATGGCATGGGACTACTCAGGCAAAAACGAAACTCGAAGGCTATGGAAGTCTTCACCTTTAACCAACGGCACAACACAAGCGACATATTCTGGACTTCTTTGGGCATGGCTCGTGGCTACACTGCGATGGAAGACAAGAAAAGCGCCATTGCTAGCTGGAATCTCGTCTTGCAGAATGTTCCGCCAAACCTGAGCAATCGAAGAGCCGCTTACGAGGCTGCGCTGAAGAAAGTCAAGGAGTCTAATTGAGACCTCACTTCCTGGCCTTCCTCATCGCCGATCCACTCTGAGAGGGCACCTGCATCCATGAGACCAACCGCTGCAACAGTTCTTCTTCTTTCCTTAGGGATGTCTCTCTTCGTGCCCACAGCTACTGGCACGGACGTGTCTTTCTCTCGTGATGACCAGATTGCTGTTCAAGCAGTGTTCGAGCACTTTCGCAATGGCTGGCTGTCAGGGAATGCAGATGCTGTGCGGAGCACGTTTGCCATCGACGCTGTATTAATGCCGCATCATGGTGTTCCCCCAGTCGTTGGAATATCTGCGATCAATGAATTTTGGTGGCCTGCCAGCAGTGTAAAGACGACGATCACACGATTTGCGCAAACCATTGACGAAGTCGGAGGAGAGGGTCGGATCGCATACCTACGTGGCAGGAGTGACGTTGCCTGGACAATCGAGAATCACGCAGGCGAGGAGAAGTGGCAAAACCGAGGGAATTTCATGGCGCTTCTGCGGAAGCAAGCCAATGGCAAGTGGCTCATAACACATCTCATCTGGGACGATCCTCCAAACCAGCGAGTTAAATAGTTGCCAGGATTTGTGAGTAGTCGGGGGTTAGCGTCGACGAGTAGTTGGTGAAATGGCGATGTTACGTCAACTTCGAGCTCGTCTCAGAGAAGTTTCCGGGACGGCCCTCAGTTCACAACTTGAATGAGCGACGCTGCGCTTCCGATGATATTGGGTGAACCGTTGTAGGTAGCCTTGATCGTGAAACTACCCCGAGGCAGAGCGCTGGTGGTAAAGTTGGCCTTCCTCGAACTCAGCGTTACTGTACCAAGAATGGTGCTCCCTTTCCTAAATGTTACCGTCCCAGGCACCGCCGATGCAGTTGCACTTGAAACGGTGGCGGTGAAAGTCACTGAACCTCCCAAAACCGACGGATTCAGTGAAGATTTGATGCCGGTCGTGCTGGTTGCCTGATGGATCACCTGACTTAACGGCGCAGAAATGCTTCTCCCCAACTGCGAGTCGCCGTTGTAGGTAGCCGTGAGCGACAAAATACCGGCGGGAAAATATCGATTCATCATCAGTGAAGCGGACCTTGCTGAGGCTGCATTGAAGATTGAGAACGGGCAACAGCTTGAGTTTGGGCAGCGAATGGGCAACATCGACCCCAAACCGACTGAACCGTCAACTGCATCCCCTGCAATGGCGAACCTACCTAATTGACATGCCTCGAATGGGTTGGACGACTGGTGCGAAAGGGGGGACTCGAACCCCCACGGTTTTACCCGCCAGATCCTAAGTCCGTTTTCACACATTGAATACAAAGAAGATCAACAACCTACCTCGGCAGATTCCGGCAAACCTCTGCAAAATCCGCAACCCCCGCGCAACAAGAAGGAGGAGCTATGAAGCGATCGCAGTCCCCTAACGACCTTGCTCAAGCCCAACCAACGCCGAAGCACCAGAAAGCGCTTGAATCTGTGTCAGGAGTAAATCAGGGACGGCATGCGGCCCAATGCTCCATTTGCAAGCACAATCAGCGCGAAGAGATCGAACACGAGTTTCTTACCTGGAAAAGCCCCGACAAGACCGGGGCAGCTTTTGGGATCTGCCGCGATTCGATCTACCGTCACGCCCGTGCAATGAACCTGCTGGAACCTAGGCGTCGCAATGTCAGGTTCGCATTGGAACGGATCATTGAGCGTGCCGGGGATGTCGAAGTTAACGCCAGCGCGATCGTTTCGGCCGTGGCGGCCTACTCCAAACTGAACGCCAACGGGCAGTGGATAGACCGCCGCGAAACCATCGACTTGAACGACTTATTCCTCCGCATGACCGAGGACGAGATGCAGCGGTATGCCGCCACCGGTGAATTGCCAGAGTGGTTCAGTTCCTTGGTGGGCGCGACTACCGGAAACAGTCGGGGAGGTGGGAATGAACGCTAAGCACGTGAACCGTAACAGCATTCGCCTGGCGCAAGCCGCTACGGGAATCAGCCCTGCCGACTTCCCAATCGGCTCGCTCGAATCCCGCGCAGCAGCTCGAGTCCTACTTGAGAAAGCTGGTCGCACGAAACCCAGACTCTCGGAATACGAAGAGGATGCCCTAACCATCTATCGCCATGCCCAGCTGCTAGGCAGGAATGTCTGTCCAATCTTTGGCGACGTAGCAGAAACCGCTGTATATCGGCGCGGGCAAGAATTGGCTAAACGGCCAAGCGAACTGTCCGCAGATGAAATCAACGCTGCGGACGACGGCATTGATTGGATGGAACAAACAATCAACAATGCTTTCGGTAGGGCTGGGCTGCCGAAGCTGGCTTACCCGCCAGCCATCCGCAAACAAGCAGTTCTGTTCACTGCCCACCGAGCACTCCTCCTAATCTTCCAGCAAGCCTGGGAGCGCCAATTGCCCGAACTGTCATTTCCCATCAAGACTGAAATCGAGGGCAATGATGGACGCTTGTATCTCCGCCAAACGTCAGGCGCGTGGCTGGAGGAGAAAGATGAAGGGGTGCGGCGGACGATACTAGGGCCAATTAAAGAAATTAAACAACTGCTGGAGAAAAGTAGCGTGATCGACGAGGAAAAGGGCATAGGGGAATCATGAACATCACAGAATTTGCAACGCGACACAGATTGAAAGCCATGCTGGACGAGGGTGAACGGGTCATCAAAGGGAAGTCAGGCCAGATATACGAACACAGCGAGGGTGAACTCGGCGTCATTTTCATCACATCAGCCACAAAGGCACCGCGCATCCGCAGATGGCGGAAGATGTCTTCGGCGTGTCTGGCCGCGGGGATGACTTTACGGCAGATGGGCGATGCTGAAGGGTGCCTGAGCTTTAATCCGACAAACCCGGAACACGTCCAACTGGCAATCAAGTTGGCTGGAGTCAAACGGAAACGTCAGGTGTCGGCAGAACACTTGGCAAAGCTTGCGAGTGTCGGTTTTAAGGCCATGAAGCACACTGTAGAACGCGCTTCAGCGATCTAGAAACGCGAGATAGTGCCGCGGGTGGCACTTTAGCCCTCCGGAGAAAGACGAGGTCGCTTGAACGGACTCAATGAGTGATATGGCGATTTTTCACCAACTACCGACGCAGGTTCCGAACATTCCAGAGTTGCGGACGGCTGTTGTCAGGTTTTCTGACAGGTGTCACCCTGTCTAAATTGACAGTCACTTTTGCCCACGGCATCGCGCATATTTCCCTTCCGCTTACTACTTTGGAGGGGAGACGATGCGGACAAACGCACCGCGTATCTTGATTGCTGAGGACCACAGGCTGGTAGCTGAGGCCTTTAAAGGAATTCTTGAGGCCGACTATCACGTGGTTGCCACGGTGACCAATGGACATGCCATGATCCGTGCTGCGCTTGAACTGAGACCCGATTTAGTCGTCGTTGATATCGCCATGCCGCAATTGAACGGTCTGGATGCTGGCGAGCGGCTAAAGAAGGAATTGC